>Ga0207876_1000273_pt1 | contig 20517 bp, 24 predicted proteins | sample MalvirmetaMSP146_FD_184237 | JGI IMG/M metagenome (GOLD analysis project Ga0207876, IMG submission 184237) | Marine viral communities from the Deep Pacific Ocean - MSP-146 (SPAdes) | ecosystem: Environmental > Aquatic > Marine > Oceanic | place: Pacific Ocean | collected 2011-07-10
AGCGTGCCACCGAGAAAGAACGGGACTGGAACCGCCAGAAACAACGCATCCTCCGCGAAACCAACGTCTGATCCGCTGGCCGGGCCCCAGGCCCGGCGTCCTCTCCCCGCCTTTTATGTCGCATCTGCATCCTCTTTTAGCCCCTCCCTGATCAGCCTATACTCGATCCCTTAACCCCATCCGCATACGGACAGCGGCCACCCAGGGATAGACGGGAACCAAAGGGAGCAAGTGATGACACGCCGACAAACACCCATGTCTGCAGTAGATCGCTCGTGGCTACGCATGGAATGCCCCGAGAACCCGATGATGATTTCAGCGGTGCTGGTGTTTGATCAGCCCATTGCCCTCAAGCGCCTCAAGCGCACGCTCGACGAACGCTTTCTCACCTTCCGGCGCTTTCGGCAGCGCGTCGTCACCGAAGGCGACCGCACGTACTGGCAGGACGACCCACTCTTTCATATCGACAACCATATTCACGTTCTTGCCCTTCCCGGCGATGGCGGCAAACAGGAGCTGCAAACACTGACCAGCGACCTGACCAGCACCTCGCTGGATTTCCGGCGCCCGCTCTGGCAAATCCACTATATCGAGAACTATCAGGGTGGCTGTGCCCTGCTGGTTCGCATCCATCACTGCATTGCTGACGGCATTTCACTGGTGCGTGTGCTGCTTTCGCTGACCGACAACTCGCCGGAACCGAGACTCAGCCGGGTATCGACATCCAGCCAATCCAAGACCCATGCACCTCAAGGTCTACGACAGCTCGCCAGCCGGGCTTTGCATAATGGACAAACCGCCATCGACCAGGCAGGCCTGTTTCTGAAGTCCATCCGCAACGAGCCGGGCTACCCGTTCAAACTGGCCACTACCGCGGGCAACATCGCCGTCGACCTGCTCAAGCTGGGCCTCTCCCCGGCGGAACCAGACACCTGCCTGAAAACACCCCTGAGCGGTCGCAAGCATGTCGCCTGGGCCGACCCGCTGAGTCTCGCCGAAGTGAAGGTGTGCGCCAGAGCCCTGCGCGGCACCGCCAACGATGTGCTGCTGTGTGCCGCCGCCGGCGCGTTGCAACGGCATTTTTTAGCCACCGGCGAGGCCACGCCGGAATGCGGCGTTCGCGTTGCCGTACCGTTTAACCTGCGCCCGATGCGACAGCCGATCGAAACCCTGGGCAACCAGTTCGGGCTGGTGCTGGTCACCCTGCCCGTGGAGGAGACCGATCCGATCATGCGGTTCCGCCAGGTTCAGGAAAACATGAACCGCCTCAAACGCTCCTACCAGGCTCAGGTAACCTACAGCCTGCTGGACCTGTTCGGGCGCGGCCCGGATGTCCTTGAGCGGCGGGCGCTCTCCATGCTCAGCAATAAGGCCTCTGCGATACTCACTAACGTGCCGGGCCCAAAAGAACCTGTATATTTGGCGGGAGCAAAGCTCATCCAACCCATGTTCTGGGTGCCCCAAAGCGGCAATATCGGCATCGGTTTGAGCATATTCAGCTATGCCGGCACGGTGCAATTCGGCATCACCATCGACAAGAACATCAAGGCCGACCCGGCTAGTGTGATGGGGCATTTCCGCGACAGCTTTGCCGAACTCCTGGACGCCGCGCTGCACAACAGCGAACAGAACACCGCCCGGGCTGCCAGTTGATAGGTACAACTGACCACCCGACACCACAAAACAAAACCAGGAAAACCTTGAAGTTGGCGGAAGCAGCCACATATACTGTCGGTAAGGGGACGACATGGCTTCGACGCCGGTGGCGAACCCTTGGGTGCATGTCGAGATGGCAGCCAATCTCGTTAATCCAAAGCTGCAACGCAATAGTCGCAAACGACGAAAACTACGCACTAGCAGCGTAAGCTGCTAGTCGTCCTGACCGGGTCGCCCGTAGCCCGGAAGCAACATCTCAGGACGTCATCGCTTACGGGATGCTCCGTTTTCCAGAGTTCACTGGCTAACGGCTAAGATCTAAAGAACTCGGTTCTTGCACCCTGGCTCTCGGGTCGCTTGAACTTAAATCAATAGAGAGACGCTAAACATGTAGACCTCAAGGCTGAGTACTGGCGGACGCGGGTTCAATTCCCGCCGTCTCCACCAACCAACCGCAAAAAAGCCCCTGATTTCAGGGGCTTTTTTTCGTTATGGGACTAGTTCGTCCTTGATCCAGTCCACAAAACGTCCACCGCCATTCACTTCCGTTTCTTGACGGGGCCTTTCTTCACTTCAGTTTTATAAGTTGTATCCGGATGCTTTTCAGCGTACTTCTCGGAAACAAACTCACCGGTTTTCGCGCTTTTATGCGCCTCTGTCGTCTTAGCCATTTTCAGGCCCTCTTTACTAGATGATTAATGGAACTGATCCATCAGAAGGCCGTAAAACTGATCTTTTTACTTGCGAAAAATAAACCAAGGGTTTACTTTCATAAAACAAGCGATATAATCAGCGTCCCAATTAGATACAGCCATTGCATTTAGAGGTTGCCGCCTCAAAATGCTCCTTGTCGTGACTACGACCACTGGATAATACCCGATCCTGTGGAGTTGGTCACGTTTTTGCGTGTCAAAAAAACAACTTTTTTCAGTTTTCAAGCGGATTCAGAGCTTTAGCTGCCAATAAATGGTCGCTAGAGAGATGGGCGTATCGCATGGTCATAGAGATCGAAGCGTGCCCCAGGATCTTTTGAAGCGAGAGAATGTCTCCACCATTCATGATGAAATGACTGGCAAAGGTATGGCGCAGGACGTGTGCAGACTGCCCTGCCGGAAGCTGAATTCCGGACTTCTCCAACGCCCGACGAAACGCAGAGAGCGAGAAGCTGAAGCTACCATGCTGTTTCAGGTGTTCCTGGATCTCTTTGAATAGACCAAAGGCCACAGGCACAGACCTGGATTTCCCGCTTTTGGTGTTCACGAACGTGAGCTTGCCTTCTTGGATATGACGCAGCTGCAGATTTTCTGCTTCTCCCCACCTGGCACCGGTTGCCAGGCATATCCTGGTAAGCAGGTGAACGTGTGGATTCTGACTGAAATCCTTGATGGTTTTGAGCAGGTGCCGGATCTGTTCAACCGTGAGCCAAGAGAGTTCCCGCTCATCCAGTCGGATTGATTCGACGTGGCGGAAAGGGTTTTCAAAGTCTACTTCCTTTAACCGGTTCAGCTGGTTGTACACCGCGTTGAGATAGCCCAGGTGGTTGTTCAAAGTTTTCTTGCTAGCCCCTTCCTGGATCTTGTGGGCACGGTACGCGAGGAATGCCGAAGGCTTTACTGTCCTGGCAATGGGGTTGCCCATGAAGTCAGCAATTGTTTCCAGGCAGCGTTTGCGACGCTCGCCATCCTTCAGGTGGACACCCTTGGCGTTGAACCAGAGCTGAATCAGATCCTTTAATCTCCGGTTATCGGCTTTCGAGGGGTTCCACTCCTTCCCTTCTGCGCTTTTGGTCAGAACGAAGGTTTCAAAGCGTTTTGCTTCAGCCTTGGAATCGAAGCTTTTCCGGATACGCCTTGAACCCCGGCCATCCGTTCGCAGGTCTACCTGCCACCGTCCCGATGGTAGCTTCCTGATCATGCGGCCACCTTGGTCAGTAGTCGTCGTTTTGTGAGTCCGTCCTGGACGAGCTGGAAGAGCTCGTTTTCATAGATCTCCCGTCGTCGGTAGTAGGCGCACAGATCCTCCCATAAGCCGGATTTCTTGAGGCAGTCCCAGGCCTGTCTTGCGTTAAACCGGTTGCGTGCATAGATGGAAAGCAGGTTTCCGAAGGCCAGGGAGACGTTCTTTTCGTTGCCGCAACCGGGTTCCTTTTTTACGCGTTTGTACATCAGGTCTGGCGCTGAATAACCAAAGCCGACGTCCTCCCGGAGTTTGGTCCAGATGGGGTGGACCCATTCCCGTTTGACCTCGTAGCGGTTGCCGGTGAGGGCATATTGCCACAGGCCGGTCAGGTGGGGCACGGCGTCCATATAGGTATAGATGGGGTTCATGCCGGGGGTGCCCTGGGAGATCTCATTCACGATGCGGTGATGGAAACGTATTTCCAGGCGCCAGACGGGCTTTTCAGGGTCATAGCAGGTGTCCGGGAAGGACTGTTCATTGACCGCACATTCCCAGATGCCTTCCATGAAGGCGCGTTTGTCGGAGACGTCCACTTCCTTGGATTTGTCGTACAGGCACACCTGGAGGCTGTTGGCCTTTCCGAAGGTGTAGGTTTCGCCCCGTCCGTTGACGGTGCTGCCTTCCAGGCCTTTGAAGTGCAGGTCGCTAATGCCGTTGTGCACGCTGATGGTTCTGGCACGGGTGACGAAGTGCTGGGCGAAGTCCTGGGGTGGTTCCCAGCCCTGGAAGTCCACGGCCAGGTGTAAGGCGATGCCGACGGGTTTAATACCCTTCAGGAAGTGCATGCCCCATTCGGTGAGTTCGTCGTGGATCTGCAGGCTGGAACGTTCGTAAAGCCAGCGGGGCGAGGTTTCGATCTTGACGTGGGTGCCCTGGCTGTCGGCTTCGGCGTAGAAGTTCTGGAGCAGGATGGTGAGGCCGTATTCCCGGTTTTGCAGGATGTACTTGAATCCCCCTCGCCTGCCGGACTGGACGCGGAACGGGATGTTTCTGACGGTGACGGTGGCGTCGAAGCTGGATTCGTAGGCGGTGACGATCTCGGCCAGGGGTTCGGGTTTCAGTCTGCCCTCGAACAGTTGGCGGACGGTATCGACACCGGTCCAGAGGACGTTGACGTCCTGGAGGTTTACTTGCTGACCTTCCGGTCCGATGAACAGATCCCCTTTGCCGATTTCCCCGGTGGTGATGTCCATGCGTTCAAAGTCTTTGATTTTCATCTGTGGCCTTCTGTGGTTGTCTGTGGTCGTAAATCGACTGTCGTCGTTTTCCATGAGACGTGTTACAGGGACGTCTCTGCCGCTGGCGCGGCGCGTGGTGGTCGCTCCGCTCGCACTCACGCGCCGTCGCCTTCCGTTGTGGTGGTGTCCAGGTAACTGCGGCTTTCGGGCCGTTCGTCGACCCGCTGGGGCTCCTTGTAGCTGTAGTAAGTCACCAGCTTGCCCTCGATGACGCAGTAGGGTTCACCCGTGCGCTGGAACTTGGCGCAGATGCGGCTGTGGATCTTGCGGGTGCCGTGCTCGCCCCAGATCCAGTAGACGCCGTTGACCTTGCCGACGATGCGCCACTTGTCGGAGACGGGGAGCCAGCCGGGTTCGATCTCGAAGGCGACCTGGTGGGTAGCCCTGGGTTCCTGGTCCGAGGTGAGTCGGGTTCGGGTGGCTGGTTGGGCTCTGGCGCTGTCGGCGGTTCGGACGGTTTGGGTCGCTTGTTCTGCGGGTACACCTGGTGTTGGCTCTGTGTCTGACTCTCCGGTGCTGAAGTAGGCGACGACGCGCATGACGCCGAACACCATGATCAGGATGGCCACGGGGATGCCGAACTTGATCAGCGGGTGCTTCAGGACGTTGGCCCGGTCGTCGGCTTTCTCTTCCATGCCGGCGGCGAAGTCGGTTTTGTTTCGGGTGTGGCTCTTGTAGTACTGGTAGATGTCGGGCTTGTAGCTGCCGTAGAGCTGGCGCATGGGTTTTCCCGGTTTCTGGCCGGTGGCGGCGCCCATGTAGACATCCACCCGGTATTTGTTCTTCTGGCCGATGGCGGTGAGTTTGACGGCGCGGTAGGTTTCTTCCACCAGGCCCCGGACGAAGGCGCAGAGCTGGGCCAGGTCCTGGGTCACCAATACAATTTCGTTGGTCCTGCCGTCCTCGCCGACGTTGTGGCGGTGCTCGGTGAAGAACTCTTTCTGGTTCTGGGGGATGTTGACGGCCTTCATCCCGCTTTTCCAGAAACGCCAGGCTTCGTCGATGATCCAGATAACCCCGGCGGGGTGGCGCTCCAGGTCGAAGAAGCCGGGGTCGTCTTCGGCGTCCTTGTTGTCGAACAGGGTGACTTTGCCTTTCGGGAAGTCGTCCGAGAGTCTGCCGAGCTTGAGCGGGATGTTGGTGATGATGTGCCGGCCCGATTCCAGGGCGGGGATGACGACGTTTTCGACGACGCCGTAGCTTTTGCCCGATCCTGGTAGGCCGGCGTATCCGACAATGGACATGGCTTAGCCTATGAACGGGATGCGACGGAGGACGAAGCGGGCGATCAGGGCCGTCATCACGGCGGTGAGCCCATAGGAGAACTCGAACATGGTGAGGAAGTAGAGCATCTGGCCACCCAGGCCGTTAAAGATGTTCTCCACATCCACCACCTGGATCTCGGGCAGCCAGCCCATCATGTGTTCGACGGCGTCGATGAGCCAGCTGAACAGCATGCGCGGTGCCCAAAGGATGATGTCGATCAGTGCGTCTAGGAATTTCTGGATCATGGTTCAGGCCCTCAGGAAGACGAAGACGGCGGCCAGGGTCCAGGCGGCCATGAAGACCAGGGACAGCAGGCCACGGTGGGTTTCGAGGATGTCGCAATGGGTATCCAGGGGCATGGCGGACCAGTAGTCGGTGGCCGGGATGGTCCACACCGGGCAGGTGGTGTTCTCGGCGATGGTCGGGATGGTGGTTACCGCCTCGATGGTGGGGTTGCCGGTGATGATGCCCTGGAGGCGAACGGCGCTTTCCTCGAAGGTGGGTGCATCGCCCAGGCCGTCGGTGGAATAGCCGTTCTCGGGGTCGTCGAGTTTTTCGTTCAGGTCGTCGATGCCGTCGGCGGTGTTCTTGGTGTTCTCTTTGATGTCGGCCAGGTCGCTGAGGTAATCCTCGCCCTGGTCGTTCTTGAGGCCTTCACCACCGCCACCGGGGCCACCACCTCCGCCACCACCGAGTTCACCGTTTTCGCCCATTTGCTTTAAGGCGCCGACGTTGTTGGCGATGTCCTTGACGGCGTTCTCGATATTGCCCAGGTGTTGATTGCTGGTGTCGGTTTTGCTGTTGCCTTCGTTGATGGCGTCAACGACTTTATCGAGGCCCTTGTTGACGGCGTCGGGGTCGTTCTCGCGCTGGTATTCGTCGGGTTCGCCGTCACCGTCGGTGTCGGTGTTGGGCGGGTTGTCTTCTTCTGGCGGCTCTTCGGGTTGGTTGGTGAGGGGTTCGCAGACGAAGCCGTAGTCGTCGACGATGCTGATGGAGTCGCCTTTGCATTTGGGCACGCCGTAGTCTTCGGCGATGCAGCGTAGCTCGCCGTTAACCAGGCCGATCTGTCCGGGTTTGTCACCGGAGCACTGGTCGATGTCGCCGCAGAAGTTGATGGGGCTCTTGCCGTAGCCCTGGACGATCTGGCCCCGGTAGTCGGGGCTGTCGCTGTTGCATTCGTTGGGCTCTTCGGGCGGCGGCAGGCACGAGCCGTTCAGTTGGCCGTGTTCGCATTCGAGTTCGCACAGGCCGGTGTTGGGGTTATGCACCTGGCCGTTCTCTTTGCATTCTTCGGGGGTCTGGTCCGGGAGTTGGCAGCGGGGGTTCTGGTCCGCTCCGGCGTCTTCCCAGCCAGCGGCGCATTCACAGGTGCCCAGGGGTTGTTCACCGGTAATGGGGTTCTTCTCGTGCATCCAAGCTTCGTTGCATTCTTCGGGCTTGTAGTAGTTGGTGACCTGGGCGAGAAAGCGGTCGAACTGGTCCTTAGCGGTGCAACCTTGCGAGTAGCGGCCTTCGGCATTGGGTTCGCTGGGGTCGTGCATGTCGATATGATCGTAGGACTGACCGGAACTGGCGAGCCAGGCTTCACAGGATTGTCTGGCGGTTCCGTACCGGTATTGATCCCGGCCGTATTGATAATCCCAGGCCGAGAAGGCTTCGGTTGAAAGAAGGCAGAGCCACAGGATCAGACATCCTTGAACAGATAGACGCATAGTGCGGCTCCCATCAGAAAGAATGTCCAGTCCCATAGCTCTGCCACCGGTGTGCTCCTACTTGATCATGCTCAGCAGGAGACGGCCGCCTTTGCGGACGACGTAGAAGCCGGCCAGGACGCCGACGACGGCGATGACGCCGGTGATTTCACCGGAGAAGTCCAGGCCGCCGGTCATGGTGGACCAGTCGGCGGCGTTGGCGGCGGCAGCCATGAACATGGACATGCCGGCGACGCTGAACCGCAGGAAGCCCTGGCGGATCTTCGGCGCGTTCGGGGTTTTCGCCACGAACGGGCGAGCTTGTGCTGCTTCGTACTTGCGAGCGTTCATATTTCACCTCAACATTTTCAGGAGTTGGCGACCGCCCCATGCGACCGCCATGAGTGGCAAGGTCACGCTGAAGCCATGGAAGATGGCTTCGGCGATCATTGCCGGGGTGTACTCGACGGGGGCCGTGTACACCACCTGGGTGATGGCGCCGGTGCAGTCCCAGCCAGAGGCTGTGATTGTCCAATTGCCGTCACACAGGATTGCTTTGCTCACCGGTCAGTCTCCTTGTCCGGTTACGCGGTTTTCTTCACTTGGTCCTGGGGCTTCATGTCCAGGGCCTTGAAGGTGATCTTGCCGCCCTGCCCGGCTTTCATCTGGGCTTTGACGGTGAACATGGCCGGGAGGCGTTCGGCGTGGTTTCTGAGCTGGTCAATGTGCTTCCAGTCGCAGGCGATTTTCATCACTTCGTTGCCGACGCGGTTGTCGTCGTCGGCTTCGGCTGGGGAGTAAGCCCACAGGGAGCCGCCTCGGTTGCCGTCGATGTCGTAGCGGGTGGCGCCGATGATCATGAGGTTCAGGTAGTTTTCCATGGTGTGTGTCCTCTGGTTTTGGTTTGCTGTTGCTTGGGTTGTGAATCCCGGATGCTCCGGGGGGGGGTTAAACCTGGGTATCGCGACCCCTTACGGGGCGGGCTCTACTCGCTGCGCTCCTGGGCACTAAGGTGCCCACCCTTACGGGTAACGATCCCTGTCGCCTGCCGCGCTCCGCTTGCCTCTTGTGCTCATGGCTCGGAATCAAGGGGCGGCCGTCCTCCCCCGACATCCTCACCACTATTTGTGCGCACTGTGGACCAGCCAGTGACCGCCACAAGGCCAGGGGGCCGTTGGCCCTGGCGCTGCGCGCCAGCCTTGCAGCGCTCACTGTCCGGCCCCCTTCTCGTGCGCGAGTGGTGACGATGACGGGGGCGGACTCGAAGGCTGTTCAGGGGGTTGGGCCTGAAAGCCAAGATCCGGGCAGCCGGCCTCTAACCAGGAGCGCAGGACCGCACCACCCAGGGTCCAGAGGTCTGTTCCTCGTTGGACGGCTTCCTGTTGCAGTTGCAGGTAACAGGAGCTGGGGGCGCTGACGTAGAAGCGGCGTTCTTTGTCGTCGGGTTTGGTTTTTCTTGGGGGGATGTGGCTCATGGGTTTTGCTCCGTGACGTTGGGGAGGTCCAGGGTTCCGCAGTCCCAGGCGTCGCGCAGTTGGATCAGGCGATCGAAGGCCGGGCTGTGGTGGCCACTGGCTTCCAGTTCGTGGATGAGGGCGTCGGTGAAGCCGGCTTTGCAGCGGGCCAGGTAGTCGCACGGGTAGTCGGTGCGAACGTCCTGCAGGTGGTTCAGGCGCTGCAGGAGGGTGTCTAAAAGGCCTTCCAGGGCATCCGGGGTGAGTGCAGAGGACGAGGGTGGGCCCTGGAAGGCAAAACTTGGGTTGTGGGTCCGGTGTGTCATGCCGCTGCCCTCACGTGTTCGGGCGCATGGGTGGCGGCCCAGGTGTTGAAGTCGGTGACGGTGGTCTGGAGCGTGAAGCGGCTCAGGGCGTTGACGCAGTCCATGGCGAAGTTGAACAGGCCATCGTCGAGTTCGTTAAAGGCGTCGGCCATGCCCAGGAGCTTGGTGATGCTGTCGCAGTAGGCATCCCACTCGCCGGTGTTGTAGAGGTGCACGGCGACGTTGACGACGGACTGGATGCTTTGCTGTTTGCGGTGTCGGAGGGTCGGGGTCATGAGAAGGCCTCCAGGCGGATGCCTTTGTAGAGTTGTCCTGGTAGTGCGCCGCAGGTGGCGAGTTGTTCGCGGCGAAGGACAACAGCACGCGGAAGAACGCCTTTGACGCTCTGGTAGTACTCCAGGTAGGCGTCCAGTTTGGCGCGGATCTTCAGGGCCTTGGGGTTGTCGATGAAGCGGACGGCGTCATGGTCAATGGGGCCCTGGTCGACGTAGGGAGAGACGAAACGCCAGCCGGCGGCACCGTGGATGCGGTTACCGCCTACGGCCATCCATTGACGGCCTGAGGCGCTGACGGCGACGGTTCCAGGTCGGAACAGTCGGGCGGGGCCCAGGCGTTCGGAGGACGCCACGAATTCAGTGCCGTTAAAAAAGAAGACGGTGCAGGACAGGGTGCGGCCTTTGTGGTGAGCCACACGGACGATGGTCTGGGCTTTTTGTCCAACTCGGTTTAAGGGCTTCATTGCCAGTCCTCCTTATCCATTGCCTGTTGCGACAGTGCGGCGATGTTCACCATGCGCACCCGACCAATCTTCAGGGATGGCAGGTGGCCCTTTTCGATCTGGCCCCTTACCTGCCCTTCCGTTAAACCCGTGAGCTGGGCGTAGCGGTCCTGGGTCATGACCGGGGTTGCTAGCAAGATGATTTGTTTTTGCTCGTCCACTGTTTTGCACTCTGCTACACTGTTCTACATGGGTACGACGTAGATATACCGTCGTATTATTTACCATCATAATACACGTCGTACTATTTACCAGTATAATTTACCTATGATACGTGACCGGCTAATTGAGCTTTTTAATGTTTTGGAGATCTCATCGCGTGACATGGAACAGGCGACGGGAATAGACAGAAATAAGTGGGCAAACATCAGGGGCGGGAAACAACGGGCAAACGAGGAACATATAGAGGCAGTCTGTGACCTATACCCTCACTTTGCGCTGTGGCTTGTCAGCGGACGAACAATCCCGGAAGCTGGTCAGATCAGTCCCGAGATGGAAAAAGCGCGGAAGGAAAACAGCCTGAAAACAGGATAGGTTTCAGCCTGGCGGCGAGAATCGCCAGTTCCTGGTATGGAGACCGACGAGGGGAACGACAAGAACAAAAGGGCTGGCCGTCGTAGTGTGTGGTGGCGGTTTCAGGCGATTGAACACTTATCACTTGCTACTAAGAACAGGAGCCGCAGACAACACTAGGCCAAATAATTAACTCCAAAAACAAGGAAAATGGCACGGTATGGAAAAGCAGTTAATACTGACCTTTGATGGTTCTATAATCAAAGAAAAAACAATTTCAATCAGGGCGTTAGCATATACTCTACCCCACTTCCAACGGGCAATAGATAAGACGGTTACGTTTAGTCAAAATGGGCAGTTGGCGAAATTTTCAACCTTAAAAAGAAAGGATTATGGCCTAGCAGACCTATATCTTGGTGATTTTGAAGAAGGCTCATTAAAGATACCCTTGATCGGGGAACTATTGGATGGAGTCGGGGACAAACTCGGCAATTTTTTAAAACAGCCCTATGAAAAGGCATGTGTCAAAACAGAAATACCAAGAACATCACTAAACCAACAAATTGAAGAAAAGAAGAGTAGGCTTTCATCTGGCGCATTAGATGAAATTACCTACCAAAGAATTTCGAACCAAAGCGACCGCTTAGAACATAACTTTGCTCAGGCATCAATACTTCGCGATATCAGCACGATGACATCGCCGCTTTCTACTTATGATGACTCAACCATATCTATTACGACTTTGTCCCCGAGAAACTCACAAACTTTTATGTTTGACGAACAAATTGCATCAAACTTTAGAAGAATCGTAAGAACCAAAAGAGTACTGGAACCAATAATATATACAGGGTTTCTAAAAGGCTTGGTTGAGCAGTCTGGATCAGCTGGATTCGGATTTCAAGGCCGCTTCATCAATGCAGAAAGCAGAAAGGAAATGACATTACACATAACCTCTCACGATGATGCAACCCAATTAAATAATCACAACTTGGGTTCCGATCCAATCAGAATTTTTGCAAGCCCAATTGCGGTATACGAGTCTTTTGACCACCTTAGGGGCGATATTGTTTTTATAGGATTTGCTGAATAAATGATTGAAGGCTTAGCCAAACAAGAGATATCTAAAACATTAGGCCCCCTGGTAACGCCGGAACGAGTCGTCTTATTTTTCTTGTTTTTGGTGCTCTATAGCGAAAAATCATTATTCACTAGCCTAAGCTTCCTGGACACTGAAGTTAGCCTGGTGGCTTCCAATGCTATAGATAGCATTAAAGCAACAAAAACATGGGTCATTTTATTCATCATGGTAGCGATTTTTATCGCATCCCCAGTGTTGACCCACCTGACAATAAAAAAAATATCTGAGATAAGCCTTCTACACTCAGAAGCGCTTTATGAAAAGATAGAGTCAGAGGCCAGGGAACTCTCCGAGAACAACCAGACAATAAATGAACTTAAAATAGAGGCAGCCGAGAACGCCCTAAAACTACGTAAGGAATCGCAATTTATTTCCAGATCAACATCCTTCATATACTCCACCGGATTCTGTCTATTCTTATATACAGAAGGGTTTGGTCTGATAATTCCAATTATTATAACAGTATCGGCATCAATTATTTGCTACAAAGCATCGGTGGAGCTAATAAAGATAAATTACGAGAAAGTGCAAAAATACCGATTAGCGGCCACATTCAAAGAATGTGATACAAGAATAGAGCGCTTAGAATAGCCAGGGCCTTCTGATTGGACATTACATTAAGGAGAGGCGTCTTCAGCCATATGCCTAGGGAGAAGTTACCAGAGTAAATACATTCAACTAAACACCAAAAGGCTAATCTATGTGCTTAGAAAGGTATCTCTGAGCTATACCAACTACTAAACCACTGAAAACAACAGTCTCAATTTTACGAATCTGATCATCAACTAAAAAATGCCATGATTCGGGCATTAAGAGGTGCCAAAACCAAAATACAACCGATGCAAGAACCGCAATAGCGAGAATCCAAATTGCACCAACACCAACGTAATTTAAACTATCCTTAAACCTTTGAGTTCGTTTATGCTCACGATGCTTCGCATGTTGCTCCAAGCTTCCATGCAGTATGGCTTCCGCTTCTTTCTCAGCTAAATTGTTGGCGTGTGAATTAGCATAACCCTCATGCTCACCCGTTGACGGGGAAGAGGGAGGCGGTGGTGGCGGTGGAACACGCTTGTAATCGGTATCGGTTCGATTTCCCCTTTCGATAAAATAGATCCTTCTTTTGATATCGAGACAAAATTACGCTAATGCTTGACCCTGGGATTCTTGCCTAGGCTGATTTGCGCGCCGATACAAATACGCATAATGGCTCTCGATAATATCATTAGATATAACGCCATTTCGTCCGTCAAAATTCCAAGTTTTATACCACGGAGTATCTTCTTGATGCGTTATAGTAGACAGGAATATGCCGTCTTTATCGCCATAAAGTTCAATAACCTGTTCAATCAGATCAGCTTCGTCAGGAGCCATATCCTCAGCAGCATCACCTGGTATCTTAGTCACAGGTGTATGTCGAAAAGCCTTAATTGCATGATAAAGAGAAGGAATAACAGGCCCATACTCCCAAGCCTCTACATCCTCTGAAATCAATGGCTTACTATACAATCCGAGCATCCAACCATGCGCGATATATACCAATTTCAGAAGCTGCATTGGAGTAAATTTTAGGCCCTTCTCAGATGCTTTATCTAAAAAGTATTTTGCAACTGCTTTAGAACTATGTGCCATTTCAGTAACCTCTGCGACCACTACGGTCGCTTTCTATGCCTCGTAACCAAATCCCTTGCTTGGCTGTAGAAACGATCGACAATAATCCTTTGAGCCTAGACATTATACGCTTCTCCCAAAGAATAGTCGCTAACTGCAGAGGAGGCAAAAACGGCTAAGGGGCTTAAAACCTTGAGACCAGATCTCTCTCTGTAGTCACACCACTATGCAGGTGTCGCGCTTGCCAGGCATCCTTGCCGGCGGTGAGCTCCGGTCGTCCTGACCAAACAGCTCGGCGCCAGTTTACTGTTCCTGGTGGTGGTTTTTAGAGGACTTGTCTTAACGTCGTGTGAGAGAACGCCTACACGACGGTTTTTGGTTACGTCTGGTCCGCTTCGATCTTTTCACCCTCCCCCGCTTTCTCCAGGTTCGCTGGTGACTTTATTGGTTCCACTGACAATGTTTCCCTGATGCTGGTTTTAAGCAGGTGTTGGAGTGGGTCTGTGTTGGTCAGGTGTGGGTCCAGCCACATATCGAAATCTTCCGGTTTGAGCATCAGGGGGATGCTCTTAGGGTGGATATGGCTGAACCTTGGGTGTGGTGGCAGGGTGATGATGGTAAACGATGGGACTATGTCGCCCTGGAAGTCCCAAAGCTCGTAAAGGCCAGCAAAGGCGATAGCGATGTTAACGGGATGAATGTTGTAGCACTGCTTATGCCCTTTCTCTCCGGTCCATTCATGGAAGCCACTGGCCGGGATGATGGCCCGCTGGGAGTGAAACCGTTTTTTCCAAAGTGGGCTGGTTCCCAGGCTTCCCGATCGGGCGTTGAAGGTGCTGTATTTTGGTGAGGGGCGGTAGCCGCTGCCGTCGGGTTTGGGTTCGATGAGCAGTGACCAGATGGCGTCTTCCAGGGTTCTGCCTTGGTTTGTTTCGTAGACGATCTGGCCTTTTGCACCCGGTGCTATGTTGAGGCGGGTTTGGACGCGTATGGGGATGCCCAGGATTTCGAGAAGGTCCTGGACTAGGGGGTCGTCGATTACGTTATAGCGGCCGCACATGGTTGTCTTAGGCGCTCACTAAACTACTGAAATAGCCTGACTAAAAGGTCTAAACTTACGAACCAGTTTGCTCCTCGTCTTCATCGTCAGAACTTCCATCTTCAGGTTCTAAGGCCTTAATTTTCTCGGCATTAGCATCAACACCGGCTTGTATCGTGGTTAGCTGCTCCGTGATCGTCTGAAATTCCTTCCTAAACGATTCCAGCTCCGATGACATAGCTTCATTTTTGCCCTTCTCGCGGCTAAGTTCACTCTCGTAGAACTCGCCGACCTCTGCATCCAGGGATTGAAATGCTCGCCGAGCAAGCATCATTTGGGCGACCATGTAAATATCATCCGTGAAAAGCTCAGTGAATTTCAAAATGAGCTCTGCTGACTGTACTTCTAACTCAAGCTCCCGAATCTCTTTCCTCAACTCCGCTAGTTCTTCTTCTTTCTTATCCACAGCATCTTCGACCGCGGTACGATCACTTTCCTCCACAGTACTAAGCTTTGAGACAAGAGATTCTTTATCAGTCTCTAAACTATTCAGAGCAGATTCCTTACTTTCTAGGAGGTCTGAAGATTTTTTCTTTTTACCTGAAAATACTTTTTGGACCTCTTCGGCCTTGTCAGGGCTTATACTAAGGGCACCATTCACATATGACTGACAAAGGTAATATGAAGCATCCCGATACATCTGAACAGAGTGACTGCGTCGATAGAGTTGCTTAGCCTTCTCGGAGAGTGCTCGGTACGCCTCGATCTTTCCGGTATCAGACGTTGTATCGATTGCCGCCTCCAGCAGCATGCGAAACGAACTCTCCGACTCCATCTGTGTTTCAGGGGGAGGCTCGGCACAGAATCGCCCATTATCCATGTCCGCCATGATGACTCGTTTGGACGAGTCAACGGCGTAAATGCCGATCTCAGAAATATCATCATCCGCGAGTCCGTCCATGGTAACGACCCCAGAACAACCTTGAATCGTCAACAAAGCAAGCAACAGAAAGAGCAATTTAAGGCGACGCATGAGAACCTCCATGTCCAGCTGTATAGACTTCCTACAAATTTAGACTACATATCGCTTCTCTGCAGAGAAAGATGAAACTCTAACCGTTATCGGTCTTAAATGAACCCGCTAGCGTTTAGAGCAAAGAGGTGTCAACAAAGTGTCCACGGCGTTGTGTTTTTGTGTGGTTCGGTGTGGATATGGTTTTTAGCAACTCGCTGTTTTTCCGGGATTTGTGGTTTTGTGTGTTGCTATGAAAGGGTGCGGCATCGGGTTCAATTCCCGCCGTCTCCACCAACCAACCGCAAGAAAGCCCCTGATTTCAGGGGCTTTTTTCGTTATCAGACTCCCGAACTTCCACAGGCTTGGTTGTCTGCCCATCTTCAACCACAGGCTCACCGGTCACCGACCGCACCAGCCTTCCCATGTAGCGCAGCGTGAAGAAGTTCAGGGCGCTCAGGGCTATGGCAATCTCAAGGTGGTGGTACGCAACAGCCACACCGATCGCGCCACAGTTCCAGATACTGGCGGCGGTGGCGGTGCCGATTACGCGGCTGTCGTCTTTGAGGATGGCGCCGCCGCCAATGAAGCCGATGCCGGTGACGATGCCTTGCAGTACGCGGCCCTGTTCGCCCGGGGAGTCGATGACGGCTCGACCAACGAGCATGAAGCCACATGAAACCACGGCCACCAGCGGAAAGGTTCTCAGGCCAATCCGGGGCCCCTGCTCTTCCCGGTCGAAACCGATGGGGAACGCCAGCAGGTAGGCAATGGCCATCAACAGCAGGTGGTTGAGGGTGAGCATCCAGTCAACGTTGAGCAAGTCTGCCATGGGGATTTCCGGGTTCTGAAGTTTTTGTTATCGCTGGATCGAGATTAGTCCTGGTCTGCAAAGGCTTCAATTGTTTCCGCTTCTGTTCGGCCACAATCGCTGTTTTCCGATTATCGGGAATGGTAGGTTTTAAAGGCCGGATTTGGCAGACGTTACCCTGAGTTCGAGGAAGAATCCGACCTATGCGAAATAATGGCGACCCTACCAACATGCAACAACTGCTGGAGCAGATTCGCGAGTCGGCGGCCGGGGCCGGGCGAGTGTCGGTGAACGATATCCTGAATGGCGTGGGGGAACGTTCGTTCGGGCCCGTGGTGCTCGTAGCAGGGCTGATCACCCTGGCGCCGTTGATCGGTGACATTCCCGGCGTTCCAACCATTCTGGGGCTGGTGGTTCTGCTGACGCTGGGGCAACTGTTGTTCCACAGACGCACCATCTGGATGCCGTCCTGGATTTCCCAGCGTTCCGTGCCCCAGGACAAGCTCTTGAAGGGACTGGACTGGCTGCAAAAACCGGCTCGTTTTCTGGATCGTTGGACAGGGCCGCGCCTGGTGTTTCTGGCGGACGGGCCAGGGCTCTATGTGATGGCCATCATCTGCATGCTGGTGGCTCTGGCCATGCCGGCGATGGAGGTGGTGCCCTTCAGCGCCAATGGTGGCGGCGCTGCGTTGACGGCCTTCGGGCTGGCAATCGTAGCGAGGGACGGGTTGTTGGCAATTGTAGCAACGTCGCTCACGCTGGTGACCGGCTGGTTTGTGGTTACCGGGCTGGCGGGGTAATACTAGAGGCGTAAAAAGGAGCCGTCCGTTGGCCCAAAGATGCAGTGGAGCAGGAGCTCCTTTAGTCGCTTTCAGGGACTAACACATCTTCAGTACACCAGATCAATATGACAGTTCTATGACGCCGGGTTATCACCCACGCCCATGAAGCTCTTCAAAAAATACGCGGGTACGCTCAGTGATTTCGTCCAGTTTGGCGTCCCACGTGCGCTTGTAGCTTTTGAAGGTATCGTCACTCAGGCGCGAGATACGCGCTCCCGCCTCAGCTAACGCACGAGAACTGTCGGCAAAGGCGTCGAAATCCGGCTCATCCAGCCTGTCGCTGCTTCGATTGAGGTCCGCCGCGGTTCGCTGTAAGACACTTCGATCTCTCTCAGGCGCCCGCTGGTTGTCTTCCAACGCCTCTTCGATGGATTCCTCCAACTCTTCCATCAGCCCCTGCAGGGCTTGGCCGTACTCTTCCATGGCCTGCTCTGCCCGGCGCTGGGCCTGATCGGAATACGCCTCGAATTCGCGGGCAATGGCGTCCATCTGGCGAGAGAGATCGTCGGAGGACTGTCCGAAACTGGCCGTCAAGCGCTCGCCCAGCCGGTTCATTTCTCCGATCAAACCTGCAAACGGAGACGGATTCATGATCGCCTCGCCGGTGCGGTCGTAATCCACCAGCCAGTCGCCACTCTGTTCCACAAGGTAGGTATTCACTTCCCGGCGCTCGCCGGGGACGCCGTTCTCAGCGGGCAGGCGGGTTACGATCGTAGCTTCGCGATCGTCGATGACCACCCGACCGAAATCAGGCACGGTGCCAGACCAGTCCCGGGCGTAGCCATCGAAGGCAGAGGGGGCGGCAAGCGTCGATAGATCGGCAACGGTATCCGCGTCTTTCTCGGACAGGGCCTGCCAGAATTCAGCGGCCACTTCCTGGGGCGTTTCCGGCTTGCTGCATCCAGCGACCACCACGGCCGCCAGCGCTAGTGCCACCACTCTGAACCACGAGTAACTCATTCGCCCATCCTCAATCAATGTTCAATACTGGGCGAATAATACTACAGGCCTTAGAGGTTACAGGTCAGATTTACCAATTCTTCATCAAACACACGGCGGTTTTCGCTGTAGTCCACGGGCACATCGATCAGGTGTACGCCCCCCGAGGCCAGTGCGTTTTTCAGCGTCGGCCGCAGGTCTTCGGTACGGGTGATTCTATGGCCAGTGGCACCATAGGCATCGGCGTATTTGACGAAGTCCGGGTTGTTGTAATCCAGCCCGAAGTTCTGAAAGCCTTCCTGGGCCTGCTTCCATTTGATCATGCCGTAGGCATTGTCGTTGATGATCAGTATCACCAGGTTCAGCTTCAGCCGCACAGCGGTTTCCAGCTCCTGGCTATTCATCATGAAGCCACCGTCGCCGCACACCGCCATCACCTTGAGGTGTGGATAGAGCATGGCCGCCATCATGGCACTGGGCAGGCCGGCGCCCATGGACGCCAGGGCATTGTCGAGCAGCACAGTGTTGTTGTCGTAGGCCGGATAATTGCGGGCAAACCAGAGTTTGTACATGCCATTGTCCAGCGCGATGATGCCGTCGTCGGGCATGACCTGGCGTACGTCGTTGACGATTCGCTGGGGAATAACCGGGAAACGGCCATCGTCCGCCTTGTCGGCCATATGGCTGTCCACGGAAGCTTTCACTTCCATAAACCGGCTGAAGTCGTGCGAAGAGCACTGGCCGCATTTCTCGGCCAGGTACTCCACGCTGTTGGCAATGTCGCCCACCACCTCGTGCTGGGGGAAGTAAACCGGGTCTACGTCAGCAGCGCTGAAGTTCACATGGATAACCTGTTTGCCGCCGGGATGCATGAAAAACGGCGGTTTCTCAACCACATCGTGCCCGACGTTGATCACCAGGTCAGCGTGATCAATGGCGCAGTGCACAAAATCGCCGGCCGAGAGCGCCGCATTACCCAGGTAACGGGGGTGGCGCTCATCCACCACGCCCTTGCCCATCTGGGTGGTGAAGAAGGGAATGCCAGTCACGTTCACCAGGTGGATCAGGGCCTGGGAAACCCGTTTGCGATTAGCACCGGCGCCAATCATGATCAGCGGATACCTGGCTTTGCTGATCATGTCGCAGGCAGTGTCCAGGCTCTTGGTACTGGCAGTGGGCCGACGGGCATCACTGGGCTGGAAGATATGGGTATCGCTCTCTGCCACCTCGGAGGCGATGTCTTCCGGTAATTCGAGATGAACCGCACCGGGGCGCTCTTCCGAAGCCAACCGGAAGGCTTCCCTCACCTTGGCGGGGATGGTGTTGGCGTTGCTGATCTGGCGGGTGTACTTGGTAAGTGGCCGCATCAGGTCCACCACATCCAGGATCTGGAACAGCCCCTGTTTGGACGATTTAATGGGCTTCTGCCCGGAAATCATCATCATTGGCATGCCGCCGAGCTGGGCATAGGCAGCGGCGGTTACCAGGTTGGTGGCCCCAGGGCCCAGGGTCGACAGGCAAACGCCCACACGGCCTGTCAGGCGCCCGTAGGTCGCGGCCATAAAGCCGGCTGCCTGCTCGTGACGATTGAGCACCAGCTCAATGCTGGATTCGCGCAGGGCCTCAAGGAGATCCAGGTTTTCTTCACCCGGTACCGCGAAGATGTACCGAACACCTTCGTTTTCCAGGGCACGAACAAACAGCTCGGCGCCGTTGCGGCGGGTAGTGGCCTCAGCGGTCATCATCTCTCCCGTTCTGGCTTGGTTGGGTCTACTTTTCCTGCGGAGGTTCGGCCTGCAATGCCTCAGCCGGCAACCGGTCTCGGCCCCAACTGCGGTGAACGCGGCTGATCACCCGCTCCAATTCCTCCTCGCCCACGTCTGCGGGTTCACCGCGTTCAAGGGGGTCGAAGTGAAAAATGTACAGCCGCGAGGCGAACTGTTCAAAGGGCAAGGATGCCTCACCGAACCGCTCCCCTTTCCTGGAGGTACTGACCACCACATCGTCGCCCCAATTCTGACCACTGTCGTTGTTGGGGTTGAAGAAATACACCCGCATGACCTCTTCCGGGTCCAGAGTCACACGGAGGATGGTAATCGCGTGCCAGCCGATGAATCTTGCGGCACTGTCGGTAACCGCTACGCCAGCCGGTTGCGGATGGATCAGCGGCTGGTTGCCATTATAGTAAGGGTGGTAGCTGGCATAGAAATGTCGCAGGAAGGTGTCCAGGTCTTCCAGGTG
>Ga0207876_1000275_pt1 | contig 20326 bp, 20 predicted proteins | sample MalvirmetaMSP146_FD_184237 | JGI IMG/M metagenome (GOLD analysis project Ga0207876, IMG submission 184237) | Marine viral communities from the Deep Pacific Ocean - MSP-146 (SPAdes) | ecosystem: Environmental > Aquatic > Marine > Oceanic | place: Pacific Ocean | collected 2011-07-10
TCCTCGTTGGCTGCCGCAGCCCGCACGATATCCTCTATCAGCACGACCTGGAAGAATGGCGGCAGCGGCTGGACGTGACGGTCGAAGTCACGGTCGACCATGCCGGAACGGACTGGCATGGCGACGTGGGTTTCGTCACCACCCTGATCCCGCGCTCGCCGTTCGATCCGGACAACGCCGTGGCCATGGTCTGCGGGCCGGAAGTGATGATGCGCTTTGCCGCCAGCGCTCTGCTCAAGGCGGGCGTGCCTGCAAGCGCGATCCACCTGTCGATGGAGCGCAACATGAAATGCGCGATCGGCCTGTGCGGCCACTGCCAGTTCGGGCCGAAGTTCGTCTGCAAGGATGGTCCGGTCTTCCCGCTCGATCGCATTTCCGGCCTCTTGGCGGTACAGGAGATCTGACATGACCGGCCGGCCCAAACTCGCCGTATGGAAGTTCGCCTCATGCGACGGCTGCCAGCTCTCGTTGCTCGACTGCGAGGATGAGCTGCTGGCCGTGGCAGGCGCCGTGGAGATCGCGAACTTCCCCGAAGCGTCGAGCGCCATTGTGGAAGGCCCCTATGACCTGTCGCTGGTCGAAGGATCGATCACCACGCCGCACGATGCCGAGCGCATTCTGGAAGTGCGCAAGCAGTCGAAGTTCCTCGTCACCATCGGCGCGTGTGCGACGGCAGGTGGCATCCAGGCGCTGCGCAATTTCGCCGACGTGAAGGACTTCGTGGCCGCAGTCTATGCCTCGCCGCAGTACATCGACACGCTCGCGACATCGACGCCGATCTCGGCGCATATCCCGGTCGACTACGAACTCCACGGCTGCCCGATCAACAAGGCGCAGCTTGTCGAGGTGATCTCGGCGTTCCTCGCCGGGCGCAAGCCGGCGGTGCCCGCGCACAGCGTCTGTATCGAGTGCAAGCAGCGCGGCAGCGTCTGCGTGATGGTGCAGGGCACGCCTTGTCTCGGGCCGGTTACCCATGCCGGCTGCGGCGCGATCTGCCCGGCCTACCGGCGCGGCTGCTATGGTTGCTACGGGCCGATGGAGACGCCCAACATGCCGGCCCTCACCCGTGAGTGGCGCGAACTGGGCGCCGACGGGCGCGATATCCGGCGCGCCCTGCGCAGCTTCAATGCCTGGGCCGAACCCTTCCGCAAGGAGAGCGCGGCGCATGACGACTAAGACGATCAAGGTCGATTACCTCGCCCGTGTCGAAGGGGAAGGCGCGCTCGATCTGCATATCGAGGGCGGCATTGTGAAGACCGCGAACCTGCGCATTTTCGAGCCGCCACGGTTCTATGAAGCGTTTCTGCAGGGTCGCTCGCACATCGAACTGCCCGATATCGTCGCGCGCATCTGCGGCATCTGCCCGGTCGCCTATCAGATGAGTTCGGTGCAGGCGGTCGAGAATGCGTTCGGGGTGAAAGTCGAGGGGCAACTGCGCGCGCTGCGGCGGCTGCTCTATTGCGGCGAATGGATCGAGAGCCATGCGCTGCATGTGGTGATGCTCCACGCACCCGATTTTCTCGGCTATCCCGACGCGATCCGGATGGCGGAAAAGCACGGCGATGTGGTGCGTAAGGGTCTGGCGCTCAAGAAGACCGGCAATACCATCCTGCGCCTCTTGGGCGGGCGAGAAATCCATCCGGTGAACGTTAAGCCGGGCGGGTTCTACAAGGTGCCGACCAGGGCGGAGCTTGCGCCGCTGGCGGAAGAGCTGAAGCAGGCCTTCGATCTGGCGGTCGATCTGGTGCGCTGGGTGGCGACGTTCGACTTTCCCGACCTCGAACGCGACTACGAATTCGTCGCGATGCGCCATCCGGACGAGTATGCGATCACCGAAGGGCGGCTGGTTTCCAACCGCGACATCGAGATCGACATTGCCGACTACGAGACCGAATTCGAGGAACGGCATGTCGCTCATTCCACCGCGCTGCATGCGCTGGTGAAGCGGCGCGGGGCCTATCTGGTCGGACCCATGGCGCGCTACGCGCTGAACTATGACCGCCTGCCGGTTTCGATCCGGGGGCTGGCGAAGGAGGCAGGGCTGGGGCCGGTCTGTTCCAACCCCTTCCGCAGCATTGTCGTGCGCGCGCTGGAGACGGCCTATGCCTGCGAGGAGGCCCTGCGCCTCATCGCTGACTACGAACAGCCCGAGAGTGCTGCCGTGCCACTCGAACCGCGCGCGGGAACCGGTTTCGGCTGCAGCGAGGCCCCGCGTGGCATCTGCTGGCACCGCTACGATTTCGAGGAAGACGGCACGATCCGCACCGCGCGCATCGTTCCGCCCACGTCGCAGAACCAGCCGAGCATCGAGGAAGACCTCGCCGCCGTCGCCGCGCCGATTGCCAACGAGCCCGACGATGTGATCCGGCATCTCTGCGAGCAGTCCATCCGCAACTACGACCCGTGCATCTCGTGCTCGGCGCACTTCCTCAAGCTGTCGGTGCATCGCACGTGACGCGGCCCCTGCTGGTCTTGTGCCTGGGCAATCCCGACCGGGGCGATGACGGCTTCGGGCCAGCGGTCGCCGAGGTGCTCGACGGTACGCTGCCACCGGACGTGACGCTCATGGCGCGCAGCGGCGATATGCTGACGATGCTCGAGGACTGGGCCGGTTTCGATGCGCTTATCTGCGTCGATGCAGCGGGCGGCGGCGATCGGCCGGGCCGAATCCACCGTATCGATCTGGCGGAGGAGGACTTGCCGCGCGACATGGCGTTCCTCTCCAGCCATGCGTTCGGTCTGGGCGAAGCGATCGCGCTCGCCCGCACGCTCGATCTCGCGCCGGCCGATATCGTCGTCTACGCTGTCGAAGGGCAACGGTTCGACGGAGGCTCGGAGATGACGCCGCCTGTCGCTGCGGTGATCGGCCCGGTGGCGGAGCGAATTACCGCCGAAGTGGCAAGACTGCAGGAGGCTGCAAACCATGCATGAAACGGGCATTGTCCGCGATCTCGTCCGCCATCTGGAAACCGTGGCCCGCGATGCCGGCGCCGAGGCCATATCCGGCGTTCAGGTCTGGCTGGGCGCGCTGAGCCAGTTCTCGCCCGAGCACTTTCGCGACCACTTTGACGACGAGGCGCGCGGTACGATGGCCGAGGGCGCGGCGCTGGACATCCTCACTTCCGACGATCCGGGCGATCCCGACGCGCTGCACGTGATGATCCGCAGCGTCGATCTGGAGGTTTCCGAGACGGAAGAGTGAATGCCGATGGAGCCCGCCGCCTGCCTTGTCGTGCCGGACGCCCAGCGGATCAGGCTGGACGTTACGGGCGCCGTGCAGGGCGTAGGTTTCCGGCCTTTTGTCTACCGGCTGGCTGTGGATGAGGGGCTGGCGGGCTACGTACGCAACACGCCTGCCGGCGTAAGGCTGGAAGTGGAGGGGCCCTACAGCGCGATCGAACAGTTTCTGGTACGGTTGCGGCGCGAGGTTCTTCCGCCAGCTCTAATCGAGGGGCTTGCGCGGGCACGGCTTGAGCCGACCGGGGAGCGCGGCTTTGCGATTGCATCGAGCAGCGCCGACACCGCCCCCTCCGTGCATATCCTGCCCGATCTGGCTTTGTGCGAGGACTGTCGCGCCGAAGTCTTCGATCCGGCGGATCGCCGCTATCGTTACCCTTTCACGACCTGCATGCATTGCGGCCCACGCTACAGCATTATCGCGGCGGCTCCTTATGACCGGGCACGCACGGCCATGCGGCACTTCGTGATGTGCCCTGCCTGCCAGGCGGAGTACGATGATCCCGCTTGCCGCCGCTTCCATGCCGAGGCTAACGCCTGCCCCGAGTGCGGTCCGCAACTGGCGTTGCATGCTCCGGACGGGGCGCTGTTGGCCGGGGCGGACGATGCGCTTGAACGTGTTGTCGGCGCCCTGCGCGAAGGCTGTATCGTAGCGCTGAAAGGGCTCGGTGGATTCCAGCTTCTTGTCGATGCCCGGAACGAGGAAGCGGTCGCGCGGCTGCGAGAGCGCAAGCATCGTCCCGCCAAGCCTTTCGCCGTGATGGCGGGCTCGGTGACCGATGCGGAGGTGATCGCCCATCTTTCACCGGTGGAGCGCGCGGCGCTGGAGAGTGCTGCGGCACCCATCGTGCTGGTGCGGGCGCGCAAGGATGCCGCCCGTCCTATTGCGCCGAATGTGGCATCGGGCAATCCGAACATCGGCCTGATGCTGCCGACGACCCCGCTGCATTGTCTGCTGATGGATGTGTTGGGCTTTCCCGTCGTCGCAACCAGCGGCAATCGCAGCGGTGAGCCTATTGCCGCCGATGATGACGGGGCTTTCGCAACTCTTGCCGATATCGCCGATCTTTTCCTGACCCATGACCGCCCGATCCTGCATCCGGTCGATGATTCGGTTCTGCGGATGATTGCCGGACAGCCGACGGTCCTGCGCTGCGCGCGGGGTGTCGCGCCGCTGGTGTTGCCCGAGGCGAAGCAGGCTCAACCGCTGCTGGCATTGGGCGGGCATATGAAGAGCGCCGTTGCAGTCGGGCGTGACGGCCAGATTGTACTGGGACCGCACATCGGAGACCTCGCTCACAGAGAGGCACGCGAAGCCTTTGGGCGTTCGGTTGCGACGATGCGTTCGTTCTATGCCGTTGAACCCGCAGCGGTCGCCTGCGACGCGCATCCCGACTATCACAGCACCCATGTGGCTGACGGGCTGGGGCTTCCCGTGTCCCGCGTTCCCCACCACTTGGCGCATGTTCTGGCTGTCATGACCGAGCACGCGCTCTCCGGCCCGGTTCTGGGCGTGGCGTGGGACGGCACCGGCTATGGTGCGGACGCCACACTATGGGGCGGTGAATTCCTAACGGTCCATGGCGCCAGACATCACCGCATCGCGCATCTGCTGCCCTTCCGCTTGCCGGGTGGCGAGGCGGCCATCCGCGAGCCACGCCGAACCGCCATCGGTGTGCTCCATGCTCTCCATGACGGTGCTCTTTGGGAGAGCGAGCATGCACCCCTTTCAGCCTTCTCGGTGGAAGAACGCACGACGCTCTGTGCCATGCTTGAGCGGCGCCTCAACTCGCCTCTCACATCCAGCGCGGGCCGGCTCTTCGATGCGGTCGCGGGCATCCTGAACTTGTGCCAGCGCGCCTCCTTCGATGGCGAAGCGGCCATGTCCGTGGAGTTCGCGGCGCAGGAGGGAAAAGCGGTTCATGCCTTGCCATCCCCGGGGATCGTGCCGGCAGGCGGCACCGTGGCGATCGACTGGCGGCCGATGATTTCAGCGCTGGCCGATGCCACTCACGCAGGCGTGGCGGTCGAAGAGCTGGCCGCCGGGTTCCACCACTGGCTGGTCGAGGCCATCGTGCAAGTCGCCAGGCAAGCGGGCATCGCGCAGGTCGCGCTGTCGGGAGGATGCTTCCAGAACGCCCTTCTCACCGAACTGGCTATGGCGCGTTTGCAGCAGGCGGGGTTTCGCGTTTACCGTGCCGTGCGCGTGCCCGCCAACGATGGTGGGCTGGCGGTGGGGCAGGCGGCCTATGCAGCCCGCCTTCTGGACGAGGTGACCGGCTGATGTGCCTTGCAGTTCCCGGCGAGCTGTTGGAAATCGAGGGCGACGATCCGCTCACCCGCGAGGGCCGCGTTGCCTTTGCCGGTGTCGTACGGCGAGTGAACTTGGCCTATGTTCCGGAAGCTGTCCCGGGCGCGTATGTGCTGGTCCATGCCGGTTTCGCCATTGCCGTGATCGACGAGGCCGAAGCCCGGCGCACCCTGGCACTGCTCGATGAAATCCCGCCAGAGAGCCGCCGGTGAAGCACGTCGACGAATATCGCAACGCTGCGGACGCGCACCGCTACGCCGAGGCGATTGCCCGGATCGTGACGCGTCCCTGGTCGATCATGGAGATCTGCGGCGGGCAGACCCATTCCATCGTCCGTCATGGGATCGACCGCCTGCTGCCCGATGGCGTGACTCTGCTTCATGGTCCCGGCTGCCCGGTCTGCGTGACGCCGCCGGGCATGATCGATGCGGCAATTGCCATCGCCAACCGCCCGGAGGCGATCCTGTGCTCGTTCGGCGACATGTTGCGGGTGCCGGGCAATGAGGGGAGCCTGCTCGCTGCCAAGGCTCGGGGCGCGGACGTGCGCATGGTCTATTCACCGCTAGATGCGCTCGACATTGCGCGGGACAATCCCGAACGCGAAGTGGTGTTCTTTGCTATCGGGTTCGAGACGACCGCTCCGGCCACCGCCATGGCCGTGCTGCAGGCAGAGCAAAGGGCGCTGGCAAACTTCTCGCTGCTGGTCAGCCACGTTCTGGTCCCGCCCGCCATGGAAGCGCTGCTGAGCGATCCTGCCTCCGACGTGGACGGATTTCTCGCTGCCGGTCACGTCTGCACGGTTGTCGGGTATGAAGACTATACGCCCATCGCGCAGCGCTATCGCATCCCGATTGTTGTCACTGGTTTCGAACCGCTCGACCTGATGCAGGGTCTCTACATGTGCCTCCGGCAGTTGGAGGAGGGGCGCCACGAGGTGGAGAACCAGTACAGCCGCTCGGTCCGCGCTGCCGGCAATCCGGCAGCGCGCGAGGCTGTGGAACGGGTCTTTGCGGTCCGGCCGCAGGAATGGCGCGGCATGGGCAGCATCGCGGCGAGCGGTCTCGGTCTGAGGCCGCACTATGCCCGTTTCGATGCGCTTGAGCGCTTTCCCGCAATTGCGGTGGGCGCCGAGAGCGAAAGCGCCTGCATCAGCGGCGAAGTGCTGCGCGGCGTTCGCAAGCCATGCGACTGCCCGGCATTCGGCGCGGCCTGCACACCCGAACATCCGCTGGGCGCGACGATGGTCTCCTCCGAAGGGGCCTGCGCCGCTTACTACCGCTATCGTCGTCAGCCCCCGGTTCGGGAAGCCGTGGCATGACCGAGGGTCCCGAGTTCACGCTGCAATGTCCGCTGCCTGACAGCGGCCACGAGCGGATCGAGCTGGCTCACGGTAGTGGGGGGCTGCTGACCCATCGCCTGATCGAAGAGGTGTTCCGGCCCGCTTTCGCGCAATCGCCCGATGACCTTACGCACGACGGCGCGGTGGTCGATGTGCCGGGTACTCAGATCGCGTTCACTACGGACAGCTACGTGGTGCGCCCGTTGGTCTTTCCCGGCGGAGACATCGGCTCGCTGGCCGTGTACGGTACGGTCAACGATCTCGCGATGTGCGGCGCGCGGCCGCTTTGGCTGAGCGCAGGCTTCGTGATCGAGGAGGGGTTTCTCGTCGAAGACCTGCGCCGCATCGTCGGATCGATGCGCGGCGCCGCGCAGGCTGTTGGTGTGCGCCTCGTGACAGGCGATACCAAGGTGGTCGAGCGCGGTCACGGGGGTGGGCTCTACATCAACACCTCCGGCATTGGCGCAGTGGTTGCGTCGCAGCCGATTTCCCCCCGGCAGGTGCAGCCGGGCGACGTCGTGATCGTCAGCGGAGATCTTGGCAGGCACGGGATGGCGGTGATGGCGGCGCGCGAAAACCTCGGTTTCGAGCCGCCTATCGTCAGCGATTGCGGTTCCGTTTCTGCTCCGGTTCTGCGGTTGCTGGACGAAGGTATTGATCTCCACTGCCTGCGCGATCTTACGCGCGGCGGACTGGCGACCGCTCTGATCGAGATTGCCGAAAGCGCGGGCGTGGCGATGGAACTGGAGGCCGCGGCCATACCCGTCTCGGACCCGGTTCGTGGTGCCTGCGAAATACTGGGGATCGATCCGCTCTACGTCGCGAATGAAGGCCGCTTTGCTGCCATCGTCCCCGAGAGCGAAGCAGCGCGCGCTCTCTCAATTCTGCGTGAATTCGAGAATACCGCCACCCTTGTCGGTAGCGTTCGCTCCGGCGGCGCTGCAGGCAGCGTCGCCCTGAAGACGATGGGCGGCAGCTATGCGCTTGATCGTATCGCGGGCGAGCAGCTTCCGCGTATCTGCTGACCGCTGGCCACAACCCTGAAATCGCAACAGGCCGGACTGCAATAGCCTGGCCTGCGCGAGGAAGCCCTTATTGTGGCGGGGATCAGTCGCCGAAGCGGTACTTCAGGCGCACGCCCCACATGCGCGGTTCGTGCAAGAGGCTGCTATTTTGCTATGGACGGTCGCTCAGGTCTGCCGGGTCCACTCCAGCGGCAGGCTGCCGAAATTGAGAATCCGCACCGTAATCGGTTGCGGTGCGCGCGACCGCTTCAGGTCCCGACCGGCAGCGCGGTCTTGTAGACGACCGGCCTCAGGGCAAAGCTCGTGGTGACCTGCGCGACGCCGGGCAGCGGCGTCAGGCGGTAGCGCAGGAAGTCTTCGAAGTCGCTCAGCGAACGGACGAGCACACGCAGTTGATAGTCCGCCTCGCCGGTCATGAGGTAGCATTCCATAACCTGCGGGTATTCGGTGATAGCCGCCTCGAATGCAGCGAGGTGACGGTCGTCCTGCCGTTCCAGACGCACACGCACGAAGGCGGTAACGCTCAGGCCCACGGCATCGGGATCGGCCAGCGCCACATAGCGCTGGATCACTCCGTCGGTTTCCAGACGCCGCAACCGCCGCAGGCATGGGCTGGGGGACAGGCCGACTCGTTCGGACAGCTCCTGATTGGTCATTCGCCCATCGGCCTGCAGCTCTTCGAGGATTCGCAGGTCGAGCAGATCGAGATCAGTTTCTGGCATTTTATGCCTCATTATTTATCTTGAGTGGCAGAATGTGCCTCCACAGTTCCCGATATGGGCGAAGTTCGCAAGGACTTGCCGGCCAGTTCAGCGATAGGCTGCGGCATGGCCACAAGCATCACTGCGTCGCGTCCGGATACGATCCACGCGCTCGAGCGTCTCGAAGCCCGGCTTCGCTGGTTGTCCGCCTGGACCATTCACAGCGCCAATCATCTTCGGCCCAAGCGCGACGGGCTCAAGGTCGGCGGCCATCAGGCCAGTTGCGCCTCGATGTCGGCGATCGTGACGGCGCTCTACTTTCATGCGCTTCGCCCGCAGGACGAGGTTGCGGTCAAGCCGCACGCGGGCCCGCTGCTGCATGCCGTCCATTATCTTCTTGGCGAGCAGAGCCTCGACCATCTCCAGCGGTTTCGCGGGCTGGGCGGCGTGCAGAGCTATCCCAGCCGCACCAAGGACTCGATTCCCGTCGACTTCTCGACCGGATCGGTCGGCCTGGGCGTTGCCGTCACGGCCTTTTCCAGTCTGACGCAGGACTACCTCGTCGCCCATGCCCAGCTCGACGAAGGCGAGACCGGCCGCATGATCGCGCTGATGGGCGATGCCGAACTGGACGAGGGCAATATCTACGAATGCCTGATCGAGGGCTACAAGCACGACCTGCGCAACTGCTGGTGGATCGTCGACTACAACCGCCAGTCGCTCGACGCGACGACGGCAGACCGCATGTTCCGCCGTTTCGACGACATCTTCGAGACCTGCGGCTGGCGCGTCGTGACGCTCAAGCACGGCAAGCTGCAGCGCGAGACTTTCGCAAGACCCGGCGGTCAGGCGCTCGAACACTGGATCGATACCTGCCCCAACGCGGACTTTGCCGCGTTGACCTATCAGGGCGGAGCGGCCTGGCGGACGCGGCTGACGGCGGACCTCGACGGGGATCCGGGCGCGCTTTCGCTGATCGGTGAGTTCGATGACGAAGCGCTGGCCGCACTGATGACCAACCTCGGCGGCCATTGCATCGAGACGCTTCTCGATGCTTTCGATGCCTGTGACGACGACCGCCCGACCTTGTTCATCGCCTATACCGTGAAAGGCTATGGCCTGCCGCTGGCCGGACACAAGGACAACCACTCGGGCATGATGAATGGCCAGCAGATCGCGCAGCTTCGCGAAAGCATGGGCATTGCCGAGGGGCGCGAGTGGGAGCTGTGGGGCGGGCTGGGCGATAATGCAGCCACGCAGCTCAAGGCTTTCGTCGCGGACAGCCCGATCGCCCGTAAGAAGCGCGAGGCCAGCCCGCCCGTCGTGCCGGTGCCGGACCGTTTCGCTGTTCCGGCAGGTGCGGAGCAATCGACGCAGGCCGCGTTCGGCAGGATCCTGCTCGATCTGGCCCGCGCAGGCGGCGAACTGGCCGACCGCATCGTTACGACCGCGCCCGACGTGACCCAGACCACCAACCTCGGCGGCTTCGTCAATCAGCGCGGACTGTTCCGACGGCAGGAACTGGCGGACGTCTTCCAGCAGGCGAAGATCCCTTCCGCGCAGAAGTGGTCCGCTCATGGCGCGGGCCAGCACATCGAGCTGGGCATTGCCGAGAGCAACTTCTTCCTGCTGCTTGCCGCGCTCGGCCTTTCGGCGCCGCACTTCGGCACGCGGCTGTTGCCGGTCGGCACCGTCTACGATCCCTTCATCGCTCGAGGACTCGATGCGCTGAATTATGGGTGCTACCAGGACTCGCGCTTCCTGCTCGTCGGAACGCCTTCGGGCATTTCGCTGGCGGCAGAGGGCGGTGCGCACCAGTCGATCAACACGCCGCTGATCGGCATGGGGCAGCCGGGGCTCACCAGCTACGAGCCTGCCTTCGCCGATGAAGTCGCCGTGCTGATGCGCCATGCGTTCGATTTCATGCAGCGTCCCGATGGCAGCGCGGTCTACCTGCGCCTGAGTACCCGGCCGGTACCGCAAGTCACGCGTGAGGATGCTGCATGGGAGGCCAATGCGATCCGCGGCGGCTACTGGCTGCGCCAGCCGCAAGTCGGTGCCGAAGCGGCTATCGTGTGCTGTGGTACAGTTATCAGCGAAGCGCTGGCCGCATGGGAGGAACTGCGCGAAGACCTGCCTGGGCTGGGGCTGCTCAACGTGACTTCGCCCGACCTGCTGCACCGCGAATGGTCGCAGCGCCATGCCGCCCGTTGGGGCGGAGGGGCACCGCAGCCGTGCCATGCGGAGAGCCTGCTGGCACCGCTGGCCCCTCATGCCGGTCTCGTCACTGTGCTTGACGGTTCGCCGGCGGCGCTGTCGTGGCTGGGCGGTGTGCGCGGGATGCGGGTGAGCCCGCTGGGGACCGACCGGTTCGGTCAGACCGGCGACCTGCCCGACCTCTATCGCACCTACCGGCTCGATACCGCGGCGATCATCGACGCCGCGGCCGAACTGTTCCTGATGTGATGGAAGGCGGGGATCGCGCGGTCCCCGCCCAGCGCGTCAGGGGCGCATGACCCAGCCGCCGTCGATATGGATCGTCTGGCCGGTAATCCACTGACCGGCTTCCGAGCACAGCAGCAGCGCAGTGCCCACCAGTTCGTCGGGTTCACCGCGCGGGCGAGTGGCGCAGGTCGCTTCGAGGAACTTGATGAACGGGGAATCGTCCGGCACCAGCATCTTGCCGGCATCCGAGGTCACGTTGCCCGGCGCGATGGCGTTGCAGGTGATGTTTTCCTTGCCGAACTGCTTGGCCAGCGTGGTCGTCAGGCCGACGAGCGCCAGCTTGCTGATGCCGTAGAGCCCGATCGCGGGGAAGGCGCCGCCCGAGGTCTGGTTGATGATCCGGCCGCCGCCGCGTTCGCGCATCGAGGGCAGCACCGCGCGCGAGCAAAGCAGCGCGCCGTTGAGGTTGACCGAAAAGGCGCGGTTCCAGTTGTCGAGGCTGATTGTCTCGCAATTGTCGTAGCTGACGTCGACCATCAGCGCGGCGTTGTTGATGAGGATGTCGACACCGCCGAAAGCCTCCTTGGCGGCTGCGGCCATGGCCAGCGTCGATTCCTCGTCGGCGACGTCGACCTTGACGGCAACGGCCTTGCCGCCTGCTGCGACGATCTCGTCTGCAACCGCCTTGGCGCCATCTTCGTTGAGGTCGGCGACGACGACGGAGGCGCCTGCGTTTGCGAGGCCGACGGCATAGGCGCGACCGATCGAATTGCCGCGCCCACCGGCGCCGGTAACGATCGCGACTTTGCCGTCGAGGCGGAACTGGTCGAGAGTGAAGCTCATTTTCGGGAAACTCCGATTGATGGGTCTGGCATTGTTCGGGGACCGCTGAACGCTCAGCCCGCCGTGATGCCCTTGTCGATGTTGATGCAGGCGCCGTGGAAGCCGCGGCCGGCGTCTGATGCGAGAAGCACGATCATGTTCGCCACGTCTTCGACTTCGACCGTGCCGCGCATGCCGGAGAAGCGCTTGATCAGATCGAAGTCGCAGCCTTCGGGCGGCACGAAATTGGCGGCGATGTTGGTGACCATGCCGCCGGGCGCGACCGCGTTGATGCGGATGGGCTTCTTCTGGAATTCCATCGCCATGGCCTTGGTCATGCCGATGATGCCCCACTTGCTGGCGCAATAGGCCGCCGCATAGGCCTCGCCGATGAACGAGGCCGAGGAGGCGACGTTGACGATGGCGCCGCCGGTTTCCAGCAGATGCGGGATGGCCGCCTGCGAGAGCACGAAGGGTGCCATGAGGTTCACGTCCAGCGTGCGCTGCAGCCGCTCGAACGGCATATCGGGCGTATTGGCGAGGTAGATCAGCCCGGCCACGTTGCACAGGGCATCGAGCCGGCCGAACGTTTCGACCGCCGCCGCGACGACCTTGCCGCAGGTCTGTGCATCGGAAAGGTCGGCCGTCTCGCTGGCAGACCCTTCGATCATGCCGGCGGTTTCGGCAAGGCCCTCCGCGTTGACATCGACGAGGTAGACCCTGGCGCCCGCCTTGGCGAGAGCCAGCGCGGTTTCCCGGCCGAGTCCGGACGCGGCGCCGGTGACCAGCGCGACCTTGCCGCTCATGTCGGTTGCTATGCTCATGTCGCGCTCTTTCCTATCCGTGCCAGGGCAGGCCCTTGGCCACCTTGTCGATCATTTCGAGGATCACGCCCTGCATGCGCGAGGCTTTCGGCCACCCGGCGTGGGTGCCGTATTGCAGCACGAATTCGAGCATCTCCTCGGGCTTGCAGTTGCCGCTCGCCATGGCCGCGTGGATGTGGCTGCGGATCGGGATTTCGGCGCCGGATTCGCACACGCCCACAAGCGTGATCCAGCGGCGCGAGGGCTCGTCCAGCCCGCGGCGGCACCACATCTCGCCGAAGACGAAGTTGTTGATGCCTTCCAGATAGGGCGTCTTGGGCGGCCCGGGCGGAAAGGTCATGACCTTGTCGAATTCGGCGTGGCCCCGGTCGTTGCGCACTTGCGGGTTCCACGGTTCCGGGCAGATCGGCGGCACGTCGGTCGGCGGTAGCCCAAGTTCCTCGGCGACGCGGGTGACGGCGCGGTCCAGCTTGCCGCCGTTGCCCCAACCCGAATAGACGCCGAGGTGCAGCGCGGCTTCGCGCAGTTCCGCGAGCGTCAGGTATTCGCCCTTGAGTGCGCCGCGCACGTAGCCGTCGATCTGGCTGTCTTCCAGACCGCAGGTGGTGGCGGACGCTATCGCTACGAGGAAGCGCGGACGGCGCGGCAGGCCGGGCCGGGTCCAGACTTCGGCGAAGATGAAATCGCGCCAGGACTCCTCGATGAGCGTTTCGGGCTCGGTGGCGGGGCGTCCGGTAACTTCAGCCTGCGTGGCAAGGCCGCGCGCGGTGCGTTCGGCGGGATCGAGCAGGGTCATTGTCCACCCTCCGGAGCCGCGAGACTCATCCAGACGTTCTTGGGCTGCATGAATTCCTGCAGCCCTTCGATACCGCCGAGACGGCCATGGCCGCTCTTCTTGAAGCCGCCGAACGGGCAGTTCGGCTGCATCGCCTCGCCCGATCCGTTCACGTGGATCATGCCTGCCTGAAGCTGGCCAGCCACATGATGCGCGCGGCGCAGGTTCTGCGTGTGGACATAGGCGCCAAGGCCGTATTCGGTGCCGTTGGCCAGCGCGATGGCCTCTTCCTCGGTGTCGAAGGGCGTGACCACCAGAACCGGGCCGAAGACCTCGTTCTGGGCGATCTCGCAATCGTTCGCGACATCGGCCAGCACCGTGACGGGCAGGAAATAGCCATGGGCGTGATCGCCGCCCATGCGCTCGCCGCCCGCGACGATGCGGCCGCCGTCGGACACGCCGCGTTCAACCATGCCGGTGATGCGGTTGAGCGCGTTCTCGGAAATGACCGGACCCAGGACTGTCTGCGGATTGTAGGGGTCGCCCGGCTGCACGTGGTTCGCCATGCCCGCGAGGGTCTGCAGGTACTGGTCGTAGATGCCGCGCTGGACCAGCAGGCGGGTGCCGTTGACGCAGCCCTGGCCATTGGCCGAGACGGCGCCGGTCAGGCCCCGCTTGGCAGCGTTCATCAGGTCGGCATCGTCGAAGACGATCACGGCGGACTTGCCGCCGAGTTCCAGCCCCACCGGCTTGAGCGTCTGCGCCGCGTTGGTAAGGACCTTCTTCGCCGTCGGCCCCGAACCGATGAATTCGATCTTGCCCACGCCGGGGTGGCCGACCATTGCCTCGCCGACATCCGCGCCGCCGGTCACGACATTGACCACGCCTTCGGGAATGCCCGCTTCGTGCATCAGCTCGACCAGCTTTACCGCGCTGTAAGGCGCAAGGTCGGGCGACTTGAGGACGATGCAGTTACCCGCGGCAAGGGCAGGCGCCATCACCATGGTCGCGGCGAAGAGCGGGCCGTTCCAGGGCACGATGATGCCGACGACGCCATAGGGCTCGTACGCAACATAGTCGTGCGCCGGGGCGCCCCACATCGGGATCGTGCGACCGTGGATCTTGTCGCACCAGCCGCCGAAATAGCGGAACTTCTGCGCGGCGTCGTAACCCATGTATGGGGCGGTCATCGCCACCGAGCCGTTCTCGGCGATCAGGCTGGGTGCGAACTCGCTCGACTTGGCCTCGAACAGCGCGGCGAGCTTCATCATCAGGTCGCGGCGCTTGTCGCCGGGCATCGCGCGCCATGCCGGGAAAGCAGCCCGCGCCGCGTTCACCGCGCGGTCGACATCGTCGGCGCTCGCCATCCTGAACTCGCGCGTGACCGTGCCGGTGCCGGGATAGACGTGAGCCAGCATCTCGCCGCTGCCCGCTTCCTCGAACCTGCCGCCGATGATGTTTGCATAGCGCGGCAGGGTATCCGTTTCCGGATTCTTGAATGCCATCTGCGTCCACTCCTCAGACCCGCAGGCCTTTCCTGCTTTCGATTCTGTCGGCATATAATCAGCGTATTATCCACCAATCAAGCGCGAATCGTGCGCAGCATGATTAGGTTATTGGCAAATAATGTGCATATTATTGGGCATGGCATCGCAATCGGAACGTAGTGGCGGCAAGCGCCAGCTTGTGGCGCAGACGGCGCAGCACATGCGCGAGCGGATATTCGCCAGTCCGCCGGGCACGCAGATCGGCTCGTTGCCCGACCTCGCCCGTGACTTCGAAGTGGGCATCGTCACGGTGCAGCAGGCGGCGCGCATTCTCGAACACGAAGGCGTGCTCGAAGTGCGCCGCGGACCGGGCGGCGGCTATTACGGGCGCAGGCCGGACCGCGCCGATCTGGAGCGGCTGATGTTCGCGTTCATGCGAGAGGAGCCGGCGTCGCGCCGCGAGGTGCTCGACATCACCTCGCTGCTGTTCAACCGGCTCTGTGCATCGGCGGCGCGCTGCACCGACGAAGTGCAGCGAGAGAACTTGCGCAAGGTCGCCGAACGCATAGCAATGAGCGATGACGGCAAGATGATCGGGCCGCTCGAAGCCGACCTGCAGGACGCACTGTTCCACATGGTCGATCGCCCGCTGTTCGAACTGCTCACTCGCGTCGCTCTGGGGTTCGCGCAGAACGACGACGCTTCGCAGAATCTCACCGGCGTGTTCGAACTGGAGCAATGGAAGCATAGCCGCCACCGGATTATCGAGGCCATCCTGCAGCAGGACCCCGAACTGGCACAGTTCGAGGCCAACCGGCAGAACCGGGAAGTGCTGGTCAGGCTTTACAATCTCGACGATTACTGAGCGGGCGAAGGCGCGCGCGCAAAATTTGCTCCAACGCAATGACCGCAGAGGTCCGGCGAGTCATGTAGATCCTCTCTTCGACACCTGAAGAATGGAGAGGACTTATGGCTAAATCCCCTGCTCGCCGCAGTCTTTTCGACGAGCTCTTCCGTGACTTCCCGCTGGGCCTTTCGATCGCGCCGTTGCATGGCGATCCATTGCCGCATCCCGGCAAGATCAAGATCGACGTCAAGGAAAATGGCGACAACATCATCGTTCATGCCGAGATGCCTGGTGTGAGCAAGGACCAGATCGACGTTTCGGTCGATAACAATGTCCTGACGATCAGCGCCGAAGTGTCGCAGTACGATGCCGATGAGGAAAACGACAAAGTCCTTCATTCGGAACGCTACTATGGCTCCATCGCCCGCAGCATCAGCTTGCCGGCGGAAGTATCGATCGATGATGCCTCGGCAAAGTACGAAGACGGCATTCTGACGCTGACGCTGCCCAAGGCATCCAAGGATGCCAAGAAGAAGATCAGCGTGGGCTGAGGTTTTGCCGGTCGGCCCCGCTGGTCGACCGGCAACCATCTTTCTAACCCGCCATTTGTGGCGTCACACCTGCAAATGGCGGAGAATTTCGATCAGCCCGTCGATATCATCCTCGTCCTGATAGAGCCCGAAGCCGATCCGCAAAACCTCGCCGCGCACGTCGGTCACGACGCCGGCGGCCAGTAGCGCCTTCTGCCAGTCGGCGGCTTTGGGATGGGAGAAAGCGAGAAAGCGGGCCTGCGGGCCTTCGCCCGGGGGATTGAGCAGGGCGGCCTGAGCGAGCGGCGTTTCGTCCAGGCGGGCCAGCAGGCGGCTTTGGAGGCATGATACCTTTGCGCTGATGGCACGCGTATCCAGCCCTTCGGCGGTCAGCATGTCGCGCACCGCAACGAAGCGGTAGAGGCCGGAAGGGTCGAATGTAGCGCCAAGGAAGCGGCGGGCATCTGCGGCATAGGTCACATGGCCCGGGGGCGCTGCCAGGTCTTCGATCTCGGCGTACCAGCCGGTCACGGCGGGGCGCTCGCCGAAGCTTGGCGGTGCGTGCAGGATGCCCACGCCTTCACCCGACATGGCGTACTTGTAGCCACCCGTGACATAGAACGCGCGCTCGGCAATGCGCGACAGGTCGGTCTCGATGGCCATGAAGCCGTGGTAGCCGTCGATCACGACCCACGGACCTTCCGGCGCGGCGACTTCGGCCAGGGCTTCCAGGTCCGGGAAGATCTGGCCGGTGCCGAACATCACGTGGCTCAGCCAGATCAGGTCATGCTCTCCGGTGCGGGCCCGGTGGAGAAAACGGGCGGCGAAGTCCGGGGCCGCGGTGGAAACGGTTTCCAGCATGATCGTGCCATCCTCCACCCAGCGCTCGGCCTGCCGGCGGAAGCTGTGGAACTCGCCGTCGCTGGCGAGAATGCGCAGCGGGCGGCGGGGGAGGGCGGAAACGATCCGAACCAGAAAGTCGTGCGTGTTCCCGGCAAAAGCGACGGTGGCCGGATCCGGCAGGTTCAATTCGGCGGCCACATGGCGCTGCGCCGCCGGCCAGACCTCGTCCATCACCATGCCCCATTTCCGGTCGGCAAGGCGCGCGGCGTCGTCCCAGCACGCCAGTTGCCCGTCGCGCGAAGCATCGGGCCAGAGATGATGCGAATGGGCGGCGAAATGGAGCCGTTCGGGATCGGCTTCCAGCGTGCGGCGGAACAGGTGCTTGTACGACGTCACAGGCTGGTCCGCAGCGACCAGAGCTCCGGAAACGCGCGCTTGGACAACGTGGACTGCAGATAGGGCACGCCCGTGGTGCCGCCGGTGCCACGCTTGCCGCCGATGATGCGGCTGACGGTCAGCACATGCTTGTGGCGCCATGTCGCGAGCGCATCGTCGATGTCGACCAGCTTTTCGGCAAGCTGGTAAAGTTCCCAGTAGCGGTGCGTGTCGCGATAGACTTCCAGCCAGGCCGCTTCGACTTCCGGGGAGGGCTCGTAGGGCGCCGCCCAGTCGCGCTCGAGCGCCTGAGCCGGAAGCGTGAATCCGGCGCGGGAGAGGGCGCGATTGGCCTCGTCCCACAGGCTGGGTTGTTCGAGCGCGCGCTCCATCGCTTCGCGGGCGTGCGGCCGGTCCGCCTGATACTGCAGATGGTCGGCCTGCTTGAGCCCGAGCCGGAACTCCATCGTCCGGAACTGGTTCGACTGGAAACCCGAACTCGATCCGAGCACCGGCCGGAACGTCGTGTAGTCAGCCGGGGTCATGGTCGCGAGCACGTCCCAGGCAAGCGTCATCACCGCCTGGATGCGGCTCACGCGGGCAAGGCTCTTGTAGGCTTCGATCAGCTTGTCGGTGCGGATCAGGCCGAGCGCCAGTTCGACTTCGGACAGAGCCTGCTTGAGCCACAGCTCCTTGGTCTGGTGGATGATGATGAACAGCAGCTCGTCGTGTTCGTCGGACACGGGATGTTGCGCGGCGAGAATGTCATCGAGCGCGAGATAGCGCGCATAAGTCATGTCTGTCATGGCCGCGGTTTGAGCCTCTCGGCCCTCGACCGCAACCCGTCAATGCAGGTCGCGGACCGCGCAGGCTGTTCAGGAATCCATCATCCAGAAAAGCGCCCAGCTCAGACCCGTCGCGGCAAGAAAAAGCGACCAGGACCAATAAAAGGTATGGCCCTCTATGTAGGTCTGCTGGATGGCGAGCATGCCCCCGCGCGAGCCATTGGACCCGAGGATGCCGGATACGATCCAGGTCAGTAGGAAGCCCGGAATTAGCGCCTTTAGGAAAGACATGACATGTGTCCGCTAGTTGGCAGTCCGGTAGATATTCGCAGTATCGGGTTAATTTCTGTTTAGCGGCCAGTTGCGCTGCATCAGAGCCAAATTGATTCGCCGGCTACTGAGGAATTCGAGCGGGTGTGTCGTCGTCTTGGGGAAACCTGAGGAGACGTACATGGCTGACAGTTCGGAATTCGAGCTTGTGCGCAGGCGCTACATGGAAGCGCATGGAGCCTGCCCGAAGCCGACGTTCTGCACCTATACCCACGTCGAGCGGGCCGAAAGGCCGCGCGCGGCACTGGGCTTTCACCGCGCCGGTGCAGTTCCGCTCTATCTCGAACGTTATCTCGCGGCCCCCGTGGACGCGGTCGTTTCCGCAACCCTCGGCAGGAAGGTCGCCCGCGAGAGCATCATCGAGATCGGCAATCTCGCCGCCGACGATGCCTTTGCGATGATCGAGCTGTGGGGCAGCGTCGCCAATGATCTCGGCGCCGGATGCGAGATCGCGGTTGCCACGCTGACCGCGCCGCTGCGCGCCATGTTCGCCCGGATTGGCGTGCCGCTGACCGTGCTGGCTCCGGCGACGATCGATCGGGCCGACGATCCCTGGCAATGGGGCCAATACTACGCCAGCGACCCGCAAGTCTGCGCCGGGGTTATTGCCGAAGGGCAGAGGGCCATTGCGGCCTTCATGGCCCGCCGCAGGAAGGTTGCCGCCTGATGCGCCTGCTCGAAACCATCCGCGAACACGCGCTGACGCATCCGCTCGCGATCGCACTCGATCCGGTCGTATCCGAACCGGTGACATGGGAAGACCTCGCCGAACGTGTCGAGGCCATGGCCTACGATCTGAGCACCGGCGGGCAGCCCGGTCAGCCCTACGTGCTCTGTCTCGACCATGGGGTCGAGGCATCGCTTGCCGAGCTGGCTCTGCTCGAAGCCAGAATACCGGTGTTGTCGCTGCCTTCTTTCTTCACCGAAGAGCAGGTCCGGCACGCCAGAACCGCCTGTGGAGCCGACACCGCATTCCCGTCGGCTTCGCGTCCCGCGCCGTCCGTCCTACCCCTAGGGACGGCGCGGGTTACCTTCACGTCCGGCTCGACCGGCACGCCCAAGGGCGTGTGCCTGTCCGCCGCGCACATGCTTTCGGTTGCCGCATCGGTGGTAGAGGCGGTGGGCGCCGAGCACGCCGGCCGCCATTGCGCACTGCTGCCGCCGGGCATCCTGTTGGAAACGGTGGCCGGCTTCTTCGCAACGATGCTGGCAGGCGGGACGTATATCTGTCCGCCGCAGGCCGAAGTCGGGCTGACCGATCCCTTCCGCCCCGACTTTGCCGTAATGGCCAATCGTCTGGCCGAGTGGAAGATCACCTCGCTGATCCTGGTGCCCGAATATCTGGCCGGTCTCGTCACCGTCATGGAGCGCACAGGATTGCCTCTGCCGGACCTGACGCTGGTGGCGGTCGGCGGCGCGCGGGTGCCAGTCGATCTGCTCGAACGGGCGCGGGCTCTGGGTCTGCCGGTGCGGCAGGGCTACGGCCTGACCGAGTGCGCGTCTGTGGTCTCGCTGGAAAGCGGCGACGAGGACGAACCCGGTTCGGCCGGCCGTCTCCTCGGCCACATGAAGGCGCGCATCGCGCCGGACGGGGAAATCCTGCTCGAAGGCGAGATGTTCCTCGGCACGATCGGTGAACTGCGCGATCCG
>Ga0207876_1000281_pt1 | contig 19832 bp, 20 predicted proteins | sample MalvirmetaMSP146_FD_184237 | JGI IMG/M metagenome (GOLD analysis project Ga0207876, IMG submission 184237) | Marine viral communities from the Deep Pacific Ocean - MSP-146 (SPAdes) | ecosystem: Environmental > Aquatic > Marine > Oceanic | place: Pacific Ocean | collected 2011-07-10
ATATCCCGACAACGTTACTCTTTCCCATGGCGGTGTACTCTTGGTTGGTTGACTGTTTGGCGACAACAAATCAACCAGATACGCCGCTTTCTTTCAAATCTTCAAACACCAGATTCAGTTATAACTCCACCCAAAAATCATGAAATATCGAAGCCTATCATCAAACTATCAGTGGTAGGCTCAGTCACGATTGCTACGATAACTCCCGACATTCATGTAAATAGTTAGGAGAAGACGATGGCTAAGAAAAGCAATCACAATGCAGATATCAAGAACGGTAACAAAGGCACCCCTGGAACTAACACCACTTACGACAAAAACCAGGGCAACCGGGGCTCACAGCTCAATCCCAATAACTCAAAAAACAAGTAAGCGCAGAAGGCGGGGGTATTTCTCCCGCCTTCTCGCAACATGGAATTATGGAAACAGAAAAAAGCGGAAAAAACGCCAAGAAAAAGGGATTCAAGCTCACACGTCAGCTAATACGCATGGCCACTAATGATGGCTGGACGCAAAAAGATATCGCCGATACTTGTCGCACCCATCAGTCAATCGTCAGCGCCTGGTACAAAGGTCAAAAGCTGGCTACCGAGCAACAAGTTCGCCCTTTATTAGAGATCTATGGACATAAGTTACGCAGAAACTCATTTCGGGTGTACTGGAATATTGATCCCGAAACCCGCGAAAAAAAGTTCTATCGTGTGGAGGGCAAAGTCATCCTTTCTGAGGCTTTTCATGATGCGCGAAGAGAGCCCTCTGGCAAGCTGACAAAAAAGATCCCAGTGCACAAGCTTGTGGTGCATCATCAGGGCGATAATCGATTCCTCGTCATTATGCAAAGCAGGCTTCATTTTCAACACAGCTCACAGGAGCTAGAGTCCACTGTTTCTGACGCGGTCTGGGGATCTGAGATACATCCTGATCCGTTGAACACTGAAGAGTTGGTTAAATTTGTGGATCAATATGCAATGAAAACATTGCGTGATTTCCCCAGTGATGCAAATACTCTTCCATTCATCATTCGACAGGCTCTATTGCAGCACGGATTTGACGTTTCTGGAGTTGTGGAATATTCGGCATCTTGGTAACTTCCATGCACCCCAAGGCCAAAGTGCACCTAAACGCACATTCATGCGGTAAAACGCAACGGTCCTGATCTGCCAATTAGGCAAAGTCTCGTGACCAGCCCATTGCTGCCACGACGCTATCAGGCCAACTTGGAGCACACTAATGCTGCCGGCAGAGGCTAGGCGAACGGGTGACTTACTAGCCGAAACGCCTTAGTGTTCTAAAGGGTATGAGGTGGGATAATGCCCAAGCCGCCAGTCACTGGCCGCTTGGGCATTTTATTTTGGTGAGTTCGCCACTTAAACGGGAAGTCTCGCTCGTTCCGACAGTTCCGCATACTCTGAGTCTTGGGAATAGTTGTACCTCTATTCCACCGGCACCCAATCGTCAGTCCCAAGATGATAGTCTTTGTTCTGGTAGACGGTTTTATACTCGTCCACCTTCAAAATTCCATACCGGGTTGTTCTCCCTTTGCCTTCGTCAAAGCCAAGGTAAATTTCTACCTCGTCTTCTGTTGCGCTCTCAATCTTTAGAATAAGGTTTGGGAAACGTTTCCGAAGGTCCTGGACAAACGTTGTCTTCTCTGCAATCTCGAGCGCTATCTCTTTTAGTGGGTCCCCACACCGCAAATTCGTATAGACGGTCCGTGCCTCTTCTGTCCTTGTGGTTTCCTCGAATAATACTACGCCCTGAGTGAAGCCTTGCGACCAGCCAAATTGCATATAAAAAGCATTATTTACTTCCTCATTATCAAGATCATTACCACGACTTTGAGACTCGGCGAAATAATCCCATTTGTGCTCAAACGAGCTGTCTGGATCTCCCAGGAGCTGCGCTAACCCAGCGCACTTTGCATTGATCATCATGTTGTGTGATACGAGATCTTTCTGCTCGGATTGCTCAGGAAACGCATTGGGTGCCATAAAAGCGAGTGCCAGCGAACTGCAAACTACGAACTTTCTTGATGTCATAACAGATCTTCAGCTTTTCTTGAGACTATTTGGTAAAAAGTTGGTAAAAAGGCATTAGTTTCTTCATCAGAAAACGTCATTTCGTCCAAGTTTTTCCGAGCATTTTAAGCCTGAGTACCTTGGCTGCCCAGAGTAAGAGGCTACCTGCTCGAAAATGCTGACTGGCATCTAAAGGACATCCAACTTTGGCAGATTCCTCACTATCTGCTGGGTCTCCAGACTAACCGTAATCATTCGCAGGAGCAGCTCCAGGGGATATCGCGCATTCCCCATGGTTTCGGTGGCCCAGTCGTTAGCATCGTTGACGATTCCGGATTTTTTATCGGTAGTCACTGCTTGGCGTTCCATGACCCACTCCAGTGCTGGCTTCCCATTAACGACATAGTCGTACGCTTCTTCTGGGATATTGTCGATGGTAATTTTCCCGTTGTAGATGACCTTCGTTTTGTCGCCTCGATTGGCAAACTTCATTTTGGTCACGTAGAAGTCATCATCGTCACCACCCTTAACGCCTTGGGCTGTCACTTTTAGGCCTTTCAGTAAACCACTAAGGGTTGCCTGGGTGTTAAGAGCTACTTTCTCATAGTTGAGATGGAGTGCTGCTAGGTCGCGGCCAGCTTGAGAAATGGCTGCGAAGTCGGCATAGGTTTTCATGCGAGGAATGTGGGGCAACTGCCTGCTAAGATTGTCAGCATACCTTTCTTGGTATTCCTCACTGTGCAGCAAACCGTAGATATAATAGAACAAGTCCTCTTTGCTGATGGGGTTGTGGGGGTACATAGACTGGAAATGCTCTAGCGCAGCATCATTGATAGCATCTCTGCGTCGATAGCCCTCTTGATCTGCTCCGATTTTGTCGCTATTAACAGAGAACAAATCCTCTGCATCATCTAAACTTTCCTCATCACGCTCGTATAGGTAGAGTGGGAAACATTGGCCTTTTGAGATCATTTCAAGGTCTGGAAGCGTATCTGTAATCAAAGATGAAAATTCTTTGGTTGAGCCTCGGCCAGTGACCGAAATCACCAAGTTCTCAGTTTTTGCGTGGGGAAAGATTTGCCTAAGCTGTCCTTGCCGGTGGTTGAACACGGAGTCAAAATAAATATGTTGTTTTTGAAAAGGTCTATAGGTGCCTTTAACAACTTTAGCTGAATCAATTTTTTGAAATATTCCATTTCCTACTTTCGGTATTAAGCTACTTGACCATGCAATTTTGGCTTCATCGTATTTTATTTTATCTTGGAAAAGTCTGTCGCCTCTAAGTCTCGCAACTTCGCTATTATAAAAATCAATCGTTCCCTTCATGGTCGTTAACAGCGACATCTTTGAGCTGTTATAAACCCAGGCGTCTCTATTGGTTCCCAGTCCTAGAGAGTAGTTATCGAAAATCGCCTTGGTTGACTTATCTCGCTTATCTCCCAGCACCAAATAATTATTAAAGTTCGGGTCACGTTGGTTCAACCAGTCTCCAAACTCATCCGGTTCAATGGTCTCCCAGCCTTGATTCTGGGTTACACCCGCGATGCTTTTGAACTCCGAAATAACCTCCAACTTCTGCGCACGGCTCAGGTAATCACCTATGTCATGGAAATATATTTTCCCGTGTTCGCTGGCTTCAGGCTTCTTTACCAGTATTGAAATGGCGATCGGCGTGCGAGTGCCTTGACCAAAAACATTATCCCTTTCTTTTCGACGGCGCTCACCTGAAGTGCGAGCATTCCCACGCAAGTGGAACACATACAAATCAGCGAATTCTTCCTCTAAACATCGGCGCAGACCATCCATTGCGTTGCCATCAATAAAACTAGCATTTGTAACAAAACCAATAACACCACAGTCTTTAATTCGATCGGATGACCAACGAATAGCGCGAATGTAGCTGTCCATTAGGTTTTTCGTTGATGTTGCAGCGGAACGCTCTGCATAAGTTCTACGTATCCGTTCATCCAGCTTGAGGTATTGCACGTTGGCGTTATCGTCGTTGGCCGATTCTTGTCCGGCTGAATACGGTGGGTTACCGATGATCACACGGATATCCAGCTCTTGCTGTCGCTTGCGTCGAGCACTGTTTACTTCAAGCAACTCATCAACTAAATCTGCCTTCTCACCCATCTGGAAAGTATCAGTCAGACAAATACCGCTGAAGGGTACATACTCAGGTTCAAAGATCAGATCATCCCTCTCGTCGTGAAGGTTACCTTTCAGAATGCCATGGTATGTCGCCTCAATATTGATCGCTGCGATGTAGTAGGCCAGCAATACCAGCTCGTTGGCATGGATTTCATTTTTGTACTTCTCGGGAAGTCGGTCTTCAGGAATGATGCCACTTTGAAGCAGTCGAGCAATGAAGGTCCCTGTTCCCGTGAAGGGGTCCAAGATATGCACGTTCTTATCAGCCATGCTGCTATTGAACTCAGTCTTTAGCACATCCTCAACAGAGTGAATAATGAAATCCACCACCTCAACTGGGGTATAAACGATACCAAGACGCTCAGTCATTCGTGGGAAGGCATTGCGGAAGAACTTGTCATACAGTTCTACCACGATTCGCTGTTTGCCATCGGCACTGTTGATGCCTTCGGCTCGCATCTTCACGGATTCATAGAACGACTGAAGGGTACTGCGCTCCTTATCCAAATGATGCTCTTGGAGCTTATCCAATACCTGCTGCATCGCTTGGGACATTGGATTGTTTTTGGCGAAGCTGTATTCCTCAAACAACGCATCAAAGACTGGTTTGGTAATCAGATGTTGAGCCAGCATTTCAATGATTTCTTCATTGGAAATACTGTTGTTTAGGTCATCACGAAGTTCACCCGCAAACGCATTGAATGCAGCGATCTCTTCAATATGGGTGCCGTCTTCCAGGATGGACTTAATACGGTCAATGTGGGTGTTGGCAATCTTGGCGATGTCATTCGCCCAGTCTTCCCAATGGTGCCGGTTCCCGCACTTTTTAACAATCTTGGCATAGAGCGCGCGCTCAATATCACCCACCTCGAATACAAGCTCTGCTTGCTCAGGTAATGGATCGGTATTTTTCGATCCAAGCGCAGAACCTCCGCGCGCTTTTCCTGCCTTGCGTTCCTTCTTGGACTTCTTGGCGGCTTTGGGAACTACCTTGTCTGCCACGGCCACCACTTCCATTTTGGAGGGCATACTGCCATTGAATTCGAGCTTGTTGATCATGGCATCGAAACGGTCATCGTGTGACCTCAACGCGTTCAATACCTGCCAAACAACTCTATAGGTTTCATTGCTATTCAACGCTTCTTCCGGCTCCACCCCTGCTGGAATCACCACTGGGAGAATCACATATCCCAGCTCTTTCTCAGGGGAAAGTCGCATGACGCGCCCTACGGACTGCACCACATCGACTTGGGAAGACCTAGGGGTTAGAAACAGCACAGCATCAAGTGCCGGGACATCGACACCTTCAGACAAACAACGCACGTTGGAGAGAATGCGGCAGGTATTAGCCTCAGTGGTTGCCTTCAACCATTCCAGCTTGGCCTCTTTCTCACTCGCGTTCATGCTGCCATCCACATGCTCGGCATCGCAAAGCATCGTCAAAGCCGAATCTAGAGGCGCGTCAGGGTCTTTTTCTCGCAGAGCCGCAATTTCAGCTTCCTGATACTGAGCGACCACGGCTCCAAACATTTCAGAAATCAGTTTGGAACTGACCTTGTGGTTCCTTCCCTTGTACTCCTTCTCAATGACTTGGCAGAAAGCCACTGCTCGCTTCATAGCATTAGCTTTTTCTCCACCAACCTCAAACAAACCCTGTTTCGAAAGCGCCTTCCAACAGCCAACAATCTTGGCCGCATCATCCACTTTTAGCGAGTTATCGGCGTCCTTGAGCAGGCTTTGTAGTCGCCGATTAACGTGTGTTTCTTCCACCGCTAAGACGATGACCTTGTAGTCGACTAGCAGTTTTCGGGAGACCGCTTCGGAAAAGGTGATGACGTAAAGTTCTTCACCGTACAGTGACCTATCATCCATCGAGCACAAGGCAACGTTTTCGGTCCGCTTAGCATCTTCACCATAGATTCGAGGCGTAGCTGTCATGTACAGACGCTTTGACGCCTGGATGTAGTCATTGTCGTGAACCCGGACGAATGCAGACTCTTCTTCACCTTCAAACGTTGCGCCTGTAGTCCGATGAGCCTCATCGCAAATAATTAGGTCAAAAGCTGGAACCGTTTTGTTGCCTGAAGACTGCGCTTCATTCAACACTGCAATTGAGTGATAAGTTGAGAAGACCACAGTCATCGCATCATCGGAGTGATGATCAGCCATCTGCTTCTGCAAAGAGATTGAATTGGTCGTTGCAGGGTATTGAAGGTCACTTATGCCAGAAATTACCCGATCATCTTCTTTGCCTCGACGCTTGCCCACATCGCTGTCGGAACAAACTGCAAAGCTTTTGAGAGGAATCGATGATTCCTGGGTCCATTCAGTCAAAGTTTGGCCAAGTAAGGATAGACTAGGCACAAGGAATAAAACCCGCTTTCCCCGGCCTGCCATTTCTTCGGCGATGTTCAAGGAGGTAAACGTCTTACCGGTTCCGCAAGCCATAATGAGCTTGCCGCGATCTGCTGTTTTAAGGCCCGACACCGAAGCCTTCAAGGCATCGACTTGGTGTTCACGCAGTTGCTTTTGGGCTTTCAGGACAGGCTTAGTGTCCTCGTGGTATTGGGACCAATCAATGACACTGTGTTCAAGACTGTGCAGGTCGATTTTTGCTACCGGTGGGTTCTGGCTCTCCAAGGAGTCCAGCGCGTTCGCGGTCCACTTGTCCGTAGTTGCAACTATGATCCGGTAACTGAAATAGCTTTTACCTGACGCTGTAAAAAAGCTATCAATGTCGCTCTTTTTAATCGCATAGTCCAGTGAGTAGTTCTTGCACTGAATGGCATGAAACTGGCCGTCACTAGTGATTGCTACCAGGTCAATCCCGGTATCTTTTTTTGTGCTTACGCCCAAGCCTGCACCGTAATGATCAACCCAATCCGAGTATGACAGCACCTCAGCGTACTGCTCCTTATAGAATGGTTCCGTTTTGAAGTATTGAACCATCAAATTTTCGAAACTGGTTCCCTTGTCCCGTTCATTCAAGGTCATCTCTCTGAACTGAGCCAATATCGCTTGTAGAGCTGTCATCATCATCCCTTAATTCTTTTGTATCGTCGGCAGTATCAGCATGCCAATTGTTGCAATTTTGCCTGGGTTATACTCTGAATGCTTCGCAGCTTAAATTGAATATCCCTCACGCTTCAGAGAGGTATTGAGAGTTGTCCTGCTAACCTTGAAGTGCTCTGCCACCTCAGCCTTAGTCATTGTTGGGTCAGAAAGCATAGCAGCAGCCTTTTTTACATCCGACACAGACATTACAGGCCGACGCCCCCCTTTTCGCCCACGAGCGCGAGCAGCATCAAGACCTGCCATTGTCCGTTCCCGAATCAGGTCGTGCTCAAACTCAGCGAGTGCGCCGAATATGTGGAAGACCAACCTACCGCCAGAACTGGTTGTGTCTATTGATTCTGTCAGCGATTTGAAGCCAATCTCTCGGCCATGGAGATCTTGGACGATTTCAACCAAATCTTTGAGAGAGCGAGCAAGCCGGTCTAACTTCCATACAACCAGCGAATCGCCCTTGCGGAGTGTCCGGAGGCACAATGAGAGTTCAGGTCGCTCTTTGAGCTTGCCCGTAAACTTTTCCTGAAAAATCTGCTCACACCCGGCTTTTTCCAGGGCATCGACCTGAAAGTCAGAATTTTGATCCTGAGTGCTTACACGCGCATAACCTACGATCATCAAACGCACCTTTTTTAATCATAGTTTGTTGTACGCGATATTTGGACGCAAAACAATTAAAAAATGGTGTTTTTTAAAGCTCCGCGAGAGCGTTCATAAAACGAACGTTTTCTGATCATAATGAACTGTGAGTGTTTCTGGCGAGACCTACCCATCAATAACGAATGAGTCCCGTAGCTTATTGGTAAAAGGTCATGGATTATGGGATTGTTGATCGGTTGATAACGGTCGGTTTAAATGCTTGCGTTAACTAACTTGAGGCCGTCCGGCTTTTTTCAATAAAGCCAATCAGAGGCTAGGAATGTCCAATGCACCGGTGGAAGTCCACCGCCGTTTTAAAACCGTCAGTGGGAACGGGGTAGAACCCTAGGCCGGAACTCCTTGTTATCTGAAAATCACTCTAGGTTCGCCTGCCTCATTCTCGGAATATGGCGAACTACCTCTACAACCTCATAGCGACTATTAGTGAATATCCCGGTGTCTTCGTCTTTCGTTTGATAGATCTTCAGTTTCACCGCGACGGCATCGCCCGGAGCGATCATTATTTTGTGAGCGAAAAAGTCGTCATAGAACCTATCGTCCAAGACAGGTGCTGATATTTTGATGCCTCGCCAGACGAACTCCCATTTTCTGTTTCCACGCACTAGGATTGCGCGCAGTATCTGCAAGTCGGCGGGCTCCACAACAGCCCTTTGGTTGTCCTCTATTTGTGGTGGCTCGGATAACAAATGAAATCGATCGCGCGGTATTAATATAGTGGGAAACTCGTCCTCAAAGTTTGGGCAAAATCCCAACCCTGTGACATTTTTATCTTTCTCGACGGCTTGAAATGTTTTTCCAATACTTTGAGTGAACCTCTCTGATTTTTCTAACTCTTTCACTCTGTCGTGTACTTCCCTGGGAACTACAACCCGATTACCTCCTTGCTCCACAATCACTTCATCGGTGTTCACCGTTATATTGACATCATTGTCGGGTGCAAGCGTGTTCTCATACACATACGCCGCTATGATGCTGAAAGTTATCGCCTTCAGGTTATCTGTCGAAAACAGGTTGGACGCGCCGCTGTATAGGGCGCGAATCTTCGCTTTGAAGCTTCCTTCGCCAAATGCCTCGACGACAACTTCAACATCATATCCGGGATTGACTAGTGAGTTTGCAGCCTTTACCGCATCAGCCAGAGAAACGAGCGACGAAGCCAACGTGTAGGCATTTATTCTTCTCGGCTCACCGCTAAAATAAATGACAAAATCTGTCTCAAATTCCCTTACGTCCACTACCTGCACGGTAACTCCCTTTTTTCAAATAATGCTGAGCACAACGGCGGCCTGTCGGGGACGTTCGGCGGCCACCGGCTGCGAATTGTTAAAAATTGCCCCATGGCAAGCTCGACACTTACCCGATGGCGTGGAAAATACCGATACATCCAATAATTGCACCAACTAGAAAAAATGCAATCGAGGCTCCGATTGCCCACATTGGTTTGCTTCCCTCAATGCTTGATGAAAGCCCCGATAACTTTGCTCTAATCGCCTCGTCAGACACGTCTTCGTTATCCTTAAGAGCTTCTCCGTGGAAGTCTTTTATATCAGCGACGGAGTTACCAACCCTGATAGAAAGAACAAATCGAAATACTAGAAACAATGACACACCGGTCACAAAGAAAATGATCGATAGTCTCAGAAAACCACCGGCATCCCCGTCGATGCCAGAAGCAATTAGAGAACTAAGGACAGCGACACCACCCGTATTAGCCAACAGAACTGATTTGCTGACATTTTCGAAGATATCCCTACCCCTCTGGGACTGCTGTGTAGCTTGAGTGTGGAGGAATGAGTTGAAGCTCTCCTTTTTTTCGTCTGACATCTCCGTGTACTTCATCACCAGGCTCCGACTCGGGTGTTTATATTGCATTTATAACGCCAAGGTTCAGGTACAAGCGTCACCTGCAACCACCTGTTGAGCATGATTGCTCTCGAGGTTATGCCTAACTAATCATCATCCATTTTCGCCAAATGGGGCATTGTTGCTCTGATGGTCGCTTTTAGCTCTTCGGCAGCACTCTCCGGTTTATCCTTAGCCCATATGACGGTGTGAAGGTGATTCGTATCAAAATGGGTCCCCTTGGAGTCAAACGCCTCTTTCTCGCATGTGTAAATCACTGGCTTGCCTAAACCTTCAGCAAACCCAGCTTCCCAGTAGGCACCCAGGTTCGCATCTGTAAGATCCGCAACAACAAATGCAGAGCGGCGAATTTCCACTCGCAAGCGTTCATCAATAGATCCGGCTCTTGGATCTTCATCTAATCTAAAAAGCTGAAATCCGGCGGCTTGGACAGCTGGCTTGAGGTGTTGCTCGACAATGCCTGCCAGATCATGGTTTCCAAAGGCCATGGCCATGAAAGCACGGATACCCTGCGAGCTTTTCCGGCGCAAATGATCTACGTTTTCCCATCCATCGAACGATAGGGTTACCGTGGCTCCATCGTCATAGGCATCGCCGGACAACAGACCTCTTTCAATCAATGCGTTAACGATAAAATGGACACCGTCGACATCTCTGGCTCCAATCACAGCAGGAGCCTTTACCATGTCGACATCGCACAGAGCGCCAGGAGTCTCAATCTCATCAGCGACCCAAAGAAGCAGATTTTCTGCCTGCTCTGCCGGACCGGGGAGAAGCGGAGACTTGACGAGCTGAGTAATGACATCAGATGAAATGAATGGTCGCTGATTGTGATGCTGGTATCGTCGAATTCTATACGAAAGGGCGGAGGCTAATCTGGGCTCTAAAGCTCTCTTCCCCTCGAGTATGGATTCTGCCGTTCCCGACAGAGTGAAGTCTCCACACTTGGGGCACCGATAGTGCGTGGCATCTCCCTCAGGAACTGGAATTACGTCGGGTTGATCGCATACCGGACATCGGTTACTGGCGTTCATAGTCTCTAATCCCTTCTGCCAAACGTCAGGCGAGGCGGCAGCAGAAGGCCGTCCGCCTTACGCGCCTTGTAAAATTTAAAAGTCCGCTTTGTGGTCAAAACGGTCAGTTGCGGCACCGTAAGAGAGGTCCGCTTTGGAGAAACGCGCAAGCGATCGGTCCAGCTACGCATGTTATAATTAAAAATGTTGGCTTGATCTTCATAGTCAAGGAACTGGCGCTGAATATGCCGTGGGCATGGTAATGAATATTGGAGGAATTAGATTGAAGTTACCAACAGCTGTCTTAGCTTTTATTATGCTTACTTCTACATGCCTATCTCGTGCCGAGACGAGTCGCGAAGATCGCTGTGACCTGGCAGCCGAGATCGCCGAGACCGCAATGACTTGGAGGCAGTTCGGGGTGGCCATCGAAGATTTAATGCTTAATGGTAAATTAAGTAACTTTAAAAAACAGGTAGTTCGAGTTGCCTACCATGTCCCGATCCAAGAGGGCGTCGCTAGTAAAGATCGGGTAATAAGAGAATTCAAGGCCTATCAGGAAGGTCAGTGTCGGGAGCAGCTTGGTATTAAGTAGACTTGGTTTGATGATGATCTCGGAAAAATTTATTTAACAATTATAGGCAAGGCGACACTTTTCTTACGCGGCTTTGTCGGTATTCCAAAGCCTTGTAGGCTGCCGACTTTTACTGCTCAGCCATATATTCATGAGGTGTTGCTATGTTTTTAGAAACCGACATAGATGCTGCAAAACTCCGAACCAACGTAACCGTCCGGTGATCTCATCTTGAGCCTGTAGTTGTTGTTGGATTCATGGATTTACCAGTTTGGTACACTAGAAGATAATCTTGAAGCGAGAGGTTCCCATGCAAAAGAAACGACCAACAGAGCAGGAGCTACTCAAAGACCTAGATGCCTTCGGAGCCCACGCGGACGAGTTGGGAGGGCTGCTTCCCCACGAGTCGGAGCCCTTGGAGAGATTGAAAGGGTCAGTAAAGAAATTCGAGCGACCCATGGACCCCGTTACTGATCCAGAAGATTGGGATGCGTGGTTTGACGGAGAAGGTGTTTCAGGAGATTTCATGGAAGACCATGGAGAGAAGCAATAAATAGGTTAGAAACCGAACAACCCACCTTCCAAGTTTGGACTTACCCCCAACACGCATGACATGGCGAGTCTTAGAAGCGGGCCTTCGGACTCGGATCTGAATGTTCGCTTCGCGACCTCAGCTTTTACGAAACATGGGAAGCGGTCATTTATGCTTACTTATGTAAGCATAAAGCGGCCAAAATGGCCAAGTTATGGTTTCAATAACGCTGGCGAGGTTACTTTATCGAATGGTAGGCCCACCTGGACTCGAACCAGGGACCAAAGGATTATGGGAGGCCTGTGGCGGGTTTACGCAGCACCACATAAACCCATCAACGGGTCGACACCTCGTTGACACTCGTCTCCCCATTCGATTAGCTATCTAAACTGATAGTCACTCGAATTGGAGATTGGGCGTGGCTGATACCAAAATCCCTTTTGGATACCACATTGAATCTGAACGATTTGTGGACGTAAGGGACGTACCTAGTGGGGCGCGATGTGGTTGTAAGTGCCCTGGTTGTGATCTTCCTCTTATTGCCAGACACTGCATGGTCGGGCGTGTTGACCACTTTGCTCACAATACCCGTGGACAAGACAAAAAAGTTCACGAGGAGTGCACGTTTTCGTACTGGGTGTCAGTCGCCGCGATGGCTCGGCAGATTTTCTCCGAGTCCGAGTCATTTGATGTGGCTATGCCAGATTACGTTTATCCCCCGCCAAGCCCTTGGTCATCTGTTCCCGATCCTGATTACGTTTGTTCTCAGGCCTGTACCATTACATTGGAAAACATTCACATAAACAGAAACCTACTAGGTGAAACTTTCGATGTAACTGGTGAATTCAAAGGCGTGCAAGTTGGTATAAAGCTGGTACACCCTGAAAAACAGGGTGTGCCGGATTTTTCAGACTGGAATTGTCGCGATCATAAGGCGGTTGTTCTTGCCATTGATATCTCTAGTGCCAGGTCGCAATTTCAGCATTCAGAGATACCTCTCAAAGTCGTTCTTACGAAATCCATGGCGAAAGAGTTGGAATGTAAAAGATGGCTCTATCACCCAAGGATGGCTCACTATCTTGAGTCACACGATCGTAACGTCGAGAAATTCAGCTATCGGGAGGATTCACCACAGTTCCAGATCCAAAAACAGAACCATCAACCATCTCAAGTAATTCCTTCGGTACGGAAATCAGTAGGTTCAGGAATGTATCGAAACGACCGGGGTGAGTATCTGTTTTATTGTCGACGTTGTAATCATCAGGTTTTTCTAAATGCTCAACAATGCTTTTGTGAACTTTGCTCTGGTGTCATGTATCGAATCCATCGAGATCAGGTTAATGCCCGTAATCTTTAATTTGCTCGATAGCTCGTTCTCATAGAAGGACAGCGTTATGTGTGGCCGCTACAACGTAATTGACGACCCTGGGTTCTACCCCGTTTCCACGGACGGTTTTAAAACGGCGAACAGTTTTCTGTCCTGAGCAGCAACTCTACGTCGCATCCTAGGATTATGGAACCGCTCAATGTAATCGAAGACATCAGCTCGTGCTTCATTTTGGGTTCGGTAGCGCCGGTGGTGAATTCGCTCACGCTTGAGCATGCCGAAGAACCCCTCGCAGGCCGCATTATCACCACAATGACCGACCGCGCTCATGCTGCTCACCAGTCGGTTGCTGCCGAGATAGCGCTGGTAATCACCGCTGGTGAATTGACTGCCTCGATCTGAATGCAATATCACCGGAACTTTCCCCTGGCGCTGCCAAACGGCCATCTCAACCGCTCTGATTACCATATGCCGATCCTGTCGGTGATGCATCGACCAGCCAACGATCAGCTTGCTGAACAGGTCGAGAACCACGCAGAGAAAGAGCTTTCCTTCCTGCGTCGGGATCTCTGTTATATCCGTCACCCATTTGGTGTCTGGCTCCAGAGCGGAGAAATCCCGTTCCAGATGATTCCGGATTCCCGGTGGTCGATAAGATTGACGTCCCAAGCGTCCGCGCTTCTTGCGTGGCCACCCCTGAATGCCGTGTTTGGCCATCAATCGCGCGACGCGGTTCAGGCTGGTTGAGGCTCCCTCAGCAACCAGATCCTCATGCATACGGGGTGAGCCAATCATGCCCCCGCTATCGTCATGAATCTCTCTGATGCGTGACAGCAAGTGCTGATTCGCCTTTGACCTGGCGGACTCAGGGCGAGAGACCCAAGCGTAATAACCGCTGGCCGACACCTTCAGGCATCGGCACATAAGACGTATTGGGAAAGTATTGCGACAACGTTGAATCGCCTGATACCTCAGGACGACTCCTTTGCGAAGAACACTGCCGCTTCGCGCAAAAAATCACGCTCCTTCTTCACGCGGGCCAATTCTCGCTTGAGGCGGGCAACCTCTTCGTCTCTGGGGGAACCAGAGCCTTTAAAGGCCTTATCCGTTTCCTCATCCGCTTCTCTGCGCCACCGGGATAACAGGTTGGGATTGATGCCGATCTCTAAGGCTACCTGGCGACAACTCACACCGGGTTGCCGGGTTAAGGCGATGGCTTCGCGTTTGAACTCTGGGCTATATTTTCTGCGTCTGGACATGAACACTCCTTTGGCACAGTGTGCCTCTTTTTAGGAATGTCCGCAGTAACGGGGTAGAACCCCCTTTAGTCCAGGATCTTTTAGAAATCCTGGGCGTACCTGTACGCGTTCAATCCCGCCTCAACATAGCACCAGGTGCAAAAGGCCAGATCGTCTACGAGACAAACCAGGGCAGGACCCTGAAAGATGCCATCTGGTCACTGCTCATCGAACCTAAACCCGATGGCACCGGCTATCGCCCCTCACCAAAATACAGCACCTTCAACGCCCGATCGGGAAGCCTGGGCACCAGCCCACTCTGGAAAAAACGGTTTCAGTCCCAGCGGGCCATTATCCCGGCCAGTGGATTCCACGAATGGACCGGGGGAAAGGGGCGCAAGCAGTGCTACAACATTCATCCCGTTGATAGCGCAATCGCGTTTGCCGGGCTTTATGAATTCTGGGATTTCCAAGGTGATATCGTACCTTCGTTTACCATCGTCACACTGCCGCCACATCCGAACTTCAGGCACATTCATCCGAAAAGCATTCCGTTGATGTTGAGACCTGAGGATTTTGAACTGTGGCTAGATCCTCAGCAGACGAATACCGATCCGTTGCAGCATCTACTAAAGACGAAGATAGGTGAGCCTCTCTCCGTGGAGCCGATAAAGTCTCCGGAGAAGCTTGAGATAGCGGGTGCGGTCGAAAAAATTGAAGCAGACGATGCCTGACCAGGAGTGTGGTAGTGCAACCAAAATTTGGCCGCGCCTTGTAACCATAAACTGGCCGGGTATAGCCTAGATATGATGTTATCGATGCGAAGTGTGATAACGAGCTTTTAAACAAAAGCGAACATTGGCGAGCCACTAGTAAAGATGCACGTTTCCAATGGGTACCGGCCCTGAGGTATCGGAATCTGCCTGAGGCCAAAAAGATGTTGGTGGCTATCTGATGGACTATTACAGCCGGCAGCGACCTCACACTTTCGCCTATGGCAGTCCGCCTGTTGCAGTTGAGGAACGCCTTAAAATACTGTCCGGGGTTAGTTGACCACTACAGAGGAACCTAACAATAGCGCACAAGGCTGAGCCGTGGATTGAATTTAAACCGCAAATGCCCTGCACTGCAATTCAGCAGGCAATCTTAAATGGTCATGAATCTATGTCTTTGGTAGAAACCCAAAGATCAGGCTCTACAAGCCCCATAAATCGACGACCATGAGTAAAGAACAGTTTAGCCCTGTGGCAAGCCGTCGTTTGCGATACCAGATTCTTGTTAATCTCTGTATTTAGAGGCATGGAATACAGTCCGGCTCGGGCAGAAAAAACAACACACATCGAATTAAATATGGCCTCATCAAAATCGCCACCACCAATCAGGCCAACCATATTCACTTCAGACAACTCCCCGATCAACGCAAACTGTACTCTTTTCCCTGAAAACAGATGCTTAAGATCCTCTGCCTGGCTCGGCTCGAGGGAGATTCGCTCAAAAGAATTGCCAGAAATGCGGAACCGAGAAGGATTTTCACCAACAATACTGACAGAGGTACCTTTGTAAAACCCAAGCATAGGTGAGAGGCCAACATCATATAATGGGTACTCTTCAGCTTCGAAGTCATATTTGCCAGAGGTTATCTCGCCCGAAACAATAAAAAGGGTATTATCAATATCCTGTGCAAGCCGATAAATTCTCGATTTGAGTTCATTTGCAAAGAGAGGATGAATTTCCGGCTGACGAAATTCGTCATAATTTTCGATGTTCGTATATTTTCGCACCAAATCATCCTGTTTACTCTCAAAATACTGGTCCGCGTCCGACCCTTCAATCATGACGGCTCGTAACGCAAAAACGTCTACCCATTGCTGGTACTGAAGGTGGCCCGCGTTAAGGTATGCGACGTTTGTGTCGTCAAGCCCATACTTTGTTGCCGATTTATCCAGTTTAACGCCCGGCGATGGAGGGCTGGACACACAACCTTGTAACGAAATCATTACTGCGAGAGCGAGAGCGAGAGTGAGAGAAAACAACTTCACAAATACCTTCCGTTTTGACCCAATGTATTCCCACAGTGTAGGGCCATCTTCACAACGCTTTTGTTCAGGATTTGTTACGGAGTGTTGCCTCCATATTGGCCAGAAGCCGTGTGCAATCTCAAAGAAGTTTAGTTTAATTCGCGAACTGCTGGCTCCAGGTTATGAAATACTGAGCAAATCCGCTTCCGTTAAGCCTTGTCCATTGCCGAGGTGGTGGCGTTTGTAACCAGTCCGGAAGGGTAAACATTGTAATCTAGCCGTACCAGGTTTCCGCCCCTTGGTGTTTCGCCAGACATTCCAATGGCGTCAAGTCTTCAGTGAATCGGAGGGGGAGGAAACGGGGTCACGCGGCCCATGAAAAGATGCGCTTTAGTGGTCGATCTGAATGTCCGCTTTGCGACCGAAGCGGGCATGACCTGCTCCCCTGATCAGTTGTCAGCCAGCTTCTTCGGCACATCATTAAGGTCGATAACTATCGGCTCGTTAGTGGGCCTGTAGTCTACTGTGCACGTAGATACGTTAGCGAAGATCACCCCATCTCGTTCCTTCACTCCGTAACCTTCGTGAATATGACCGAAAACATGCGCCTTCAGTTGCTTCAGGAATGGCAGACGAGCCCCGATGGATAAACATCCGACGTGCAGATCATCTTGAGGCACATAATCAAAGACTCCTCTTGCTGGCCCGTGGGTGATGAGGATTTGCGTATCGTCAGGCACCTGGGCCATTTTTTCCGCCATTAGCTTCGGAGACGCATTGAACGACATGTCCCGGAAAAATGGAGTCCATGGGCTGCCATGAAACTTAACGCCATTAATCAGAATTGATTCATCTTCAAGGTAAATGACGTCGCACTTTTTGCAATGCTCGCGCATCAATAACCCATAATCTTCAAAACAATAATCATGGTTGCCAGCGATCAGAATTTTGTGTCGATAGGGTAAAGCGCCGAACCAGTCGACGAACTCAAAACCTCGGGGAACAGATCCGCTGCCAGTGCAATCGCCAGCGTGGACAAGCAGATCACCGTCGGGCAGCTCTGGAATATGTTCATGCATGCTGTGCGTGTCCGAGATGCAGACAAGTCTCAATCTGTATGCTCCCAATGATTCAGCATTAGCTAAGCGCAACCACACGATCTTCCGGGAGTGAACCGACCTATCGCTCATGAGACTTCCATGACGCTCAGCCCGCAGCAGCTCAAAAATAAGCGGTCACTCAGTGAATTTCCCAAGATCGCAATGATTTAAACATTCTATTTGTTCAAAACCCTTTCTACCTATTTCTATCAATCTTTTTTTCGAAACTCGGAACTGGCCTTTGAAGCCCGGACAGATTTTCAACTGCCGGTCGATACTTTCGTTTTTGACTGCCCGTCCATTTTTCTCATTCATATTCAATACCATAACCTGATTAAGCCTTTATGCGCAGGGACAACCTTTGAGGTTAAGGTGTCGCCATGCAGGAACCCTCGAAGCATTCAGGGACGTTTACTCGCTTTTCGGCAGATCCATTCAAACTGCTCTTCGAGTTCCGATTCGAATGCTTCAGTGACATTGCCCGATAAGTGCCATGAAATATCCAAACCAGCCCTCCCGAATTTCATGTCGTTAATCGTCAAAAACGCCTGATGCTCCTCAAGCTTGAGATCTAACATTTCAAGGAACCACGCAACAATGCCGATCCCTGCTTCGGTTGGGATGTAGGCAAAAGTAATTCTCCGGAAATGGCTCATTTCATATAACTTCCGATGAAAAGAATCGGCCCGTCAAAGTTGTGTCTCTGAGCACACCTTTAAGCCAACTACTCCTTCGCAGAATTCCCTCGAAGTTCGACTCCGCGCGCGGCAAGAAGGCCATCTACTATATTGAAAGGGTAGTCCCAAAATTTCGGTTCGATGAACAGAATCCCACCGCCAGACGGGGCTTCCTCCCTGCGGATTAGTTCCCTAATTTTTAAAGCTTCCACGTGCATAAAAATTTGCCAGAACAACTCCTTTCCAACTGGCAATTCTCGCCCAACCGAACGAGACGAATACTCAAGGCGAAGTTCGTTGAGCCTAAAACCATGAAGTGGAGATTTGGAAAAAATCTCGTGCAGGGTCTTATCGATTGTGAAAATTCGTTTCGACATAATTTTCTCGAAATTAATTAATGCAAATTGTTCGCAACAAATGGGTAGTATATGCCGTGGACTGAGGTGGTCAATAGCGAAATAGTCCAGTCTCCATCTCGGAGGCTAGAATGTGCGTTGTTAGAAAAAGATTCGGCCAAAACCTGAAAGCAGTTCGCCAATCGAAAGGATTTTCCCAGGAGCATCTTGCGCACGCTGCTGGAATCGATAGGAGCTATGTTGGGAAAATCGAGCGAGGCCAAGTTAACTTATCAATTGAAAAGCTTTACTTACTTGCAGAAACGCTTGGATGCTCACCTAAAGATCTCATCCCAGAAACTTGATCTATCCTTGGGCAAATTGGATGCCACAATGCCAACGTGGAATTGATGGCCTTGAACACAAACATTCTGTTCGCTACTCGGATTGACGCTACCCCCTATCGCTGATAAATTTCAAATTCAATTGATCACGGCCTTTAGGGTCTGATAGCGGCATTCACGAAAGATATTCCGTTCGGGGGTCTTCGGGGCTGGCAGCCTTTGTCGCTAGATGTCAGTGATAGCTGCATGGTGATTGTAAATTGGGGATCAACCTTCAGGGTGGTCCGGTTCGTATTCGGGGAGCCATAGCCCGACATACGGCATCAATTTATAGGTGCCACCATGCCGACAAAAAACGCACAGCGTACTGCCCCCGCTTACCAACACTACAAGCAAATTTCTTACGAAAACCTTGCCGCTAGCTGGTTTACGGCTGATGGCTGGGAAGTGTTCATGCCAGTCACAGACCACGACCGAAAAACCGATCTTGTTGTGGCAGACGACAATCATTACTACCGCATACAGGTGAAGTCACTGGAAAGTGGCGATAATAGCGTGTTCGTTGAGAATAAGTGGCGAGAGGCTAACATCGACTATGTTATCTACTTCTCGCGCACCTCCGACTGGGGCTATATCACACCCGCCTTTTCAGAAGCTAGGCGCAGACTCAACTCTGCGGGCCATGTGCGCTTCCATCAACATCAGAAGCCCTTTGCGAAGGCGTTCAATAAAGCATGAGCTTTACCTCTGCTGCAAACGGTCAGGCTTTGTTCGTATAGTTGAACAGTAAGCGCCCATAAATCCGCACCTGTTCCATAAACCCAGGATTTGTCACATTGATTCCTTTCTTTCAATCGAGGGGGAATCCTATGGTCAATCCTGATCTGCATGCATTCTGGCAAAAGACGCTCTC
>Ga0207876_1000282_pt1 | contig 19830 bp, 16 predicted proteins | sample MalvirmetaMSP146_FD_184237 | JGI IMG/M metagenome (GOLD analysis project Ga0207876, IMG submission 184237) | Marine viral communities from the Deep Pacific Ocean - MSP-146 (SPAdes) | ecosystem: Environmental > Aquatic > Marine > Oceanic | place: Pacific Ocean | collected 2011-07-10
TTAAGAAGACTATATCCGTATATAGCATGACCATCCAGGATGATGAGCTTAAGAAAAGCGGAAAACCACGTTTCAGAAGCAAAAAAACAACCTTAACATTACTTCTTACTATCTTGAAACAAAACTTCTTAAACAATACAACTTGAAAAACGATCGCTATAAATAGTAAAACTAGAAAATTACCGAACGCAAGAGAATTAAAGTGTTCAGATGAGACAAACAGCGCCAATAAAATAACCATTAAAATTCGGCAAAAAGACTGCAAGAACTCAAAAATAAACGTAGACAATAGCGGGTTACCACTTCCTAATAAAAAAGAACTATACCCCCCCAAAACACTCAAAAGCAACGCTGAAAAAAATAGGACTATTTGTACTTCTTTCTCTATGTGGATTTTGGAAAAGTAATTCATGTAGATAAAGATTATTAAAAAAGAAAATAATAAAAAAAACAGTCTTATAACGAGGGAGGAAGAAAGAACTCTATTACGGTACCTTATTGAACCTGTATTAGCTCTTGCTACAGCTTGAATAATAACATTATCTGTACCAACAGAACTGACGAGCACTAGAATACTGAGCAATGTCATAAAGAAAGCATAAGTGCCAACAACTTCAATCCCAAAAAATCGAGCTATTACTATGCTAGTAACAACTACCAGGGCCTGAGTGACGATTTTCATTAGAGATACTGAAGCGACAGAGCTCAACATATCATCTTAATATCCACAATATTTTTATGAGTATGCTTTGTTTTCAGATTAACTGGAAACCCTTCAGTGCTTGGACTATATGTAAAGCTCGTATAGATCATGGACTAATCCGCGGGCACCGAAACTCTCTTTCTGTCTTATTAGGCCCACATTCAAGTCTTTCCCTTCATTTTCAGTTGAAATGCCAAAACTAAGATATGTTCTGCAGTCTTTATAGACATCAATTATTTGTGATATTATCAAGTCCAACGCACCAACATTCCTTGCGGTGTCGGTAGCCGCCATATATTGAGTGTGGATAACGTTTCCGTTATCATATAACACTATCCCAGCCTCAATTTTTTCATCAATACTAGCAGTGTACAGTTTGATATTTTCAGAAAACCTGCTCGCCAATAGCTTGATTTCATCGACGGAGTGAACTGGCTGCACCCCATGTTTTGATATTACTTTTTCCAACACCTTCCAATAGGCAATATATTCATCACTTTTTTCTACCAAAACATTATTTTTTTTTGCAAGGTTTACTTGGTATTTCCGGCCTTTGGAAATTTTAGGTATTGATGAGAGGCAAATTGCAGAAGAAAGATCGCGTTTTACTAGTTTGGCTCCCATTATGGTCAATGCATATAGGTCTTCTTGGCTTGGGATCTTTGAGAAAATGTAAGGAATAGGCTTGTAAAACAAAACTTCAACGTTGTTTCCCGACAGATAACTACGAACGGCCCTCATTGCTTCAAGCATTTTATTACTAGTCATTCTCTCATCATATACCATTCCACCATAAGTCAATCCTGCGTGACTGTATGCGATATTTCCTTTGACATTAATCGGCAATACACTTATTAACTTATTACTCTCATATATCAAAAGTGATATATCTTCAAATCTATGAGAGTGATAGTCCATATACCCTCTATCAAATAAAAACATCCCGTTCCTGGATGACTTAACGAACTCTGTCCATTCCCCCTTCATTTCCTCACGATATCGAACAACATATATCTCGGACACTTCCTACCTCTTGGCTACTTTAAGTGTTTTACTATTTAGTGAGCATATTACAGCAGTTCACGATGTACTCCACCTCATCCTCTTTTAAAGCTGGACTAATAGGCAAACTTAAGATTTCACCTGTCAGACGACGAGTAACAGGGAACTTATCACTAAATATATTTTCATAAGGCATTTGTTCATATATAGGCTTTGGATAGTGTATAAGGCACTCAACCCCCTTGCTTTCCAAAAATTCTATTGCAGAGTCCCTATTTGATGAACGGCAAACAAACAGGTGCCATACATGCCTCCCATCCTCAGGCATGAAAGGTGTCCTTAACACATCCGAGTTCTTTATATCAGTATTGAAGACAGAAGCTATAGCACGCCTTGCTTGGTTTGACTTATCAAGATATTTAAGTTTTATAGACAAAAAAGCCGCTTGCATTTCATCAAGCCGGCTGTTCACGCCAAGATAAGCATGCTGGTATTTCTTGTACGAGCCATAGTTTGCAATTGCAGCTGAAATTTCCGCCAAATGACTATCGTTGGTTGTAATAGCACCCGCATCGCCAAGAGCGCCTAGATTTTTACCTGGATAGAAGCTGAATGCGGCTGCATCACCCAATGCCCCAGCTTTAACCCCGTTTAGTGTTGCCCCATGCGCTTGAGCACTATCTTCGATCAGCTTCAAGTTATATTTTATTGCTATTTTTTTTAAGGCTTGCATATCAGAAATAGCACCATATAAATGGACAGCTATAACAGCCTTAGTATTCTCTGTAATATTTTTTTCCACTTCATATGAATCTATATTGAACGTTAACTCATCAACATCAACTAACACAGGACGTAAACCGGCAAGAGTAACAGCATATGCAGTAGCAATAAATGTATTGGCAGGCAAGATTACTTCATCGCCGACCTCCATTATCCCCATTTCTATGTAAGACTTAAGAATTAATACAATTGCATCAAGCCCGCTTGCCACACCTACACAATATTTCGTTCCACAGTAGCTAGAAAATGCATCTTCAAATATTTTTACTCTTTCACCTTTAACGTACCATCCTGAATCGATCACCTTGGTTGCCGCAGAGATCAGATCCTCTCTATACTCTTCATTTATCACCCTCAGATCTAAGAATGGTATTTTCAAAACGGATTCCTTTATATTTTCCGATTTATGTGAGCCTAATCGCTAATGCTTATGATCTTTAGGAAATGATCGTAGGATCTGATATAGTCATCTTCGGCATAGTGTTCACTTGCCAAAACTAACAACACACAATTGGCACTAAAATCATGCATTTCGCGCCAAACCATTTCTTCTATAAATAACCCTTTGGTTGGCGAGTCCAGCCAGACTTCTGCCTTTTCTGCTCCATTATCCAGCAACATCTTACATTGTCCGGCAATACATATAGCTACTTGTTTTAGCGCTTTGTGGGCGTGAAACCCCCGAGCCACGCCGGGCTGAGTGCCGAAAATGTAATACACGCGCTTGATATCGAAGGGGACAGTTTTGTTGCCTTCCAGTGCGACCAATGAGCCACGATCGTCACCGAGTGATGGGAAGTCAATCCACTGTACCAGATCGATTTTCTCATCGCTCATCGACCAACTCCCGCAAGTATGTTCCATAGCTGTTTTTTTTGAGCTCGTTTGCCTGGGCAAGCAGTTGGGCTTTGCTCAGCCAGCCATTATTGAAGGCAATCTCCTCCAGGCATGCAATTTTGTAACCCTGGCGCTTTTCGATAGTTTCAACAAACTGGGCAGCTTCCAGCAGGCTTTCGTGGGTGCCGGTGTCCAACCACGCAAATCCGCGGCCTAACAACTCCACGTTTAGTTCGCCCGCTTCGAGATAGGCTTTGTTCACGTCGGTTATTTCCAGTTCGCCCCGACGGGAGGGCGTTACAGCCTTGGCGATCTCGATCACTCGGTTGTCATAAAAGTACAAGCCCGTTACCGCAAAATGGGATTGAGGCTTGGGCGGTTTTTCTTCGATGGAGAATACTTTGTGGTTGGCATCAAACGCCACCACACCAAAACGCTCTGGGTCTTTCACTTGGTAGCCGAATACGGTTGCGCCCTGCCCTTGCTCAGTGCGGTTTACTGTGTCGCGCAGTTTGGGGGTAAAGCCCTGGCCGTAGAAAATATTGTCGCCCAGTACCAGGCACACGCTGCTGCCGCCAATGAAGTCTTCACCTATGATAAACGCTTGGGCCAGGCCATCGGGACTAGGTTGCTGGGCATAGCTGAGATTTATACCAAACTGCTCCCCGCTGCCCAGGCTCCGCCTGAAACTCGCCTCGTCTTCTGGGGTAGTGATGATGAGGATTTCCCGTATTCCTGCTAACATGAGCACAGAAAGGGGGTAATAGATCATAGGCTTATCGTACACAGGCAATAACTGTTTGGAGGTGCCAAGTGTTATTGGGTACAGACGAGTGCCGGACCCACCTGCTAGGACTATTCCTTTCATGCCGTCACTCCTAAACGCTCTCTTTGGTAACGGCCATCCTGCACGCGCTTACACCAATCAAGATTTTCGAGGTACCACTCTAAGGTTTTCCGGATGCCGGTTTCAAAGGTTTCGTTCGGAGACCAGCCAAGTTCCCGCTGAATTTTTCTGGTGTCTATGGCGTAACGCATGTCATGACCCGGACGGTCTTGTACATGAGTGATAAGTTCCCGGTAGCTATTTTGTCGAGGACGTAGCTCTTGGAGGATGTCGCAGATGGTCTGGACTACCTCAATGTTCTGTTTTTCATTGTGACCGCCAATGTTGTAGGTTTCGCCGGGCTTGCCTTCAATGACCACCTTGTAGAGAGCACGGGCGTGGTCTTCTACGTAGAGCCAGTCGCGGATCTGGTCGCCTTTACCGTAGACCGGGAGGGGCTTGTTCTCCAGGGCATTGAGGATAACCAGTGGGATGAGTTTTTCCGGGAAGTGGTAGGGGCCGTAGTTGTTGCTGCAATTGGTTACCAGTACCGGAAGGCCGTAGGTGCGGTGCCAGGCTCTTGCCAGATGGTCGGAGCTGGCTTTGCTGGCGCTGTAGGGGCTGCTTGGGGCGTAGGGGGTTTGTTCTGTGAACAATGGGAGTTCTTGGTCCCCCCCCCTCTCCCCTGGCCCCTCTCCCGCTAGGGGAGAGGGGGAAGAAGGTGTAGCCTGGGGAGAGGGGAGCTCACCTAGGTCGCCGTAGACTTCATCTGTGCTTATGTGGTGGAAGCGGAAGTTGGTGCGGCGCTGTTCGTGCAGGCCTTGCCAATAGTGGCGGGCGGCCTCCAATAACGTGTAGGTGCCGACTATGTTTGTTTCGATGAAGGCTGCGGGGCCGTCTATGGAGCGGTCTACGTGGCTTTCGGCGGCCAAGTGCATGATGGCGCCTGGTTGGTGCTGGGCCAGTACACGGTCTACTTCGGCGCGGTTGCAGATGTCTACCTGTTCGAAGGCGTAGCGTCCGCTGTCGCTGACCTCTGACAGGCTTTCCAGGTTGCCCGCATAGGTGAGCTTGTCGAGGTTAACCACTTCATCTTTGGTGTTGTTGATAATGTGGCGGATGACTGCGGAGCCAATAAAGCCGGCGCCGCCGGTAATCAGGAGTTTCATAGTGGGGTCATTATTTGCTGGTGGTGTTTGATGCTTGAGTTGTCTCGGGCTCGTCCGTGCCACCACGGATGAAGGCTCGTACGAAGACGGCGAATACGCCTATCATGCCGCCAAGCAGTGTTGCGATTATGGCAGTCAACGCCCGCTTAGGCTCACTTTTCTCTTGCGGAACCACAGCCGGGTCTACGGTTTTGAACACGTATTCCCGTTGCGCGTTGGCCAGCATCACAGTGCGTGTTTCGCTTTCTATCAGTTGATAAAACACCTGTTGCATGCCTGCGATGTTCGTTTCGTTCAGTTTGGACTCCAGGTAGCTGATGCTCGCTTCCGCCTCTTCAACATCCTGAGCCCGCATGTGTTCGTTGATGTCTTTTACCAGCCATTCGGTCCATTGCCGGGCAGCCAGGGGGGACAGACTCTTTACGCTGATGGTAACCATGCCGTTGTCTTTATTTTCGATGACGTTCAGGTGGTTTTCCCTGAATTTTTTGACAAGATCCCAGTTGGTTGGCTGCAAACTTTCGCCGTTTTCATCCACATCCCACTCCCCCGTTTCAGGGTTGTAGATCTCACGGTCGTAAATCCATTCCTTCTGCCGCATATTCCATGCTTCTGCGGCCATCAGCGGTGCTTCAAGCTTGTGACGGCGGATGAAGTCTGCCAGGAACGCCCTTGATTGAAGTACCTCTTTGGCGATAACCGTGTTGCTGGAACTGTCCTCGCCAATGCTAACGCCCGCCAGGCTGGCCAGGCTGCCGAGCTGCCCGCTCAGGCGGCTTCCATTGCCCCCTTCTGCAGGTGCTAACAGCGCGTTGGCCTGGTAAATGTCCGGTTTGTATAAGGCATAAGCAACGCCCCCGGCAGCGAAAAGCAGGGTGGTCAGGATAATGATCCATTTACCCGCCCACAGGATCGCAAAAAGCTCGCGGAGGTCAATCTCATCATCCGGGTAGTGCTTTGCCTCAGGCGATTTCGGTACTGGCTCGTATCGGCTCATTACAGGTTCCCCACAGCCGCTGCACCCAGCGCCATCTGATAGACAATCTGGCTCACGTTGCTCCAAAGCTCCAACTGATTCAGCCTGTCCACATCAATGGGTACGATAATGGTGTCACCCGGTGCCAGTTGTTGGCTGCGCCCGCCGAACCAGCGACTTTTTTCAGGCAGCATTACGGAGCCATCGGCTTTCACTACATATACCCTTTCCTCATCCGCCTGGCGGGTGGGGCCGCCACTGCGCTCAAGATAATCGTCCACGGTCAGCCCTTCGGTATGCAGGTGGCTGGTGGGGAACTGGACCTCGCCGAACACACTGACTGATTGCGGAATGGTAGGAACGGTTAGGGTGTCGCCATCCTGCAGGCGAATGGACTGATAATCTTTGTTTTCCACGACCGCAGTGAGATCAATGACCATTCGGCCGAGAGGCCTGGAATCCTGCACTTCCTCCAGAAGCTCCTGTACCTGCTGAGTGCGCTCTGCATTCTGGCCGCCGAAGTCATTACCTTCCAGTTGCACGCCCACCAGGTCACTCTTTAAGCGCTCCTCGGCTTCACGAAGGCGCTGGGCTTCCAGTTCGCGCAGTTTCTCGCGAGTGAAGATGGCCCCTTTCGGGAACGCGTTGTCGGTGAGGCCACCGGCGCGCTGGAGCACCTCACGAAGGGTTTCGCCGTCGCGGATGGTGTATTCGCCGGGGTAGCGTACTTCACCGTCCAGTTCGATGGTTTTAGCCTGGGCGAACTCAGGTATGGATTTGATCAACAGGCGGTCCCGGCTTTGCAGCAATACCGATACGTCGCCGTTCATGATGGTTCTCAAGTCCAGATTCTGGACATTGGTTTCACCGGTACCGGCTTCGTCAACGCTGAAACGGGCCAGTTCGGCGGTGTAAAGTGACGCCGAGTCTTTCAGGCCACCCGCTACGTAAATTGCGTCCGCCACCTGTCTCGACGCCGGCAATGGGTATTCTCCCGGATAACGTACCGGGCCCGTCACCTGGATAGTTTGCTGGGGTGCTCCTGGTTTCGCCTGGGCTTTCAGCCTTTGCAGTACAGGGGCGAACAGGGCTTCGCGGCTGAAGCGGCTGTAGTCTATTTCGGTATCTTCTCGAATGTCAGGGCTATTCACCGTGCTCGTACCGTTGCCGGTGCCCTTGCCTGACACGGAGCGCTCGGCTCCCGCGTCGTTCTGGTCCCGGCTTTTCGCGCTTACCTTGCCTTCGTCAGCAAAAATCAGGAATTGGTCTTTCTCCTGCAGAAGGATGTCGTTCTCACCGCCGGGGTTACCCAGGGCTTGCCGCAGGCGCAGGTTGATAACCGATACCGTGTCAGTCTCCGGATCAGTACGTACAATGGCCGCGTAGCGCTTGTCCGCTTCCCTGAGCAGGTCATTATCCAGGGAGCGAATAACGGAACTGACCCGCATACCAGGCACCCAGGCATAACGGCCAGGGCGTGTGGCTGCACCCTTCACTTCTACATACTGGCCAGTGATATCCGAGATCGAGGCGACTTCTATCCGGTCACCGGGCTTGACCTTTGCCTTCTTACCTTTAGGAGTAGTGAGATTGGCTTCGGCAATGATGCGCAGGAAGTCATCGTTGTTGCGCTCAATGCGCACCAGTTGCGGATAGGCCTGGGGCGTGAGGCCTCCCGCCAGGTTCACCAGTTCCTGTAAGTTGGTGCCACTGTTCAGTTCGTAGAGTGCGGGGCGGTAAACTTCGCCGTCGATACCTACACGGTCGCCTACTGGCGGAATAAAGATAACGTCGCCCGGTTGCAGGCGGTTGTCGTCAGACGTATCACCCACCAATAACAGATCGTACAGGTCCAACTCCCCAATCAGCTTTCCATCACGCTTGTGTTGGATTTTACGCAGAGAGCCGGTCCGCTTGATGCCGCCGGACACGTAAAGGGCGTTGGTGATGGTGGAGAGCGAACTAACAGTGTAGGAACCGGCATTTCTAGCTTCACCCAGCACAAATACCCGCATGCTGCGCAGTTCACCCAGGGTGACACTGGCTTGCACTCCGATGTACTGCTCGGAAACCCGCTTTTTGATTTGTTGCCTGGCTTGATCAAACGTCAGGCCCGCAACGGTTTGCGGACCGGATTGCGGAAAGCTGATGGTGCCATCCCGGGAGACGGGCAACTCCAGTTGCTGGTTTTCCTTGCCCCAGAGCTGCACTCGCAGTACGTCACCCGGGCCCAGGGTGTAGTCGTTGGGGATGGGGATTTCCGTCACCGGCGCAAAGGTTGTGGGGCTTCCAGCGAACAGGTCGTAGCCGAAGGGTTTCAGGCCACCGTTCCTGCGATCCTGTTCATCGTTATTTTCCTTGTCTTCCCGTGACTGTGCCTGTTCCCGTTCCTGGTCGGTTATGGCATCTACCGGCTCTACCACGTTCACGTTTTTGGGGCGCTGATTCTGCTGGCCCACGGAGCCGGCAATGGAATCCAGGTCCACCCCATACTGGCGCGCCAGCGCCTCCTGCTGCGCCCGGGGCATACTTTTGAACTGTTCGATCTGGGACTGGCTTATGGATTGGGCGGCAGTGGTTACTGGCAATACAAGCGCCAGCGACATCAGTAGTCGTTTAGTCAGATTCACTTAGTCAAATCCGTTTTTTTAGAAGCGGTAGCGCCAGGCGGCGCCGACAGACCATTGGTCCTTTTCGCCGCCTAAGAGTTCAATTTCTTTGTCGGTGGCCTGGGCGGTTAAGTCGAGCCAGCCGTTCAGGAATCGAGCGCCGTAACCCAAGGAGGCGATGGCGGCTTTCTGATCGCCTTCTGGCACATTATAGAAAATATCGTCATCCGGGATGACGGTGCGATTGGCACCGTCTTTGTTGAGATCCAGATAACCTAGGGATGCGGACAGGTTACGGCCATCGGGGAAAAAGTTAAATACACCCAGCGTCAGAGTTTCCGCGTCGCCATCGAAGGTGGAGGCCATATTGCGGCCTTTGTAGCGGTAGCCGCTTCGGTAGCGGGAATGGTCGTAAGTGATATTGGGCATGGCATTTCCGAGGAAGTCATCGGCCAGCGTGTTGCTGTATTCGACGAACCATTGCTGGTCACTGTCTAACAACTGAGTGGTCCAATCCGCGCCCAGTAACCAGGATTTACGAGCCGGGAAGGCGCCTGCTTCATCTTCCCCCATCATCTGGCCGTACACGCCCATGGCCTGGTCGCCGATTCCGAAGCCGTAGCGGGCGTCAATGCTGGCAAGCTGGTTGCCGGGGTCGTTTTCCTCCAGTTGGCCGTTATCACGACCAATGAGGGCGTTCCAGATTGTGGAGCCGCCTTCCGGCCGACCCTCGCCACCGAACATGATGGCCCGGGAAAAGCCCAGATCCAGACCTGCAAAAGGCCTGACGGTCAGGCGCATACCAATCATCTTGGCTTCGGGAACCGCGCGCTCGTCTTCCAACTGCCCGGCAAAAACGGTGAACTGCCAGGGGCCAATCCACTTCAACCAGTCAGCTTCGGGCTCGCTGGCGTCTTTACGATTCAGCCAGACACTGGGCATGGGGCGAGCGTTATTCGACAGAATCAGGCTACTTTGCCAGCCGGGGCCCCACCAGCGGTCGATAGCACCGGCGCCAAATACCCAGTTGCCTGCCGTACCCGCAAGATAGGAGCCGTCCAGGCGAAGGGTCTCATCGTCTTCCGGGTTGGCGGCGAAGGCCGGCTTTATGCCGAAAGCCCAGGATTCACCCTGCCATTGTAGATTAAGGCTGGTTTCCGCCGCTTCACGGGGGCCGGCCTGGAAGCCTCTTACAAACGTCGGTTCGCTCGTGGCACCCAATTCGTATTCCGCGCGCCAGCCCTGCTTGCCCTGTTCGTCCATTTCAAACTTCAGATAAGCCAACGGGCTGCCAATGGCCGGGGCGTCCGCAGCGACTTCCCGGCCCAGGCCGTTGTGTACAGTGCCCATCATCACCGGCCAGGTGGAGGTGGTGCGGTCCAGGTGTCCCCTGTCGGCCAGTTTCTGCATTGAAAAACGGGCGCGGTTGTCTCCAGGCTCCAGCCAGGGGGCTGCAACAGCTATTGAAGGCTGCGCTGAGACAATCAGGCACGCTACCGCCCCACCGACCAGGGCCCAGTGTTTTGAGGTCATATACCGACAACTATCTGAAAAAAACAGGGAAATAGCGGAGGGAACGATTGGCCCCAACAATTTCCCTGTCGGTTGATGAAGCTTATATGTCAAAAACGTGGCAATTCTACGGCATCACATATGACACGCAAGTGACAACAAGCCTGACATGCCCCTCCCTGGGCGCGCTGGAGGTGAAGAACTGTTAAACGCTCATATTTTGATCATTCACCCGATAACTGATCTCTTACCAGACCAACAAACTCCGCAATGAACGCCATGAAAATCCCCCCCATCAACCCAAGCATAACAGACAGCACAATAATCAGGCTTCGCGAAGGACCTGCGTTCTCACCACTTTGACGGCTGACCACCAACGCTTCAAAGGGGGAAAGCGATTCCAGATCCGATTCCAGTGAAAGCTGCTTGTCTACGGCAGTGGCTATTGCCTCTCCTGTATTCTCAACGCCTTCCAGCATAGTAATGGTCGAACCCAGGGCCTTAATCTGTTTCTCAAGGCTCTTTCGGAGCGTCGTCAGAGCCTGCTTCTGATCGGAATCCAGCCGCTCAATCAGCTGCTGGTGATTACTTTCCACAAGCTTTTCAACGGAGGGCGAAGCCTCAGAAACGATTCGGACAAGCCCGGTGTTTTCGGGATTACTAGCCTCTATTTTAAAGGGTAAGTATCGGCCATTTTCTGCCTGATACGCAGCCTGTAGACCCGGCACCCATAGGCTATCCAGTTCAGCAATGATGGTTGCTGGTTCTTCAAGGTACTCTCCACCCGCCTTTTCGGCGAGTTTTACCAGAGTAACGTATTCGTATCTCTCTGGAGCAAACAGCGCGTATGCCACGCCTGCAAGAGAAACCACCACAAAAACGACGTAGAACACCCGCCGGCGCTTGAGAAATGTTGTTGCCAGATCAACCAGGCTGATTTCGTCGTCATATTTTGGGCGTGACGGCCCCTGAGATGCTTCTACCATTGCGCAACCATCGCTTGTTAAAAGTTAGTGACATTATGACCGTTTGAGGGACGAAAAGAAGTGAACAAAAGTTCCTTTTTGGCTGGATACCCTTTGCCGGATTGCAGCCCTTGACCTAATCCGACCTATGGAGCTCTCGGGGGTTAAGGGTGGACAAGGGCACTTTGACCGTTTGTTGCTTCTGCATAAAGCTGATGAGAACAATCGCACGCTCCTCGCCGTCGTAGGCCTGGAATATGGCGCTGATACCCTTAAAGGGTCCGTCTTCCAGATCCACGGCCTGACCCGGCTTGATGCCACCCTGCTCTGCCACAGTGTGCAGACTGCCTTTGATGTGCTGGATGACGTCGTCCGGGATGGGAGCGGGCTTATTGGCGAAGCTGACGATGCGCAGTATGCCCCGGGTAGAGCGTAGCTTGGCCCACATGGGGTCGGTTTGCTCCAGGCTCACAAACAGATAGCCGGGGAACAGAGGCTCCAGCTTTTTGGTGCGTTTTCCAGCCTTGATTTTTTCCACCGTGATCTTCGGATAGAAGCAGGCGATGTCCTGGTTTTGCAGATGAGTCAGGGCTCGGTCGCCCTGACTGGGCTTGTGCTGTAGGGCGTACCAGGTCATTTGTACCAGTTGCCAGCGGCAATGAAATGAGGGTTGAGCACATCTTCCTTGCCATACTGCAAAGGCTTGCCCTCTAACGTTTCTACCTTGCCTCCAGCGGCGGAGAGCACTGCGTGGGCTGCACCAGTATCCCACTCGCAGGTTAGCCCCAGCCTTGGATAAATGTCCGCATGGCCTTCGGCAATCTTGCAGAATTTGAGGGAACTGCCGGCCTGCACCAGCTCGTGCGCGCCAAGCTTGTCGATGAAGGCTTTGGTTTCTTCATTCAGGTGGTTCTTGCTGGCGACAACGCGCTTGGCGTCACCGGGTTCTACCACACTGATCCGCCGGGTGCGGCCGGTGCGATCCCGCTTGTAGGCACCCTCACCTTTCAGGCCCCAGTAGGCTTCTTTTAACGCAGGAGCTGTTACTACCCCGAGAATGGGCTCGCCGTTTTCGATCAATGCGATGTTAACGGTGAATTCACCTGTGCGCTGGGTGAAGTCCCTGGTGCCATCAATAGGATCTATCAGCCAGAAGCGCCGCCACTGCTTACGCTCACTCCAGGGAATTTCCGCGCCCTCTTCCGAAAGCACGGGAATATCATGACTGAGATTGCGCAGGCCTTCCACAATTACCCGATGGCTGGCAACGTCCGCTGCGGTTATCGGCGACTTGTCCGCTTTGAAGTCCACTTTGAAGTCCGTCATGTAAATGCTGAGGACTTTTTCGCTGGCGGCGTCTGCGATTTTTAGGACATCGGGGAGGATGGAGCTGTAGTGCATGAGGGGTCGGCTTCCTTTAGATCAATAGCTTTCCAGCTATTATGAGCGATCACGATGCGATACATCAAAGCAATTACTCATATGGACATTGCCCCCTGGATAGGGCGCCGGTCTGAATCAACGCATTGATCAGATCACGGTGCATCCGTTAGGACTGTACCGATCCCTCCAGTTGCTGGCTCCGCTAGGATCGATCATGCAGTCCCAGCTACCAGCGACTGAGCGCTCCAGCCTGAGCACCACCCCTACTATGTCTCCATGGGCGCTGCCGCCCATGGTCACCTGAATGTGACCAGAACCGTCGGGATTTAACACTGCAATGTCGACAGCCAAAGTTCCTGTCGTCAACGATGAGGGAGAATAACCAATGTCCGAATTCTCAACCGTCGCCCCATTCGCCAGCCGCTCCTCAACTGCAGACTTATAGGCAGAGAGTTCACCAACAGCGCGGTTTACTTGGGATTTCATGATGTGCCCGGTATAGCTGGGAATTGAAATCGCCGCAATAATGCCAATGACCGCAACGACAATCATCAACTCTATAAGTGTAAAGCCGTGGTGCTTTTCAGACATGGTTACCTTCCAAAGAATTCAGCATAACCATTTTCTGCAAGCATTAGGCCAAGATCGCTCAGCTGTCAGGGCGCGGGAAATTTCCATGAAACCAGAACCTCGGCCAGTGAGCAGCACCGGGGCCCTCCTCATACTGGCTTAAATCGGCCACCATCGCCTGATGGTATCCCCAAACCTGATTCAACCAAACGATGCCTCCAGCAAGGATAGCTATGGCTAGGAAAATGCTCGGGGCACTCCGCCTAAAGGGAAAAGGAGCGGCCTGCCTCGACAGACTTTCAGTTGAACCATCATCTGGGAGGCTCAAGGCCCAGAAAACCGCCAGCAAAAGAAAACCTACAAGCATTGACGCAGGAACAATAAAGACTGCCGAAAATCCGGCATGCACAAGCCCTGCTACAGCAGACACGGTAAATGCGATCAACACTACGGGCTGCTTGTAGGCACAGGCTCGGATCTGACAGGCTTTGGTTACGAGGTTTCTCAGTGTCATCGCGATCAAAATCCCCACTGCAGCAAGCAGCAACCAGCCATATTCTGCTGCCCACATCAGGTACATGTTGTGTGGATGCCCCAGCCTGGTATTGCTAGGGAAGGCCTCGCCGATTGCCTGATGAGTGATCCAGGATTGAGCCCCCATTCCAAATGGAAAGTTGTGCAAACTCATATACCAGGCCTCAAGCCATAGTGGTATACGTCCTGACCCCCCAGCGTGAAGAGTACGGAACGTTACTTCCTCCGCGCCAATACTGGGGATCGCCAGGGAAAACAGGAGCCAAGCCAGACCACCAAACACAATGAATCGAAAGGAGATTACTAGCCAAGGAAAGGACGCCCTGCCAAACAGCAGACAGGCCACAAAACCCGCCAGAGCAATGCTCAGCATGGAGCCCCTTGCGGTGGTCATGAAAATCATCCACCACCAAATCGCGGCTGTAAAACTGACACCAATATGCCACAACCTGTTCTTACGAAAAGAGCCATACATTAGCGCCAAAGGCAGTATTGGCAATAACCAGGTTGCAATATGGCTCCAGTAACGAAAATTGACGAAACCCCAGGGAACAATATCTGTCAGTTCAGAAAACTCATCTGCGATGGCGAAGAGATACACCGTCATTGTCATAGCTGCGTAGAAAAAGCATCCAATAGTCGCCACATAGACCAGCGCCACCGACACAGACCGGGATGCGCATTGCTCGTGAATCCGCCAGCCCACCACGCCAAAGGCCACGAAATACAGCGCATACATGCCGGGCTCAACCCAGGCATACTTTCCAAATGAATTAGGAACCGTCAGTAACAGAAAGGCTGCTGACACAAGAAAAACTGGCCAATTGGCCAAAAGTAGCCTTTCGCCTTCACCTTTCGAGGGCGCCCATATTAGCGCCAAGGCGCTAGACACCAGTAACAGACCTAACTGGAAAAACCTCTGATCAGCGTATGCACCGAGCACCGTGGGCATAAAGTCTGAAAATAACGAAATCAGAACAACGGCAATGAATACAGGCAGAAGAAAATAAGCCAGAAAACGATGAGAACTCGGACGAACCAAATCAGATGCGTACCATTTTAACTTTGTGCAAGTCACTCGCATTCTCTCCTTGCCAAGCCGAAACACAGCTTTATGAATATACACAAAAAACCCCGCCGTATGGCGGGGTTCTCGAGTATTCCTGACTCACAACTCTTCTAGCTGGGAGACAGTTCAACTTAGCTGTGAGGACAGCCGGCAGGTGCGTAAGAGTCTTTCCAACCCGTTACACTTCCACCGCCAGTAATCGCACAGCTCCATGCACCAGCAGTAGAACGGCTAACGGTGATCGTTACACCAGCAACGGCGCCAGAAGCATCGGTGCCCATTACAACGTTATAGGACATGTCGGCCGCAGCGGGATTATTAATTGCCAGGCCATCCCCAGCAGTGCCGTTGGTTGGGTCAACTAGGTTAGAACCAGTCCACCCGATACCAATGGTGCGTGGAGTGGTTGTCAGATCGTCAGAATTACCAATTTGACCACCGCTGTTGAAAATGCTTTCAGCGCTAGATTTCAGCGCGTTAACTTCACCAACCACACGAGAAACCTGAGTGCGCGCGGTGTAATCCTGATACTGAGGAATAGCAACAGCGGCCAGGATACCGATGATCGCAACAACGATCATCAATTCGATCAGCGTGAAACCCTTCTGGGCGTGATTCATTTGAATGTTTTTCATTAGTCGACCTCTGTATTTGTCGTTAATCCACTCGATACGGCCCGGGCCCGGCGGAGTCGCACCCCGTGACCGGTATCTAGAGCCTGGGTTTCTTTAAGCATTGCTCATGCCAACTAAAAAACACTAACTACAAATCTATTGGTATCAGCAATTTATAAAACATTGTGAAACACATCACACTGACATGAGCCGCCGAATTCATGCCCCCGTGCGTCACTGGGTGACAATTTTTGTCAGATGACGCATATGTTGGCACAGACTTTTCCAGTTTATTATCCACCATCTTGAGCGTACGCCTTTCCAAACCTCTGCCAGCCATCTAAACTCACTTCATCAGACCAACATCCGTTTCAGACACTTAGGCTGCGTTTTTTACACAATTTATGTCTACTAACAAAAGCAATGTGACGCTTACTGGCCTGGCGAGACGCTTCGTCGATGACGGGCTTATTGATGAATCCACCGCAAAAGATGCCTTTCTTCAAGCATCCCACAACCGCATTCCACTCATTACCTACCTGGTGCAGAACAACCTGGCGAACAGCGGGGGGCTCGCCTTTTCCGCCGCGATGGAATTTGGTGTTTCGGTTCTGGATCTTAGTGCCTTCCTGCCGGAGATGATGCCGGAAAAGGTGGTCGACGAGAAGCTGATACGCAAACACAACGCCCTGCCCCTCTATAAGCGTGGGAACCGGCTTTTTATTGCAGTCTCTGATCCGACAAATATTCAGGCTCTGGACGAGATAAAGTTCAATACCGGTCTAAGTACCGACGCCATTCTGGTCGATGACGCCAAACTTAGAGAAGCCATTGACAAATATCTAGAGTCCCACGATACCTCGATGGGGGATCTTGACGACGCAGATCTTGAAGGCGTCGAAACCGAGGGCGGCGAGCAGGAAGACGATGCCGTGGCTGCGACGAGCGAGGTCGATGATGCCCCCATCGTAAAATATGTGAATAAAATGCTTCTTGACGCCATTCGCGGGGGTGCTTCGGACGTTCACTTTGAACCCTATGAGAAAACCTATCGGGTTCGATACCGCACCGACGGCATATTGAAGGAAATGTCGCGCCCATCCATCAAGCTGGCACCCAAGATCTCCGCCCGCGTAAAGATCATGGCGCAGCTGGATATCTCGGAGCGCCGGGTCCCCCAGGATGGCCGGATCAAGATGAAGCTGTCCAAGACCAAGGCCATCGATTTCCGGGTCAATACCCTGCCGACACTGTGGGGAGAAAAGATCGTTCTGCGGATTCTGGACCCAAGCCAGGCGAAGCTCGGCATCGATGTCCTGGGTTATGAGGAAGAACAGAAACAACTGTACCTGGACGCCCTTGAGCAGCCGCAGGGAATGATACTGGTGACGGGGCCCACCGGCTCAGGCAAAACGGTTTCCCTTTATACCGGCCTGAACATACTGAACACACCAGAAAGGAACATCTCCACAGCCGAAGACCCTGCGGAAATCAACCTGGAAGGCATCAACCAGGTCAACGTCAATACCAGGGTGGGCCTCGGCTTTGCTGAGGCATTGAGAGCCTTTCTGCGCCAGGACCCGGACATCATCATGGTGGGTGAGATCCGTGACCTTGAAACGGCCAACATCGCTATCAAAGCGGCGCAAACAGGCCACCTGGTGCTCTCAACCCTGCACACCAACAGCGCTGCGGAAACGCTCACTCGTATGATGAACATGGGCGTCCCCTCCTTCAACATCGCCACGTCGGTGAGCCTGATCATTGCCCAGCGACTGGGCCGTCGGCTATGTAATTCCTGTCGACAGCCGGCCGATATCCCCAAAGATGTGCTTTTAGCGGAGGGGTTCACACAGGAACAAATTGATACAGGGTTCACGTTGTACCGTCCCAAGGGCTGTGATAAATGCAATGGTGGATATAAAGGCCGCGTCGGGATTTACGAGGTGGTCAAGATTACCGACGAGCTGGCGAACATGATTATGGAAGAAGCCAGTTCGATTAAAATTGCAAAGCAGGCACAGGCCGAAGGCTTCCCGAACTTGCGGCAGTCTGCCCTCAAAAAGGTGATTGAGGGCGTGACCAGTCTTGAGGAAGCCAACCGCGTGACGAAGGATTAAGCATGGCAGAAAAAGCAGAGAAACTTCAGGCGTTCGTCTGGGAAGGTAAAGACCGCAAGGGCAACAAGACCAAGGGCGAGGTGTCTGGCACCAACCTGGCTTTGGTGAAAGCCCAACTGCGGAAGCAGGGCATTATTCCGGACAAGGTGAAGAAGAAGCCAAAACCCCTGTTTGGCGGCAGCAAAAAGATCACACCGTTCGACATCGCCATGCTTACCCGCCAGCTCGCCACCATGATGAAGGCTGGCGTTCCGCTGGTTCAGAGTTTCGACATTGTGGCTGACGGCCTTGAGAACAGGGGCCTTCAGGAGTTGGTTACCAACATCCGCAACGATATTTCTTCGGGTACGAGCTTTGCAGGCGCATTGAAAAAGTACCCCAGGCATTTTGATGATCTGTACTGCAACCTCGTGGACTCTGGCGAAAAGGCGGGCGCTCTGGAGAGCATGCTGGATCGCATAGCGACCTATCTTGAGAAAACGGAGATCCTCAAGAAGAAAGTCAAAAAAGCGATGACCTACCCTGCTGCTATTGTTGTGGTCGCTATCGTCGTAACGGCCATACTGCTGGTAAAAGTGGTACCCCAGTTCGAAAGCCTGTTTAAGGGCTTTGGTGCGGACCTGCCAGTATTTACACAGATGGTGGTCCGGTTGTCGGAATGGCTTCAGACTTGGTGGTTTGTGGTTTTGCTCGGCATTGTCGGCACTATCTTTCTGTTTAAGGAAGCTGTAAGACGATCCCAGAAATTCTCGGATCTCGTCGATAAATATGTACTGAAACTGCCCGTTGTGGGCGAAATCCTGGATAAGTCGGCCGTTGCCAAGTTTGGGCGAGTACTTTCCACGACGTTTGCGGCCGGTGTTCCGCTTGTCGATGCCCTTGACTCCGTTGCCGGCGCGACCGGCAACGCCGTTTATCGGGATGCTATTCAACGAATAAAGAACGATGTTTCGAGTGGCACCCAATTACAGGCCACCATGCGCCAACAGGATGTGTTCCCGGTTATGGCAGTGCAGTTGACCGCCATTGGTGAAGAATCCGGTAACCTGGATGAAATGCTGGAGAAAGTCGCCGTCCATTACGAAGCGGTTGTCGACGATATGGTCGACAACCTCACCGCACTGCTGGAGCCGATCATTATGGCGGTACTGGGCGTGCTTGTGGGCGGTTTGATCATCGCTATGTACCTGCCGATTTTCCAAATGGGCCAGGTTGTTGGCTGATCACGCCCTTCCTTTCACCAACCCCTCTCCCCACCCCTCTTCCGCAATGGGAGAGGGGCTTTGATGGCGCAGATTGAGAGTTTTGATGATTTCCCTTGATACGTTCCTGGCCACTCCCTGGCTTCTCTATACCGCAGTCATTTTTTTCTCCCTCTGCATTGGAAGTTTCCTGAATGTCGTGATCCTTCGCCTGCCGAAGATGATGCAGCAGGACTGGCGCTGCCAATGCGAAGAGTTCCTGGAGCTATCGGACGATCAGCGCAAGAAGGATGAGCCGATCACGCTCTCCAAACCTGCCTCCACCTGCCCTTCTTGCGGCCATAGCATTCGCGCCTGGGAAAACATCCCTGTCATCAGCTATCTGCTTCTGGGTGGCAAGTGCGCTTCCTGCAAGACGGGCATTTCACCGCGATACCCGATTATTGAGGCGATTACCGCGCTGTTTTCGGTGGTGACCATTCTGGTCATGGGGCCAACAGAGGCGGCTTTATGGTCTCTGCTGCTGGTATGGGTACTAATCGCACTGACCGTGATTGATTTCGACACCCAGTTGTTACCAGACAGCATGACGCTGCCCCTCATGTGGCTGGGGCTAATCCTGAATTACTTCGGCGTGCTGACGGATTTCAACAGTGCCTTCTGGGGTGCCGTGGCAGGTTATCTTTCTCTCTGGTCGGTGTACTGGTTATTCAAGCTGGTAACCGGCAAGGAAGGCATGGGCCACGGCGATTTCAAGTTATTGGCGGCGCTGGGCGCCTGGCTGGGCTGGGAATTGCTGCCGGCGGTGATTTTGTTGTCGTCTCTGGTTGGCGCCGTGGTTGGCATCAGTTTGATGGTGTTCCGCAAGCATGGGCGCGAAGTACCTATTCCGTTCGGGCCCTATTTGGCGGCAGCGGGTTTGCTGTGCCTTTGGTTTGGTTCGGAAATTCAGGCGG
>Ga0207876_1000289_pt1 | contig 19511 bp, 15 predicted proteins | sample MalvirmetaMSP146_FD_184237 | JGI IMG/M metagenome (GOLD analysis project Ga0207876, IMG submission 184237) | Marine viral communities from the Deep Pacific Ocean - MSP-146 (SPAdes) | ecosystem: Environmental > Aquatic > Marine > Oceanic | place: Pacific Ocean | collected 2011-07-10
CCACACCTGACGCACTTAGTGCGCTGGAGAAACGTACTATTTCCGGTTTATCTGTCATCTTCGCCCTGCGTATGCTGGGTTTGTTTATGATTTTGCCGGTATTTTCGCTCTCCGCTCAACAATATTCACACAGCACGCCTATATTAATAGGTCTCGCGATTGGTGCCTATGGTTTAACGCAGGCGCTGTTGCAAATTCCGTTTGGCATGCTCTCCGACCGGATTGGTCGTAAGAAGGTCATATATCTGGGTTTGATCCTGTTTGCCATGGGTAGCCTGTTAGCCGCCATGGCAGACTCAATCTACACTGTCATTATTGGTAGATTATTACAAGGCAGTGGCGCGATTGCCGCCGTGGTGATGGCCTTAACCGCAGACCTTACCCGCGATCAGCATCGCACAAAAGCGATGGCCGCCATTGGTATCAGCATTGGTTTATCTTTTTCGGTGGCTTTAGCCAGTGGAGCTGCTTTAGAAAGCTGGATTGGACTGGATGGCATCTTCTGGGCTACCGCATTAATGGCTATTTTTGGCATGTTTGTGTTGCATTGGTGGGTACCCACTCCTTATAAACACAAACAACATCAGGATATGAAACCTGCCCGTGCGCAAATTGGTGAGGTATTTGCGAATACTTCGATTATGCGGCTGGTGGCCAGTATTCTGATTCTCCATTTATTACTCACGTTAAGTTTTTTTGCACTGCCGATTGCTTTGCAGGATTTTGCCGGCGTCGCCAAAGCGGATTTAGCGTTAACCTATTTACCAGTGTTATTACTGGCATTTATCAGCATGGTGCCGTTTATTCTAATAGCCGAAAAACAGCGCAAAATGAAACTGGTGTTTACTGGCGCAATTGCCGTGCTGGCTGTCGCTCAGATCGGTTGGGCTCTATTACCCGGCTCATTGGCCATGCTAATGATTTGCTTATGGTTATTTTTCACCGCATTTAATATTCTTGAAGCCAGTCTGCCTTCGATGATGTCCAAACTCAGTCCGATTAAAAATAAGGGCACAGCAATGGGCATCTATTCCAGCGCGCAATTTATTGGCGCTTTTCTGGGCGGTATATTAGGTGGTGTTATATATAGTTTCGGTGATATCAGTTGGATCTTCTGGTCAGCGGGGCTCATTAGTGCAGGTTGGTTAATTATGATGTTGCCGATGCAAGCCCCAAAACATTACAGTAGTCGCATTGTTCCATTAAACGAAGTCACCGCCGAGACTGCTGATGAATTTGTAGAACGGCTGAATGCTATTAAGGGCGTGGTTGAAATCGTAATTGTGCTGGAAGAGAGAATTGCGTACGTGAAGTTTCTCGCCGATGATATCGATTTGCACGAGCTCGAAGCGTGTCTGATTTATGCGTAAAATGAACAAAATTTGAATTAGTAAAGGAATTCACCATGTCAGTAAACAAAGTTATTCTGGTTGGCAGACTCGGGGTTGATCCTGAAAGCCGGGCTTTTCCTAATGGTGGTTCGATCTGTAATTTGCGGATTGCGACCTCAGAAAGCTGGCGTGACAAACAAACCGGTGAGCGCCAGGAACGCACCGAATGGCATCGTGTCGTGTTACGCAATAAACTGGGTGAAATCGCTCAGCAATATCTGCGTAAAGGCTCACAAGTCTATATTGAAGGCCGTATTCAGACACGTAAATGGCAAAACCAGCAAGGTCAGGATCAATACACCACCGAAATCGTTGGCAATGAAATGACCATGCTGGACAGTAAAGGCGCTGGTGGTGGCGGAAGTAACGATAATCAGGACTACAACCAGAATCGTCCTTCTCAACCGGCAGCGAAAAGTAACTACAACAACCCACAACCTGCTTCAGCATCTGCGGGTCCGGATTATGGTTCAGGCGGCGAAGCGGATTATTACGATGATGATATTCCGTTTTAAAAAGCCCTTAAGCGCTTAAATGCGAACAATTGAAAATGAGCCCCTGTTATCAGGGGCTTTTTTTTTCATTATCGACTGCAATGGCGATAAATGATGCGCCATGATCGGGCAATTACATTTTAAATGCACAAATTCGGTGCGTAAAAATAAAGCCACCACAACCTTAAAAACCTTAAGACTATTGATTTTTATAGATATTTCAGGCCTCCGGAAAACTGGCCTGAATGATGCTTTGATAGGGATAGCGTGTTAGAGGTGTTTTTATCACACCAAAAGAACAGCAATAGGGTCTCTAGGGTTCCGGTTATGTAAATAACGTCTGGACCGAGAGTGACCGACCTTCACAGCGAAGGTTACACGGAGGGATAAAAGCCCGGGAGATTGTTTGAATAAAACATCTCTTTCACCGTGTTCTTAACCTAAGCTGTGAGGTACTACCAAAATGAAGCGCACTTTTTACCGCATCGGCAGCGTTTTGCTGCTTTCACTCTCTTTTATTATTTCCCCATTAGCAGCACACGCTGAAACCAAAGATAAATTCAGTATTGCCTGGACAATTTATGCCGGCTGGATGCCATGGGATTACGCTGATAATGCAGGCATCGTTAAAAAGTGGGCCGATAAATACGATATCGAAATAGATGTCGTGCAGATCAACGATTACATTGAATCTATTAATCAATATACCGCTGGCCAGTTTGATGGTTGCACAATGACCAATATGGACGCCCTCACTATTCCTGCTGCGGGTGGTGTGGATAGTACAGCTTTAATCATCGGTGACTTTTCCAACGGCAATGATGGCATCGTGCTGAAAGGCGCAGATAAAAAGCTTGCCGATATTAAAGGTCAACGGGTCAATCTGGTCGAATTATCCGTTTCGCATTACCTGTTAGCGCGTGCTTTGGATAGCGTAGAGATGAGTGAACGCGATGTAACCGTGGTCAACACCTCTGATGCCGATCTGGTAGGTGTATTTAATGCATCAGATGTCACCTCCACAGTCACCTGGAATCCATTACTGTCAGAAATCACCGCTATTCCTGATACCACCAAGGTATTTGATTCCTCCGACATCCCGGGCGAAATCATCGACCTGTTAGTAGTTAACACTGAAACGCTAGAAGCTAATCCGGCTTTTGGTAAAGCGTTAACCGGCGCCTGGTATGAAATCATGGCCAAAATGCAAGCAGGTGATGAAGAAGCCTTGACCATGATGGCTGAAGCATCAGGAACTGATCTCGCAGGCTATCAAGCACAGCTGGATGCAACCAACATGTTCTACACAGCCGCTGAGGCGGTCAGTTTTGCCAACAGCGATCAGCTGCAAGCAACAATGAAACACATTACTGACTTCTCATTTGATCACGGCCTATTAGGCGACGGCGCGATGGATGCCGATTTTATCGGTATTGCCTACCCTGATGGTGAGGTAGCAGGCGATAAAAACAACGTCAAACTCAGATTTGATTCCAGTTTCATGAAAATGGCTGCGGATAACGCCCTTTAAGTTAAGTAATACAGGGAGTTTCTCGTGAAGAGACTGATCAATCAGCGTCCAGGTACTCTAGGAAAATGCCTGCTGGGTCTATTGCCATTCGTTGTTATTGGGATTGTTTATTTTTACTTTTCCAGTGAACGTCTGGCGATTAACCCGAATGATAAATTGATGCCGTCAATGCAGTCTTTTATCGATGCGGTGTCTTATCTGGCATTCGAGCCCAACAAGCGTACCGGTGATTATGTATTGTGGGCGGATACGGCTGCCAGTCTGCAAAGACTGGCACTCGGCGTCGGCATCAGTGCTTTGACCGGTCTGATTATTGGCATTCTGGTCGGCATTATTCCATTGATCAGAGCTGGAATAGCACCGGTGATAACCATCATTTCACTGGTGCCACCTTTAGCGATTTTACCGATATTGTTCATTATCTTTGGACTGGGTGAACTCTCCAAAGTGATGCTGATTGTGCTCGGCATCACGCCCTTTCTGATTAGGGATGTACAGCTCAGGGTGATGGCACTACCGCATGAAATCATCATTAAAGCTCAGACATTGGGCGCCAACAGCTGGCAATTGATTCTGCGGGTAGTGTTACCTCAGGTGTTACCCAAGTTGATTGATGCGGTTCGTTTGAGTCTGGGATCGGCCTGGTTATTTCTCATTGCAGCAGAAGCCATTTCAGCCACCGAAGGGCTGGGATACCGAATTTTTCTGGTTCGACGTTATATGTCGATGGACATCATTTTGCCTTATGTGGTGTGGATCACCTTGTTGGCCTTTTTGATGGATTACCTGCTGAGACGCCTGTCAAAAGGCGTTTTCCCCTGGCATGGGACTGAGCAGGGAGAAAGCAAATGAACGATATCAAGATCAAAAATCTATGGAAGGAATACGGCGACAATATCGTGCTGGAAAATATCAATCTTGATGTCAAAGCTGGCGAATTTGTCACGCTGGTTGGTGCATCAGGTTGTGGCAAAACCACCTTCCTGAAAATGCTGCTGGGCACTGAGCAACCCACTCGAGGTGAATTGCTGTTAAACGGTAAACCAATAGCCAATGAACCGGGTGCTGATCGCGGTATTGTGTTTCAGAAATATTCGGTATTTTCCCACCTTAACGTCGTTGAAAACGTAATGCTGGGTGAGGAACTGAAGGAATCCCCCCTACTGGGTCGCTGCTTTGGCAAAAAACGTCAGGCTATTCGTGAACGAGCGATTGCTTTGCTGGAAAAGGTCGGTCTCGACCACGCTTTAACCAAATATCCCAGCGAATTATCAGGGGGTATGCAACAACGCCTGGCAATTGCTCAGGCCTTAATTAAACAGCCACAAATTCTGTTACTGGATGAACCCTTCGGTGCACTGGATCCTGGTATTCGATCCGATATGCATGAGTTGATTCTGGAGATCTGGCGCGAGACCAATATCACGATTTTTATGATCACCCATGATCTCTCCGAAGGTTTCTCCCTAGGCACCCAACTGCTGGTTTTTGATAAACAGCGCCATGATCCTGATCAGCCAAACCGTTATGGAGCATCGATCACCTATGACATACCGGTAGGACGTTCCAAAAAACAAATCAACAAAGATTTTCAAGAGACGTTGATGACACAACAGGCTATAAACAATGACTGAAATTACTCAAGACAAAGACGTTTTATATCAAGACACGCTTCCAGGTGGAGCTCACTGGTCAATGCTGATGCGCAAAGGCACCACTCTTCGGCTGATTGACCAGGATGGCGGTGCCAATGTTGGCATGTTGTTTTACAACCCGGAGAATACGCTGGAACGCTACAACGCTCCCGACACCTTGAAATGTCAGCACACATTCAAACTCACCAAAGGCCATTGTCTTTATTCCGATATGGGCCGCATCTTTTGCTCCATCACTGAAGATACGCTGGGCTGGCACGATACCGTTGGCGGCAATCTGACCAATGCTGCGTTGGAGACTAAATGGAGCATCAAAAACTACCAACAGTTTCGAAATGATTGGACCATCAGTGGCGAACAGGCCTTTTTAGTCGAACTGGCCAAATATGGTCTGAATAAACGCGATATGGCAGCCAATCTGAATTTGTTTAGCAGTATCAAAACAGATGAGCTGGGCAATCTGACCTATGTCGAAAACCATAGTAAAGCCGGTGATTATGTGGATCTGCGCTTTGAAATGGATACCCTGGTGCTGTTCCACACTTGCCCACACCCGATGAACACGGCAGCGACCTATCCGAAAAACCCCGTTATCTATCAAATTCGTAATGCTGCCACCATCACTGAAGACGATCTGTGCCTGAATGCCTGTGCCGAAAACCAACGTGGTTTTGCAAACAATCGTCTCTATCACCTGTGTGGACATCATTAACGAAAAAGGACAATCTGATCGTGATTAAAGAAAGTCATTTGAATATTAATCAGGCAGCCCGTTACGAAGAAGTACTGGCAGGTGATTACTGGATGCAACCGCTGCTGAAAAACCAGACATTACGTATTGTCGATTTACACGGCAATCAGGCAGCAGATACGCTGTTCTACAGTGTTGCTGATCCTGCTGAACGCTACAGCGCGATTGATACCATTCGTGAACAGAAAAACGTTTACCTGACTGCCGGCACCACGTTGTTGACCAATATGGGAAATCCCATGTTAACCATTACCGCCGACACCTGCGGTCGTCACGATACGTTAGGCGGTGCCTGTGCTACGGAATCCAACACCGTGCGTTACGCACTGGAGAAGAAAACCATGCATGCCTGCCGTGACAGCTGGATGTTGGCGGTCGCGGAAAACGAACAGTTCGGCATCAGCAAACGCGATATCACTCACAACATCAATTTTTTTATGAATGTACCGGTCACCGAACAAGGTGGATTGACCTTTGCAGACGGTATTTCCGAAGCCGGTAAATACGTTGAAATGCAGGCTCAAATGGATGTCATTGTGTTGATTTCTAATTGTCCTCAGCTTAATAACCCTTGTAATGCCTACAACCCGACACCGATAGGCCTATACATCTGGGATTGATAATACAAACAGCAATAACGTGTTTTGAGACGACTTGAAACACGCCGGTTTTTCAGTGGGACGACCCACACCTTGAGATGATGAAACCATGTTCAAGAAGATTTTAATTGCCAACCGCGGGGCTATTGCCACCAGAATCATTCGCACCCTCCAGCAAATGGGCATTCGGGCCGTTGCTATCTATGCCGAAGCGGACCGTGACTCTTTGCATGTCAGTACTGCTGATGAAGCCTTTTCGCTTGGAGAAGGCCGCGCTGCAGACACTTATCTGAATCAGCAACGCATTCTCGAAATTGCCAGAGAAACCGGCGCAGAAGCAATTCATCCCGGTTATGGTTTTTTAAGTGAAAACCCCGACTTTGCCCGGCTTTGTGAAGCCAATAATCTGGTTTTTCTGGGCCCCACACCGGAGCAGATGGAAGCCTTTGGTCTGAAACACAGTGCCAGAGCACTGGCTCAGCAAAACGATGTTCCGTTATTGCCCGGCTCAGAATTACTCGCGGATATTGAACAGGCGATCACAACTGCTCAGATCGTAGGTTATCCGGTAATGCTTAAATCCACCGCCGGTGGTGGCGGTATCGGCATGAGCCGTTGTGATAACGAAGCTGAGCTGAAAAATGCCTTTAATTCGGTTAAACGACTCGGCGCCAATAATTTTTCCAATGATGGCGTGTTTATCGAAAAATTTATCACCCAGGCGCGACATATCGAAGTGCAGATTATCGGCGATGGTCAGGGACATGTTCTGGCACTGGGCGATCGGGACTGTTCCAGTCAACGGCGTAATCAGAAAGTTATCGAAGAAGCGCCAGCGCCGAATATTCCCGACAACGTTCGTCAGTCTATGCACGAGGTTGCCGTGCGGTTAATGTCAGCAGTCAATTATCGCAGCGCCGGTACCGTCGAATTTGTCTACGATGCCCAGACACATGACTTTTATTTTCTGGAGGTAAATACCCGACTGCAGGTTGAGCACGGTGTTACCGAGGCTATTTATCAGGTGGATCTGGTTAGCTGGATGATTGAGGTCGGAGCGCAGGAAAGCACACTGCCTCTCAAAGCACCCAAACCTCATGGTCATGCCATACAAGTAAGGTTGTATGCCGAAGATCCATTCAAAAAATTCCAGCCGTCTGCTGGCTTGTTAACGGAGGTTATTTTTCCTCAACTGCCGGATTTACGTATCGATCACTGGATTAAACCCGGTATCGAGATCTCGCCTTTTTTTGATCCGATGCTGGCTAAAGTGATCAGCTTTGCAGAAACACGCGAAACGGCGCATGAGAAACTGCTCACAGCACTGAAACAAATCAGCATCTACGGTATTGAAACCAATACCGACTATCTCAGCCATATTTTGAATGATGCCGCCTTTTTATCCGCCAGCATCACCACCCGATATCTGGACAGTTTTGTTTATCAGCCCAATACCTTCAGTGTTATATCGCCAGGCACCATGACCACAGTGCAGGATTATCCCGGTCGGCAAGGCTTTTGGGATATCGGCATTCCACCTTCCGGCCCTTATGACAACTGGTCATTCCGGCTGGGTAATAGTCTGCTTGGCAATACCCAAGACTGTGCCGGACTGGAAATCACGCTGAGCGGCCCGGAACTGGTGTTTAACTGCAGCAGCCAAATTATCATTACCGGTGCCACCATTGAGGCCAAACTCAATGGCGAGCCGATCGATTGCTGGCAAATCCATTCTGTCACTAGCGGCGACAAACTTACGCTGGGTCAAATAAAAGCCGCCGGCACCAGGGCTTATCTGCTGGTTGCCGGTGGTATTCAATGCCCGAATTACCTGGGCTCCCGCTCCACTTTTACCCTGGGTCAATTTGGCGGCCATGTTGGTCGCACTTTAAAAACCGGTGATGTACTGCATTTATCAGATAAAAACACGGCGGTTGATTTAACAACTCTCCCTGACGAATTAATTCCAGAAATTTCCACTCATTGGGAGATTAAAGTCATTTATGGGCCGCATGGCGCACCGGATTTCTTCACCGAACAGGATATCGAAACGTTTTTTGCCGCTGACTGGAAAATTCACTATAACTCCAGCCGCACCGGTATCAGACTGATTGGACCACGTCCGGAATGGGCTCGAAATACCGGCGGCGAAGCGGGCTTACACCCGTCCAATATTCATGATAATGCCTATGCGGTGGGCACCATTGATTTCACTGGTGATATGCCGATTATTCTCGGCCCCGATGGTCCGTCGTTGGGTGGCTTTGTCTGTCCGGCCACGGTAATTACCGCAGAACTGTGGAAAATAGGCCAATTAAAAGCCGGCGATACCGTGCGGTTTATTCCAGTGTCGATAGAAACCGCCAGAGCCATGGAGAGCGCTCAGCTGGAATCGCTGAACAATTTGACGCAACAATCTGTTGAGGTTGTCCCCACAGAAATTGGCTCACCCATCTATGACACGCTGAATTCGCCAGAGACTGGTATAGATGTCTCCTACCGGTTGGCCGGCGATCATTATCTGCTGGTCGAATATGGCGAACTGAAACTGGATATCAATCTGCGCTTTAAAGTACATGCGTTGATGTTGTGGTTACAGGATCAAAATATCCGAGGATTACGGGAACTTACACCCGGTATTCGTTCGCTGCAGATCCACTACGATGGTCTGAAAATTTCCCTGGAAACCCTGGTTGGTATTCTCAAAAAAGCTGAACAGGAAATCAGCAATATCGAAGAAATGGATGTGCCTGCACGTATCGTGCATTTACCCATTTCCTGGAATGACGAAGCCTGTCAGCAAGCTATTCAGAAGTATATGCAAGGGGTACGTCATAACGCCCCCTGGTGTCCGGATAATATTGAGTTTATTCGTCGTATAAACGGACTCAGCTCGGTCGATGAAGTGAAGCGTATTGTGTTTGAGTCCAGTTATCTGGTGATGGGCCTGGGTGATGTCTATCTGGGCGCGCCAGTCGCAACGCCACTGGATCCCAGACACCGTCTGGTCACCACCAAATATAACCCTGCCCGGACCTGGACGGCTGAAAACTCCGTAGGTATCGGCGGTTCCTATCTGTGCGTTTATGGCATGGAAGGACCGGGTGGCTATCAGTTTATCGGCCGGACCCTGCAGATGTGGAATCGTTATCTGCAAACCACTGAATTCACTAAACCCTGGTTGTTACGTTTTTTCGATCAAATCAAGTTTTATGAAGTTACTCATGATGAACTGGTAAAAATCCGTCGTGATTTTCCGCAAGGCAATTACCCGCTGAAGATTGAAGAAACCACCTTCAATCTCAAACGCTATAACCAGTTTATTGAGCAACATAAAGAGTCGATTGACAGTTTTACCCGCCAGCGTGAACTGGCTTTTGAACAGGAGCTGGAACACTGGAAACGCGAGGGTCTTTTACATTTTGATAGTGGCAGTGAACCGCAGATCATCGATGAGGAAAGTGCACCTTTGCCAGAAAATGCGATTTCCGTTGATAGCCCGCTTAATTGCAGCGTCTGGAAAGTTGAAGTAGAAATCGGCTCGTCTGTACAAGAAGGCGATGTATTGATGATCCTGGAAGCGATGAAAATGGAAATCCAGATAACAGCGACTCAAGCCGGTACCGTCACAGAAATTAAACGACAGGCCGGCGCGCAGGTCGGTATGGGTGATCGACTGGTCGTTATTTCCGGGGAGGCAGAATAATGGATATGACCATTGATGCCATCCATCAGGCTTATCGTGATGGCAAGCTGTCTCCACATAAACTGATTGATGAGGTACTGAAACGCGCCGCCACCTATGCTGATCGAAATATCTGGATAACTCTGTTATCGCGGGAGGCTATTCAGCCTTATCTGGATAATTTAATCGGCCAGTCCCCTGATAAATTGCCGTTATACGGAATTCCGTTTGCGATAAAAGACAATATTGAATTGGCTGGTGTGGATGTTACCGCTAGTTGTGAAGCTTATCGCTACACAGCCGAGCAATCCGCTCATGTGGTGGAATTACTGATTAATGCCGGGGCGATTCCGATTGGCAAAACCAATATGGATCAATTTGCCACCGGGCTCGTTGGTGTGCGTTCACCGGATAAATGGGGAGCCTGTCATAACAGTTTTGATCCAGAGTATATTTCCGGTGGTTCCAGTTCAGGTTCTGCCGTCGCGGTCGCACTGGGGCTGGTGAGTTTTTCTTTAGGCACCGACACTGCTGGTTCAGGTCGGGTACCGGCTGCATTCAATAATCTAATCGGTTTAAAACCGTCGCGAGGTTTGCTCAGTAATCACGGTGTGGTGCCTGCCTGTAAAAGTCTGGATTGTGTTTCTATTTTCAGTTTGACTACAGATGATGCAAATCGGGTATTTGAAGTGGCTGCTGCGTTTGATTCCAAGGATGATTACTCCCGACACAATAAAGATACCAACCGAAAAAATTATGGCCAACTTGCAACTGATAGCTTTAACTTTGCCATTCCGCAGGCTGGACAATTAGCATTTTTTGGCGATCAGGAAACTGAACAAGGCTTTTATAACACGGTTGAAACACTGAAAAAACTTGGCGGCACCTGTCATGAAATTGATTTTGAGCCGTTTCTGACGGCGGCCAGATTATTATACGAAGGCCCGTGGGTGGCAGAACGGCGAATTGCCACTGCTAATGTGAAACGTGAGGATATGCTGCCGGTTTTACAACAAATTCTCGATAGTAATAATACCGCTTCAGCCGAGGATCTGTTTAGTGCTGAGTACCAACTACAGCACTGCAAACAGCAGGTCACTCCGGTACTGGAAAACTTTGATTTTATTCTGACCCCTACCGCCGGCACGATTTACAAAATCAAAGAGGTGCAGGCAGAGCCAATTAAACTTAATAGCCAGCTGGGTTACTACACCAACTTTATGAATCTGCTCGACTGCAGTGCGGTTGCCGTTCCGGCAGGTTTCCACGCAAACGGGTTACCGTTTGGTGTAACACTGTTTTCCAGAGCCTTCAGTGATACCCGCTTATTATCTTATGCTAATCGATTGCAACAAACATTGAAATTACCGCTGGGAGCAACCTCGTTGCCGCTTGCTGAATCTCATGCATTAAACGCCGGGGTGATGGACCGGATCCAGGTCGTTGTCTGTGGAGCGCATTTAGAGGGACAGCCGCTCAACTGGCAATTACGGGAGCGCGGCGGCAAATTAATACGCGCCACCCAAACCAGTTCCGATTACCGGCTTTATGCACTTCCCGGTGGTCCACCAGCTCGGCCTGGACTGGTCAGAGATGAACAACATGGTGAAGCGATTGAAGTTGAATTATGGGAATTATCTACTGCCAGCTTTGGATCGTTTGTCGCTGGGATCCCTGCCCCATTAGGTATTGGTAAGGTCCAACTGGACGATCAGCAATGGTACACGGGCTTTATCTGTGAGCCGTATGCTATCACCAACGCTAGCGATATCAGTCATCTTAAAGGCTGGCGGGCTTACGTTCAGCAGCAATAAACAGCTTCATTTTTAAACCAAACTGAGCCGGAATCAATCCGGCTTGGCTTTCCTGTAACAAAAAACTGGCCACTATTTTAACGGCCATCGACTATTCCATTGATTCCCACCCCTAACAGTGGGAGTATGTTGGCTCGCCTTTTTTATCATTAGAAGTCTATGAACAAAATCCAATACACCACGATTCGCCCATTAAGAACCTTAAATCTGCTATCTCAGGAAGAAATCCAACGCATAAGCAATACCAGCGAAGATTTGCATCGATTGTTTCGCGATTGCGCTTTGGCGATTTTAAATACCGACAGTCATCAGGATGATGCCGAGCAGATCTTTCATACCTATGCGGATTTTGATATCAATCTGGTGCCGCAATCACGTGGTGTAGTGCTGGAAATCAAAAATGCTCCTGCACAGTCTTTTGTTGACGATAAAATCATTCGCGGTATTCAGGAGCATTTATCCTCGGCGCTGCGCGATATTATCTATACCGATTTCAAAATTCTTGCCCGGCAAACGTCACCAACCTCAGAACAGATTACCGATAGTGTATTTATGATTCTGCGTAACGCAGATGCCATCAAGCCTAATATGACACCGAATCTGGTGGTGTGCTGGGGTGGTCATTCGATACCACGGGAAGAATATGATTACGCCAAACATGTGGGTTACGAACTGGGTTTAAGAAGTCTCGACATCATTACCGGTTGCGGTATTGGCGCAATGAAAGGTCCTATGAAAGGTGCGGCGGTGGGACATGCCAAGCAACAATTCAAAAACGGTCGTTATATTGGCATCAGTGAGCCCGGCATTATTGCTTCAGAATCACCTAATGCGATTGTTAATGAACTGGTAATCATGCCGGATATTGAAAAACGGCTGGAAGCATTTGTCCGTCTCGGCCACAGTTTTATTGTGTTTCCTGGGGGCGTCGGTACGGTCGAGGAAATATTCTACCTGCTGAGTATCCTGCTTCATCCGGAAAACAAACAAGGCATCCCGCTGGTATTTGCCGGCCCAGAATCCTGCCGTGATTATTTCGAGACACTGGATAAATTCCTGCGCCGTTGTCTGGGCGATAAGGTGGCTGAACAATATCAAATTGTCATTGGCGAGCCAGCCACAGTGGGCCAAATCATTCGTGATTCAGTTGATCAGGTACATCTTGCCCGTCGTGAATCGCAGGATGCCTATTATTTCAATTGGCAGCTGCATATCGATCCGATGCTGCAACAGCCATTTATTCCTACCCATGAGAATATGGCATCTTTACGGCTATATCCCGATATGCCAGGTCATGAACTGGCGAGCAATTTACGTTCGGCATTTTCGGGGATTGTTGCCGGTAATGTAAAAGCCTTTGGTATTCGCGAAGTAGCCAAACATGGCCCTTACATCATCAACGGCGATCCGGATTTAATGCGAGCCATCGATGACTTGTTACGTATCTTTGTCCGTGAAAAACGTATGAAACTGGGACAGGACGAAAATGCTTACAAACCCTGTTACAAGCTGCTGGATTAACCAGCAGTTTAGGGTCTGTTTATCTTTCATCGTCACCACTGCTGGTGTCTATTTTCCATCTTGCAAGGTGTAATTGATAGTGTGTAGGCATTCTCTACCTATGGGATGGATAAATAGGCCCAGCCCTATGGGTTGTGACAGAAAACGCACCACTCTGCGTTGCTCGTCATTTATTTAGAACGGCTAAACTGCACTCCTCGCGCCTTGATTGGTTCGTTTTCAGTCCCAACAGAGGCGGCGATAAAAAATAAAAAGACCCTCGAAAAGCTTTAATCATGCAGATGAAAGACTTTATTCATCACCTGCCATTTGCCATCAATTTTTAATAAATTGAAAAAATCGGTAAAGCGATGACCGGTCCAGTTATCTGATTCGAGTCTGACGCTGGCTGCCGTACCAACCACATCGATATGGGTAATTTTGGACTGCATCTCTTTGGCCGGTCCATTTTCATCATTCCAGTCATACAAGCCCTGAATGGGGCCGGCAAATAAATCCGGACCAACATAACCATAAATGGTGGCATCCTGATGAAACGCCGGTTTCATTAATTCACCTCGGCCTGCCACAGCACCATCAATATAATGTTGAATCAATTTGCTGATGGCCTCGTAATCATCGATTGAAATAGCGGTATTCGACATAATTAACTCCTTATTGTTAATTCAAGCAGTCAACATAGCATATACATTTCGGGGAGATTTCCCGCTAAAATCAGCTGTCAGGAAATGATTTTCAATTGCTTCACATAGATCAGTTCACAGGCATTGGCACCGGTATCTTCACGGGTTAAGGAACTGCGCCAGCGCCAACCATCATCAGCATTCACATTCACCAGATAACCCTGCAGAGTCACTAATTGTCCCGGACGGATCTGCTTAAGCGTTCTGGCGACTTCATCATTCGCCGGAATCAAATGCATATTGGCGCTTTGGGTTTCAATGTTGCGACGAGGAATCGGAAATGACTCGACCTGCCAGAAATACCAACGCCCGGACTGGCGAATGTTAATCTGTTTAACAACTTGGGGATCCGCCATTTCCCCCCAGCCCAATACCAAATCGGTGGGTGATAAATCGGCTTCACGTCCCAACCAATAGTCTTCCCGTGCTAATACTCTGGCTTCCAGTGTAAATTCAGCCATCGGCTGTATTGCATAGTCATCAAAAGGAATAGGCAGAAGATCTGCTACTTCGGCTTGTACAGGTGCTTTATCTATGACTTCATCAGGCGCGGCGTAATGGATGGTGTCGGGTGAACAGTAACGCCAGCCTATAAAGATCACCACGACAATGAATAGCCAACGCCACATAAGCTAATCAGCTAACCATCAATTCGAAAACGTCGGGCAGCCAGGAAGACCAACAACAATACCGGTATCCCCATTAAAGCTGTCATCAAAAAGAACTGCTCATAACCAATACTTTCTACCATCGTCCCGGAATACCCCCCAAGGATTTTCGGCAACAAGGTCATCAACGAACTGAAGATGGCATATTGCACCGCGGTAAACGAGATATTGGTCAGGCTGGATAAAAACGCAATAAATGCTGCACTGGCCATACCGCCGGACAGATTATCAGCAGAAATCACGATATACAGCATCCAGATATCATTGCCCATTTGTGCCAGTAGCATAAACAACAGATTGGTCAACGCCGATAACACGGCCCCTAAAAACAGGATCCGCATCACCCCGAAACGTAAGGCTAAAATACCACCAAGAAAGCCGCCAACAATGGTCATAAACAAACCAAAGGTTTTCACCACCGTGGCAATCTCTGGCTTGGTGAAGCCCATATCCTGATAAAAAATATTGGCGACAACCCCCAGCACAATATCGGAAATTCGATACAACCCAATCAACGATAGCAGTAACAGCGCCATCGATAGTCCGTAGCGTTTGAAGAAATCCTGCACCGGTTCAACATAGCTGCGATGCACAATACTTTTCTGTACCCAGCCCATTAATATCAACACTCTGGCAATAATCACTGCCACAATGGTGGCCAGCACTAAGCGCACTAACTCAATGCCAACCGCCGACATAGGACCATTATTAAATACGTTAAGTAACTGCAGACGTGCCTGACCAGCCCAGTCACTGGTGAGGTAGAAACAGGCAATAAAACCACTTATCGACAACGCAAACGTCAGCATCAAACCCAGGTAATCGCGCTTGCGATCCTCATGAACCTTTTTATTTACTTCCGGTTCAGGGCTTACCAGGGTGGTGATCACACCAATCAGCATCAGCGCCGCCATAATCAAATAGCTTTGCCGCCACGCCAGATAATCATATTCGCCCATTTCCGAGCCAAAATAACTGGCTAACATCAACGCGCCAGCCCCAGCCATCAGCATGCCGATGCGATATCCGGCGATATAACTGGCGGACATTAATGCCTGCAAACGGGTATCGGCAGACTCGATACGATAGGCATCAATCACCACATCCTGCGTCGCAGCTGAAAAACCCAGTAATACTGCAGCGACAGCCATTAAGGTCAGCGAGTGCGTTGCCGGATCGACCATCGCCATCATTATGATCGAAGCGATAATCATCAGCTGTGACAGAAATAACCAGCTACGCCGTCGACCTAACAGACGATGCAAAATCGGTAATGGCAGAATATCCAGCAGCGGAGCCCAGACAAATTTGAAGGAATAACCCAACGCCGCCCAACTGAAATAAGTGACTGCGCTGCGGTCAACACCGGCTTCACGTAACCATAGGCTGAGTGAGGAAAAAATCAGTAATAACGGCAACCCCGCCGCAATGCCAAGAAACAGCATAGTGACAACTTGGGGGGTAAAAAAAGCCCGCAGACTTTCCTGCCAGGAACGGATACTTGCTATCAAACGTAAGTCCACTGATGAGGTTTAATTCGCTAAAGTAACATTGACGCCTCCTGCAATCCACTCTGAAATGACTGTTGGATCAAGATAAGAATATCTATTGGCACATCAGCATGTGGTTTATGAGAAAATATCGAGAACTCATCAACACTAATCATTAATGGCTAAACAACGAAAAATCATTCACGTGGATATGGACGCGTTTTATGCATCGGTTGAACAACGCGACTTTCCCGAGCTGAAAGGCAAACCGCTTATCGTCGGTGGTCAACCCGATAGCCGTGGCGTCGTTGCGGCGTGCAGCTATGAAGCGCGCAAGTTTGGTATTCATTCAGCAATGGCTTCGTCTCGCGCTTATCGTTTATGTCCTGAAGCTATTTTTGTCCGGCCTCGTTTTGACGCCTATAAAGAAGCATCCAACCAAATCCGCGAAATATTCTGGCGTTATGCCTCAGAAGTCGAACCGCTCTCGTTAGATGAAGCTTATCTAGATGTGACCTATACCGAATCATTTAACGGCTCTGCCACATTGATTGCCAAAGCCATTAAAAGTGAAATCCTCGCCGAGACCGGACTCATCGCCTCGGCCGGCGTCTCCTATAATAAATTTCTCGCCAAAATTGCCTCTGATATGGATAAACCCGATGGTCTTTATCTGATCCGTCCCGAACAAGGCCAGGAATTTGTAAACAAACTACCCATCGGCAAATTTCACGGCATCGGCCCCGCCACCGAAGCCAAAATGAAAAACCTCGGCATTCATACCGGCAATGAATTACGGCAGAAAACTCTAGCTGAACTAACAGAACGCTTCGGCAAATCCGGCCAGTATTATTACAACATCGCCCGAGCCATTGATGACCGTCCGGTCCGTAGTCAACGTATCCGCAAATCACTAGGCAAGGAAACGACTTTTGCCGAAGACATTCTTTCCATACCGGATCTAAACAACATCCTGCTCGACCTCGCCGAACAAGTACTCGGCAGCCTTAACAAACACAACATGCAAGGCAGGACGGTTACCGTTAAAGTGAAATATGCCGACTTTCAGCAAGTCACTCGTGCTCAGACGCTGGATCACAGTATTAGCTTTGCTGATTTGCAGGAATGGTTGCCGAAGTTATTGGCTCGGACTGAAGCTGGGCATAAACCGGTCAGATTGGTGGGGTTAAGTTTGAGTGGCTTTGAATTGCCGGTTGTTGTTGAGAATGGGCAGGCGCAGTTGGATTTGGTACTTAATTCAGAAAATATGAGATAAAAACATGAAAAATAACAACTACATTGAAGCATCGACTAACGCAATCTTAAGCTTTCAGATGCTTGAGGAAGTACTAAAAATCTGTATCGGCCTGTCTTATGAAATTATTCAATTATCAATCACAAAACCACTACAGTTCAGATTTCAGGCGAACGACATTAACAACCTGCCACTAGAACAGTTAGTCTCTAAATACAAAGTTATAACCAGCAAGCCTGAACAGGCTGATGAGATTAAGAAAATCATCAAATGGCGGAACTTCATTGCACATAACGCTTTTAGACATGAGTTTCTGTCAAGAACCGACAACAGCCCATTCGACAAACACTCGCCAGAGGATATAACGAAAGTTTTGACTGAAACCAAACGATTAATTTCCTGCTTGGCTGAGGAAATGAAAGAGCTCCAGCAGACTCTAAAATCACTAAAGTAAAATAAGACACCCTCACCCCGTAGGTTGGGTTGAGGCATGAACCCCAACAATCTGATTGATATTTTCGACCTTTTCGCTGCCGCGGGGCGTTCATTTATTTTGCATGCCCAAAATAAACGAACCAAACAAAAGGGCAGCCCATACTCGCCCTGCGGGTTCCCTGCGCTTCTCGATCTGGTCGGGCATGACGGAAACTCGCTGCGCTCAGACAGCCGTCATGCTGATCCGACCAGCTCTGCGATGCTCGGCTTCGCATAAGGGCCAGAGGGTAAAGCCGTTGAGGTTTGGCGGCAAACGACCCTTCCCCTGACTCTACATCAAGTCAAAATAAAAACTATTACAAAACAAAATTGTATTCCTTTTTGATTCAAACCCTTCGTCATTCAAAGAAAATGCCCCCCCAAATTGCCAAAACCCTCTTAACTCTTAACCCTAATAATTTAGGAAAAAGTCACATACCAATATGGAAAAAAACCCTACAAAATCTACCGTCAGTTCGTTTAATAACGTTTTTTTAAATTAATGATAGGGATATCTTCAATGGATAGAAAATTGATTGAAAAAGGTTTTCTATTACTCATAAGACTATTTATCGCTTATATGCTGATTGGTGGAATTTTAGCCACATTTGGGATTTTCAATATCTTAGTTGAAGCTGGATTACTTTCCTTTCTCGACACATCAGAAATCGATCAATATTTAATTCACTTGGTGTTAATAGCTTTGTGCCCTTTAGTTTGTTTTTATTTCATATTTAAAAAGCAAAAGTTGCTACTGTTTTTAAGTTGTCTGATATTAGTTTTACATTTAGTAACTTTAGAGTACGGGCTTTTATTTGACTATCTGATCATTGATAACGATAAATTCAGCTACCCAATTAAACTAGCCGTTACCCCAAGTACAGTTATATTGCCAAGTTTACTCATTCTCAATTACCTGCATTTTATTTATCCAAATCGCTTTACCGAACCTTATTTAGTACTTTTGCCCGTGCTCTTGTTTATCTGTTGGTATTTCCAAAATATTGTTACAAATTTAACTGTTCTTATAGCAGCATTTATTTATGAAGCACCGGATATTTCTAAAGAGTTCGCATTGGATATAAACTCTTATTTCTTTAAAAGTTTTTTAAAGTTACACTTTTTTTATCTTATTCCGCTCGGACTGTTTATTCTTGCCAAATACTGGAACAGGGTGGAATTATTCCTGATAACTCGTTGCAAGAAAATTACTTCAAATTGCAAAAGCCCGTAGGTTGGGTTGAGCCTGCGAAACCCAACAAATCAAAATATTTTGGCACAAAGTTTCGCCCTATGGGGCGAGTTCATTTTCTTTGTTTGCCCAAAGAAAACGAACCAAAAGAAAAGACACCCCTTGTGTTGGCCTGCGGCTTCACTGCGTTGCGTTTTTTGTCAGGGAGACTCACCAAACTCGCTGCGCTCACAAATTTGTCTGGAACGAATTTGGACGCCGAAGACGCCCGAAGGGTGAGTGGCATGGATGCCACGAATCAGACAGGT
>Ga0207876_1000291_pt1 | contig 19444 bp, 20 predicted proteins | sample MalvirmetaMSP146_FD_184237 | JGI IMG/M metagenome (GOLD analysis project Ga0207876, IMG submission 184237) | Marine viral communities from the Deep Pacific Ocean - MSP-146 (SPAdes) | ecosystem: Environmental > Aquatic > Marine > Oceanic | place: Pacific Ocean | collected 2011-07-10
TACCAGCGTCCTGGAAGGGATGAACAACAAGATTAAGGTCATCAAACGGATGGCCTATGGCTACCGGGACAACGACTACTTCTTCCTTAAGATAAAAGCAGCGTTTCCCGGTAAAGTGCGATGAACCGAAAAAATAGCATACTGTTCATTGGCCTGGATACGCACAAAGACTCCATTGCCGTGGCCTAAGCCACCGATTCCCGAACAAGAGCCAGATCAAGGCCTTTCTGTTAAGGCACGATCTCCGGTACACCGGCTCCGCCAACTGGTCGGCGGCACACATCCGCTGGCTATCGGAACTGGTCATGCCCACTCCGGCACAGAACACCATGTTCCGGGAAATGCTTTACACCATTGTGGAACGCCACAAGCGACTGGAACGGCTCGACAACGAGCTATCCTATCAAGTCCGCCGTTGGCGCTTTTACCCCTTGGTGAAAGCCGTGCAGGCGCTTCGAGGTGTCCAGCTATTGGCGGCCACCAGCGTGGTCGCGGAGCTGGGGGATCTTCAGCGTTTTGATAACCCCAGAAAACTGATGGCTTATGTTGGTCTGGCACCCAGTGAACACTCCAGTGGCCCTCAACGACGTATAGGGCCACTGACCTGTGCGGGAAACAAACGGGCATGGGCGGATGCTGATTGAAGCCATTGTGGAAAAGGCCTGGAACGCTCAGGTGCGACTCTGCCGGCGGTATCGACCCCTGATGCAGCGCGACAAGCAACGGAAACTGGTGGTCGCCGCTATCGCCAGAGAATTGGTCGGCCACATCTGGGCCATTGCCCGGGAAGTGGTCATCGCCAAACCCGATTCAAGGTTAATGCTATGACAACGGTTATGGGACAGGACAGGCGCCTCGGGCCTCGGTGTGTGAAGCAACCCTCGAGGCGCGTTAGGAAGCCAGGCTGAAACTCGAACCAGACGCTCGCTCCTAGACGGAGGACCGGCTTCACGACGGAAAAATAGGTGGTGAGAACCCACGGGTATCACCATGAGAACCGTCGACGATTACTGGCCTCAGCGTCTGTCCTGATCCGCCCTTTAACTGCGGGAACGTAGCTCCAAAAAAAGGGCCTGGACGGGTGCATGCTTCTTGACGTGGGGAGTCATATCAACGCCCCTGTTTGGTTCTGCTGTATGGCCAGCTCAGTGTTCCCAGCCACCGGGGGCAGACAACTCCTCCTTGCTGGTATTGCCTGCCACCTTTTTGTTTTCAGCAACCTACAGCCTGAATCGCGAAACCAGGTTCTGCAGGTCGCTGCCGAGCCTCGCCAGTTCACTGCTGGAGCTCGCGGTCTGGTTCGACGAGGCTGCCGATTGATCGGTTACATCCCGGATACTGGTAATGTTCTGATTGATTTCCTCAGCCACCGATGTCTGTTGCTCCGATGCCGTGGCAATCTGACTGTTGTATTGTTTGATATCCTCAACAGCTCGGGCAATGCGTTCAATAGTCGCCCCGGTCGCTTCGGCGCGCTTCAGTGTGTTTGATGCCATGGTAGTGCTGGACTCCATGGCAGAGACTGAGTCGCCGGCGCTGCGTTGAAGGGATGTAACCAGCGTCTCGATCTCCTGGGCAGATGATTGGGTCCGTTGAGCGAGTGAGCGCACTTCGTCGGCTACGACCGCAAAGCCGCGACCCTGCTCGCCGGCGCGTGCTGCCTCGATAGCGGCGTTCAGAGCCAGCAGGTTGGTCTGTTCGGCAACAGATTTGATGACATCAAGGACCGTCCCGATGTTGGCGGTTTCCTTCTGCAGCCCCTGGATCGTTTCCATGCTCTGGCTGACTTCCCGAGCCAGATTGTTAACCTGATGAACTGTCTCCAGTACCTCCCGCTCACCATCGGTTGCCTGGCTGGCTGCATCGATTGCCACCGAAAACGCGTGTTCTGCGCTCTGTGCGATCCCGCCAACGGTTGCGGTCATTTCATTCATGGCCGTGGCAACCTGATCGGTTTCCTGTTTCTGGCGATTGATTCCGTCGCTGGTCTGGCTGGTAACGGTCGATAGCTCCTCCGCAGATGCGGCGATATTGGAGGCGCCGGATTCGATGCTTCTGACCAGTTCCCGGAGACTGGTGACCATGGTCGCCAGGGCTGCCATCAGTCGGCCAATTTCATTGGTTCCGCTCGCTTGGATGTCCACCGTCAAGTTGCCGGAGGCAACCTCCGATGCGATGCTCACCGCATGGTTAACGGGGGAAATGATCGCTCTGGTGATGAGATAAGCCATCAAAATGCCGAGCACCAGGGCGATGCCGGTGGCGCCAAAAATCAGCCAGGATGCCTGTTGATGCTCAGCCTTCATCTTTTCGGTTTGAGTTGCACGGAGACGGTTTGCGGATTCAATGGCGCTCGTGGCCGTGCTGACCATATCATCCGATAGTTGGCTTTCTGCATTGGTCAGGTCGACAACCGTGCGGAATTCGCTGACATAGGTATCGAGTGTAGAGTTGATCTGTTGCTTCTCCTCGTCGGTGATCGCAGCAGATTTGAGCGAACGTCGGATCCTTTTCGCGTCATCAAGAAACGTCTTTACACTCGCATTGTCATTTTCGATTAGCAACTTTCGTTCAGACCGACGCATTTCCTCGAAAGTTGCCGAATCAAAAACCAGAGAGCTATGAGCCTTGAGTGAAGATCCGAAAATTCGTGCGCTGGTCTCAAGGCGCGCTAGTGCTTCTTCCCGTTCGCTGATGTTGGTTTCAACCTCTCCCATCAGTTGCTGGTAATTTTTTACATCAGACTGAATCTGGCCCAGCGTGTTGATGTCTTCGGAATCGGCAAGCAATGGTTTGATCTCATTGGTCAATTTGAGAACTCGGTCGCCCTGGGCCTGGGTTTTGCTGACGGCCTCTGTTTCTCCGGTCAGAAGGAAGGTTTTCTCCTCAACCCGGGCCTCGGTAAGGTTGGTGTTTACCTGGCCGAGCATCGCAACGATATTTGACCGTTGGCTGTAACTATCCAATGCGCGGTCGCCAACTAGGCCGACCAGGATGGTCAGCACAAGCAGGATGGCAAACCCTCCGGTGAGTCTGGTCCGGATGGTCATGTTGCTGAAGAGACCTGAAAAATGCATTGTTTCTTCGTCCATTTGTTTCTTTGTTCCTGGTAAGAAGGTGCAAGATTTGCCGACCTAGCTTCGACAGCTCATCGTTCCGGGCCTGGGCCGGGAGGCATTTCTGACACGCCTTGAAAACTATAGGTAGCTTATATTTGTTTTATATTAAGGCCGTTTACGGCGGGATATTCCAGAACTTTAGAGTTACAGAAGATTACCAGGTGTTTTTTGAACGTAAAACGGAATGATGGCTTGCTGATTCGTAATTGTTATTCACGAAGACGATTGCAGGCCTGTCGCGGGTTTATGCACTGTTCGAGGACTGTGACGGCTCCCAGAGCGCGCTCGCGTGGATCAAGGCATACAGTGAGATTGAGATATGGGCCAAGGAACAAGCCAAGACCAACAATCTGGAGTTAGATCGCTAAACTAGAAACAGAACAACAGGAGAAAGTGTTGAGCGAAGATTACCCCTTGCCTCGAAGAGCGAGGATAATGGTTAACAGCGCCGTAATGCGATGCAACGCTGAGGTGTCGGCCGACATTGTTACCGTGAATGAGCCCCTCCGACGCCTGGCCTACCTGCGGCGACATGCCAGCGTTCGCTGAACAATGTCTCAAGATACCTACCAAAAGTGGCGAGTTGGAGCCGCTAGTGTTTAACCGGGCGCAGCAGGTGGCACTGGTCGACGAGCAGGATCACGCCGTCGGCAGCGCTGACAAATTCGAGGCGTACCCAGAAGTTGGGCCGGGCAGATAACGGCCATCGGGCGCCGCTGAATCGGCACCTCTGATATTGAAATCACCAACCTAACCTGTGCCAATGTTATATTTTACCGGAAAGCGTTTGACGAGGTCGGCCTCAAACCGATGGACATTAACCCATATAAGCCTTCTCGGAATCAATAGTCATTTTTTGGCCGCCCCAGCGGCCAACTTAAGCCCATGAGCGAGAACGCCGGCTTCGTCAGTCTCGCGGGGCTGTCAGACACTCACAGCAAACACATATAGGGACTCTCTCTTAGGTGGATTTAGACCCAGCTGACCAGTCGCTCCTTCGGTTGGTCAGGAGCATCAGACGTTGTATCGAGTACTAATCAGCGGACACCCGGCTTTCAGCCATCATCCTGTTTGATCCAGTTAGACGTCGTGCTCACCCCGGGGCGTGACTAACCCTTCAGGAATCGTTGTTCATCGAACGCCCTCTGATGTTTGAGCATGGAGTAGGTAGCCCGGACCAGCTTGTGGGCCAGCGCGGACAGCGCCTTGGGTTTGTTCATGCGCTTCTGGAGTTTCTGTAGGTAGCGCTGGGCTTTGTCATTGCCCCGCAGGTGCAGCACGGCAGCTTCCGAGAACGCCCACTTCAGATGGGCGTTGCCGATCTTGTTGCCCTGGGTGCCGTAGACTTTGCCGGCGGATTCGGCTTTGCACTTGATGAGCCGGGCGTAGGAAGCAGACTTCTGCACGGTCTCAAATCTCTGGATATCGCCGATTTCGTAGAGCATCGTCAGGGCGAGGATACGGCAGACACCAGGAATGGTCCTCAATACACTCAGAGAGGCGGGATCGTGTTGTTTGGCCTGCCGTTCCAGGTGTTCCTCCAGCTTGCTGAGTTCACGGTGATAGCACTCGATGATGGCCAGGTCGATGTTGTGCTGGACATCCCGGTTGGAAAACGTTGCTCGGACTTGTTCCCGAGCGCCGATATTCTTCAGGTTGGCCTTGTTGGGCGGCAGGTTGTATTGGCTGGTGGTATTCACCACATGGGCCTTGAGCATGGCCCCGTGCTGGACGATGCGGGTGCGCCTTCGAAGTAAATCCCGGGTTGCCCGCATCTCCTTGGGATAGGTATACGCCAGAGGGAAGTTGCCGCCCTTCATGAGCATGGCGATCTTGAAGGAATCGATGCGGTCGTTCTTGGTTTTACCGCCGTGAATGGCCTTCATGTACAGCGCATGCCCCAGAATAAAGTGAATCCCGTGTTCTTCGCACAGGTCCGAGATCCAGTACCAGCAATGCATGCATTCGACACCGACCACCAGATCATCACGAAACGGTTCAAGCAGGACTAGTAGCGGTTCTGGCCGGGCTTTGATTTCCTTGTGCAGAAGTACCTCGCCCTGTTGGTCGATGATGCAGACATACAGGCCGCGGGCGTGCAGATCGATTCCACAATAGTGACGGTGGGTGCTATGGTAAAAGTTCATTGAGTCTTCTCCCTTGTAGTGCTTGGTCGCCTTCCAGCTTAGCGGGTAACCGCGAGGCTGGGGAGAAGGCTCAATCAGTATCTATCTGGAAGACCTGACCGGGTACGCGAGCAGGAGTCCAAGGATCGAGCCGCGAAGCGCTGTATGCAATATTCTTCAAGACCGGTGGCGAGAACGTTCAAGTTCAGGAGCACAGGGGCTGGCAGCAGCGGGACTTGAGCCAGAAGCGCTATGTCTACTGTTGGGCGGATTGCGTGTACAGCAATATCCGCCTGGGTGACCGACTCTGCCTGCTGGTAATCATTGGTGTTACCGAACCTGGTCACACGGAACTGGTGGCCGTTGAAGATGGCCACCGGGTATCCGACACCAGTTGGCGAGAGCTGCTCACCGGTTTGCAAGGAGAAAGATACCTGGAGCACGCCCCCAATAGTGCTGGGTCCACAAGACGGCTAACGTGCCGGACAAGCTGCCCAAGTTGGTGCAGCCGAAGGTGAAGTCGGCATTGCATGAGATTTATCTGGCCGAGGCCCCTGACGTCACCCACAAAGCGTTCGATAGCACCTTGGAGCGGTTCCTGGATAAGTACCTGAAGGCCAAGGAGAACCTGGAGAAAGATTGCAACGAGTGGCTGGCTTTCTATGTTTTCCTGGCGATTCACTGGATTCACTTAAGGACCACCAAACTGGTTTAATCCACTATCGTCACAGTATGATTGTGAACCAATCGGAGCCAGTCTTGTGGCTCCCGGGACACCACGTCATCGATGTCGTTCAAATAACTCCAATCCGCTCAAAAAGGCTGAACGCGGATCAAGGGGTTCGACCAACTAAAGCCGGTCGTGGACAACGTTCAGTTTCGGGATGGTATCCAAGTGGATGATGAATCTGATAGGAACACTGACTGGTGGTCATGTACCATGAGTTGACAATAATTCGAGAACATGCTCAGTTAACCGCATGCCGCAGGCGGGAATGCAGGGATTTCCTGCGCTGACTGTTGATAAGAAAATCGGCACAGCCGATAGAATCAAAGTTTTCATAAAGTTTACAAAAGTATAGAGGGGATCCACGCTTGTATATTGCACAATTTGCTCAGGGGCTTGAACCCCTAGACATTACCCATGACCATTTCGTTGAAGAAGCTATTTGTACCGCCCGCGACCAGGGTGGAGAGGTTAAGCCAGCCATCAGGTGCCAGTCGCGCAACCTACTCATAAACGGGTTGCGACTGCACGTGCTCGACTGGGGTGAACCGAACAAACCCACGCTGGTTTTACTGCACGGTGGTGCGGTCACCTGCCGCACTTGGGGGCCGTTTTGTACGCTGCTAGCACATAAATACCGGTTAGTAGCAGTGGACATGCGTGGTCACGGTGATAGCGAATGGCCCCGAGATGGCGACTCTAACCACAACGCCATGGCGGACGACTTGGCGAAGTTAATCACCACCATGGAGCTTGACAACCCCATCGTAGTGGGGCATTCGGTCGGCGGCATGTTACTAATGCGGGTAATGCTGAAAGCCCCCGAGCTACTGGGCAGCGCGGTTCTGGTTGATGTTGGTCCAAAGACCGCCTACAACGGCTGGAAAGCCCGTAAAGATGTCACAGAACCGAGCCGTCTTTACGATGAAATTGAAGAGTATGTGCAGCGTAATGCACCACGATTAAAGCGCAGCGAAGAGCACATGCGTCGTAACGGTCGGCATGAGTTAATGCAGCGTGCGGATGGTAAATATCAGCTCAAATACGACCCACGTCATCCTATGGGCGGGCCGGATGAAAAGACCATGCCCGGCCTGCCTACCCTCGAACAGATGGCTGCCTATCAAGGGCGCTGTCTAGTGGTGCGTGGCGGCAATAGCTGGTTTCTGGCAGCCGACGATGCGGTGGAGTTTGTGGAGACGTTACCGCAAGGTGAACTAGCCACCGTGCCGGATTGTGAACACATGGTTTACACCGAAAACCCGGTCGGACTGGCGACGGTGATCGATACCTATGTCAACAGCCTCAAAATCGCCACCGAACCGGTCGCGTGAGCTATCTTAACCTTGACCTTACCCCGGATGATGATAAGTCAGTTTTGCTTAACAACACTCCGGAGTTTGCAAAGTTGTTAGCTATCTCAGTGTAACTTGGTTTAGAGCCTGAATCAGTGACTCCGCTCCCAATATACCCACCTGAGCATCAGTTCGTTCGACCAGACCGCGGACCGTTTCTGATGGGTTCAGGTGGTTTTTGAGCAGAAATGCATAATCCGTGCACCTACGACGAACTACCTTTCGCCGAGCGTCTGGAGCTGTTACTGGACCGGGAGTTCCAGACCCGGGAGCACCGGAAACAGAATCGTCTGGTACTCCAGGCCCGCTTCAAGCACCGGGCCTCAATCCAGAACATCGATTACCAGCACCCTCGTAACCTATAGAAAGCTCAGGTGGCCCAACTGGCTCAGAACGACTGTCTGGAGCGCCGCCATCGACAATAACACTCTGGCTGAAGCCATACTGGATCGGCTCATGCAAAACGCCCACTGCTGGGCTCTGAAAGGAGAGTCGATGAGAAAACGACTTAAGGAAATTGACTGAACGTGAACAGCCGGAGTACAAACTCCGGTGGATGATGTGTTAAGAAAAATGGTGTTCACCTTCGTCCAGAATGTGTGTTCTTGATGGGCCGGAAAATGCAGCATCAGCGAGGTGTTTTAGGGGGCATTTCCCCGGGGTGTCGTTTACCCCGCCCAATAGGGGCCGCAGACAACCTTAATCATAAGGATTGTTGCTCTGATGGTTGACCACGATGAACTGGGATTCACCATCTAATCTTCGAATCCAAGAATTCACATATTGCGACGCTTGTAGATCGGTAGTCTAGCTTTACGATGCTGGTTTATATTGGCGGCAAAGATACGGCGAGCTTTGTTTCGGCACTTTGTCGAGAGGTTGGCCAGCTCCCCCCTGAAGAGCTGAAAAAGCCTGAACTGGGATCGAGGAAGTGAGCTGGGTAATCACAGGTCATATACACTGGCGACAAGTATGCAGATTTATTTCTGTGACCCACAGAGCTCTTGGCAGGCGGTAGCAACGAAAACACCAATCCACTATTGCGCCAATATTTCCCGAAAAAGACTGATTTATCGGGTTATTCTCAGGAACAGTTAAATGGATTTGCCAGGAAGTTAAATGAGCGACCGAGGAAAACACTCGACTATTTGACACCTGTGGAGAAGCTGCAAAGTATATTTACGTTGACCGGTTGAACTCATCCGCGCCAGTTTTCGGAACATTCGCGACGAGATTATCTCCAGGCAGGCAGCAAACTACTTGCGCTTGTGTAGCCATTGCCTAAGCTTACGCATCCTGACTGATCACACCATCGATTGTAATTTGCCAGATAAAATCGCCAATGGCATCGAGTGTATAGGCACCCTTCGGATCGAACCACGTTGCAACCCAGTTGAGCGCCCCAAGGCCGATCAGGCGAAGTAGGCGTTCATCAACACCTTTCTGAATTACGCCTTGTTCCATCATCGTTTCTAGGATACCGGCCCAAAGGGACTCGTACTGATCCCGCAGTTCGATGATTTCCTCTCGTGCCTCTGGGCCTAGCGCACGCCACTCAAACAACAGTACGTAAACCGTGTCCGAATCAACCAATAAAGCATGCAGATGCGCATTGATACAGAGACGCAGTCTCTCCACCGGATCATCCGAGCTGGTTAGCGCCATTTCGACCTCTGCTGTCACCAGGTCGACTCCCCGTCGCATCAGCTCGACAAGGAGTGCTTCTTTGGTGCTGTAACGGTAGTAAAGGCTCCCCGGTAGCATGTCACAAGCCTCGGCAATCTCCTTGAGAGACGTCTTCTCGAAGCCTTTCTCACGAAAAAGCCGGGCCGCATTGGACAAAACATGGCCCTGATCGTCCAGCTTGCGTATAGGTGGGACCTGCCTGTTCACCATAGTTTTAATATCTCCTCCACTGGCCAGTGCATGTTCATCAGAGCGGCTGCTACCAGACCCTTCGCGCTGATGGTACGCCATTCCGCGGGTAGCCGCCATTTGCGTCAGTGTGCCCTTGACTTTTGGTTGGTTAACCAACCAAAATCGAGCAGCAACTTTTTAATCACCGAAGAAAAACGATATGGCGATTACCTATGGACAAACCCTGTTCCCGGTCACTGGTACTGTCACACCTATGCGAGAGGGCGAGCAGGCCCCGCAGATCCGATGACTGAGTCAAACAGGTTTCAGCACAGTGATGCCGTAGAGACTGCGTGGCATTTCACCGAACAATTGCCCCACGGCAGGGATCTGGGTATGAAGGTCGTCCGTGTGGAGGACAATCAGGCTAGCATACGCCTCTCCCCACAGCCGTGGATGTTCGAGGGCGACGATGATCGCGAAGAGGTTTGTACCAGCATACTGTATTCGCTGGCGGACTCAGCCTGTGGGCTGGCGGTGTTTGCAGAGGCTCAGGAGTTGACCCCCATCGCCACGCTGGATTTGCGCATGGATTATCTGCGGCCTGCCGACGGCGACCGTGCCCTGTTGGCGGTTGCCACCTGCCTGCATCTGACGGAAGAGATCGCGTTCATCCATTGCGACATCCTCTCCCATGGCGGTAGTCAGCCGTTAGCAACAGGTAGCGCCACGTTCGTGCGCAACACCGATGGCCAACGCTTCCAAGCGGTTGCAGGAGAAAAGTAAGGAATATGAGTACTATCGTCAATTCATCGAAACCAGACTCCAGGCTGACCCAGAGCAAGGACAAAAGTAGGGACTATCAGGCCCTTCTGGAGCGCATTCCCTACGCTCGACATCTTGGCCTTGACCTCCCAAAAGACGCTGCCGGTTTAGTAGTTCGCCTGCCTTTTCATGAGCGTCTGATCGGTAATTTCATGCTGCCTGCCCTTCATGGTGGGGTTCTTGGGGCGCTGATAGAGATTACCGCGCGCATTGCTGCGCAAAGCGAAGATGCGAAAGCACGTCGCCCACGCATTCTGGACAGCAACATCAACTACCTTCGCTCGGCGCAGGCAAAACACACGTTCGCCAGCGCCGAGATTGTTCGCCAGGGTCGCCGCACCAGCTTAGTGCAGGTAACCTGCTGGCAGGACGAAAAGAACCGACCGATCACCAGCGGACGGATTCAGTTGCTATTCGCGACAACGGATACTAACCGCCAGGGTGATCATGAAGGGTAAGCAGAGCATGGCCGAACGCGACGGATTCCGGGCCCCGGACGGCCAGGAAATTACACTGTGGCGCTGGCCCCAATGTCCGGGACGGCCAACTCTGCATTGGGCGCATGCGACGGGTTTCCACGGCCGCCTTTACACGCCGTTGCTGGAGAACCTGACCGACTCTTTTAATGTTGTAGCCTGGGACATGCGAGGGCACGGGGCCAGTGCCGGTGCCGGTGCCGGTGCGGCAAAAGCTTCGATGTTACAAGGCTGGGAGATCTACTATCGAGACCTGACCGCTCTACTGGACAGCCTGGATGAACCGATCTGGCTTGCTGGCCATTCCATTGGAGCCACCACCAGCATCATGGCGGCCGCCCGACGACCAGACAAAGTGCGCGGTCTGATTCTTGCGGAGCCCGTGATCATGGATGCCTGGCAGGGCCGGATGTTTTGGTTGGCCAAGCGGCTACGCCGGTCTCACCGTTTTGCGCTGGCGGCCGGCGCAGCACGTCGGCGCAGTGTATTCGAGTCGCACGCTATGGCCCTGAGCAATTATCGTGGCCGCGGCGGCTTCAAGACCTGGCCCGAGGCATGGCTTGAAGCCTACGTCCAGCATGCCTTCGTGCCACAGGACGATCAGGTCCGCCTGGCCTGTTCACCGGACTGGGAAAGCGCCATTTTCGCCAATACCGAACACAACCCCTGGCCCGGTATTCGCAGTGTGAAGTGTCCGGTTATTGCGCTGGCTGCAGAACGCCAGTCAACCTTTTCGCCAGCAGCGCGCAAACGCTTTCGCACCTTGCAGCCTTCAGCCGACGTGAGCGTTCTTTCCGGAACAACCCACTTCCTGCCGATGGAGCGACCGGATGCGGTTTGCGATGCCGTTTTGCAGGTTTTGTCGCCCCAATACCATCCGGTTTAACCGTTTTTGTTCAACCAGATGGGAGTTTTTGTCAATGCGTACTAACGTTCGTGGCCTATAATAACGACTCGGTTCTACATCTCGCAGTTTTTCACAAAGTATAGGTGATTTGTTATGACAACCCATAACCTGCCTTGGTTTTCTGAGGAACCAAATTTGCGAAATCGAATGCTCGACAACTATGGCTTGTTCGTTTTCGAAGAAAACCGGCGCATCAAGTTTGACTTCCCACCGGTCAACCGTGAGCGAGGTCATCAAAGTAATGCGGGAAATTGCTGAGGGTAAGAATATAAAAGTTCAGCCTATCAATGTGGCACAAACCGCCCTGACGTGGCTGTTGCACCAGAAGTCTGTAATCAGTGTCATCATTGGTGCCAAGCGGCCTCATCACCTAGCTCCAAGACAATATCCGGGCGGCTCAGATCCGATTTTTCGAAGACGAACTCTCAGGCCTAGACGATGCTAGCCCCTTGTCAGAAGAGAGCCAAGGTTGGATGATGAAAATGATGGCAGGGTATCGTGATCATATGAAGAAATGAAGGCTCAAGCTTGCCTTGGCATAAACGCTTATTGCCGTTAAAGAAATGGCCATTGACAGCGGGCTACGACGTTCAGCAATATGTGTTATTCAGCCACGCCGACACCTGCGATCTTCAGCAACTCCAGAGTGGTTGATCAACACTCGCACTATTCATCCATTGGTCGATCCCCCGAAGCGGCGTGATCAGAATGAAGACCTTCAACGAAGATTAGCCCCACACCCAAACATTCAGTCTGTTTACAACACGAAAAGGGATTACGTATGTGTACCATGCTGACTCGCATTACCGGCCTGACCGCAGGTATTCTGTTCTCGGTCGCTGCCCAAGCAGAAGCCCCGATGGTAAAAGAGCAGGCCCCAGGCTATTACCGCACAATGCTCGGTAACTTCGAAATCACCGCCCTTTCTGATGGCACCGTCAAGCTGCCGGTGGACAAGCTGTTGCTGAACACCACCGAAGAACACGTGCATAACACCCTGGCGGATAACTTCCTCTCTACGCCGCTCGACACGTCTGTTAACGGTTATCTGATTAACACCGGCAACCATCTGGTACTGGTGGACACGGGCGCTGGCAGTCTGTTTGGACCGACACTCGGGAAACTGGTTGAGCATCTGAAAGCGTCCGGTTACGAGCCTGCAGATGTCGATGAAATCTACATCACGCACATGCACCCGGACCATATTGGCGGCCTGGTGTCTGACGGCGAGATTGTGTTTCCCAACGCCATCGTTCGCGCCAGCGTGGAAGACCAGAATTTCTGGCTTAACGAAGACAACCTGAAGGCTGCTGATGAGGATTCCAGGGGGTTTTTCAAAGGCGCCATGACCTCCCTCAATCCCTATGTCGAGTCCGGTCAGTTCAAGCCATTCGACAAAGACCAGGAGTTGGTACCTGGTATTTCCGCGGTGTCCGCCAGCGGCCACACACCAGGTCACAGCCTTTACATGGTAGAAAGCGGTGACAACACGCTGATGCTTTGGGGCGACCTGATTCACGTAGCAGCAGTTCAGTTCCCGCAGCCGGACATTGCCATCCGGCTCGATGTGGACAGTGAACAAGCAACTGAGTCCCGAGCCACGGCCTTTTCCGATGCCCAGGAAACGGGTTACTGGGTAGGCTCCGCCCATCTGTCTTTTCCCGGCCTGGGCCATCTGAAAAGCGCAGAACAGGGCTACGAGTTTATTCCTGCCAACTATCAGGGTGGCGTCGGTTCTGCCGAAGCTAGCAAACAATGAATCAAGCCTGACCGTAAAAAGTCGGAGAGAGCCTCCGGCTTTTCTCATTCTGCTATCCCAAATCACCTAGAGCCCATCCCGAAACTAATAAGCATCTGATTTTATAAGAAAATCTATGATAATGGATACTCCCCTGACTCTGGTAAGTCTAAAATGCAAACCCAAAACATCCAACAACCAAGGAGATCCAGCATGCGAGAAACCCACAATGCTCAGACCAGTATATTCGAACATTACTCAAATCATGGGCATGGCATCCAACTCCAGGAGCTCTCGAAGGTTCTGGACAGGCACCCGGAGATCCTGGATCTGGTGGCTGAGGATCTGATTAATACTTAGATATCGGCCGTGGAGAGAACCGGCCTCAGTGCAGAGAGCATATTGCGTTGCTTGCTGTTGAAGCAGCAACTGAGTTTGAGCTATGAGCAACTGACCTTTCATTTGTCGGAAAAGTCGACCAAGGACGCGCTTTTCCCTGCGTTTCTGAAGCTTGCACAATTGGTATTGAGGCAAGCGGATCACGCCCGACAGCAGGTCACTGAAGGGGCCCAAGCGTCCCTATCCTGCCAAAAATGGCAGAACGATTTGACACGCCACCATCTTGGGGTCGGAGTTGAAAAGTGCCTTCGGGGCCGAAAAAACGGCGTGGAAAGGTCACGATGGCTTCAAAGCGTTTGTCTGGGCCTCGGCTCTAATATAACCTGGCGCGGCTGGCACGCCTCGGTCCGGGTTAGTCTGCAGGTCCGACCTGGAAAACGACTAGAATGACACATGGAAAACCCATGCAATGCACGCCCGTGGCCGGAACTTGGGCAGATCGATCAGAAGACGGTTAAACAGGTCATTATTTCGGCGTCTTCCATTAGTCGATAGCTCGCAGTTCAATCCCTATTGCCGAAAATCAACTAAACTGGCTAAAAATGGGGGGGGCTCTATGGACACTAGTTAGTACAGCCCCACCTTTAGCCCGAAATTGCTGATCCGGGTAACCAGCAAAGCGCCGGTCAAGTAGCCAGCGCAATTAACCGTTGCCGGCGTGCCCAATACGGAGGTGCTCAGACCAAGCGCGAACCATCTCGGGAATCATTGGCATATACGAGAGCCAGGCGATACCCACTATGATCACAACCGCAATCACACTAGCAGCCAGCACTTCCATCGTTTCGATTGGCTTTACGAGGATTCCTTACTTCAAAGAAAGGGATGACCGTTGGCACTATCGTTATCCAAACACCGTAACCGTTTGCCGGCTCAACGCCACAAGCTCTCCACTAGCGGTCCAGATACCCGCCTGGGTATGACCGTATCCCGCGCCTGCCTTATCAATCTCTGCCTTGTACAACAGCCAGTCACCCGGCGCCAGAACTGGCCTGGGGTGCACAATTTCAAGGGCCCAGCTTAAGGAACTTGTTCTTACCTGCTGCTTCACATATGGCAAAACAGCAGGCGGCCACGCATCAACCAGAGCGACAATGTGGGCATCCGAAAAGGTTTCTGGCGTTTGCCGGAATTGCATCCAGCCGCCAAGCTCTCGACCACCTTTACCACTGAACGGAAGATTGCCAAAAGCCCAGCGCATCTCAATGTGCTGAATGAACTCCGGTGTAACGCCTTCAATGTAATCCAGGCCGAAGCATTGCTCCACCGGCTTCGCCTCGGGCGCCGGCTCGGCATCTACCGAAACGTCAGACTCCCGGTCGCCGCCAAAACTCGCCAATGCCACCAACTTCAGCTCTCCCCCCTGGACAATTCTGCCCATGACCTGACTGACGGCCTTACCCTCTCTCAGAATCTCCGCCTCAACCGTCGCAGGTTCATCAGGTGTTACAGGCCCCACGAACGACACCTGCATGGACCGCATCGGCCTATCGGATGAAACAACGTCAGCCATTCGGTTAAACACCAAAGCCGCAACCGCCCCTCCAAAAGAGGCGCGCCCCTGAGCCCAGGTCGAAGGGACAACCACATCATCACCGCTGCACCCTATCTTCATTAATTCATCAAAATTCATACACACGCCTGTTAGCATCCTATTTAAAATAATCCGCAGATTGCCCAATATCGTCCCGCCGCGCAACCGTTCCCGCCGGCAACTACCTACAGCGCCTACAGCATTTGCCGTGTTAAAGACACAACAAACCAGTTATAATCCCCGCCACAACACGCATTGCATTGCAATGCCCTACCCTCCGAATTCTGAGTACATTAATGTCTGATTTGTCTTTTGCCGACCTCGGCCTGGATCCAGCTGTCCTTGAAGCAGTTGCTGCCGTTGGCTATGAAAAGCCCTCTCCCATACAGGCCCAGACGATCCCTGCGCTGTTGGCTGGTAAGCACTTGCTGGGTGTTGCCCAGACCGGTACCGGTAAAACCGCTGCCTTTGCGCTGCCATTACTGAGCCGGATAGACGCGTCTGTTATGGAACCGCAAATCCTGGTTCTGGCACCCACGCGGGAACTGGCCATCCAGGTGGCCGAGGCGTTTACCACCTATGCCTCCAAGTTCCGCAACTTTCATGTACTGCCTATCTATGGCGGCCAAGACTTCTTCCCGCAGATCAAGGGCCTGCGTCGCGGTGCCCAAGTAATTGTGGGCACCCCTGGCCGCATGCTGGATCATCTGCGCAAGGGCACCCTGAAGCTGGGCAGCCTCAAAGCCCTGGTTCTGGACGAAGCTGACGAGATGCTTCGCATGGGCTTTATCGATGACGTGGAAGCCATCCTGGCGAAGACCCCGGAAAACTGCCAACGCGCACTGTTCTCAGCGACCATGCCACCGCAGATCAAGAAGGTCGCCCAGACCTATCTGCGCGACGCCACGGAAGTGAAAATCGAGAGCGAGACCCGTACGGTTGAACGCATTTCGCAGTTTGTGCTGCCAGTGTATGCCGAACGCAAACTGGACGCCTTGACCCGTATTCTGGAAGTGGAACCGCTCGACGCCGCCATTATTTTTGTGCGGACGAAAGCGGAAACCACGTTGCTGGCTGAAAAACTATCCGCACGCGGCCATGCCGTAGCGCCGCTGAACGGTGACCTAAACCAGCGCCAGCGTGAGCAAACGGTAGAAGACCTCAAACGCGGCAAGAAAGATATTATCGTGGCAACCGATGTTGCGGCCCGCGGCCTTGATGTCCCCCGCATTACTCACGTAATCAACTACGACGTGCCTTACGACACCGAAGCCTACATTCACCGGGTTGGCCGCACCGGCCGTGCCGGTCGTGAAGGCAAGGCGATTCTGCTGGTCACGCCTCGTGAGCGTAGTTGGCTGCGCACGCTTGAGCGCGCCACCAATTCGCCGATGGAATCCTATGAGCTGCCCTCGCCCAACGCTCTGAAGAAGATGCGCGAAGAGCAGTTTGAGTCACAGCTTCTGGGCTTTGCCGAAGATGGCAAACTGGGCAAGGCGATGGCGTTGCTCGATGAAATTGCCGAACGCAACGACATGGACATTGCGATGGTTGCCGGTGCGCTGGCTTGCTATCTGGAGGCATCCCAGCCGGGCTCACTGCCCCTGGAACAGCCGGAAGCACTGCCGGTGGTTTCTGCCACCGCACCGCCACGTCGTGACCGTAAAGGTGGCCGTCCGGGCGGCAAGCCAGGATTCAAACCCGGCTTCAAGAAGGGCCCCAAGGGTCGCGGCGGCCCAGGCCCGAAGGGCAAGCCTCCCGGCAAGGGTGGCAAGCCTTCTGGTAAACGCCCACCCCGTCAGGGCTGATCTGCTGACTTAGGCGCTCAAGGCTGACTTGGGCGCTGGTAGACGACGAAGCTGTAGTCGTAAGGGTTATTATCGGACGCGGAGAAATCCTCCCGTCCGAGTTCTTCCCACTCATCCCAGTTCACTTTCGGAAAGAATGCGTCTCCCTCCACCTCGGCGTGCACCTGGGTGACGTAGATCCGGTCCACCATCGGCAAGGCTTCGTCGTAGATCTGGCCGCCACCGATGATCATCACTTCGTCCCCGCCTTCAATCTCAGCCTGAACTTCGGCTTTGACCAACGCGTCTTCCAGTGATTTCGCTGCAACCGTTCCGGTGGGCGCTTCCCATTCCGGGTTTCGGGAAATTACCACGTTCATCCGTCCGGGTAACGGCCTGCCAATGGAGTCCCAGGTTTTCCGGCCCATGATGATGGGTTTTCCCATGGTGGCCTGTTTGAAGTACCTGAGGTCGCCCGGCAAGTACCAGGGTAACTTGTTATTTCGGCCTATCACCCGGTTGCGGGACATAGCCACTATTAAAGCTTTTCTCATTGTTTGTCCTCTTGCTTGGGAGTCCGAATTCCAGGGCCTTTGGCTTTGGGAGCTGCAAGAGGGCGGGATAACCTGTCCAAAAAACGCCTCAAGGCATCCCTGCGCGGCTTGGGCTCCGCCATCCATGGCTCCGCACATTTTTAGACAGGTTATCCTGCCCTCTTGCGATTCGGCCATACAGATGGTCGATCCACAATTACTTCAATGCAGAGCAGTAGTAAATCTTGAATCATCGCGCCCCCCCCAACCAAACCAACCCTTTCAGATAATCGAACTCTGCTATTCGGTCGCAGGGCAGCGTGTAGGGACTTTCGAAAATGTGCGGAGCCATGGATGGCGGAGCCCAAGCCGCACACGGACGTCTCGAGGCGTTTTTCGAAAGTCCCCACACGCTGTTCTGCAGGCACCAAAATAAAAGGGCCAGGCCCAGCTAGAGATCAAATAGCAATAGGCGCCTTAATCCCAGGATGAGGCTCGTAACCGTCAAACTCAAAGTCCTCCAACTCGTACTCAAAGATCGATGAAGGCTTCCGTTTGATCACCAGTTTGGGCACACCCCGTGGCTCCCGCTTCAACTGCTCGAACACGATATCGTCGGTCAGATGGTTCTGGTACAGATGACAATCACCAAAGGTATGGACGAACTCCCCCACACCCAGATCGCACTGCTGGGCGATCATGTGGGTCAGCAGCGCATAGGATGCAATATTGAACGGCACCCCGAGGAACAAGTCGGCGCTGCGCTGGTAAAGCTGGCAGGAGAGTTTGCCATCGGCGACGTAGAACTGGAACAGACAATGGCACGGAGCCAAGGCCATGCGGCCCTGGCGGACGTTGTCCTGGGGGCCGATGGATTCGTCCGGGAGCTCAGCCGGGTTCCAGGCGGAGACGATCAACCGGCGGGAGTTCGGCTTGTGGCGGATCTGGTCAATCACTTCGCTGATCTGGTCCACCGTACTGCCGTCCGGGCAGTGCCAACTGCGCCACTGCTTACCGTAAATCGGCCCCAGGTCGCCGTTTTCCAGGGCCCACTCGTTCCAGATCGACACGTTGCGCTCTTTCAGCCAGTTGTTGTCGGTAGAGCCCTGCAGGAACCACAGCAACTCCTGGATAATGCTGCGCAGGTGGACTTTCTTGGTGGTCACCAGCGGGAAGCCGTCCTGCAGGTTGAAACGAATCTGGCGGCCGAAGACCGAGCGGGTGCCGACGCCGGTGCGGTCACCGCGGTCCATGCCGTTGTCCACCACGTCTTTCATCAGGTCGAGATAGGCTTTCATTCAGCGTTTCTCCGGTAAGCAATAACGATCAGAACGGCGCCCGCCAGGATCATCGGGAACGACAACACCTGCCCCATGGTCAGCCAGTCGAAGGCCAGGTATCCCAGCTGGGGGTCCGGCTGGCGAACAAACTCCACCAGGAATCGAAAGATGCCGTAACACGCCAGGAACAGGCCTGAGACCGCCATGCGGGGCCTTGGTTTGGATGAAAACCACCACAAGATGATAAACAGCAGGACACCTTCCAGAGCGAACTGGTAGAGCTGGGACGGGTGGCGGGCCAAGCTGTCTGGAGCCGTGCGGAAAACCATGCCCCAGGCAACATCCGTGGGCTTGCCCCAGAGTTCGCCGTTGATGAAATTGCCTATGCGACCAGCACCCAGGCCAACCGGCACCAATGGTGCGACGAAATCCGCAATCTGCCAGAAGGTGCAATCCACCTTGCGGCCAAACCACCACATGGCGAAAATCACGCCAAGCAGGCCACCATGGAAAGACATCCCCCCTTCCCAGACCCGCAGCAACATTAACGGGTCGGCCGCGAAGGCGCTGAAATTGTAGAAGATCACATAGCCAAAGCGGCCGCCCAATATCACGCCAAGGGCAATATAGAACAGCATGTCGCCCATCTGCTCTTCAGTGATGGGCGACCAGGGCTTGCGGGCGCGAAGGCGGCCCAGCCACCAGCCCACAAGAAATCCGACCAGGTAGGTCAAGCCATACCAGTGTATTTTCAAAGGCCCGATGGCAATGGCCACCGGAT
>Ga0207876_1000301_pt1 | contig 19214 bp, 17 predicted proteins | sample MalvirmetaMSP146_FD_184237 | JGI IMG/M metagenome (GOLD analysis project Ga0207876, IMG submission 184237) | Marine viral communities from the Deep Pacific Ocean - MSP-146 (SPAdes) | ecosystem: Environmental > Aquatic > Marine > Oceanic | place: Pacific Ocean | collected 2011-07-10
AATATTGAAACTCATCTGCAAAACAGCTTGTCGGGTAATACAATCTCTGACAATTTGCTTTAAGATACCGGCATGAAAAATCAAATTCGCATTGCAATATTGCTGATGCTTGCCGTTTTTTTGCCTATTCAGGCAGTGACTGCAGCATCATCTGACATCAATCAACAGCGCAAGCTTTATCAGCAAGCCAAAAAAGCGCTGCAAACACATCAGCTGACTCAGTTTCGTCAACTCCAGGCGCAACTGGAAGGTTATCCGTTGCAGGAATATCTGGACTATTTATATCTGCAACATCGGATAAACGATACTGAAGCAGCAAATATCAAACACTTTCTGCAAACCCGTGAAGACAGCTTTTTCAAGGCGCGCCTGCGCGGCGCCTGGTTGGACAAGCTGGCTGGCAGTCAACAATGGCAGCAGTATCTGGAGTTTTATCAAGCGCCTCAGTCGGCTGCACGTGAATGTCATTATGCCCGGGCATTAATCGCTACCAATCAACAACAGGCTGCTGCTCAAGCATTCGAAAAACTCTGGCTGGTTGCCGCATCCCAGGACAAGGCATGTGATGCTGTTTTTCATCACGCAGAACAACGTGGCTGGTTAACGGATGAGTTACGCTGGCAACGGCTGCTACTGGCGTTACGTAACCAGCAATTTGCTCTGGCAAACTATCTTGCCAAAACGGTAAAACAAAGTGCAACTGCACAGGCCTGGACCAAGCGCTGGGAAGATATTCATAAAAACCCTGTCAGTTTGCTGTCTCAATTACCGGCCCCTGCCCCCGCTCAGGGAGTCTCTCTGGCACAGGATGTTGCTATGGCCAGGGAAATTGTTGTTTATGGCCTGAAACGTTTAGCCAGAAATGATCCTGCTAAAGCTCACTATCACTGGACGCGTCTGGAAAACAGTTATCAGTTTTCAACTGATGAACGCCATGATGTTCAGGGCAGCATTGGGCTTTGGGCCGCATTGGATCGAGACGATAAAGCACTTTATTATTATGGCGATACGCCAAATCACCCGTGGCGGGTTCGCGCGGCCTTATGGCAGCAAAACTGGCCTGAAGTACAAAAAGCTATCGCCAGCCTGAATGAACACACACGTCAGGAAACCCGCTGGCAATACTGGCTTGCCAGAAGTCTGGCGGAACAGGGCCAACGTACTGAAGCCGAGGCAATATGGCGTACTTTGGTGGATGAGCGTGATTTTTATGCCTTTCTTGCAGCAGATAAAGTTGAAGCTGAATATGCGATGAATCACCATCCTATTGTTGCTGAGCCCCAATATAGCGAGTCCATTATCTCCATGGACAGCGTACAACGCATGCGTGAGTTTTATCTGCAGGATGAATTACTTGATGCCCGACGTGAAGCCTATTTTCTGCAACAAACATTAACCCCTCGCGAACTGCAGATTGTCGCCACGGAAACCCATAAATGGGGCTGGCACAATCAAACCATTGCTCTGTTGGGCACTGCACGCTACTGGGATGCATTGGATTTACGTTTCCCGGTGCTTTACGACACTGAAATGCGTCAGGCCAGTGCTGATGTAGGAGTTGATGCTTCGTGGTTACTTGCCATTGCCCGGCAGGAAAGTGCCTTTAATCCCAGAGCCCGCTCACACGCTGGTGCGATGGGGTTGATGCAGGTCATGCCCGCCACCGGTAAGCAGGTTGGACGCTGGCTGAATAAGCCTTTAAAGCAGGATTCTGAGCTTTATCATCCACCACGTAATATCGAGATGGGAAGCTTTTATATCCGTCGTATGCAGGATCAGTTTCAAAACAATCCAATACTGGCCACCGCGGCTTATAATGCCGGGCCTCATCGTGTTTCACGCTGGTTACCGGAACAAACCATGCCTGCCGATATCTGGGTAGAGAACATTCCATTTACCGAAACCCGTCGCTATGTTCGCGCGGTGTTCAGTTATGCTGCCACCTATGACTTTCAAAGAAAACAGACTATCAAGCGAATGTCGGAACGTATGCCAGCAGTACGTCCCAAAAACCCTTAATATAGTGTTATGCGAATATATAAAGTAGGTGGCTGTGTTCGGGATCGCTTACTGGGACGGCCGGTAAAAGATAAAGACTGGGTTGTTGTGGGCAGCACTGTTGATGAAATGCTGGCTCAGGGATTTCGCCCCGTGGGCAAAGATTTCCCCGTCTTCCTGCATCCCAAAACTCACGAAGAATATGCGCTTGCCCGTACTGAACGAAAAACGGCGCCCGGTTACCATGGTTTCGAAATTTACGCTTCACCAGAGGTCACTTTAGAGGAAGATCTGGCACGTCGGGATCTGACTATCAACGCCATGGCTGAAGATGACGATGGCAATGTCATCGATCCATTTGATGGGCAAACTGATCTGCATAACAAGACTTTACGCCATGTGTCCAATGCCTTTGTTGAAGATCCGGTAAGGGTATTACGAACAGCACGTTTTGCTGCCCGCTTCGGCTTTCAGGTGGCCGATGAAACCAAACGATTAATTCACCAGATGATAGCCAATGGCGAACTGGATCATCTGGTCGCTGAACGTGTATGGCAGGAGCTGGAAAAAGCGCTATTAAGCAATCAACCCTCTTTATTTTTTATCTGTTTAAGAGAAGTAGGCGCTTTAAAGACACTGTTTCCAGAAATTGATCGACTGTTTGGTGTTCCACAGATTTCTCAATGGCATCCCGAAGTGGATACCGGTGTACACGTAATGCTGGTGCTGGATCAAGCCGCCAGACTGACCGATGATCTGGCCGTGCGTTTTGCGGTGGTATGTCATGATCTGGGTAAAGGAACGACCCCTGCCGATATTTTGCCAAGTCATAAAGGACACGAAAAACGCAGTATCACAATAACTCATGAGTTATGTGAACGGTTACGTGTACCCCGTGAAATAAGTAGTCTGGCATTAAAATTCGCTGAATTTCACACCCATTGCCATTTACTTTTTGAATTATCAGGGCGTGAAGTATTAAACGTAATAGAAGGGCTTGATGCGTTTCGCAAACCACAACGATTTTCACAATATCTCTTGGCTTGTGAGGCCGACTTTCGTGGACGTCCTGGTTATGAAAACACTGATTTTCCCGAAAAGACCGCTTTTCAGGCCTGTTTTGATGCTGCATCAGAGGTAAGCGCAGCACCTTTTGTTAATGAGGGACTCCAGGGCCCAGCTATTGCCTCGGCCATGGCAGATCAACGTTGCAGAAGAATCGAGCAAATGCTTAAACCATTTCGTAAAAACACCGATGGAACAGCTAGCTGAACATTACAGCGCCCAATGCATAACGTATACTATTTTCATTTTTTATCAGACAGGATCTTTTCATGAGCAGTCAAATCTCCGCCAACTGGACCAGTGTGAACGCCGCCAGTAAGCCACTGGTTGATAAATTAATCGACAATGCTCAAGCCCTGCAATTGGAAATCAGTCATTTATCCAATGGTACACGCGTCGTTGATGCAGGTATTAAGGCTACCGGTGGTCTGGAAGCGGGTCGACTGATTGGAGAAATCTGCATGGGTGGACTGGGTACCGCAACTCTCGGCAGTACCAGCGGTTTTAACGATTGGCCTTGGTCAGTGAATGTTCATGCAAAAACGCCGGTATTAAGTTGTCTTGGCAGTCAATATGCGGGCTGGAGTCTCTCTCACAAAAGTGAAGATGTGAAATTTTTTGCCCTGGGCTCCGGGCCAGGTCGTGCACTTGCTGCGCGGGAAGAATTATTCAAGGAATTTGGCTATCAGGATAAAGCAGATTCAACGGTTATCGTGTTGGAAGTGGATAGCATGCCCCCCGTCGAAATTGCCGATAAAGTTGCTGATAACTGTGGCATCAAACCTGAGAACCTGACGTTAATTCTGACGCCAACCACCAGTCTGGCGGGGGTAATGCAAATTGCCATTCGTGTACTGGAAGTGGCCATGCATAAAGCCCATACCCTGCACTTCCCGATGGATAAAATTGTGGATGGTTTTGGAACCACGCCTGTGGCACCACCCGGTGGTGATTTTATGACCGGCATGGGCCGAACCAACGACGCTATTCTGTATGGCGGTACCGTGCATCTTTTTGTGGACAGTACCAATGATGAAGCACAAGAACTTGCCGAGAAAATGCCCAGCAATACATCGTCTGATTATGGTCGCCCGTTCGGTCAGATTTTCAAATCTTACGAATATGACTTTTTCAAAATTGATCCGATGCTTTTCAGTCCGGCAAAAGTCATTATCACCAGCACCCAAACCGGGAAAAGCTTCACTGCAGGTGAATTGAATGCCGACTTATTGAAGCAGTCTTTCGGACTTTAATGATTGACTATGCCTAGCGCCCGCGTTGCTGTTTTTAATGATACTCACGGGTGGCATAGTGCTCAGCTGACTGAAGCACTGGCTGACTTAAATATTGAAACGGTGCTTATCGATCTGGCGGAATGCCGGATCGATACCCGCAGTCCAACAGGTATGGTGATTCCGCAGTTTGAAACGACATTGCCTGATGCTGTGTTGGTAAGAGGCATCGCACCCGGAAGCCTCGAACAAATTACTTTGCGCATGGATGTATTGCATACCCTTGCCGAATTAGGTGTGCCGGTTCTGAATCCCGCCCATGCCATTGAACTCACAGTCGATAAAGCGCGAACGTCATTAAGACTCCATCTGGCGAATATCCCTTCGCCACATACCTGGGCTTGCGAAAGCCGTGAACAGGCATTACAGATTGCCCGCGAAGAATTTGCCAAAGGCTTCAGCCTGGTCGTGAAACCGTTATTTGGTTGTCAGGGGAAAGGCATTCAGCTACTTGAAGAGTTAGCACAACTGGATAATCTCTCAGTAGTTGGTGAGGCTTATTATCTTCAACATTATGTGGCAACAGCTCAAACCGGTTGCTGGCAGGACTGGCGTTTGATGGTGGTCAATGGTGAAGTCATTGCTGCCATGACACGTCGCTCGAATCATTGGATCACCAACTTTGCTCAAGGTGCCAGCTGTTTTGCCAGTACCGTGACCCATGAAATGGCACAACTTGCTATCAGAGCGACGGCTGCGGTTGAAGCACCTTATGCGGGCGTCGATCTGATTCAGGATCCGCAAGGCCAATTCAGTGTATTGGAAGTCAATAGCGTACCAGCCTGGAAAGGCTTATATCAGGCAACAGGTATTGATATTGCTGCTCGACTGGCATCAATGGTTGCTTCTCATATTCAGCAAACCAGACAGGTATCCCTCCCCGAACATGCTAGCTGACCAACAGATTGCTGACAGTGTCCGCTGGGCCTGTGAGCAGGAAGTCAACGCTCCAAAACCTGGCAATGTAAATGTCTGGAGTGACGGACATAATATGGCTGTACAGGACTTTCTCTCCAGCGCTGCAGCAATTGCTCCGGTAATGGCGCAACACAATCTAAACGTTGGCGAACGGATTTTGCAGTCCATTGTAGCCACCCGTAAGGTCGTCAACTGTAATACCAACCTTGGTATCGTATTATTATTTGCCCCGTTATGTGATGCAATTCAGCGATGTTCCAGCTTTGATCAACTATCCTCAGAGCTTGAAAAGACCCTGACGGCTTTAACCATTGAAGATGCCCGACTGTGTTATGAAGCGATTCGGTTGGCTGATGCTGGCGGTATGGGTCAGCAAGCTGAAGAAGACATACATCAACAGCCAACGGTAACCCTGCGAAAAGCGATGGTATTAGCGCAGAATCGAGACACAATCGCCTTGCAATACGTAAATAACTACCAGCAAGTATGGGATATCGGCTATAAACAATTGACAGAAGCGCTGAAATGTGGGGAAAAGGTTGAATGGGCCACCACAATCGCGTATCTTTACTTACTAGCACGTGTGCCGGATACGTTAATTATCAGAAAGCAATCCCGGCATATCGCCCAGACAGTGGCACAGAAGGCACAGTTATTTATTTTAAAAATGAATAAAAATAGACCCTTAAGCAATTCAACAACTGAGCTGACCGTCTGGGATCACGAATTAAAGAGTCACGCCATAAATCCCGGAACCTCCGCAGATATGACTGCAGCAGCATTGCTGCTATTTGCGTTTGAGCAGGCGTTTGATTCAAACCGAATTTCAGTAGCACGATGCTTATAGCGGGCGGCACTGAGCAGGTGATACGTTCCTTTATTACGTATAAACCTCAATCTCGCATAAAAAGGTTGAGGAAAAAATGAGCCTTTTTGACAATTTTTTTGGAACAGGAAAATATAACATGCCAGTTATCGATCGCGTACTTGTAGGTGAATCCTTAGTCATTGAAGATGGTGACTTAGACAACGTTGCTCACATTGATTTATTAATGGGCCCACGTGGTTCAGCAGCAGAAGATGCTTTCTGCCGCACTATGACCGACCAGAAACAAGGTGTTAACGGCCTGTTGGCTGTGGTTGCACCTAACCTGATGGTCAAACCAGCTACCGTTATGTTCAACAAAGTAACCATCAAAAACATGAAACAAGCAGTGCAAATGTTTGGCCCTGCACAACGTGGTGTTTCTGTTGCCGTTGCTGAGTGTGTTGAAGATGGCACTATCCCTCTCAGTGAAGCTGATGATTGCTTCATTTGCGTTGGTGTATTTATCTCACCAACTGCTGACAGTGATGAGAAAATCCAGGACTGGAACTACCGTGCAACTAAAGAAGCTATCAAACGTGCAGTTGCTCGTGAGCCTAAAGCGGCTGACGTTGTTGCACAATACAAAGCTTCTGAACACCCATTTGGTGCTAAGTAAGTTTTAGACTGATGTAAATGCCGCCCTTCGGGGGCGGCATTTTCAGTTCATTATCTGGCGTATTGTATCGACGCCAAGTCTGCCTTTGTGTAAAGCACTGGCAATCAAAGCTCCTTTGATTTGTTTTTTTGCCAGATGCATTAAATCTTCTTCCCCACGCACACCTCCCGCCGCAATTAATTGCGTACCAGGCTTAATCTTTTGAATCGTATTCAATAACTTTTCATCTGGCCCATTATCCATCCCCACGGTATCCAGACTCATCACAATGATAGTGTCAGGCCATAAATCTACCTGGGTTAACAAATCATATTGACCCAATAACTGCCCCTGCCGAAAATCCAGAGATAATATAAATTCCGTGGGTTGCAACTTGTTTAACAATTGAAGATCCTGCAGAGTCTCACTCCCCAATACCGGTTTAATATTCGGAATATCACACCAGTACTGCCAGTCATTCAGAGTACGGATTCCCGCATCCAACCAGATGGTTAATTGTGGAAATAAATGGTGCAGTTGCAAATAAAACGCTTTATCGATGTTTTTACATTCTATTGCATCCAGATCCGCAATATAAATATCGGTAAACGGATACCATTTCAGTAACTGTTTAATCACCGCATTTGGATAGACACTGGAGGTTAATTGCGAAGTAAGTGGCTGATATTGATCACGCCTTCCACCTTGTGCATGAACGACCTTCCCCCCCATCAGATCAATGACCGGTATAATTAACACTTCTTTAAGTAACCTCAGAAAAATGAACTTAGTCGTCTACGAGCATATCACCAGTGGCGCAATGTGTGACGGGCAGTTACCCGCATCGCTCTCACATGAAGGCGAAATGATGCTTTCTGCCATTGTGCAGGATCTTCTCCAGCTGGGTCAGATTCATATCACTATCCTTAGAGATAAGCGACTGAGTGAGTCTGAATGGATGCAGAACTCCAACCTCACGATAAAAACTTGTGCCAGTCACCGGGAATTTGAGCAACATTGGCAGTATTGTTTAAAAAACCTTTCATTTTTTTTACTGATTGCTCCCGAGACCGATAATATCCTTTTGTCACTGCAACAGCAGGTTATCGCTGCGAACAATCTCTATCTGGGGTGTTCAATTGAGGCGACCAGCCTTTGTACGGACAAAATTCTTTGTTCTGAGCAACTGCTAAATAAAGGCATTGCTACGCCAGTGACTTTCTCAGCTGGTGATGGTTTATTAGACCAGTGCCTGCTCGACCAGCCTTATGTCGTCAAACCCCAGGATGGTGCCGGTTGTCTCGATACACTCAAATTTGAATCGATCCAACAAACTCGAGAATACCTGCTAAGTCTGCCTAAAGAGGCACGATGCAAACTGATTGTACAACCCTACCTTGATGGCCCGGCATTGAGTATTAGTTTGTATGTGAAACAAAATAACATCGAGTTACTGTCAATTAATCAGCAATTAATCGAACAACAGGCACAACAATTTGTCTTTCATGGGTGTCAGATAGACACTATTGTGACAAAGCAATTTACTGACCAGCAGGCAATGCAGCTTGCCACTTTGATTAATCAGGCGATTGCAGGACTATCCGGCTACGTTGGTATCGATTTTATATTAACTAAGCAAGGGCCGGTGGTGGTAGATATCAATCCCCGATTGACCACAGCCTATGTCAACCTGGCAACAAATAAACAGCGTAACCCTGCCCTGCCGTTATGGCAGCATCTACAACGTTTGCAGCAACAAGAAGCATATTATGCATAGACAAGAAAAAGGCTGTTTCACCGGCTGGGATATTGGTGGAGCACACTTAAAAGTAGTTCGCTGTAATAATCAGGGCGAACTATTACATGCGCTTGAACTGCCCTGCCCACTTTGGCGAGGCAAAGAAGCGCTGCGCAAGGCTATTCGTCTGGCAGTTGATACGTTGAACAATGAATTGGATCAACAACTAATCACCATGACCGGAGAACTGGCAGATTGCTTTGTTGACAGAGCTTCCGGTGTATCAGAAATTCTGGCCTGTATAGCTGAATATTTTCCAACTGATCGGGTTTCGGTGTTCAGTAGCAATGGCTGGTTAAGTCAGGAAGAAGCCCGTACTCACTGGGATAAAGTGGCTTCAATGAATTGGCTGGCCAGTGCCCAGCTAGCCGCTTCAAATTATCCAGCAGGACTTTTGATTGATTGTGGAAGCACAACCACCGACATTATTACACTTAATCAATCTCAGCCACAATTAACCGCATACGATGATCAAGGCCGGCTAAAAAGTGGTGAGTTACTGTATACCGGTGTTATCCGCACCCCCTTGATGGCTATCGGACAGAAGCTGCCATTTCGTGGACAGTGGCAGACCATCACGGCTGAATTATTTGCCACCACGGGGGATTGCTGGCGGTTGCTGGATAAAATCAGTGCCACACAGATAAATGATAGCAGTGCCGATGGCAATGATTGGCAAACCAAAAACTGCCAACGCAGATTGGCTCGAATGCTGGGAACCGATGCCAATTTTTTTACAGTAGAAGACTGGCAGAATGTCGCAATATGGTTTTCTGAACAGCAAATCCAGCAGATTCATAATGCCTGCTTACAGGTATTATCCGCTCACAGTGATCTTGATAAACAAGCACCGGTTATTGGCGCAGGAGCTGGAAGATTTATTGTCAGCCAGATTGCTGAGCGTTTACAGCGTCCATATGTTGATTTTGATAGCCTGCTTGACTCACATGAAACCGCTGCGACATACGCCCCGGCCAGCGCACTAGCCCTTCTAGCCCAGAGGCAGTTCACGTAAAATACTGTGATGAATTCTCAATTGCCGCCTTTATGTGCCGAGCTTCCCTATCAAATAGACAGTGCCACACTGTTTGCTGCTATTCGTGATTTGCCATGGGCGGTTTTCCTGGATAGTGCCATTACCGAAGGCGACAATGCCCGCTTCGATATCATCGCGGCAGATCCTTTTATTACTCTGCAGACCACCGGTCAAACAACAACTATTGACTATCGAACTGCAGATAGCCTGAATTCGGAAGATGATCCATTTTTGCTGTTGCAGAGTGTACTAAAAAAATATGCTCAGAAGTCCACCAAATTGCCCTTCTGTGGAGGAGCCATTGGGTATTTCAGTTATGATCTGGGCCGCAGAATTGAAAGCCTGCCAAGTCTGGCAGTAGATTCGGAACAAATACCCGAAATGGCTGTTGGCATTTATGACTGGGCAGTCATTAATGATCATCAGCAACAACGCTGCTGGTTAGTCAGTTATGGCGTTGACCCAGCCACGCACCAGAACTGGTCGGATTTAATCAATCGATTGCAACGGCCACACGCCACTGATTCAACTACCTTTAAGGTAAATGGCGAATTACGTTGCAACATGGATCAACAAGCCTATCAAACAGCCTTTGAAAAAATAAAAAACTACATTACTGATGGGGACTGTTACCAGGTCAATCTGGCCAAGCGTTATGAAGTAAATGCTGAAGGTGATCCCTGGGTTGCCTATCAGCAGTTACGAAAGCAGAATGCCGCGCCTTTTTCAGCCTTTTTAAACACGCCCCAGGCAGCAGTATTAAGTTCATCACCGGAACGGTTATTACGGGTTAAAAACAACCTGGTGGAAACCAAACCCATCAAAGGTACCCGACCACGGGATTTGCACAATGCAGAGCGCGATCGTTTGCTCGCTCAACAATTACAGGACAGCCTCAAGGATCGTGCTGAAAATGTGATGATTGTGGATTTGCTGCGCAATGATCTGGGCAAAGTCTGCACACCGGGTTCCATATCTGTGCCTTCTCCTTTTGCGCTGGAGTCTTTTGCTACCGTACATCACCTGGTCAGCACTATTACCGGGACACTGGCTGAAGATCAGGATGCTGTCAGCTTATTAAGAGCCTGTTTCCCCGGCGGTTCCATCACCGGCGCCCCAAAACTGCGATCGATGGAAATCATCGAAGAACTCGAACCACAACGCCGTGGGGTCTATTGTGGCAGCATTGCTTTCATTGGCTTTGACGGCAATATGGATAGCAATATTACAATTCGAACATTGGTATTCAGTGATAATCGCCTGCGTTTCTGGGCTGGTGGCGGTATTGTGGCGGATTCCGAACTGGAAGCCGAATATCAGGAAGTAGCCGATAAAGCTGCCGCAATGCTAGGCTTGGTGGAGTCATTACGATAAATGCATATCGTCAAACTGGGTGGCAGCCTTTATCACACTGCTGAACTCAAATCCTGGTTAACATTGCTGGAACAGACGGCGCTTAATGAGTGTGTGGTAATTGTTCCTGGCGGTGGCCCTTTTGCTGATATGGTGCGTCAGGCGCAGCAACTGCATCAATTTGATGATCAACATGCTCACCATATGGCGATCCTTGCTATGGCACAATATGGGTTGATACTGCAGGCCTTGTTACCCTCCGCTGTTCTCGTTAAAACACCAGCAGAAGTATCCAGCCATTGCCAACTATCTATCTGGTTGCCAGATGATCAACTGCTGCAAGTCGAAGAAATTACCCAAAACTGGCAGATCACTTCCGACAGTCTGGCATTGTGGTTCGCACAGCAATTTCCGCAAAGCAGCTTGAGTCTAATCAAACGAGTGTCCGCGGATAGTGGAGATCTCAACGTGTTAAGTAAAAAAGGCATTATTGATCAGGGTTTTACTGCATTGTTCCAACAAAGACCCATCTTAACTCAATTAATCCATTATCAAACCCTGGAGAACTTTCCTGAGCATGGAATTAAGCTCGGATGAGTATTGATTCAAGTCAACTATCCACCACGCTGTCAGCGTTAATGAATCAGTATCTGCAACACTTGGACATCGACGCTAAAACGTTTCAACAACTTTCCCAACAAATTGACACCCTACTGCGTGCAGGACAGCGTCACAGACAAGCCAACTGGGCAGCTCATATGACACCTGCAGTAAATGAATTAGCCGCACTGGGCCAGTTTGTGGCGGCTTTGCATCAAGGCAATCTTCTCTCATCAGAGCTCTATCCAGAACTTGCAATCATTGAAAAAGATATCTTTGATTTTTTCTGCCCATTATTTGGTCAACAACACGGTCATGCGACGCATGGTGGCAGCTATGGCAACCTTGATGCGTTATGGCAGGCTAGGAAAAAATTCGGTGGTTATTCAAACCGGGTATATGCCAGCGATCAATCCCACTATTCTGTTTTCAAGGCATGTGACATTCTGGGTCTGGAATTACATTTGATACCCACCAATGAGTCCCAGCAGATGGATATTGCAGCACTTGCGTTTGCCTGTAACGAGCAGACTCCAATGGCCATTGTTGCTACAGCAGGCACCACCAGTAGTGGACAGATCGATGATATCAATGCGGTTAAAGCGATCATTGAGCATAGCCCGTGTTGGCTGCATATCGATGCAGCCTGGGGTGGTTTTTTAAGTTTGATCGATACCATTCCACTGACGGACAAACAGTTTGGACAAGCGGATTCAGTCTGTTTTGATCCGCACAAAAGTCTGGGCCAGCCCCGTCCCTGCGGTTTATTGATGTATCAGCAACCAATCAAAGCTACGGCCTCGCCAACCCAATACCTGACACAAACACCATGTGACACATTACCGGGGTCCTATGGAGCAGAACTTTTACTGGCTTTATGGCTGACCATCAAAACACTTGGAAAAACAGGGCTTAAGGATCAAATCGACTTTCAACTCGACCAGGCCAGAAAATTTGCAAGTTTTCTCAATGAGCAGCCAGGATGGCAGGCAGACAAGTCTCCCACAGGCATTGTCTGTTTTAATCCCCCACCACAAACAGACCTTTCAGGTTTGCTTGAAAAAGGTATTTTTTCAATTACGGAAATTGCTGGAAAAAAAGTCTATCGGGCGGTATTTGCAGGCCCAGGCACTCGCAGTGACACACTGATTAGCGATCTGGCGCCTTATCTATAATCTGTTTTTGAACGCCGTCATAACGTCTTAGCCATGGCGATATTTTATTTAATGGAGAGGGCCATTGCTGACTGTCACGCATTGCTACCTGTTTTGAAGGATATACCCCATAGATCACGGCATACCAGACTTCACCATTGCGCATACTTTCAAAAACCGCAACATTACCTGTTAGTTCATTTTTTTCCACAAAGTTGTCCACTTCAGCCCGATCCCATGTCCCCATTAATTGAAAGGTAAAATCGGTGGCGGATTGCTGCAAAATCCACTCTTTATCCTTTAGAGTCGTATCAACCAGTTCAGAAAATGCTGTATCCGCTTTCTCCGTAGTGGTAGCGGGTTCGGGAATTAATTCGACTGGAGGGTTAATTTGTTCAGGCGGTGAAGTTGGCTCAACATTTTCTTCATCTGCTGTTTCAGAAGTCACTTTTTCTATTTCAGAACTTAAATCGTCATTCAGCATGCCAACGTCAGCAATAGATTCCTCAGAATCAGCGGGCTGCGATAGTTGTTCAATTATTTCTACAGGCTCGAATACAACTTCTGCAGTGACTTCCTGTTCAGGTTCAGGTTCTGATTCTTCTTCATCTGCTGGGGTAATGGTTTCGATTTCCGGTTCAACTGCATAGTCAGTCGTCGGTTCGGCTTCTACGTCTGCCTGTTCTAACTCTTCAAGCAGCTCGACTAATTCCTGACGATCGGCTTCTGCAACACTGGTAAGTTCTTCCGGCTCATCCACAACGACCATCGGCAAGTCTTCAGTTAAAGCATCCGTATTCAGCACATCGTCTTCAATAGTGTTTTTATCAGCAACAAACAAGTCATTTATCTGCTGTTGGTAAAACAGAATCAAAGCAAATAAAACACCCAGCGGAACCAGCCCAAACCATTTATTCCAACGCAAAGAAATAGCAGGAAACTTGAAGCTGAGAGGCAACTGAACCGGTTTACCCTGTCCCAGTAAAAATTTGTGGGCAAGATGATTCAATGCTGCCGGAACACCTGAAGATTGTCGATGAAAACGTATTAATGCTTTGTCATCAAAGGGGCTGTCACCGTTGAAACCAACGCCTTGTAAACGCTGCAATAAATAAGCAGCGGTTTCCTGCTGTGGGATAGGCCCCAGCAGTAAGGGTTGAATACGCTCATTTTGAGCAACCATGGCATCAGCCGTAACATCGGTTACTACCGCCCGCCATAAATAGTGGCCTTCATGCTGCCAGTCAAACCAGGCTTTTATTTGCTGGAGTAATGGCTCGGCAAGCTTACTGATATCATCAATCAATAACACCGGACGAATCTGCAAAGTCTGTAGTTGCTGTAATCGCTGTTGTAATAGCTGCAGGTTGTTACTGCCCAGGGTACTCTCCTGAGGCGCACCAAAAACCTGCAAACAGCGGCTGACCATAAACTGAATGGTCAATGAGGGTTCTGCCTGAATCAGGCAAAAACGCAGATCATCGCCACCCCGATTCATTAAGGCTTTTAAAGTAGTGGTTTTACCCAGACCGTTGGTGCCATAAAGCAAAGGAATTTTGTCACTGGCCCGCAGCAGATGCAGAACCAGGTCCAGACGCTGCTTAATTTCCGGCCCCATGTACAGTCCGGCTTCTGTCACCTCAGCACTGAATGGATTCGACTGAAGCGCTAATCTCGAAATATATTTTGGTTCAGCAGCCGCTGCAGTCATTGCATTACTCAGTTTCCAGCAGTAAATTTCGCCAGGGTTTCAGCCAGGGCATCACCATCGTAGTCATCGGAAATAATGGCCTGACCGATATCTTTTAACAACACCAGACGAATCAGTCCATCTTGAACTTTTTTATCTACCGCCATCAGATTCATAAAATCTGCAGAACTTAACTTGCCAGGAACAGTAACAGGAAGATTAGCGGCTGACATAATGCCACTGATACGCGTAACTTTTTCCGTGCTCAACCAACCCATACGTTGCGATAAGTCTGCCGCCATCACCATACCTATTGCAATCGCCTCGCCATGCAGACAATTGCCGTAGCCGCAACCAGTCTCAATGGCATGACCGAATGTATGACCAAGGTTTAACAATGCTCTGACACCCTGTTCACGCTCATCATCAGCCACAATGGTTGCTTTATCCTGACAGGATCGTGCGATCGCCTGTGCCAGTGCCGCAGGTTCACGCGAAACCAGCAGCGACATATTCTGTTCAAGCCAGTCAAAAAATTCAGCATCATTAATCAGACCATATTTAATGACTTCTGCCAGCCCGGAAGAAAACTGACGATCATCCAGCGTTTTTAACGTGGCAGTATCTGCCAGCACACATTGCGGCTGGTAAAACGCACCAATCATATTTTTGCCTAAAGGATGATTGACCGCGGTTTTGCCACCGACTGAAGAGTCGACCTGTGATAATAAGGTGGTGGGAACCTGGATAAAGGGTACGCCCCGCTGATAACAGGCTGCAGCAAAGCCTGCCATGTCTCCTATAACACCACCACCCAACGCAATAATGGTTACCTGACGAGACAATCTAGCTTCCAGTAAACGATCAAAAATCAGCTGCATGGTGTCCAGCGTTTTATATTGCTCACCATCAGGCAAGATAACACTTTCTAGCCGATAGTCATTTAACGCTGTTTTTACAGTATCCAGGTAAAGAGGAGCCACCGTTTCATTGGTGACAATCAACACTTCCTTTCCCCGGATATGGGCGGTAAATAAATCACTTTCCGATAGCAGGTTTTCACCAATATGGATGGGATAACTGCGATCACCGAGCGCAACTTGAAGCGTTTTCATCATATTCAGTTTTCTTTTGTTTTTAATTGTTGCAGTTGTTTTATCACTGCGTTCACAGTTCGGGTGACAGACTGATCACCCGTTTGTAACACCACATCAGCCACTTCACGATATAAAGGGTCCCGCTGTGCCATTAGTTGTTTTATTTGCTGGCGCCGATCCCCCACCTGCAACAGGGGGCGACTGGTATCACGAGATGTGCGACGGTAAAGTTGTTCCGCTGTGGCCGCAAGATAGACAACCTTGCCTCGCGCCAGATTACGCCGATTGGCTTCTGCAAGAACGGCACCACCACCGGTGGCCATTACAATATTATCCATTGCGCTCAGCTCATCGATCACTTTTTGCTCGCGCTCCCTGAAGCCCTCTTCCCCTTCCATCTCGAAAATCCAGGATATAGATACGCCAGTGCGTTTTTCAATCTCACGATCACTATCAAAAAACTTGCGATGCAGCTTTTTGGCAAGCTGTCGACCAATGGTAGACTTTCCAGACCCCATTGGCCCCACCAGAAATATATTACCTGAAATCACGTGGCTAATGACCCAACTGTTTATCGTGAAAAAAAAACCGGATCATAATAGATCCGGTTTTTTATATTAACTGAAAAAGCAGGAATTAATAATCCATACCTTCCTTAATAATTTTTGGTGTCACGAATACCAGCAGTTCACGTTGGCGATCTTCATTTAAATTGGTTTTGAAGAGGAAGCCCACATAAGGCAAATCACCAAAGAACGGTACGCGTGTGGAAGATTGTGTCGAGGTTTGTTCATAGATCCCCCCCAGCACCACTGTTTCGCCATTATCAACCAATACCTGTGTCCGAACACTACGAGTGTCTATACTTGGAACACCCAGAAAAGTCTCGCCCACTTCATCTTTATTGACTTCCAAATCCATCACAATACGATCATCCGGCGTAATCTGCGGAGTCACATCCAGTTTTAACAATGCTTCTTTAAAGGAAACCGAGGTTGCACCACTTGATGAAGCTTCCTGATAGGGAATTTCGGTACCTTGTTCAATGGTGGCCTGTTTTTGATTTGAAGTAATGACACGTGGCGTTGAAATAATCTCACCTTTGCCTTCTTCCTGCATCGCTGAAAGCTCCAGCTCCAACACTGCTCCTAAAGGCAGTTTAGCCAATGCCAGAGCAATTGTGCCTGCCGGATTGGCAACCGGTAAGTTCACATTTAAATCCTGACCACGTAATCCAGCCTGGTTTGTTGGAACCACCGCATCCAGATTATTCGCCGGAACCTGCAAGCCTTCCAATGTACCGGATGTACCCGCTCCTAATGTGCCACTCTGAGCTGACGAACCAAATCGCACGCCTAGCTCTTTGGTAAAGTCATTATTGGCAATAACAATCCGCGATTCAATTAACACCTGCCGTACCGGTATATCGAGCTTTTCGATTAACTTGCGTACATCGGCCAGATTACTGGCAGTATCACGGAGCAGTAAAGAGTTGGTCCGTTGGTCAACCACTACACTACCTCGTTCAGAAAGAAATCCCCCTGCACTACTCCCGGCTGTTGTTTGACCTTGAGTTGTCGTTAGAATCTCAGCCATCTCTGATGCTTTTGCAAAGTTGACTTCAAATATCTCGGAGTAAAGTGGTTCCAGCTCGACCAGTTGCCGTCTAGCTTCAAGCTCCTGTTTTTCACGAGCGGCAATTTCTGCTGCTGGGGCAATCAGCATGACATTACCATTCTGACGCATACCCAGTCCCTTGGTTTTCAGGATAATATCCAATGCCTGATCCCAAGGTACATTTTTCAAACGCAGGGTTAAGTTGCCGGTCACTGTGTCGCTGGTCACCAGATTCATACCGTTAAAATCGGCCAGTAACTGTAAAACGGCACGAACTTCAATATTCTGGAAATTCAGCGACAGCTTCTCGCCTTCAAAGCCAAGTTCATTTTCAGTCGTCTCAGCTGTAGCTCGTTCTGCAACTGGTTTTACCTCAACCACAAGCTTATCGCCAGATTGGTAAGCCAGATGTTCAAACTTACCTGTAGTTGTAAGCACCAACCTGGACCCATCGCGTGTTTGCATACTTTCAATCAAATTCACCGGGGTCGCAAAATCCATTACATCCAGTTTGCGGTTCAATTGGTCAGGCAAGTTAACCCCAGGCAAATCTACAATCAAGTCTCCACTTTCACGGCGAATATCCATAGCAGTATTTTCATTTTTCAACTGCAATATTAATCTTCCTTCGCCCTGTTCGCCGCGTCTGAAATCGATATCCGTCACCGAATTAATATCCGGCGCAGCTAAAGGAGTTGTATTTGGAAGTGGTGCTCGCGCAATCTGACCATTACTTTCATTAAGTAAAACTTTGACAACCTTTCCCTCTACTTCAATTTCATAAGGTAATTTGCGAAGCAAATTAATAACCATTCGGGTACGTTCACCTGCTTCTACGGTAGCAATACTTCGAGTCTGACCATTATTTATCTGCTGGGTGGTTTCATTCAGTTTATTGCTTACACCATGGAAATCCAGAACGATCCGTGCGGGCTCATCGGTAGCAAAGCTTTCTGGTTTTTCAACCGCTTCTGAAAAAGTTAATGTGACAACACCTTTATTACCCGATAACGCTGAATAATCCAATGATTGCAGTTCATTTGCTGAAACGAGACTGCTGACAAACATTAATGAAAGCATACCCAGACTCGACCGCCACCGCTCCAGGAAATTTTTGTCGGTGTTGGTAATGGCTTGACGCCGAGTGATTGTCATTCCGTATTTACTCATCATTGTATGGCCCTTAATTTATCTCTACGACGGGTACTGTCGTCTCACGCTCGTTATAGCCGTTTCCTTCAGGAACGATTTCTTTCAGTGTCAGTTGTGTTTCACTGATCGCAACAATCTGGCCATGGTTCAACCCCATGTAATTACCAATTTGTACACGATGTATCGTACTGTCTGGAGCCCGGATTAATGCCCATAAGCTTTCCTGTTCCAGAGTACCGACATATTGCAAATCACCCAGCGGATAATTTTCCAGAATTTCCTTCATACGGTTTTCATTGGGCTGAATGCCGTTATCAACTACTTGCTCTGGTTCAGGTTCGGGAACATCAATAACGGTTGGAACAAATGGATCACGTAATTCAGCAGCGGCATAACTGAATTTTTCGTAAGGCTTCATAACTGGAATGGGAGGAATATCGACTACTTGACGTGCTTTTACTTCGGCAACATAGGCTTGCAGATCGTCTTTTGGTTGTGAACAGGCCACGAGCATAAGTGCCATTGAAAGCAGAAGAAGCTTCTGAATTAATGAATGGATAACTATAGATATTTTCATCATTAATTACCCTGCTCGTCAAAGTAACGATAGGTCTTGGCCGTAATATCCATGGTCATATTCCCATCGCTGGTCAATGGACCCATTTTGAAATTATGCAGTGTCACAATACGGGGTAAGGCCGCTATCCCACTAATAAATTCTGCAAATTGATGGTACGTGCCAGTTACACGCATGGTGATCGGCAATTCAATGTAAAAATCAATTGGCCGTTCTTCTTCCGGTTTGAATAATTCAAATTCAAGTCCATTTACCAAACCGGTTCTGGAAATATCTACCAGCAGATCAGCCACTTCACTTTTCCGGGGTAACTGCTGCAACATGGAAGCAAATGACAATTCCATTTCTTTCATCTGTTCTTTATATGCTTCAAGATTAACGGCTTTGCTTTGTTTTATCTCAAA
>Ga0207876_1000330_pt1 | contig 17618 bp, 20 predicted proteins | sample MalvirmetaMSP146_FD_184237 | JGI IMG/M metagenome (GOLD analysis project Ga0207876, IMG submission 184237) | Marine viral communities from the Deep Pacific Ocean - MSP-146 (SPAdes) | ecosystem: Environmental > Aquatic > Marine > Oceanic | place: Pacific Ocean | collected 2011-07-10
GAACTGTTCGAGGAACTCAGCAACTTCAGCAACTGGAGTTTTCTGATCAGGGAGCACGGAGATAGCTTGGGCTGTGGAGGCTAGCGGTACTGCATACTGCGGTTGTTCGGAGTTAAGTCAGCCCAGAAAGGCGATTCTGTTGTCGATAAGGAACTGCCTGAATGTTCTGGGTTCCAGACCAAAATGCCCCGGCGTCAGATCTGCCTCACCGGCCAGTAGATCATCGGCCAGATGGCCGGTAACACCTTCGTATTCCCAGCGACAGTACTCAAGATAGTATTCCACAGCTTCAGGCCTTCCGCGGTAGTAAGCGATGAATGACGGCCCCAGTTTCTCGCGGAATGCAGCCTCGGAATCAGTGTACTTAATGGGCTCACCATAGGCATCCGCCATAAGATCGGCCACCTGGGAGAACTTCATGGTATCGACACCATTGTGCAGGTGATAGGTTTCACCAATTGCGGTGCTATCGAAGTCAAGAATCACTTCTGCGATGATTCGACCAATGTCCCGGCAGCCGGCTTTCGCTCAGCACTTTTCGTGCCTTGAGATGTTGGGTCGCCGTGCCGAATTCATAGTCGCGCAGCACCTGGGCGACATCTTCCTCGTTGCGCAGTCCCGGAGGATCTTCAATCATACGAAATATTCTCTTAATTTCGCCCGTGGAGTTTACGGCTTCCACCAGATTGTTCATGGCGGTCACTTCATCCAGAAAATCGGGCGTGATGACAAACACCGCCTCTATTCCCTCAAGCGCGGTACAGAGGGACAATTTGTCCAAGTGGAACTTACCTGGATATCCTGCGAGGCGTTCATCTGGATCTGGCTAAAAAATTCAACTGGTTAGTTGTTGTAATTACATTTACGTGTTTCAATTTGTCCTCAGAGATTACATAAACGATTTGCCATTAGGAGAAGTCCATGATCGACAAAGAGAGGTATGAGGCCCTCATAGATGTTGCCATCGATCCCAGGCTGTTTCGCAGTGAAGAGGTGGACGTGGTGGGTCCCGAATTTGCACGGAATCCGCATCAGACTTTCGATCGGTTAAGGGCGGAATATGGCGATGTTATTGATGTGAAAGACGGGTGTGTTGGCGATGTAAAAATTCCGACTTTGATTCCGATGAATCCCGAAAAGCCTGGCGTCTTTGTTACAGGCTTTGAAACCGTCAGTAGCGTTCTCATGAACCAGGGTGACTTCTACCAGAACTATACACATAGTATGGATATTCTGATGGGTGAGGGCCAGATAGCAGGTGCCAACCCCCCTGACCACAAGCCTCTTAGAGCACTGGTTAGAAGTGCTTTCGACAAGGGATCTGTTGACCGGCTACAGGACGAGTACATTTTACGGGTATCCGGAATTTCTGGTTGATAAAATGCCAAAGATGTAAAGAAGAAAATCTTTCTCAGCGGATTATCTGATTGATCCTCTTCAGCCTACTCTACTGCCAATTTTCTGTTTCCACCTTCGCCTGAGTCTTCATAGCGATGCTGACTAGGGAGGACAGCGAGAGCTGGGCAAGCGTCAAAGCGGTTCTGGTTCATGCGCAATCCGGACACCTGCACAACATTCCTCTTGTAAGAAACCGATCAAATTCTCTAGGTGCCCATACTCGGGTATACAGACAATCGTGCGGCTATGTTTCTCCTGCCGGATCAGCCCTACCTTGGCCATGCGCGCAAGGTGATGTGATAGCGTCGAAGCAGGAATACCCAGCCCCTTCTGGATATCTCCGACCGAAGCCCCATCATGGCCAGCTTTGACCAGAAAGCGGAACACGGACAGTCGGTGACTATTCCCTAGCTCAGCTAAGCTGGCTGCAACCTTTTCGTGATCCATAGCACGCCCCAATAATTCGATGTTTCTAGAATTATAGTTGACAGGTCGGATAAACGCAAGTAAGCTGCGTACATCATTTCGACAATACTAGAAATATAGGAGTAATATTGAATGTCACCTCAACTCCAAGACGCTCTAGGCATGTTCGCCTTTCTCGCTATCGAGCTATCGGTTTTATTCATTGGCATTAGCTTGCTGGTCGGAGTTCTTCAACGTCACATCCCACCATCCAAGGTGGAAGCGTTACTGACTTCCAGTGGGAAGCGAGGCTATTTTCTTGCTGCTGGTTTAGGAGCTATAACGCCCTTCTGTAGTTGCTCGACTATCCCCATGTTGAAAGGGTTGATTCGGGCACGGGCCGGTTTTGGGCCGATGATGGTGTTTCTTTTCTCATCTCCGTTGCTGAATCCTATCGTCGTCGGCCTGCTGGTTGCCACGTTTGGATGGACACTTACTGCTATCTATGTGCTCGCCGCTTTGGTGGTCGCGGTAGGTGCCGGATGGCTGCTTCACACGCTTGGCTTCGAGCGTTATGTGCGCCGGACGGCGACACAAGAGAGCAGTGGATGTAGTTCATCAGCAAGCCCGTGCAGTGCTACATCGACCGCATCGAGTTGCGGCACCAACAGCTGCGACACCACTCCGAAGACGGCTTCTTGCGGGGCTGATAGGAAGACAACAGTCTCTACGTCTAGCGAATGCTGTGACAGTCAACCCACTGTCACGGTTAAGAAAGAAGGGAAGTACAGTGGTGTGTGGCGGGAAGCTTGGTCGGACTTTATCGATGTGTTGCCTTACCTGCTCATCGGTATTGCGATTGGCAGCGTGATCTATGGTTTCATGCCCACTGACTTATTGGAGCAGTATGCAGGCCCAGATAATCCCTTTGCCATTCCAGTTGCCGCTGTCATCGGCGTGCCGTTGTATATTCGCGCTGAAGCCGTCATACCTCTGGCAGCGGCTCTGATGGCCAAAGGCGTGGGTGCCGGGACGGTGCTAGCGTTGATCATCGGCAGTGCCGGAGCCAGCCTGACTGAGCTCATTCTGTTGCGCTCTTTGTTCACGCTGAAGCTTTTAGCGGCGTTTTTAGCAGTCATTTTTGCTATGGCGATGATTGCCGGTTACGCCACCTACCTGTTTTTCTGATCAAGGCGGGAGATGATTAATTCGTTAAGCCTTCCTGGGTACCAGTTGGTGGATTCTGATGAGCAGAATGAAGACATACATTTTCGGCTTGAAGCACCTACACCAGTAGCCTGCGAGGGGTGCGGCGTGCAGGGTGAGTTCGTGCGGTTCGGCAAGCGTGACGTTCCCTATCGTGATCTGCCCATCCACGGCAAGCGGGTCACTCTCTGGGTGGTCCGCCGCCGATACACCTGCCGGGCCTGCAAGACAACATTCAGGCCCCAGCTACCGGAGATGGTGGACGGATTCCGTATGACACTGCGGCTGCATGAGTACGTGGAGAAGGAATCCTTCAACCACCCCTACACCTTTGTGGCGGCACAGACCGGCCTGGACGAGAAGACGGTGCGCGACATCTTCAACGCCCGCGCCGAGTTCCTGGGGCGCTGGCACCGCTTCGAGACGCCCCGCATCCTGGGCATTGACGAGCTATACCTGAACAAGCGCTACCGCTGCATTCTGACCAACATTGAGGAGCGAACCCTGCTCGACCTGCTGGCCACCCGCCGCCAGGACGTGGTGACCAACTACCTGATGAAGCTGAAAGACCGGCAGAAGGTCGAGATCGTCAGCATGGACATGTGGAACCCCTACCGGGCAGCGGTCAAGGCTGTGCTGCCCCAGGCCCGTATCGTGGTCGATAAGTTCCATGTGGTGCGCATGGCCAACGATGCCCTAGAGAGAGTGCGCAAGGGCCTCAGAAAGGAGCTGAAACCGTCCCAGAGCCGGACTCTCAAGGGAGACCGGAAAATCCTGCTGAAACGCGCTCACGAAGTCTCAGACCGGGAGCGCCTCATCATGGAGACCTGGACAGGCGCGTTCCCGCAACTGCTGGCCGCCTACGAGCACAAGGAGCGCTTCTACGGCATCTGGGACGCCACCACACGGCTCCAGGCAGAAGCCGCCCTGGACGAGTGGATAGCCACCATCCCGAAGGGCCAAAAGGAAGTCTGGAGCGATCTGGTCAGGGCAGTGGGAAACTGGCGCGAAGAGACCATGACCTACTTCGAGACGGACATGCCCGTCACCAACGCTTACACGGAGTCCATCAACCGACTGGCCAAGGACAAGAACCGTGAAGGGCGCGGTTACTCCTTCGAGGTGATGCGGGCACGAATGCTCTACACCACGAAGCACAAGAAGAAGGGGTCCTGGGGATTTTCCGTCTTAAAAAGACATAATACTACACAGCCCCCGTGGTTCCTGGTCTCCAGAGGGGTATTAACTTAGACATTTCCTCCAGTTTCGGTAATCGGCCGCATTATTTCCTCGATATCGATCAGGTTTTGTTCAAAGTCGAAGCTATAAGTCCCATTCAGATTAATGTTGTGCCAAGCCACCGGCGACACCTGCTTTGTAATCCCCAGCTTTTCTTCATCGCCAATGCCCTCGAAGTGCCTCAGTAAACGGGTCAGTATCATTGAGTTGAAGTAAATAATGGCGTTGGTGAGCAACCTCGCGCATTCATTCCACAAGCTGATTTCATAATCTGACGAACCTCGGAATCGGTTACCATTAACCGATGCGATAGCACGGCGTAATTGGTGGTAGGCCTCGCCTCGATTCAGTGCTCGCTGTACATATCCCCGGAGACTAGCATCGTCGATATAGTCCAGTAAGTACATGGCCTTGATCATACGGTTGTACTCAGTCAGGGCCTGTAATAACGGGTGGCTTTTGCTGTAACCAGATAACTTGCGAACCAGAATCGCTTGTGTGGTACTTTTCTCCTGAAGCGAGATGGCAATACGCTGGATGGTATCCCAGTGCTCAATGATGAGGTCTGTTTTAATCGGCTTTTTTAAACTCAGTGTTACGCCCTGGTCTTTGTTTTCACTGACTTTGAACATCTCTTCAATGACCTTGCCGAACTGGGCATATCTGGGGGCAAAGGTGTAGCCAAACAGATCCAACAAGGCAAAATTTACATGATTAACCCCATGGGTATCGGTCGATAATACATCGGGTTGTATCTCTGATGTATTGCTTTGCAACAAATCAAAGATGTAGTGGGATTCATGTTCGTTGGAGCCAATCACCTTGGCGTTTAGCGCTGCGTGATTGGCTATCAAAGTGATGGCCGAGACGCCTTTGTTAGTACCAAAGTATTTTGAGGAGTACCGGGTTTTAAAAGTCTCCAACCGGCTCTCGAACTTTTGCCCATCGGCACTGGCATGGATGAGGTCTTCCTGGATATTGTAGTGTTTAAAGATGGCCAGCCTGGCGACCGAGTTGTTGATTACATCATTGGCATTATTTAGCGTCTCCGGCCGCAGGTAATTGGCTTGGATACCTTTTAGTTGGTCATACGCCCGGTCGGAGATATTGGCCATGCCGTACAGCCCGTAATTAGTGCCGTTACCAATAATAACGGCCAACAGATCATTAACATTCGCACGGCCTTTCGACTGGACAGGTAGTACATGTTCAAAGTTGTCCAGAAAGCCAGTCTCCTGATCCACGTAGCGCAGTACATCGGTAATATTAATCGGTTTTATCTGGTCAAAGAACGGGTTGTTCAGCATACTTTTAACACCGGTTGAGGGCAGCCGCCACTTTGTTTTACCGGTGCGATTGCGCAGGATAACGTTTTGGTTGTCACCGTTTTCGATGCGCCGACTGACCTGTTGTAGTTTATCGTTGAGATCACAGGATAAAGTCTCGATTAGTTTGCTGGGTTTCGCCGTCAGGCGAGGCAACATGGATTGTTGGATCAGCGTCTTTTTGCCTTTCCAGCGCTCATTGCTGACCAAATCATCCTGGAGAGAACGGAACTTAATGACGGTCGGGAGATAGAGCTGTCCATTCAGCTTGCTGGGAATCTGCAGATATAGGAGCCACTCAAAACGATCCGGTAGGACGTTGTTCTCCTGATCAATAAGGTATGCCTTCTGTTTGGGCTGAATTAGCCGTCGGTTCATGGTTTGGAGAATAGCACCAGTGGCTAACTCGCCCTTAGTGACGGCTAGCTGTGTAGCCAGGGCCTGTGTGTTCTCAGTAGCCTGGAAGGCTAGACACTGGAAGATTGGCCGTAGCACCTTCTCTAACAGCGGCTTTTGTTGGTCATAGTATTCCCAGTAATAATCATCAAGTGCGCGTTTTTGCTTGTTAAGATACAGGCACAATGACTCGATATCCCGACATTTAAGCAGCTTTTGAGCCTCCCGTTTTACAGCACCAAAAGGCTGTTTTTCATCGATGGAGTTATCAATAAAAAGATGGAGCAATTCCGCAGCCTTGCTGATATTGGCAGCAGCGCCTTCCCAGTCCCGGTAGGCTGCCTCTTTCGCGTACACTTTGGCCTGCTCATGGACTTTCCGAATGTGGTAGACAAAACCGTCGGCCAGACGCTCACTATTTTGCTCGGCACGCTCCTGTAGATAGCACAGTAAATAGAGCTGCTGCGTAGATCGGTCAAAGCGCTTGAGTTTGCTCCCATAATAATCAACCATCGAAGCAAAGTGCTGTTGGTTTTTTATTGAGAGCGATAAGGCTTTAACCACGGTGTTAACTTCACTCATCCAAGGCTCGATTAATCGGTTCACCTTGAGCTCCTTTTCCAATTCCGGGGGAGTAAAGCTCTTGGCAGACAACCTCAATTTAGACAGAGGTAATGCCCCTTTTCCGTCCACCAAGTTTGCGAGCTCAGTCGACAACCTCCCTGATAACTGGTTTTGCAGCGAAGCAGTAATACGCTCTCGTTCCTGTTTCATCGCCTGGCTTACCACGGTCTGCATCACCGTGTATTTGGGAATTGCAATACGACGCAGTGATAAATACTCGGTGGTTGCATCGAACAAATACCGGGGTTCAACCCACGACTTAGCTGTTTGCTGTAAGTGAGTGATTAAGGAACCTCGATCCTGTCTATCCCGCCATTTTTGATAATTGAGGAGATCAAATATTTTCTGGTATAGGCGATCCTTTTGCTTTTGATCCAATGAGAAGCGCCTGATACCGGGACCAGGCAACTGTTCTTTGGCGATAAACCGCAAATCCTCTTCGACATCGCCAAAACTCGGACTCAGAACCACAGGCCTGGACTTGAAGTAACCCAACAGAGCGACAAAGAAACAGCGGTGAGCCCGGCTACGGATAGCGTTGGCGACACGGGCTTCCATCTCATTCAGAGTAAAGTAAAATCGACGTTCTTCGAGGGTGAAACTGGGAGGGCTGTACAAATCATTGATTTCTGAGTCAATGAGGATCTGGAGCCTTTCGGTATATGCCATATCTGATGCCTAAAAAGCTCAGCATAATAACCGAAAGGGACAAGTTAAGGGCTAGGAGGAAGTTAATACCCCGCTGGAGGCCAGGAGCCACGGGGGCTGTAGAGGATTATGTCTTTTTAAGACGGAAAATCCCCAGGACCCCTTTATGGCCAGTATTACAACGGGTCGTATTTTGTTGTGATGGCTGTTTACGAAAAGCGGCGTAACCGGCTATGCCCAGAAACATGATCAATGCCGGAAACAGCACGCAATCCAGGTAACCTGTCAACGCCGACAGGCCAACCGTACCCAGCAAAATGACCAAAACCGGGGTGAAGCAACACAAGGCCACAATGATTGAACCGATAACCCCGGTGCGCAGAAGCTTGGCGTTATCCATGGCCACTTTACTCTTTAACCCTGGACGGATAACCTGCGTTGGTGGTGGCTTCGGTCAATGCTTTTACTGAGGTTTTTTCGTCATCGAACGTGACAACAGCCAGCTTGTTCTCAAAGGTGACTTCGGCGCTACTGACACCATCAACATTTTGTAAGGCCTTTTTGACTGTAAACGGACAGGTCACACAGTTCATGGTTGGCACTTCCAGTGTGACGGTTTGCTCTTTGGCAAATGCAGTCAGGCTAAGTAAGGTCAAAAAGAGCAATAGTGTGATTTTTTTCATCGTTTTCTCCGAGTATTCAAGGCTTAAAAGAGTTGTCATGCGAACCAGATGATCCAGTAATTACTGGTGATGAGCACCAGTGCGGTTAGCGCAGCGACCCAGAAAATCACCTGACGGCGCCTGCGTACTCGTGGTACGGCGCAGGCGGTGCCGGGCTCACAGGTTTCGATGGGGCGATAGATTTTCCAGCCGGAAAAACCAAATAAAGCCAATACCAGCAGGATAAATATGGGGCGGTACGGTTCTAACAGAGTCAGATTGCCAATCCAGGAACCACTGATACCGAGCAGCAGCAAGACGAAGGGCCCGGCGCAGCAAAGGCCCGCGCCGATGGCGGCGATAACACCGCCGATAATGGGCAGATTGGATTCTTTCTGGGACACGGCTTACTCCTCTGATGTATGTGATGGGAGTAAGTGTAAAGGCCGTACCAGAGTACGGTGTCAAGCAAGAAATCAGGGGGCATTGTTGTCGTCCGGTTGAAGGGACTCGATGATGGGACAATGGGTCTGGTCCAGATTGACGGCGCACTGGTTCAGCAGATCATCGAGGACGATTTCCAGACGCCGCAGATCGGCCAGCTTGGCGCGTACGCTGGCAAGTTTCTGAGCTGCCATGCCCTGAACTTCCCGACAGGGTGATTCTCCGAGTTCAAGCAGATTAGCGATCTCCTCCAGGGTAAACCCCAATTCCTGGGCGCGTTTGATAAATAAGATCCGGGCCAGGGTTGCCCTAGAATAAGTGCGGTAACCCTCGGTTGGTTTGGGTGGTTGTGCGATCAACCCGCGGCGTTCGTAGTAGCGGATGGTTTCAACATTAACACTTGCTGCTTCAGCCAATTGGCCGATGGTGTAGTTCTCGTTCATGACCAAAGTGCTCCCAGTGGTACGGCATAGAGATTTTCACCAAAAGCCGTTGTATGATCGCCATCGTAGAGCAAGATACCCATTTTGAAGCGCTCACCGGCCACACTTTGAAAACGTTTCAAGCCGGTAAAATCTTTGGCACTCAACGTCGCAGCTGCTTTGACTTCGATCGCGAAACAGTCGCCTATGGCGTTTTCGATGATCACATCGACCTCCACTTTATCCTTGTCCCGGTAGTGATAGAAACTCAACGGTTCTTCGATCCATACTGCCTGTTTTCGCAGTTCGTTGTAGACAAAGGATTCCAGCACCAACCCAAAATCACCGGGCTGCTTCAGCAGGCGTTCCCGGTTCAGGCCACGAACAGCGCACATCATGCCGGTATCAATGGAATGCAGTTTGGGCGTTTTCACCAACCGTTTGTATTCGTTGGAATGCCAGGCCGGCAATTGCTCCACCAGAAACAACTGCTCCAGCAACGCCATGTATTTTTTAATGGTCAGTCGATCCAGCCCAAGTTTAGCGCCCAGTTCGGTCAGGTTAACCAGTTTTCCTGCATAAAAGGCGGTGAGTTTGAGTAACTTGGCCATCAAATCGGGGTGATCGATATGGGTCAGATCGCGGATATCCCGCTGGATCAATGTACTGACGTACTGTTGATACCAAGCGGTGCTTCGCCGCTCATTGGCACGTTGCAGAGGCTCGGGGAAACACCCCGTAATCAACCGTTGCAGTAGATGATCCCGCACACGAATGTCCTGAGCCGAAGGCGCTTCCTGGTTCAGTAGTTTGCTTAAAAAGCTGGGGGGTCGTCCATGGATCTCACATTCGGAAAGCGTTGTCAGGCGAACCGACTCCATCCGGCCGGCCAGGGAATCCGATAGCCGGGGCAATAACAAGGCATTGGCAGAACCCGTCAGGAGAAAGCGACCTGCCGTGCGTTGTTCATCCACAGCCTGCTTTATGGAGACGAACAGTTCAGGCAGGCGCTGAACCTCATCGAGCGCAATTCGTTTCGGTGGCAGATTACGGATGAACCCGACGGGATCAGCTTGTGCAATTTCGAATTGGGCCTGATCGTCCAGGGTAATGTATTCCCAGTTTTCAGCGCCCATCTCACCAATCAACGCCTTCACCAGAGTGGTTTTACCGACTTGGCGAGGCCCCATCACAAAGACCACCGGGGTGTCGCTTAGCGCTTCTTTGACATTGATTTCAGAATAACGTGGGTACATAAAATAAGCGCTCGGCTAATTGATTGTTGTAATTCGTCTATTCGTTATTTTAATATCGTCTATTCGTGAATACAATGCCGTCTAATTGTTAGATACGACAATGGCGTCTCACGAATATAAAAACATCAATAAAAACAACGCTATAGGAGTAGTTGGCGTAACTAAGCCCAAGTGAGAGCCCATGACAGCCAAAGAGCAGTTCTTAACCAGCCAGCAGCGATACCAACCGTTAATGCTGCCACAACGATTTTCCGACGAAGAAATGGTTCGCGATTGGACGCTGAGCCGACGCGATTGCCAGGTGGTCAACAAGTACCGTAAGCAATACCGTCTGGGATTTGCTATCCAACTGTGCGCCATGCGTCTCTATGGCCGGTTTCTTAACCAACTCCATGATCTATCCCCCCGGGTAATCAGCTACCTGAGCAGTCAACTCGACCTCCCGCCCACGCTAACCGTGGACGTGCCCGAACGGGAGGCGACACTATTGGAGCATCGGAACAACATCCTCAAGTATCTGGGCTTTCAACGGTTTGATGACACAGTGGAAGCCGACCTGGATCGCTGGATAGAGGAACACGCCCGTCAGGGGCTGCTGCCGGATGAACTTTTTCACCGGGCAGAATGTTACCTGTTGTTGAACCGTATTATGTTGCCCGGACCCTCGACCATCGAACGGCAGATCATCCGTGTTTGTAACCAGGTCCACACTCAGCTTTTTGAGCAGGTGTTTGATCAGATGTCCCCTGAACTGCGCGGTGCCATCGACGATCTGTTGCAAACCACGGACGGTAATCAACGAACCTACTTCAACCAACTCAAAGAGTATCCACCGGCCGCCAAAATCTCATCGCTGAAACGCTATTTGGAGCGCTATGACAATCTGGTGGCCACCGGCATTAATGAATTCGAGGAAAAGGTCATTGATACCGCTTTTCTTCACTACCTGTATCGACTGACCAAGCGCTACAGTGCCAAGGACATGAAACGCTTCAAAGACCACAAGCGCTATGCCCTGATGGTGTGCTTCCTGTTAGAATCCCGCAAGATCCTGCTGGATAACCTGGTCAAAATGCACGATCAGTACATGACGGAACTGTGCCGACAAACCAGAAACAGCCACGACAAAAAGCACAAGGAATTCCGCAAACGCCAGAAGAAAGCTATCGACGCCGTGCTCGATACCACGCATGTTTTGCTGGAATGGCCGGATGAACAGCCGTTGTACAAGAATGACTTATGGCAGCGTATTGACGAGAAACACTTGCTGGCCTCCATTGAGGATCTGCACATTTTTAAACGCCTGGAAGAACGCGGCTATTGCGATTTGTTGCTGACCCGTTACCCCAGTTTACGAAAGTATTTTTCCGACTTTATACGGTTACCGTTTGAAGTGGCGAAAGGTTCTGGGCCACTGATAAAAGCCATCCAGTTCGTCCGGCAGTTGGATGACGGCGATCTGAAAAAACTGCCGGAGAATACACCGACTGCGTTCATTCCCCGCGAGCTGCGTCGCAGCCTTAAAGATCAAACCGGCAACATCAATCGCAATGTTTGGGAAATGGGTCTTGCTCTCGCGATGAAAGATGCGTTGCGTTCCGGCGATTTGTATTTGCCACAGAGCAAACAGCATGTGTCGTTCTGGGATCTGACCTTGAACGAGCCCAACTGGGATGAAACCAAACACACTGTCTATACCGAGCTACAGCAGCCTTTGCCGCACGAAGTGCGTTCCGCCATTTCAACCCAGTTCCACGAAGCGGTGTCAGCAGCGCAAAAGCGTTTTGGACTGGATAATTTCGCCGAGATACACAATGGCCGGCTGAAACTCAAGCGTGACGACAAGCTGGACGTACCGGATAAAGTCAACCAACTGCAAAAGGTGATCGATGCGCATATGCCCAGCATACGCATCGAGCAACTGCTGATGGAGGTGGATCAAATGACGCATTACAGTCGTCACTTTGTCCCTATCCAGCATCACCAGTCACGGCCCAAAAACTTTTACAAAAGCCTGATGGCTGCCATTATTTCACAAGCCACAAACCTGGGCGTCGTGTCCATGAGTAACAGCGTCAATGGCGTTACTGTCGATATGCTAAGGCATATCCTGCAATACTATATTCGCGAAGAAACCCTGATCAACGCCAGTGCTGAAATTGTGAATCAACACCATGAGCTGCCGTTGAGTGCGGTGTATGGCTCCGGTACATTGTCCTCTTCAGATGCGCAACGCTTTAAAATCCGCGCCGACAGCCTGTTGGCTTCATACTATCCCCGCTATTACGGCTACTATGAAAAAGCCATCGGGATCTACACCCACGTATCCGATCAATATTCAGTGTTCAGCACCAAGATCATTTCCTGTAGCCCTCGTGAAGCCCTGTATGTTCTGGACGGTCTGCTGGAAAACAACACGATTCTGAAAATCCGAGAGCACACCACCGATACGCATGGGTATACTGAAATCGTCTTCGCCCTCTGTCATTTGCTCGGCTTCTACTTTATGCCACGTATTCGGGATCTGAAGGATCAGCAGCTATACCGTATCGACAAATCCGTCGATTACGGTGACCTCAACCATTTACTCACGAAAACAGCTGATCTGTCGATCATTGAGGAGCAATGGGAATACATGATGCGGGTGGTCATTTCTCTGAAGCAGAAAACTGCGCCAGCACACGTCATCGTTCAACGGTTGACCAACAGTTCACCCTCCGATCGCCTCACCAAGGCCTTTACCAACCTGGGCCGGATCATCAAGACCGAATACATTCTGCGGTACCTGACTGACAAAGAACTGCGCCAAACTGTCCAGCGGCAACTGAACAAAGGGGAATACCGGCACAAACTGCCGCGCTGGATATTCTTTGCGGACCAGGGGGAATTCACCACAGGGGACTATGAGGAAATCATGAATAAGGCCAGCAGCCTCAGCTTTCTATCCAATGCCATTCTGTACTGGAACACGATCAAGATAAATGACGTGGTTGAGCAGCTCCGGCAGCAGGGGGAGGATATCGACGACGAGACCTTATCCCATATCTCGTTACTGCCCTATAAGCATGTGTTGCCCAATGGTACGTATTTTATTGAAGATGAGGGGGAGGGGTAATTATTCGGAAACCTACGGTTACGCGGAGAGCCTAGGAGTCAAAACCGTAGGTTTTCGTTCAAATGCCCCCGCTGGTCCGACATGGCATAAACGTTGTGCCTGCCCTTATCGTTACGGTCAGGGCAGGTACATTTATTGTGTAAGGGTTGCTCATGCATCAACACGATCATTCACACCACAGAGATGAAAGTGCAAGCCGCATAGCAATGGCGTTCTTTCTTAACGTGGGCTTTACCATCATCGAATTCATCGGCGGCTGGCTCACCAACAGCACGGCTATCATGGCCGATGCGGTGCACGATCTGGGCGACAGTCTGTCCATTGGCAGCGCCTGGTTCCTGAACCGGCTGGGACGTAAATCCGCCGACACCGAATTCACCTATGGCTACCGACGGTTGTCCCTGTTCGGCGCCCTGATCAACGGCCTGGTATTGATTGCCGGATCGCTGTGGGTATTAGGCGAAGCAATTCCCCGACTGGCCAATCCAGTGATGCCCGTCACCGAGGGCATGTTAGCGCTGGCGATTCTGGGCGTCACCGTCAACGGTATTGCTGCTTATCGCCTTAGCAAGGGAAATACGCTGAACGAAAAGGTATTGAACTGGCATTTATTGGAAGATGTGCTGGGGTGGGTGGCAGTGCTGATTATTTCAATCGTTTTGCAGTTTGCCGACTGGCCTATTCTCGACCCATTGTTATCGGTGGGGTTTACTCTCTTTATTCTGTTTAATGTGTGTCGGAATCTTTGGGTAACCTGCAAGCTTTTCTTTCAGGCTGTTCCAGATAAGGCGCTTCACGAAGAGATCCGGCGAACACTAATTGGCATTAATGGCATCAGCGGAATTCATCACCAGCACCTCTGGTCCCTGGATGGTGAACAGCATGTACTGACGGCCCATATCGTAGCGGATCACGAGGGAGTTTTTGGCCCTGACGAATACTGTGCCATCAAACAATCCATTGCTATGGCGCTCGAACAATACCCGCTGGCTCACACCACAATTGAAATCGAGCTGACCGAAGAAGCTTGCCGGGATCAACCCGTGCCCAGCCAAACGGATCAGCACTAACAAGAGGACTTCGTATGTCCATACTCTACACGCTCGGTTTGTTCATCATCACCGCTATTGCGGAAATAGTGGGCTGTTATCTGCCATACCTCTGGCTGAAGAAATCCGCATCCGCATGGGTTTTGCTGCCGGCAGCGTTCAGCCTAGCGCTGTTTGCCTGGCTACTGTCTCTTCATCCAACCGCAGCGGGCCGGGTTTATGCGGCCTATGGCGGCGTCTATGTTTCGGTGGCCATACTGTGGTTGTGGGGTGTGGATGGGATTCGCCCGCATCTGTGGGATTTTGTAGGCGTGGCCATCACCTTGTTAGGGATGGGCATTATCATGTTTGCGCCGAGATGATTTCGATCCTGCGGATTTACTTTCCCTTTTTTAGGGATTCAGCGTTCAGCAACAAGCTCATTTTTTCCATCAGAATGATTGATGCGTTATTATTGAACTGCTGTCCTTCCTCAATGTACTCCCAAACGGTAGCATCACTTTTCCAGCCTCCTTGCTTTTTAATCAGTTCAAAGTCCACGCGCTCCCGTGCCGCCGAGGTAGAGAGGCCGCGACGAAAACTATGACTGCTTAAGTCGGGCGCAAAATCGAACTGGCAGGCCTTGCCCAAGGTTTTGAGAAGATCGTTTACCGCCTCTGGATTCAGCGCTCTTTCCCGAACATGATCCCAGCGGTTGATGGGCCTGAAGAGGGGGCCCTCATTGATACCAGCTACTTTCATCCATGCTTCGATCGCTGTAGCCGGACAACAACTTTCAGCCCCCAAAGGTAAAGCACGAACCAACCCCGTTGATTGCTGATCGGTTTTGGAGCGAGGCAACCGAATGATCAGACCTTCCGGCTCCCAATTCACATCACTGATTTGAATCGCAACCAGTTCGCTGCGGCGGAAAGCCCCAAAAAAGCCGGTTAATACCAGCGCAATGTCCCGGTGCTTTTTTTTGCTGTCTGGGAGTTGCCGCATGTGATTCACCATTTCGGCGATGTGCTCCAGACGCAGTGCCTTGGCTTTGCGCTTGGGCTGACCATGAGTGCGACGGATGCCTTCCATGGTTTTGCGGACCAACGGATCACTTATCGGATCAATGAGTCCTTGGTAATGGTGCCATTGGCTAATGGCTGTCAGGTGCAGATCCAGGGTCCGGGTGTTGAGCGATTCGGCTCTGCCCAGCAGGTACCGGACGACAGTATCCCGGTCTGTGGGCAGGCGACCACCCCATTTTTCAAATTGCCGAATGGCCGAACGGTAGGCTTTACGCGTGTTGTCGGACGTCGCTGCCTGGAGGTATTGCCGCAATGACTCGGATTCCTGGCGTTCAACCAGGGTCGAATCCTCATTACGTAATGACAAGTCGTTAGCCTGTTTTGGTGGTTTGTTGTTCATGAATAGGATTTCCTTCGATGTCACCCAAAAGGCGGCTATGTACTGGTGTTACAAGTCGAAAATTTATGGCTCAATCCATTAACCTACGATAATGAGCATTATCGTAGGTTAGAATTTGAAATTCAATCGTATTTGAAAAACATCAATATAATGTTATTTTACGTGTTACATAATACGTTATTAAATAATCTGAGAGGAATCCACATGGCCCGTGCCGGTGTCACTTACCACGACGTTGCCAAAGCCGCTGAAGCGATCAAAAGTCAGCGCCAAGAACCTACTGTAGACCGGGTGCGTGAACACCTCGGAACCGGCAGCAAAAGCACCATCGCACCACTGCTCAAACGTTGGCGATCAGATAACGGAGAGGCGGCCGATATCGGCGGGCTACCGAACGACTTAATCGAAGTGGTAAAGTCGCTGCATGAGCGGGTACAACAAATGGCCGACCATCGTATCGAGCAGGCCCGTCAGGAATTTGAAGGTTTCAATAACGAGCTTCGTAAAGAGTTGACCGATTCCAAAAACACAATCGCGCAGCTTACTGCTCGACAACAAGATCTTGAAAGCCAGATTGAGCGGCAAAACAAAGAAAAAGGTGAGGTAAAAAAGTTTCTGGAAGGTGCGCGTATCAGCCTGGTTAAAGCCGAGTCCCAACGAGACGAAGCGATTGCGAGGACTACTGAACTGAAGGGAAGCGTTGCTGAACTCAAGCAGGAAAACAAGGATATTCGAGAGCACTTTGAACACTATCAGCAGCGCACAGCGGAAGACCGTCAGCAGGAGCGCGAACAGTTTCGCACTGTTATTCAGGGATTAAAAGATCAGATTCGTGATCTGCAACACCGGCTCACCCAAGCCGAGTCCAAAGCGTCTGAGTTATTTGATGCTAATGCACAGTTACAAAGCAACGCCGGTAAACTTGAACAAGCCAATGCAACGCTAAACAGGGAGCTAAACGGAAAGATAGAAGATATCCAGGGTCTGAAGCGCGAGATTGAAGACGCCGTGACGAAGTATCGGGATTCCCAGCATAAAAATGAACAAATGGCGGAAAACATGGCAGTGATCACCACCCAAAAAGCAGATGTGAGCAAGGAATTGGCTGTGTCAGCTCAAGTATTGGAAACCACCAAAGCCGAACTAAAAGCCTGCCAGGACAAGATTGCATTTCTGACTGACGAGAACAAGGTAATACTTCAGGAAAAGGCGATGATCCAGGGGCAGTTTAAGCAACTCCAGGGCTCGCTATGATCGTGTTAGAGCCAAACTTGTCAAATTTGTCGGTTCTTCCACAGAACCCCCATAAGGTATGTCTGGGTAATAACTTTTGTCACCTATTTCGACCATAAGACTGGTAGCTTCGCTACCTAAGCCTATACGATAATCTCCTCGGAATTGATCACCTTCATACTCAGGCTTCGTGCTCGAATCATAGCTAAGTTTGAGCTTAACTATTTTTCCATCGTGATTTTCAGATCCCTGGAATACACCGCTCACCACCAAATCGGTTTCAGATGCCATGCTTACAGACGACATAATTGCGATTGATGATGCAGCGATAATCGTCGCTGTTTTCTTAAACATTCTATGCTCCTTGTGAATAGAATAGATAAAGGAGTGCAAACGATGTCTCAAATAGCGAAACAGATCTACGCGATACCATTTATTAAAAATGAAGGGTTTTTAAAAAAAGGCGACTTTGGGGAGAGCCGCCAATCGGAGGGAATTTACTTTTGTTCTTGCTTTTCTTTTTGAATTCGATAATAGATTTCTTCTCTGTGTACTGGCACCTCCTTTGGCGCATTCACGCCCAATCTAAGTTGATTTCCTTTTACTCCTAGAACGGTTACCGTAACGTCATCACCGACCATTAATGTTTCGCCAATCCTTCTGGTTAAAATAAGCATTTGATCCTCTATTTATACAATTAAAACTAACCTCGACGTAATACAATCAACCGCTTTTAAACACATCATAAAGTCACATATTGGTAATTGTCATGGGGAAACCATTTTCTTTAAA
>Ga0207876_1000333_pt1 | contig 17332 bp, 14 predicted proteins | sample MalvirmetaMSP146_FD_184237 | JGI IMG/M metagenome (GOLD analysis project Ga0207876, IMG submission 184237) | Marine viral communities from the Deep Pacific Ocean - MSP-146 (SPAdes) | ecosystem: Environmental > Aquatic > Marine > Oceanic | place: Pacific Ocean | collected 2011-07-10
CCTCCAGTGAACCGCTGTTGTCAATCACAATGTCTGCCCGTGCCAGGCGCTGCTGTCGCGGCAGCTGCGCGGCCATGATGCGCTTTACCTGATCCTCGTCGTTGTTGTCTCGCTGCACCGTGCGCGCCAGTTGCATCTCCTCCGGGACATCCACAACAACCACCAGCGCGGCGAGCTCGCGCTGGGTAGCGGATTCCAGCAGCAGGGGGGAACTGAGCAGGGTGTAAGGGCTGCGCGAGGCGGCCAACTGGCGCTGGATCTCCTCACCGATAAGTGGGTGGGTCAGCTGCTCCAGCCACTTGCGCTGTGCCGGGTCGGCAAACACGATACGCCGCAGGGCAGCGCGGTCCAGGCTGCCGTCACCCTGCAGCACCTCGGGGCCGAAGCGCCGGGCAATCGCGGCCAGCGCCGGTGTGCCGGGCTCTACGACGATGCGTGCCGCCAGATCCGCATCAACCACGGTGATGCCGTGACGGACGAAGCGGTCCGTGACGGCGGTCTTGCCGCTGCCGATGCCGCCGGTAATGCCGATGATCAGGCTCATTCTCTCCCCTATCGTCTAACTGGCCCTGTCAGGCGGGCAAGCCGTTCGCGCCCAGCCAGGCCTGGAGGATGGGCTCACCCCAGATCAGGGCCAGCCACCCGGCGGCCGCCAGGTAGGGTCCGAAGGGCATGGGAATATCACGGCCACGGCGCGCGATGACGATCAGGAGAATACCGACCATGGCGCCCACCAGCGAGGAAAGCAGGACCACCAGCGGCAGTGCCTGCCAGCCCAGCCAGGCCCCCAGCGCTGCCAGCAGCTTGAAATCCCCGTAGCCCATACCCTCCTTGCCGGTCGCCAGCTTGAACAGCCAGTACACGCTCCACAGGATGCCATAGCCCGCGATGGCGCCGAGCACGGCGTCGGTAATGGGCACGAACGTGCCACTCAGGTTGAACGCCAGTCCCAGCCACAGCAGGGGCAGGGTAATGTCGTCGGGCAGCAGCTGGGTATCAAAGTCTATCAGAGTGAGGGTGATGAGTGCCCAGGTCAGCAGCACGGCGCCGGCCAGCTGCCAGCCAGGGCCGTAATGCACTCCCAGCCAGAGTGTGACGAGTCCGGTGGCCGCCTCCACCACGGGGTAGCGCGGGGAAATGCGCGCGCGGCATCCGGCACAGCGGCCCCGGAGCAGCAGGTAACTGATCACCGGGATGTTCTGCCAGGGGCGCACCGGTGCCTTGCAGTGGGGGCAGTGGGAGTTGGGTGCGGCCAGGCTCAGCGGCGCTGCTTCCGCCACGGGTTGCGCCAGGAGTTCGCAACACTCCCTGCGCCACTGCGCCTGCATCATCAGCGGCAGCCGGTACACCACCACATTGAGGAAACTGCCGACGACCAGACCCAGCAGCAACAGGCAGCTTGCCAGCCACCCGGGCTGCGCCAGGAATACGTCCAGCACCCGCGCTGGCCTAGATTACCGAACCCAGCATGAAGATCGGCAGGTACATGGCGATCATCAGGCCGCCGACTAGCACGCCGAGCACAGACATGATAATGGGCTCCATCAGTGAGCTGAGGCTGTCTACCGCGTTGTCCACGGCTTCCTCGTAGTGCTGGGCGACCTTGTCCAGCATGTCGTCAAGCGCGCCGGATTCCTCACCGATAGAGACCATCTGCAGCAGCATGTTCGGGAACAGGCCGGTGGCGCGAATCGCCTGGTACAGCGTGGTGCCGGTGGTAACGTCGTCGCGAATCTGCATGATTGCCTTGCTGTACACCGAGTTGCCCGCAGCGCCGGCGGTGGAGTTCAGGGCATCGACCAGCGGCACGCCGGCGGCGAAGGTCGTCGCCAGGGTGCGGGAGAAGCGGGCCACAATCGCATCGTGCACAATGCCTCCCACCACAGGCAAGCGCAGGGCGAGTCGATCCAGTGCCTCGGCAAACGCCACCGAGCGGTGTTTGGCCTCCTTCATGCCATAGCCGGCGGCAATCATGCCAATGAGGATGATAAACCACCATTCCTGCATGAAATTCGAGAGCCCCACCACCATCAGGGTGAACGCCGGCAGGTCGGAGCCGAAGCTGCGGAAGGTATCGGCAAACTGCGGCACCACCTTGATCAGCAGAATGGCGGTCACGACGATGGCTACAATCACCACCGCAGTGGGGTAGGTCATGGCCTTTTTAATCTTGGCTTTCAGCTGCTCGGTTTTTTCCTTGTAGGTGGCGACCCGGCTCAGCATGACCTCCAGCGTACCCGAGGCCTCGCCCGAGGCGACCAGGCTGCAGAACAGGTCGTCGAACTGACGCGGGTACTTTGCCAGCGACGGCGCCAGGCCGGAACCGGAGGCAACGTCGTTCTTGATACTGACCACCAGCTCGCGCATGCGCGGCTTTTCCAGACCTTCTGCAACGATGTCGAAGCTCTGTACCAGCGGCACCCCGGCTTTCATCATCGTGGCCAGCTGGCGTGTGAAAATGGCGATATCCGCGGGCTTGATCGGCTTGCCGCCGCCACCGAACAGGGGCTTCGCCTTCTTCTTGACTGTTTTCGGCTTGATGCCCTGGGTGCGCAGCTGCGCGCGGGCAACGCCCGAGCTCTGTGCGGTGATCTCACCCTGTGTCGCGCGCCCGTTGCGGTCGACGCCGTTCCACACAAATACGTTTTTTGCCGCGTTGGTAGCCATAGTCTCGTCCGTTTAGCACGTGGTTACGCAGTGTCTAGTCCGTGGTCACCCGGTTCACTTCTTCCAGGCTGGTCATACCCTTGAGTACCTTCAGCAGCGCGGACTGGTGCAAATCCGGGAAGCCCTCCGCCCGCGCTTGCTTGTGAATTTCCATGGCGTTGCCCTGGGACAGAATCAGCTGGGCGATGGTCGGGGTGATACGCACCACCTCGTAGATACCGACCCGGCCCTTGTAGCCGTCCTTGCAGAGGTCGCAACCCACAGCGCGCCGGATATCGGCGTTGGCCAGCTGTTCCTCACTGAAGCCTGCTTTCAGCAGCACCTCGGTGGGCAGTTCGGCGGGTTCGCTGCATTCCTTGCAGAGGCGCCGCGCCAGTCGCTGGGCGATAATCAGGTTGACCGATGTGGCGAGGTTGAACGAGGGTACGCCCATGTTCAGCAGTCGCGTGACGGTCTCCGCGGCGCTGTTGGTGTGCAGGGTGGATAGCACAAGGTGACCGGTCTGGGCGGCCTTGATGGCGATTTCCGCGGTTTCCAGGTCGCGGATCTCACCGACCATGATCACGTCCGGGTCCTGACGCAGGAAGGAGCGCAGGGCCTCGGCGAAATTGAGCCCCACCTTGGGGTTCACGTGCACTTGGTTGACACCTTCCATATTGATTTCCACCGGGTCCTCCGCGGTGGAAATATTCCGCTCCGGCTGGTTCAGCAGGTTGATACCGGTATACAGCGACACCGTTTTACCCGAACCGGTGGGACCGGTGACCAGAATCATGCCCTGGGGTTTGCTCAGCGCATCCAGATACATCTTCTTCTGGTCTTCCTCGTAGCCCAGTGCGTCGATACCCATCTGCGCGCTGCTGGGATCCAGGATACGCAGCACCACTTTCTCGCCGAACAGGGTGGGCAGGGTGTTGACCCGGAAGTCGATGGCCCGGTTGCGGGACAGCTTCATCTGGATGCGCCCGTCCTGCGGTACCCGCCGCTCGGAGATATCCATCTGCGACATGATTTTCAGACGCGCGGCCATCCGTGCCGAGAGGTTCTTGGGCGGCTTGACCACCTCGCGCAGAATGCCGTCGGTGCGGAAACGCACCCGGTAGTTCTTCTCGTAGGGTTCGAAGTGAATGTCCGATGCGCCCTGCTTGATGGCGTCCACCAGCACCTTGTTGATGAAACGTACGATGGGTGTCTCGTCGACACCGTCTGAGCCCGCGTCCTCTTTGCTGTTGTCATCACCGGTGGAGATGTCGATATTATCAAAGTCTTCGGATTCGAGGTCACCCAGCCCTTCAGTGAGGTTGTCCTGGGACTCCATCCAGTCCGTGATCACCGCGTTCAGGCTGCGCTCCTCGACGAGGATGGCATCGGTGTTGACACCGGTGTGGAACTTGATTTCGTCCAATGCAGCCAGGTTGGTGGGGTCCGAGACGGCGATGAACAGGCGATTGCCGCGGCGGAACAGGGGCAGGGCATGGTGCTTGGTAACGAGGTTGGTATCCACCAGGCCGCTGGGCAGGGTGGCCAGGTTGAAGGCGCTGATGTCGAACAGCGGCACCCCAAATTCGTTGGAGGCGATCTCCGCGATGCGGTGGCTGTCGAGGCTAAGCTTGTCAACGAGGTATTTGACCAGGGGAACCCGCTGGTAGGTCGCCTCGCGCTGCGCTTCCTTGGCAGCCTCGGCGCTCAGCAGGCCCTCCACCACAAGGCGCCCCGCGAGGCCACTCAACTGCCCGATTGCTCTTTCGTTCATCCTGCCTGCATCCCTGGGGGTCGCATTATTTTGTCAATACTCAGCCCAAGTATACCCAGAGAAAGTTCATGCTAATACCCTGAAGCGGTCGTAAAAGCATGATTTTATATGGATTTTTGCCCAAATTTGGCGCGGGTTCGCCCGCTGTGCGACAGGCTGCGTCACCGCCAGGCTGACAATAAACGTCACATCCGGCCGCTTTCTGACCCAAATTGGTCAGGTGTACGGTGGGCAGGGCGGTGCTTCTGAATACGCCTGAATTGTAACACCATGTTTTATAAACAAATATTCTCCTGCTCGAGCCCTCGTGTTTGATTGGCACGCTTCATGCTTAGTCTGACTCGCAACGCGCTCACTGAGCAAGCGTGCGGACCAAACACCCCGCAGGGGACAGGAGTAAGGAACATGAAAATGCAGAATGTACAAAAGGGTTTTACCCTGATCGAACTGATGATCGTAATCGCGATCGTGGGCATCCTGGCGGCTATTGCGCTGCCGGCCTATCAGGATTACACCGTGCGGGCGAAGATGTCCGAGCCGCTGGCGGCGCTGGCTGAGGCGAAGACCACGATCGCTGAGTACTACTCAGCAACCGGTAATCTGCCTACCGCTGCTGCTGCAGGCATCAACGATTTCCCTAATAAGGAAATTGTAAAGTCTGTAATTTATAGCAGCACATCCGGAGTCGGTCCGTTGCTAACTGCCGTTGTGCAGGCGGGCGTAGTGCCAGGGGCGGCGGGTGATACCTTTGTGCTTTCTGGAACCACGCGGACTGATCGCTCAATAGATTGGAAGTGCAAACCAGCCGCTTCTGATGCTATTCCTGCCAAGTTCCTCCCGGCCAACTGCCGCGGCTAATGTTTAGCTGAGCACCAAAAGCCCGGCATTGCCGGGCTTTTTTTAGGTTCATCGCGGGTTAGCGGGAATTTGGTAGAGGCGAACGGTCAATCGGTTTAGGTTGTAAGTGCGACCAAACAGCCGACCGAAGGACCGCCGCCATGTTCGATGCTACGTTTCCAGCGTGCTTCTGGGAAGGGTTTCTCCCGCTCTCGTCACAGCCACTAGGCAATGAGGGCTTACTGATCACGCTTCGGGCGGATCCGTCCCGGTTGGCTCGGTGTTCTCGTTGCCATCACCCGTGCCGTCGAGTGCACGATACCCATTTGCGCCGTGTCAGGGACGCGAATTTGTTCGAGTACCGCGTCTGGCTGGACGTGCCTGTTCGGCGAGTCCTTTGCAGACACTGTGGTGTGTCGAGAGAGCACCTGCCTTGGCTTCCATCCCATGCGCGCCTGACGACACGAATGCAGCAGTACGCCGAGCAGTTGTTGCGACTGCTGCCTATCAAGCATGTGGCCCAGCTCACGGGGCTGCATTGGCATACCCTGAAGGGCATCGATAAAGCACGATTAACCCGCGATCTGCCGGCACCTGACCTGCGCCGTGTGCGCTATCTGTTGATGGACGAATTCGCCCTGCACAAGGGTCATCGCTATGCGACGGTGGTCATGGATGCTGAGCGCAGGAGCGTACTCTGGGTGGGCACGGGACGTTCGCGCGAGTCGGTCAGGCCGTTCTTCCTCTGGCTTGGCGAACACTGTCAACACATCGAAGCCGTGGCGATGGACCAGAATACGGCCATGGATCTCGAGGTTCGCGCTCACTGCCCGAACGCCAGAGTCGTGTACGACCTGTTCCACGTCGTGGCCAAGTATGGCCGCGAGGTGATTGACCGTGTTCGTGTCGATCAAGCGAACCAGCTGCGACACGATAAGCCCGCGCGGCGCCTGGTGAAGCAGTCGCGCTGGCTTCTCCTGCGGAACCCCGAGAATCTCGATCAGCGTCAGGCTGCCAGCCTCGACGAGCTTCTGGCCGTGAATCAACCGCTGATGCTGGCGTACCTGATGAAGTCGCAGCTCAAAGGATTGTGGTATGCGAGGACTGAACGGGCCGCCAGGTGGCGGCTCACGCACTGGCTCAATCAGGCTTTGTCGAGCGGCGTTGCTTCACTGGAGAGGTTCGCAAGGAATCTGCGGCCCTATGCCGAAGGTATCATTGCCAGTGCAAGCTATCCGCTCAGCACGAGCGTACTGGAAGGCGTGAACAATCGGATCAAGGTGATCAAGCGCATGGCCTACGGCTATCGCGACGTTGATTACTTCTTCCTGAAGATCAAAGCCGCCTTCCCCGGAAATGCGCGATGAACCTTTTTTTTGCAGTCGTTTTTTGGGGGTGTTGTCCATGTGGTTTAGGTCGCTAAGCAGTTGTTTCTGTTCGGTTTTGTTGGCACTGGCGGGCCCCGCGTTTGCGGAGGAGGACGCCGATATCGTTGCCTGGGAGACCTTCATGGAGGCGGCTCGCGATGCGGGCAGCCGGTTCCTGCGTGACCATTCGCAGGGGAGTGATGTCGAGCGGGCGACGGCACTGATGTATATGACCCAGCAGCTCGCAGTCAGTGTGCAGCAATCGGTCGCTGATGCCGATACGTCTCTGCCCCTGTTGCGATTGGGCGCGACCAATATCAACAAGTGGGGATTGGACAGCGCCGACGCGCGTTACCTGGGCGCCGCCCTGCGCGACGACGGAACCTACCGCCTGTTCGGCACACTGGGCAGCGCGAAGTTGAGTGCCATACAGGTCGTTACGGATTATCCCCGCTTTCAAGCTCATGCCTCGCTGGACGGTAGTGAACTACAGGTCAACACGGACGGCCGGTTTGAGGTGCGTCTGGGGCGCGGAGCGAGACCGGCGGATTGGCACGGCCCCTGGTTGCCCATTGCGGAGGGTGCGAATCGACTTTTGATTCGGGAATATTTCGGTGACTGGACCCAGGAACGTCCTGGAGCCTGGACCCTGGAACGCATGGAGGCGGGCCGGATTGATGCAACCAGACACGCTGATGTAGCTGCTGCGAGCCGGCAATTGAAAGAGATGGTCGACCGGTTTTCCTATCGGCTGAATGTCTGGATGCCCTGGCTGGCCACGACCCGCACCGAGCGCCTGAACACCTTGCAGCAGTTGAGCCCGAGCGGTCAGGGACTGCAAAACAATGTCTACGGTGAGGGCTGGTTTTCCCTCGCCGATGATGAGGTCCTGCTGATCGTTCTCGATGCCCCCGATGCCGATCTGTGGAGTCTGCAACTGGGTAATATCTGGTGGGAGTCGCTGGACTACATTCATCGCACGGGGTCCATTAATGGTAGCCAGGCACAACCTGACCCGGATGGCCGCTACCGAATTATCGTGGGCTCCGGCGACCCGGGTTACGCCAACTGGCTTGACACGGGAGGGGCGAATGAGGGCGCGATGATGTATCGTTACCTGAACAGCCGGACCGCGCCGGTGCCGCAGGTGCTTCTTCTGCCTTCCTCTCAGTTGGCGCAGCATATGCCAGTCGGTGCGGCGGTGGTCATGCCGGCAGAGCGCGCCCGCCAGATAACATTACGTCGCCAGCACGCGCTCAAGCGCTGGTCGCCCTGACCCGATCATGCAACGTTGACCTGCGGAGGGAAAGTGATGCTACAAGAGTGGTGCTCTTCGCGAGCAGCAAGGCTGAAACCCATCAGGTATGCAGCGGTCATTTACCTGTCCCTCGTGGCCACGCACGCGACGGGCGATGTCCACGGGAATGAGGATACGCTAGGCTCTGCGTTTGCTGATTTGCGCGCAGCGCTTGACCTTTCGGAGCAGGAGATCAGAAACAGCCCCGCATACGGCAGCGATGCCGAACGAGCCGCCGGGTACCAGCATATGATGCGCATGCTGCTGAAGTCGGTTGAAGCGGGCATGTTGCAGGACGCCCGTTACCCGTTTTTCCGCGTGATGGACATGCATGTGCGTGAAGGGGGAGACAATCCGGACCAGCGCTATCTGTTCGCGCCAGTGGAGGGTGGCGCCGCGTATCGTATTCACGGCGAACTGGGCTCAGCAAGCCGTATCGAAGTACAGCTCTACGCAGGCGAGCCCTGGGCTGGAGCAGGCCGGTCGGCGGGCTACCTCGGGTTTGAAGCCATTCCCGTCGACGCCAAGGGTCGGTTTGAGGTCTACCTGTCACCGCCAGGCGCAGCGCCTCGGCCGGGGGCGCTGCCTAACCCCGAGGACGCGACCACGGTGGTGGTGCGCCAGATCTATGCTGACTGGACGCAGGATGCCCCCGGGCATGTGCACATTGACCGGACTGGCATGGAAGGTGGCTTGCGGATGCCAGATACGGAAGCAGACGTGGCAGACCGGCTGCGCGAGACGGCACGGATCCTCAGGCAGTCCGTTGCCGTATGGCCTGCATTTGTGGAACAGCGGTACCGGCAGGTGCGCGAGGCCAATGTGCTGTCGCCACCGCTGGATACGTCGACACTGGGTGGCGTAGAAGGGCGCTGGATGGTGACCGGCCATTTCGATATTCCTCCTGGGTATGCATTGCTGGTGCGCACAACGCCGACCTCTGCACGCTACCAGGCACTGCAGATCACCGACCTCTGGTTTGCTTCCCTGGAGTATGCGAACGGTACCGCGAGTTTTACCCGCAGTCAGTCGGCGCGGGCCAGTGATGGTGCCTACTATCATGTGATTGCTGCGCAGGACCCGGGGTATCCCAATTGGCTGGGCACTGGCGGATTGCAGCGGGGAACGGTGTTACTGCGCTATGACGGTATGACGACGGCACTGGCAGAGGAAGACTGGCCCAAGGCTTCGTTGATAAAGCTGGAAGAGTTGCCGGCAGCCATTCCCGGCTTTTTCGTGCTCAGCCCCGCTGAGCGCGCCGACCAGGTCAGGGCGCGGCGCGCCCATATCCAGCGGCGCTTCAGTCGATAGCAGGTAGCACCCCGCCCGGTGGACGGGGTGCAAAAGGCTGTCAGCCGACGAAGGCTTTGCTCGGTGCAGCAACACCCTCTGACTGGGTGCCTTTCAGGTACGCCAGCATGGTGTCTGCATCAGACACTTCGAAGGGGTCCGTCGGGCACACATCACCGAAGTCCGGCTCGGCAAACAGTTTTTCGATTTTGCCGTCGTTCACCAGCATCGAGTAGCGCCATGAGCGCATGCCAAAGCCAAGATTGGACTTGTCTACCAGCATACCCATTTTGCGCGTGAACTCGCCGTTGCCATCGGGCAGCATTTTCACGTTTTTGGCGCCCACGTGCTTGCCCCACTGGAACATCACGAAGGCGTCGTTGACCGAAAGGCAGTAAATCTCGTCAACGCCCTCTTTCTTGAACTCCTCAAACAGTGCCTCGTAGCGTGGCAGGTGGTTGGAGGAGCAGGTGGGGGTGAAGGCGCCGGGCAGTGAGAATACGATCACCTTTTTACCGGCAAAAATGTCGTCTGTGGTCGTGTCCTGCCAGCGGTAGGGGTTGTCGCCGCCGACGGATTCATCGCGAACACGCATCTTGAACACAGTGTGTGGAACCTGTCCTGCAGAGATCATGGTAACTCCTCAATCATCATTCAATGTGTTGTCGCGCAGCTGCAAGGGGCGAACTGCTACGAGGGGCCACTATAGCCGGAACCAAGAATTCTGAAAATATGATTATTATGATTAATACGATCTAAAAATTAGTATGTCGGATGCGAAGCTGTACTGGATTGCGTCACGGGCTTGAAAGATGTCTTGGGACTGGGCATCTTGTGCAGCAAGCTTCCGACACCACGTCGGTGCGCCACCCCCGGAGAGTAATAATGAAAATTGAGGATGTTAACAGTCGGCCGGCGCTGCGCCGACTTTCAATCGCATTGTGCGCCGCTCTGCCGCTTATGACGGCGTGCAGCGACTCCACTGACAGCGTCGTGGCCCCGGTAGAGCCCCCAGTGGAACCCGCGGCGGTACCGTTCCAGGAGCTGCTGGACCAGGGCATCGCCCGCTATCTGGGCGAATACACGCCGATGTTGTCCGAACAGGACGGCGACGTGGTGAATCACAGCTTTGGTGCTGGCGATGGGCCGCTGTGTCTCACGGGTGGTGAGTACACCATGGCGACGCGCGACACCGGTTCCGAAGACCTGGTGATTTTCCTTCAGGGCGGCGGAGCCTGCTGGTCCGACCTGTGCCTGGCAACGGAGCAGGCCGCGCCTGGCATACCGCCCCTCGGCGTGCTGGATCCGGCACGTGAAGGCAACCCCGTGGCCGGTTGGAACACGGTGTATCTTCCCTATTGCGATGGTTCCCTGCACGCTGGTGACCAGGATGTCGACACGGACGACGACGGCGTCGCTGACCGCTTCCACCGCGGACTGCACAATCTTTCTGCGTCCCTCGATGTGGCTGTCAATACTTTCCCGACGCCGCGTCGCATACTGTTGACGGGTTCCAGTGCGGGTGGCTTTGGCACCACCTATGCATTGCCGCTGGTGCGGCAACTGTATCCGGATGTGCCGATCGAGCTGATCAATGACTCCGGTCTTGGGCTGGGTCGGATTGATGAGCCGGCGTTCATCGAACAACTGCTGACGGAGTGGAATGCCACCGCGTTCTTCCCGGAAAGCTGCGAGACCTGCATCGGGGATGACGGCCATATCACGGACTATCACAAGTACCAGCTCAGTGAAGACGAGAACTTCCGCCTCGGCATGATGAGCTACACGCGTGATACGGTCATTGCGGTGACCTTTGTGCAGGTGGGCGGGGAAGTCTTCGAGGAAGCCCTGCTGGGTGAACTCGATGATCTCGAGGCCGCCTACCCGGAGCGGGTGAAGTCCTTCGTGGCAACGGGTGCCGAGCACACCTTCCTGTTGGGTGACCTGGAGAAAACAGCCGGCGGCATTTCAGTGGCTGACTGGATCAGTTCAATGCTCCTGGGTGAAGATTGGGAAACCTACCGCGACTGATTTCGCGTGCACCGGTCGGGGGAAGTGCTGTTGCCATGGGTGTGCAACCCCCGACCGAAGAGGCAGGAGCGGAAATTTGCCCAGCATACAGGCTGATATGAACCAAAAAGTCACAAAAAGCGTGTATGGGCTTGTAATTCATAGAGATTCTTTGATATCCCGTGCTAAGCTTGGTGCGGTTAGGGTCTGCTCTGGTTGATTCTGCGGGCAAACGCCGCATAATCGTTCAGGGACGAAAAAAACCAAGATCTGCTTCAGAGTGGGCAACAGGGGACGACAATGATCATCAGGGGCATTACTCAATATAGCCGACTGGCTGCGCTACTGGTTACCGCGTTTGCATTGACGGCCTGTGGCGGCGGCGGTGGTGGTGGCGGCGGTTTTCTGCCGGATCCCGATACGCCGAACAACCTTGCCCTGAGCGTACTGCTCGAAAAAGAATCGGTGCCCGTGAACGCGGCGCAGAATCCGGCACAGTCCGACAGTCCCCACGTGGCCGAGATCGCAGTTGAAGTCACGGACAGCGGCACGGGGCTGCCTGTCACGGGCGCGGAGGTCACGGTCTCCTTCACCGGAACCCGAATCGGCGGCCTGCTGAGCGAAGAGGATCTCGCCAGTGGCGCAGAGGACACACTGTCCAGCGTCAGCGTCCAGACGGGTTCCAACGGCGATGCCAGGGTGTATTTCGTAGCCGGCGCAGTCAGCGGCGAAGCCACATTGCGGATCCGCGCGGAGCGCTCGGCGCAGGGCTCGACCACGGGTGGCGCAGAATCCTTGGTGACGATTGCTGTTGTCAGTGCAGCCGGTCCTGTTGCCGGGCTGGAGTTCACCGGGCCCTTTATCGAGGCGATTCGTACCAATCGGGTACAGATAGGTCTCGCCGCCGATGAAACCATCGATTTCCAGAACGGCACCTACAGCCGCGTGGTCTCGGTGACGGCAACCGATGCCAACGGTAACCCGGTGGCAGTCAATACACCCATCCTGTTCCGTTTGATTGACGCGCCCCTCACTGGCTACCCGGAGTCCGGCGCCGGCAGTTTCGTGATTACCGGTTCCAACAGCAATCCGCTTGAGGGTAATTTCAGCTTCAATGCGGCGGGCGGCAACTTCTCCGCACTGGGTGCTCGGGTGGGTGACCGTCTGGCACTGGCGCCCGATCCGGACGGCCGTTCATTTTACCATGCCGGTATTCGCACCATTGCCGAATTCCCCGCAGACCGCCCCGACTCACTGTCTATCCGCTCTGACGAAGAGGCCTTCCGTGTCGGCGAAGACCAGGGGGCAACCGTGCCCTACGTGATCGGGCGCGCCCGCGTGGGCAACATCCAGGCGCTTGCCTTCACCGATGCCAACGGAACCGCAAGCACGTTGCTGACGTATCCTTTCAGTAATCTCGGGCGCACCGCACTGATCGTTGCGCAGACGGAGGATTTCTCTGTCAGCCGCGTGTTCAACCCGGGTGGTCCTGTGTACCTGGGCTCCCTGGAGGAAGATGGTATCAGTCTGACTGCGTCGACCAGCATTCTGGCGAGTAACGTGAATGACGGTGTCGTGTCGCTGTGCGTACGTGATGGCAACCAGGTGCCGCTGTCGTCGCAGTCGATCCAGTTCAGCGCGGGCGATACCTTTGGCGCCAGTGTAGACGTGAACGGCCGTGGCTCCTCTGGCACACTGGTCACGGGCAGTGGCGGTTGCGCCACGGCAGTGGTCAACGTGGAAGGGCAGCTTCCGGGTAGCCAGGAAATCACGCTGCTGTTTGCGGTACAGTCCATCGGGGAGGCGAGCGAAGTCGAGGTGACGATCCTGGCGTCGGGAGACGGCAACCTGATCGGCAACCTGAACTGCGGCTCCAGCCGGCTGGGGCTGCTTTACCTGACGAGCTCCGGCGAGCCGATCCCCGATGCGCTGATCTCTGTCACGTCGTTTGACTGGCCGGCTGGCAGTCCCAACTTCATCTTCTCGCCAGCGTCTGATTCCGGTTCAAGTGCAGGCATTACCGATGCCAGTGGCGCGGTGACGGTGCGCTACTCCACCGTGCTGCCTCCGGCGCAGGAGACTGATCAGGACTACAGCTACACGGCGACCTTCGAGACCGGTAACGGCGACGCTCAATTCGACCTCGAATGTAACTTCACCGTGGTGGGCACCGGCACTGATCCATAAGGGAGCAGCGCCGGGGCTGATTCCCTGCCGGCATGGCAGGGCAGTCTCTACAGGCGACCGTTGCTGAGGGCTGGCAACGGTTGTCCTGCTCTGTCATTGACAGGTAGAACCTCCCCGCCTTGCAAGCCGCTGCTATAGCCAGCCGGCGACATCCAGGATTTTCAGGCCTCCGAGGCCAACCGCCACCGCAACGACCACGCCTCCGAGCAGGTTGGCAGGCCATCGGTTTGCCTGTGCGCCCAGCAGTGCCCGGCTGTTCATGACCATCAGCAGAAAGACGGCCACCACAGGCAGTAGCAGGCCGTTGGCCATTTGCGCCAGAAGGATAGCGCTCAGCGGCCGTGTGCCCAGTGCCGCGAACAACGTGCCCGTGACCAGAACACCGATCCAGACCAGGCGAAACCCGGGTGCGATCATCCGGGAGGACCAGCCCAGGGCGCCACAGACCGCGTAGGATGCGGCCAGCGGTGCGGTAATCGCACTGGTCAGCCCCCCCGCAAACAGGCCCGCAGCGAAGATGCTGTGCGCTGCGGGCCCCAGCAGCGGTTCCAGTTGCAGGGCCAGAGAGTTGCCGTCGAATGCGACACCCGTACCAAAGAATGCCGTTGCAGCGGTGCTCATGATGGCGAGCGTGATCAGCCCTCCGAGGCCGATCGAGAGCCCGCTGTCCAGACGTGACTCATGGATGGCCTGCTTCAGAGGCAGGTTGGCCGGCCACTTCTCGCGCACGGCATTGGCATGGAGAAAGAGGTTGTAGGGGACGACAGTTGTGCCAATCAGCGCGATGGCGACCATGACCGAGCCCTCGGGCAGTGTGGGCCGCAGCAGCCCCCGAAGCAGATCACCCGGGGACGGGCCGATGACGATGGCCGCCAGGACAAACACCACGCTCATGACCAGCACGAGCACTATCAACACCCCTTCCAGTACGGCGTAGCGCCCGCTGGCCAGCAGCAATGCCGCCCCGAGGCCGATAATGATCGACCAGAAAGTGGTGCCTGTGCCGGATACGGTACTCAGGGCCAGCGACGCGCCCGCGATATTGCCTGCCTCATAAGCGGCATTGCCGACGCCGATGGCGAGCACCACCAGCACCACCGCCAGTTTCCCGAGAACGGGGCTGCTGAAGTGCGTTCGCATCGCCTCTGCGAGCCCCGCCCGCGTAGCCAACCCCAGGCGCGCGCTCATTTCCTGCAGGACATAGGTGGCGATGATCGAGAACAGCAGTGCCCAGAGCAGGGCAAAGCCGAAATGGGCACCTGCGGAACTCGCTGTGGTGATGGTGCCCGGGCCGATAAATGCCGCGGTCACCAGGAGCCCGGGGCCAAAGCGGAAGCGGCGGGTTGTCGACGTCATGGGGCCTTACTCTCACAGCGTATTGGGGTGCATGGTAGCAGTGTTGTACTAGGTTGTCGGTGGCCGCTGCTGATACCATGCCGGGCATGCATTCGCTGTCCTCCGCCTCGTCGCTGTGTGTTTCTGTGGTCGTCTATCACAGCAACCTGCAGCGCCTGCAGGAGACGCTGGAGACGCTGTTGGCCTCTGTACACGCAGCGCGCAGCGCCGGGGTGGTGTCTAGCGTTGCGGTGGTTTTGGTCGATAATTCGCTGTGCCCCGACTATCACCGTGAGTTGCTGGTGGTCATCGATCGAGTGTCATCGACGGATGCGGCTGTAGAGTACCGGGTGCTGGCACCCACGAAGAACTCCGGTTACGGGGCTGGGCACAACAGCGCCCTGGAGACCTGCGAGTCGGACTATCACCTGATCCTGAACCCGGACATTGTCTCGGCCCCGGCGTCGCTGCTGGTGGGCATCGAATACCTGCGCGAACATCCGGGTGTCGTGCTGGTTTGTCCAGATGGCGCGTTGGCGGATGGCCGCCCGGCCTATCTGAGCAAGCGTATGCCATCCGTGCTGGTCCTGGCACTGCGGGCATTCGCGCCGCGCTGGCTGCAGGCCCGTTTTGCTGCGCGCCTCGCCCACTACGCCATGCACGATGTGCACGCCGCGGGCAGGCCGGCGCCGGTGCCGCTGGCCAGCGGCTGTTTCATGCTCGTGCGCAGCGGCGCGCTGCGCCAGATCGGGGGTTTTGATCCGGCGTTCTTTCTCTATTTCGAGGATTTTGATCTGTCTTTGCGGCTGGCCCCCCTGGGTGAGCTGCATTACCTGCCCGCCATGCGCGTGCGCCACTATGGTGGCGACAGTGCGCGCAAGGGCCTCAGGCATCTCGCCTGTTTCCTGCGTTCTGGCCTGCGCTTCTTCCATCGCTACGGGTGGCGCTGGCTGTAGCTCGTGACGAAAACTGCTAGACTCGCGCTTCACTGATAGACGAATGCCCATGGCAACCCAACGAGATTTGCACAAGCTGGCCTGCCTGGAGCCCCTGGGGTTGCAGCTGTTGGTTGCTCACCGGACGTTGCCGGGTGCGGCCCCGAGCCCGCCTCGCGTACCGGTGATGCGAGGCAGCCCGGTGGCCGCTGCACCGCAACAGCCGGCAGAGCGGCCTGCGCGTATTGCGCCCCCGCCCCCGGTGATCCCTGCTGCCAGGCCTTTGGCGACGTCTCTGAGCCCGCCGCCCTCGACAGCGGTGCGCAGCGATACGGCCAAGCCCGCTGTGGCACCGGCTGTCACATTCAGTATTGTCTCGATTGTTGCTGGTGGTTGTCTCTGGTTGCACTCCGCGGACGGCGGCGACCTGCCGGCCGATGAACTGCAACTGATGCGTGCCATGGGGTTTGCGCGCGCTGTGCGGGCCGGCGGCAGACGTGAGGGGGCGGCACCGCCCACCCGGTTTGACTGGCCGATGCACACCAACCGCCAGCTGGACCTCGGTGAGGAGGCCGCCGCAGCCGCCCTGACCGGCTTTGTCCTGCGCCAACTGCGCGACAGAGACTGCCACGGCCTCGTGTTGCTGGGCGAGCGCGCAGGACAGTACCTGCTGCAGCCCGAGTTGGACGGCGTGCGCACGGTGCGTTTGCCGGCCTGCGCCGAGATGATTGCTGCCCCTGCTTTGAAGCGCGATGCGTGGCTGGCGCTGCTGGCCCTGGAACACTAGACGTGTCGGCTCTGGTTCGGCCGGCGTTACCCGAAGATGCCCCGCGAATGGCCCTGTTGGACGCCGGCGCTTCCCTGTGGCCCTGGCGTGAGTCCCAGTACCTGCGCTGTTGCGCCACCGCGGAAGACAGCGCCGAGCGAGCCCTGTTGCTGGAGGTGGATGCGGTGCTGCAGGGTTTTGTGGTGTACGCGCGCGAATTTGACGACGGCAGCATCTACAATATTGTGGTTGCAGATACAGCCCGTCGCCAGGGCTTTGGTTTACGCCTGCTGCAGGCCGCGGTCGATGCCATGGTGGCCAGTGGAGCAAGGCGTTGTCTGCTGGAGGTGCGCAAGTCAAACAGCGCGGCGCGCAAGCTGTATGAGCAGATGGGGTTTCACGTCGACGGCATGCGGCGCAACTATTATCCCCTGCCGACCGGGCGTGAAGATGCGGTACTGATGTCACTGGACCTGTGAGAGACCGATGGACGTAGTGGAAACCGAGTGGTGGACGATGGCATTGGCGCCCGAGTGGTGGGCTGATGTGGAAGAGGACGGCACGGTGCTGGTCGCAGATGAGGACGACGTGGGCTGCCTCGAGATGACCACCTTGCACAAAACCGATGGCCAACTCACCCCGGCCGAGCTCAAGCAGATAGCGGTAACCGAATCGCCTTCGGTGCCTGACTGGAAGGCCGTAAACTGCGGCGACTTCCGCGGCTTCACGGCGAGCTTTTCCGAGGCGGAGGCTGCGGTGCGCGAGTGGTACCTGGCGTCCGGGGGCCTTCTGCTATTTGTCAGTTACAGTTGTGATCTGGATAACCGGGGTATGGATGACGCGGCGGTGGACGCGCTGCTCGATACACTCGCCCGCAGCGCGCCCGCC
>Ga0207876_1000342_pt1 | contig 16969 bp, 16 predicted proteins | sample MalvirmetaMSP146_FD_184237 | JGI IMG/M metagenome (GOLD analysis project Ga0207876, IMG submission 184237) | Marine viral communities from the Deep Pacific Ocean - MSP-146 (SPAdes) | ecosystem: Environmental > Aquatic > Marine > Oceanic | place: Pacific Ocean | collected 2011-07-10
GCCAGGGTCGTATCCGTGGCGATGCAGTTCACGCGGATCTGCTCGGCACCGAGTTCCACCGCGAGAGCCCGGCTGAAGTTCGTCGTGCCGGCCTTGGCGCCGGCGTAGACCGCAAACGTCGCGGCGCCGCGATGCGCTTCGATGGTGGTGAAGTTGACGATCGAGCCGCCGATTCCGCTAAGTCGCAGCAAGGGCAGGGCGCGCTGGCAGCTGTCGACGACATAGCCATAGTTGAGCCGGATATCGCGCGCGTGGTCTTCGCGGTTGGTCTTGTCGAATAGGCTGCGCCGCACGCTGCCCGGCATGTTGATGAGGATGTCCGCTTGCCCGATTTCCGCGTCGAGGTAGTCGTAGAATTCATCCAGCGATGCCGGATCGGCGACATCCGCGTAGTGCGCCTCCACGCCGCCGGGAAGGCTGGCGGCGTCTGCGCCGATATGCGCGATGCCTTCGCGGTCGTTGTCGCAGCAGATCACCCGAACACCGGCCTGTGCAAGTGCCAGCGAGGCTCCGCGCCCGAGAAACCCGGCGGCTCCGCCCACGACTATGGCCGTCTTGCCGGCAAGGGCCTTGTGTGCCTCCAGCAGTCCCATTGCATCTCCTCCCTGCACGCTCATCTGCCCCGGCGGGTCGCCGACCGTGAACTGTGCACTGGGGGAAGTAGATCACGAGGTTGGGGCCAATGGCAATCGCAGGGGCGAAAACCACTCCGCTCGCTGCACTCCCGCCGTCAGAGAAAAGGCCGAATGTCCTCCTCGCGGCTCTCGGCGTTCGCATCGCGGACCGCTTCGAGAAGACCATCGAGGCTTTTCCGGTCCAGTACGCGCCCGCCGGTAAAGACCGTGTCGATCGAATCGGTGGCGTCGATGTCGGCCAGCGGGTCTTCGCGGAGAAGGACGAGATCGGCATCATAGCCTTCGCGGATCTGTCCGCTCTTCACGCCCATCCAGGCATCGGGCCGGAGGGTGGCCTCGCGGAACTGATCATTTCCGGCCGGGCAGAGCGCCCGTTGCAGCTGAGCGACCTTGCGCCGGAAGAGCGTCGCCGGACATTGTCGTCGATCCTGGCGCGCGTGAACGTGCCGAGGTGATCGGCTTTCCAGAAGCTGCTAGTCGGTGATCGCTTTCGGACGAAGAGCCCCGCCGTGGGTAGGGAATACGACCCGGAAGTGTCTGGCAGGCCTTGTCTCTTCCCGGCTTCTCAATAAGGTGCCGGTGTGCAGCCGACATTGCGCCAGTTACGCTACCTTGTAGCCCTTGCCGAACATGGCAGCTTTACGCGCGGTGCGGCGGCTGAAGGGGTTTCACAGCCCAGTTTCTCGCAGGCGATCCAGCAGCTGGAAGGCATTCTCGGTACCCGTGTCGCCGAACGGGGGGCAAGGGCAGTCCTGACCCCTTTCGGCCGGGAAGCTGTCAGTGCAGCGCGTCTGGTCCTCGCCGAAGCCGATGCCTTCATGAGCCTTGCGGGGCGCGACGAAACTGCCATGTCGGGGACGCTCCGGTTGGGCGTGTCTCCCACGCTCGGCCCCTATGTGCTTCCGCAGCTCGTGTCCGAACTGCATTCGACGAGCCCGCATTTGCGGGTCCACGTGCGCGAAGGGCTGCCCAACGAGGTGATCCAGATGCTGATCGAGGGCGAGCACGATATCGTTCTCGTGCAGCTGCCGATCAACGAGCCGCGCCTCCACGTCGAAAGGCTGTTTCGCGATCCGCTGGTCCTGGTCATGGCGCCCGAGGATCCCCTTGCGTCGCGCGAGACGATCGAGAACGCGGACCTTGAAGGGCGCGGGCTGCTGACGCTGCGCCCGCAGTACCGCATCAGCGACCAGATCCAGACGCTGGCGCAGACGGTGGGCGCGCATGTCCTGCGGGATTACGAGGGCACCAGTCTGGATGCGATCCGGCAGATGGCCGGCCTGGGCATGGGGCTGGCAATTCTGCCGCAACTCTATGTCCGGCAGGAGGTCAGGGGGAACGACGTCGTGGTCAGGCCCTTCGCGGGACAGCGCCTGTACCGGGAGATCGGGCTGGTCTGGCGCGAGGGGGCAGGCCGCTCGCCAACCTATCAGGCGCTGGCCGAGTTGCTGAAGCGTGTCGCATTATAGGTAAAATCTATTGAACTTATAGGAACCTTGCGGTTGTACGAATAATCGGCCGACCTCACCTTCGCATTTGCAGCAAAGGGGAGCACACGTGTCGCAACCGGTTCTGGGAATTCGTGATCTGGGTCGCTGGATCGGGCTGTTATTGGCGCCCGATGCGGCCTTTCTGCGGCTCGCGCTGGTCTATGGCATCGCCATATCGCTGCTGTCTCTGGCGACGCCGATCTCGGTGCAGCTGCTGATCAACTCGGTGGCCAACACCGCGCTCACGGCGCCGCTGTTCACGTTGTCTGCCGTCCTGTTCCTGCTGCTTCTGCTTGTGGGTGTGCTGAGCGCTTTCCGCGTCCACCTGATGGCGCTTTTCGAGCGCCGGCTGTTCGGACGCATCGTGGCGGAAATCACGCTGCGCGCGGTCCACGCGCAGAACCCGTTCTTCACCGACACCCGCCGCGGCGACCTGTTCAATCGCTATTTCGACCTGATGACCGTGCAAAAGGCCTTGCCCAGCCTTCTGATCGGCGGTTTCACCATCCTGCTGCAGGGGGCGGTGGGGCTTGTCGTCACCAGTTTCTACCACCCCTTCTTCCTGGCGTTCAACGTGGTGCTGGTGCTGCTGCTGTTTCTCGTGTGGCAGATATGGGCGGGCGGCGCGATCCGTACGGCCGTAGGCAAGAGCCACGCCAAGCACGCCGCGGCACACTGGCTTGAAAGCGTGGGCGGTTCGAACGGCTTCTATCAGTCGGGGCGGCACCTGAACTATGCCATCGACCGTTCGGAAGTGATGACCGCCGGTTATGTCCGCGCGCATGAACGGCACTTCCGCTATACCTTTTCGCAGACGATCTGCCTGCTGCTCATCTATGCGCTGGCGAGCGCCACGCTGCTAGCGCTTGGCGGCTGGCTGATCATCCAGGGGCAGCTTTCGATCGGGCAACTGGTCGCGGCGGAACTGATCCTGTCGGGCGTGTTCTACGGGATCGCGCAGCTCGGGCCCTATCTCGAGGCGCTTTACGATCTGGCAGCCGGGCTCGAGGAACTCTCGCTGTTCTGGGATATCCAGCAGGACGAACCGCGCGGCGATGGTCGCGGTCCGGCAGACGGGACGATCCGCCTCAAAGGCGTCGAAAACGCGGAGTACCGTTTCGACTTTAGCGTCGCCAGTGGAGAGCAGCTGGCACTCGTTGCGGCCCCCGGCATGGAGCGCAAGCTGATGTTGCTGCTGAAGCGGCACGAGATGCCTGAGCGTGGCCTTGTCCTCGTGGGCGGGAGCGACATCGGTCGGTTCGACATCTTCCGGCTGCGCTCCGAGATCATGGTGCTGGCCCGCGCGACCTTCGTGGAGATGTCGATCCGCGAGTATCTGGACCTGGCCGTGGGCGACAAGGCGGGGGACATCACGCAGGCTGTGGAGGCCGTCGGTCTGGGCGAGCGGATCGCCAGCCTGAACGAGGGCTACGACGCCATGATCTCGACCACGGGCTGGCCCCTGTCGGTCGGCGAACTGATGGCGCTCAAGCTGGCTGCCGCCATGCTGGCGCAACCAAGAGTGCTGGTGCTCTCGCCGCTCTTCGACTTGCTGCCTCCGGAGCGGCTCGATGCAGCCCTTGCTGCCCTGCGTGAAAGCGGGACCACGGTTCTTCAGTTCACCCGGCGGCCGGAGGACCTTGTCCGCGACCGATACTTGTGGGTCGGCCAGCGCGAGCAGCGCTTCTGCGGGTCCTCTGCCGAAATGATCGCTGTTGCTCGCAGCGAAGGAGGTTCCGATGCCCTTCCGGCCTGAACATATCGCGCACTTCCCGACCCTCGCCGCCCAGCAGCCACCCCGGCTGACCCGGGTTCTGGCATGGATGATAGGCGTGACGATCCTGATCGTCGGCGTGATCCTGTTTACCGTCCCCTGGGTGCAGACCTCACCGGGATCGGGACAAGTCGTCGCGCTCAATCCGGAAGACCGCGTGCAGTCGATCACGGCGTTGGTGCCCGGCCGCGTCGAGAAGTGGTTCGTGCACGACGGCGACAGCGTGGAGAAGGGCGATCCGATCGCCCAGCTGGTCGACAACGATCCGGCGCTGCTAAGCCGATTGGCTGCCGAAAGGGCGCAGGTAGAGGCCGAGATCGCGGCCGCGCAGCAGGCCATGGCCGTGGCGCAGATCGATGTCGGCCGTTCGCAGCAGCTGTTGTCCGAAGGTCTGATTGCCCGGCGCGACTATGAAGCCGCCCAAATCAAGGTCGCGGATCACCGGGCTAAGCTCGCGGAAGCGCGGGCCAAGCTGAATCGCGTGGACGTGGCGCTGAACCGTCAGTCGGCGCAGCTTGTCCGGTCCCCGCGCGAGGGCCGCATTCAGTCGATCAATGCAGCAGCGGGAGCGACCCTGGTCAGCCCCGGCGATGTTCTGGCGACGCTGGCGCCGGAAAAGCCGGTGCGTGTCGTCGAACTGATGATCGATGGCCGGGATATCGCGCTCGTCCATCCCGGGCGGCCGGTGCGGCTGGCATTCGAAGGGTGGCCAGCCATCCAGTTCAGCGGATGGCCCTCTATTGCCGAGGGCATGTTCGATGGCCGCGTGCGCTCGGTCGATCCCTCCGCGCAGGCCAATGGACTGTTTCGTGTGCTGGTCGAGCCGGCACCGGGCAAGCGCGACTGGCCTCCGGTGGACTACGTCCGCCTCGGTGCCAAGGTACGCGGCTGGATCCAGATGGAGACGGTGACCGTCGGTTACGAACTCTGGCGTCAGCTGAACGACTTCCCGCTCGAATTTCGCCGACCGGGACTGGGTAATGAAGCGGGGACGGGCACGACCGGGGGCGGCAGCGAGAGTGGCAGCTCAACGGAGGGTGGAAAGTGAAACGCGTCCTTCTGGGGCTCCTGTTGCTGATCTTGCCGGCGCCTGTGCTGGCGAAAGAGCCGCTGCTGCTCGAGGAAGTCCTGCGGTCCTCGGCCATGCACTCGCCGGCGATCGTCGAGGCCATGAGCGAGCAGCGTGCCGCGCAAGGCAGGGAGCTATCCGCTTACGGAGCGTTCGACACCGTTTTCGACGTCGACATGGAATCGCGCGCGCTGGGGTACTACGACGGCACGACGCTTGACGGCGGTGTCACGCGCCCGCTGGCCGGGAATGGCGGCAAGGTTTATGGCGGTTATCGCGTCTCGCGCGGCGATTTTCCCGTTTACGATGGCAAGCGCTACACCAATGAACTGGGCGAAGCGCGGGTCGGCACCGTGTTCTCGCTCATCCGCGACAGGCTGACGGATAGCCGCCGAACGAAGATCGGCCTCGCCGCGCAGGATGTCGAGCTGGCACGGCTCGACAAGGAGCTGGTCGCGATCGGTGTGCAGCGTCAGGCCATTGCCGCCTATCAGCAGTGGGTCGCGGCGGGGATGCGGGTGGACATCTACCGCAACCTGCTGATGCTCGCGACTGAACGGCAAGCCTCGATCGAACGGCAGATTCGGCTGGGTGCGCGCCCCGATATTCTCGGTACGGAAAACGAGCAGAACATCCTGCGGCGCGAATCCCTGCTGGTACGCGCGGAGCAGGAACTGGCTGCCGCGGCCAATGCCCTTTCCTTCTATCTGCGCAATGAGGTCGGCGATCCTGTGGTTCCTTCGGCGGACCGGTTGCCCGATGAACTTCCCGACTTCTACTTGCCGCAGGTCGGCCCGCTTATGGGACCCCGCTTGAGCGAGAGCATTTCCCGGCCCGAACTCGATGCGATTCTGGTAAAGCTCGGACAGGCCGAAGCGCGGCGCCGCTTTGCCGAGAACGATCTCAAGCCCCGGCTCGATCTCAAGGCCGAGGTTTCGAAGGACTTTGGTCCCGTCGGCCCGGGCGGCAGCAACCGCACCCCGGCCGAGGCCTATGTCGGCTTCAGCTTTTCGGTCCCGCTCCAGCGGCGCGATGCGCGAGGGCGCATTGCCGAGGCCGAGGCTACAGCGCAGGCTCTGGAATTTCGCCGCAAGAGGATCGAGGACCAGATTCTCGTCGAGGTAAACGGCCTCGCCATCCAGGTGGAGGCGGCGGACAAGCTTGTGGCTCTGGCCGATGACGAAACGCGGCTTGCCGACACCATGGCAGCAGCGGAGAGACGGCGTTTTTCGCTGGGCGCGAGCGACTTTCTGGTGGTGAACCTGCGCGAGGAAAGCGCTGCCGATGCGCGTTTGCGTCAGATCGATGCGGAATACCGCCGTGCCGCCGCGCGGGCGGAACTGATCGCGGCGACCGTGGATCGCGAGCAGCTCGGGCTTTGGCCGGAGGGCTGAGGCCTTCTTGAAGGCACACCGCGCTGTCCCGGCGTGCCTTGCCCTGGTCTTCGGTTGTTTGCTGCATCCCGCGATAGGGGATGCGCTGTGAACGCGTTGGGCAAGCGCCCGGGATATGGTTGCGGTATCCGCTCTGCCCCGGTCGCGGCGTTGCTTCACGATATGCATTCCCGGCCGGGGTAGGTGACCATCGACCCTGTAGGGCCGCGTCGCCTCCACAAACGATGCAATTCCGGCCCGGACAAACTGCAAGCAGATACAGTCAAGCATGTGGTTGATTTGCATCAAAGTCCCCACGAGGCGCTTGCCTGAAAATCATCGTGCAAGGTTGGGGCCGCCCGACCGAGGGCGAGGATCGACACGATGGGCACGACGCTGATTGCAGGCACACGGGTATTTCCCGCGACCGACGAGGAGACATTTCTGGCGGATGTCCTGATCGAGGATAACCGCATTGCAGCCGTCTCGCGCACGCCGGGTTCGCTCTCACCTGCGCGACCCGCAACGGCGGGCTCGCGATGATGCACGATGGCTCGCTGGGTACGCTGACCGAGGGCGCGCTGGCCGACATGCTGCTGGTCGATGGCGATCCGCTCGCCGCCCCCTCCGTCCTTACCCAAGAACCACGTTGGCGTGCCGCAAGAGCACCGCGCCGCCGCCTGACATTCAGGAGACCGAAGCCATGAACTATTCCGACCCTAAGCTTAAGGATGCGCTGCAGCCCGGCGCTGCCCGCTGCCCCGCCATCAGCACGCAGGACATCATCGCCGGCGACGTCGTGCCAGCCCCAGAATGGGTGCGCACCGAAAGCTACACGTTCCTGGGCGACGAGGACATTTCGGCCGACCGCTACACCAAGGCGGAATATGCCGAGGCCGAGTTCGAACGGATGTGGCCGCGCACCTGGCAGTTCGCCTGCCGTCAGGAGCATATTCCGGAGGTGGGCGACTACTACGTCTACGACGTCGGCCCCTACAGCCTGATCGTCACCCGCGTCGGCGAGGACGACATCCGCGCCTATTTCAACTCCTGCCTCCACCGCGGGACCAAGCTGCGCCACAGCGGGACCGAGGGCACCGCCACCGAATTCAAGTGCCCGTTTCATGCGTGGAGCTGGAATATCGACGGCACCTGCAAGGACGTCCTGTGCGACTGGGACTTCCCGCATGCGCGCAAGGAAGACTTGTCGCTGCCGCAGGCCAAGGTGGCGACGCTCGGCGGATTTGTCTTCGTCAACATGGATCCGTATTCGCCCAGCCTCGAAGAATACATCGGCCCCGAGGCGATGAAGCACTTCCAAGCCTGGGGGCTGGAGGACCGCTATGTCTTCTGTCACGTGAAAAAACGCATTCCGGCGAACTGGAAGCTCAACCAGGAGGCTTTCCACGAGGCCTATCATGTGCTCGCCACGCACCCGCAGGTCTGCCCGTCGAACGGTGACGTCAATTCGCAGTACGATACCTTCGGCGATCACGTGAACCGCTTCATCTCGACGCTCGGCGTGGTCAGTCCGCACCTCTACGGCAAGGTGACCGAGCAGGATATCTTCGAACAGTTCGTGATCGGCGATCCCAGCGCTCTGGAAGGCTCCGAACGCAAGCTTGCCGAAGGCGAAAGCGCCCGCGCGGCCATGGCGAAGCTGTTCCGCAAGACTTTCGAGGAAGCCAACCACGTCGACCTTTCCGAAGTCTCGGACTCAGAGCTGCTCGATTGCTTCAGCTACAGCCTCTACCCGAACATGTTCGTGTTCCCCGGCGTCTCGCTACCGATGGTCTACCGCTTCCTTCCGGACCGCTTCGATCATCGCAAGAGCACGATGGAAGTCCTGTTCCTGCGGCCCAAGCCGGCCGACGGCAGCGGTTTCGAAACTGCCGAGATGCAGGTCCTGCGCGACGATCAGTCGTTCACCGAGGCGGAAGGTATGGATCCCGGTTTCGGCGGCATTCTCGATCAGGATACCGACAACCTGCTGCTGCAGCAGGAGGGGCTGGAAGCCGCTTCGAAGAAATCGCTGACGCTGGCCAATTATCAGGAAGTCCGCATCCGCCACTGCGAGCAGTCTACCGACCGCTACATGGCCATGCCACCGCTCGATGTGGACTGGCGCAAGCAGCAGAAATGCGGCCACCACGGTTGACGAGCTGAACCTGTCCGGCCGGTGCCCCGCACCGGCCGGGCGCCTTCGTCAGGAAGCTTCACTCGCAGCATCCGCCGGTTCGTAGGCGCGGATGCCCCAATCAGATGTGTCCATCGCGGCCAGCCCGACCGTTTCGGCACCGGCTTCGTCCATGACTTCGGCGAAGCGCTCGGCGATGGTTTCGACGGTCTGGTCGCGGTCGCTGAAGCCCTTGGTTCGCGAGATGTAGCAACGCTGGACGTCGCCGCCGACGGAATCGATGCACTCGCCGTTCACCGGGCAACTCTCGTGCGCAAGGAAGACCACGGCGGGGGCGCAGAGTTCAGGCTGCAGGCTTTGCTTCGAATGTGCGAGCAGCGGGGAATCGTCCTCGAACGAGGAGATGACCATGCGTGTGTAGGCGCCGGGGCTGACGGCGTTGGCCTTGATGCCATGGGCCTGCCCCTCGGCGGCGAGGCCGCGTGTCAGTGACCATGTACCGCCCTTGGTGGTCGCATAGATCACCTGGTCGACATAACCGGTCATCGAGCCCGAGGTGATGTTGACGATGCGGCCGTAGCCTTGTGCTTTCATCAGCGGCCAGACCGCGCGCGCCATCCAGACCGAGCCGAGAACGTTCACTTCAACGTGCCGTTCGATGTCGCGGTCGCTGATCTCGTCGAATGGCGCGTTGATGCAAACACCGGCGTTGTTCACGAGGATGTCGACGCGGCCGAAGGCGTCGATGGCCTTTTCGACCACGTTCTTCGCGCCTCCGGATGTTGCCACCGAGCCTTCGGCAGCTATCGCCTTGCCGCCCGCCGCGCGAATTTCTTCCGCCACGGTCGCGGCAGAGGCCATGCCCGGATAATGGCGCGCTTCGGGATCGCGGCTGATGTCGTTGACGACGACATTGGCGCCACGCTTGCCGAACAGCAGCGCATAGGAGCGGCCCAGGCTCGGGTTGCCGCCGGCACCGGTGACGATCACGGTCTGTCCGTCGAAACGCAGTTCGTTCATTTCATCCTCCTTGCCCATTCTCGTTGGTCAGCCCGGTCAGGCTGCGACCGCGACGGGATCGAATTCGACCGGCAGCCCGCGAATCCCCCAGGCACCGGGGAAGGGGCGCCATCCGCGCGGGCCGGTCGTGCGCGGGTTGGCAAGGCGCTGGGCGATCAGGTGCAGGCCCTCCTGAATGAGCGCCTGGGCGAGATACTGGCCGAGGCAGATGTGCGGCCCCAGTCCGAAGGCGATGTGCTTCGTCTCGGCCTTGCGCTCAGGGTCGAAGCGGTCCGGATCGCTAACGTAGCGGTCGTCATGGACAGCGATGCTCATCGGGAACCAGACCATCACGCCCTTTTCCAGAACGACGTCTTGGTATTCCATGTCCTCGAGCAGCACGCGCTGGGTCGAGGTCGTGGAATGGTAACGCAGCGCTTCTTCCACCACGCGCCTGGTGTAGTCGAAGTCGCGCGCGACCCGTTCATAGATCTCGGGACGCGGGATCAGCAGGTTCATGATCAGCGTCGTCATGTTCTTCGAGGTGTCGTACCCCGCGACGAACAGGAAGATCAGCAGTTCATGCAGCTCCAGATCGGTCAGTTCGTCCCGGTCGCGAATGGCGATCAACATGTCGAGCAGATCTTCCTGACTCTCGTGCGGTGAGGCGCGGCGCTGGGCGACCAGATCGATGACGAACTGCTCCATCTGCTCGACGCCTTCCTGCATTGCGGGAAGCCAGCGCTTGTCCATGCTGGTGGACAGCCCGATCGCTTCCATGGCCGAGCGCAGGCCCGGCACCACCGACGGGGAGGCGCCGATCATCCGGCACATCACCGAAATCGGATAATAGCTGGCGAACTCCTCGAAATCGAAGCTGCCGCGCGGTGCCCATTCATCGAGCAGCTCCGTCATCGTGCGGCGCATCAGCGGGCGCAGCTCGTTCATGCGCCGCGGCGTGAAGGAGGCCTGCAACATGTCGCGGTAGCGCTTGTGGGCGGGGCCCATCTGGTTGAGCATGTGGCGCTTCTGGAAGTTGCCCCAGCGCGTGCCTTCGGCGTCCATGATCTCGACGATATGGTTGTAGAGCTGCCCCATCTCGCCTTCGCGGGTGAAAAGCTCGCGCATCGCCTTATAGTCGGTCACGACATAGCCGAGCACCCAGCGCGCCAACCAGGGATGCTGCGCGCGTGCGCGTTCGAAATGCGGGATGGGATCGGCGGCGAAGTCGTCGGTCTCCATCTCGAGATAGGGTAGCTCCAGGTCCTGCCCTTTCTGCATTGTCCTTCTCCCTCGCTATTATTCTTCGCCGGTCAGCCTGCCTTGCGTCCGGTTTTCTTTTCCCATTGGGCGAAAGCCGCGTCCGCCCCTGCCGCCCGCTGGCTTTCCAGTTGGTCTATCGCGTTGGAGAGGTCGCCGTAGCTGGCCTGCCGGTTACGGTTGGTGCGGGCAAAGTGCGGCATGACGAAGCGGGCGTAGAGTTCGTAGCTCTTCTTGGTCTCTTCCCATTCGGCCCAGTTGTGTGCCTGCAGCAGGACGACGCCGAACTCGCCCTGCTTGGCCTGCAGCTTTTCGATCATGGCGATGGCATCGTCGGGCGTTCCGATCACGGCCCGGCCCGCATTCACCAGCAGCTCGGCCGGATCGCCGGCGCCCGACATGCCGCGCATGCCTGCCGGGGCGACCCGGTCGAAATACTCGACCCAGCGTGCAAGGCCTTCAGCCACGTCGGCGCGGGCCTTTTCGCGGGTCGGTGCCACGTGCATGGGCACAACGAGGCGCAGCTTGGCCGAATCCATCTCCACACCGGTTTCGGCCGCGACTTCGTTGGCGATCTTCCAGTTCTCGTCGAGCACGTCGAAGCCAGCGGTCTCGGTCGCAGCAACGCAGAGCATGCCGAAGCCGTACTTGCCCGCCAGCATGCCGCCCGAGGGCGTGATGGCACTGGCGACGGTGATCTCCGGGTGGGGCTGGGTGTAGGGCAGCAGATGCGTGCGCGCCTTGTTGAGCGTGTACCAGTCCGTCTTGTGCGTTACCTCCTCGCCCGAAAGCAGTGGCACGATGATTTCCGCCACTTCGGTCAGCTTCTCGCGCAGGCTCTTGATGTCGACCCCGATCATATCGGCATCCGTAGGCAGAAGGCCGGGCCCCATGCCGAAGATGACCCGCCCCATCGTCATGTGATCGAGCTGGAGGATGCGGTTCGCGACCATCAGCGGGTTGTGATAGGGCATCGAGACGACGCCTGTTCCCAGCCGGATGCGTGAGGTGCGTTCGGCGGCAGCGGCAATCATCAGTTCGGGCGAGCATATCGTTTCCCAGCCCGTGGAGTGATGCTCCCCGAACCAGGCTTCCGCGAAGCCGAGCCGGTCGACCCATTCGACGATCTCGAGATCGCGCCGCAGGCCGATGGTCGGACTTTCGTTGACGTCGTGATAGGGGGCTATGAACAGCCCGTGCTGCAACGTGGCCACTGCGTTTTCCTCTCCTACAAATCCAGTGTCCGGCGCTTCGTTTGCGCTAAAACCTGCGCCGTGCGGACCATTGCGGCTGTCGTAACGGAATTCTGCCTGCGTTTGAAAAACACTTGTTTCACGAGTTGCATCCGGCTGCCGCACGGGGCATGTCAGATCAATTGAAAATCGAGCGAGGGTGGCGCAAACCAGAGCTTATGAGGGTCGATCCGGACAAACGTCGCAAGGACATCGCGCAAGTCACGATAGACCTTGTGGCGCGCGAGGGACTGGCTGCGGCGACCTTCCGGCGCATCGCTGCCGAGGGCGGCTGGAGCACGGCCTCGATCACCAACTATTTCGTCGACAAGCAGGATCTGCTGGTCTGGACATTCCAGGTTCTCTCGGTCGAGGGGAAAAGGCGATTCGAGGAAGCGCTGGATACATCGGAAAACGATCCGGTTCCGGCGTTGCTGACCATGGTCCCCTGGTGTCCGGCCAACGTCCGGCGATGGAAGGCCTATCTGGCATTCTGGGATGCTGCCGTGCGCGATCCCGAACTGGCCGCGCTGCTCGCGGACAGCACGAGCGTCGGCATGGATCTGCTGGAACGCCTTGTCAGTCGATCGCTTCGCGCTGGTGCGGATGCGCGCGGTGCTGTGGAATTGCTGAACGCCACCATACAAGGCGTGGCCCTGCAAATGCTGGTCGATCATCGCGGCTGGAGCGAGGCAAAGATCCGCGCCATCCTGTTGGAGTCGCACAAAAGCGCCATCGGGCGGTTCGCCGCTGCCTCGTCAATGTGACAGGTTGGTCCCGCGATCAGGAACGATAGTCTCCGGTCTCATCAAAAGAGGCGCTGGCGGAAGGTGGCGATGAGGGTGGCCGTGCCACTCCACCATTTTCGACCTGTGCATGCTGAGGGCTGCCCCGTTGGCTGCCCGCGAGAGCGAGAGGACAGGCCCATGAACCAGCAGACAGCCGTGCCACCGCCGATGGACGGACGCGACCCGTCCAACCTGCGCGGGGACAAGATCACCGGCGACCGCTACTTCTCCAAGGACTTCGCGCAGAAGGAGTGGGATCGCCTCTGGACGAAGATCTGGCACATCGCCGGACGCACCGCGGACATTCCCGAGGCCGGCGACTTCATGGTCCACAATTTCATGAAGGAATCGGTGATCGCCGTCCGGCAGGAAGACGGATCGGTCCGCGCCTTCTACAACTCATGTGGGCACCGCGGCATGCGCATGGTCGACGGGACAAGCTCGGTAGCCTCGTTCCACTGCCCTTACCATGGCTGGAAATGGGGTATCGATGGCGTTCTGGAATATGCGCAGGACGGGGATGTCGATTTCAGGAAAGGCAATCCCTGCGGCAAGCTCAAGCTGGGTGAATTGCGCTGCGCCATCTGGGGCGGCTTCGTCTGGTATTGCATGGACGACGATGGCCCGACGCTCGAGGAGTTCCTTGAGCCGATGCCCGCGCTTTACCGCAACTACCCGATGGATACAGCGGTGCGCGTTGCGTGGTACCGGATAGAACTCGACGCCAACTGGAAGTTCGTGACCGACAACTTCTCGGAGAGTTATCATACACGTACGGCGCATCCGCAGGTGCCGCCGTGGATCGATCAGGACGTCGACTCCGCACGCCACGAGATGTGGCCCAAGGGGCATGGCCGCACAGTTCAGCCGATGCGTCCCTCGCTATCCGACCGCCCCGAAGGCGGCGGAAACGCGATGTTCGAGGCGGAGCTGCGAAAGTGGGACGTCGATCCGGGCAAGTACGCGACCTACGAGGATTTCGCGCTTCAGGGATGGAAGGATCTCAAGGCCGCGAAGCAGAAGCTCTGGAAGGACAAGGGCTACCTCCACTACGAGCACATGAACGATGAGGAGATCACCGACAGCCCGCACACGGTGATGTTCCCCAACGTCACGATCAGCTTCCTGCCCGACAACCTCATCCTGTTCCGCAGCGAACCGCATCCGGAGGATCCGGAGAAGTGCTACTTCGACCTGTGGTGTATGGCCTTTCCGGTTGAAGGCCAGACCGAGGTGGAATCGATCATGGCCGGCGTGAAGCCGCTGCGCGAAGTGCCCGAATGCGAGCACCGCGTGTTCGACAAGGGACGCGGCATTCCCGAGCTTGCGGGGCAGATCGTCTATCAGGACATGGAACTGGCCGAAAACATGCAGGCCGGCATGCATTCGCGCGGATACAAGGACGCCTATCTCTCCGATCAGGAGACACGTATCCGCTTCTTCCACGAGGTGCTCAATGACTGGATCGAGGGCAGGGGCTGAACCCTGCCGATCGATCACGCTAGAAGTTCTCGAGCGCCAGTGCCGCTGTGGCAAGGCTGTGCCAGTTCTCAAGTTGGGCGGAAAACCGTATTTCCGTCAGGGCCAGGAGAACGGGCATGGCATTGTCTTTGATCGCCTTGCTGAATGCGGTCTCGACCAGCGCCGTATAGGTGTCGTCGGGCACCGTGATCAGGATGAAGCCCGGGTCGGCGAGATTGATGTGGTTGGCGACGAGACGGCCGAGATGATCGCCGGCTGCTTCGAAGAGCACACGGATGGCCTCGTCGCCTGCTGCCGCTTTTTCCTGCAGTTCGTTGAATTGGCGGACGCATTTCACGATCGCGTCGGGATCGAGATCGAATCCGTCGAGCAGGCCCGCCCGCCTGACAATGGCATATTGCGAGGCATAGGCCGTCCCGCAGCCATGCGCGCCGCAATAGCAAGGCTCCGCATCTGCCGCATGGTTCGTCTTCACATGGCCGATTTCCGGGGCCAGTCCATGCGCTCCGGTTCTTAGCAAGCCGTCCGAGTACATCGCGGAATCGATGGCGAGGCCCACGTTTACGAGCGTGAAGGTGTTCCTGTTCTGGGCGCGTCCGAACCAGTGCTCGGCTCTGGCAAGACTGGTCGTGCCGTTTTCGATGGTGACGGGGATATCGAGACGCTCGGCGAGGATATCGGCAAAAGTGACCGGTTCCTGCGGGAACATTGCCATGAAGTGGACGACGCCGCGACTGCTGTCGACCAGGGCTGGCAGCGCCACGCCCACGTGTTCGATCTGGGATTTGGGGTAGCCGCTGTCGTCGACGGAACGACCGATGGCTTCGGCCACGCTGAGTGCGAGAGCCTCTAGCGTATCGCGATGCGTGAAGGGGACTTCCGCCTTGCAGCGGATATTACCTGACAGGTCCACGAACGTCGTGGTCAGGGTGTCGCGGCTGGTCATGCGCGCGCCGACCACGATGGGGCCTTCACCCGATATCTTCAGGAAGACCCGTGGGCGGCCAGACCGCGTGGTCTTCTCCTTGGTCTCGCTGATGAAGCCGCGGGAGAGAAACTCAGCCGTGATCTGCGAAACCGCGCCTGCGGACAACCCCGTCATCTTCGGCAAATCGCTGCGCGACACCGGACCATGGGTACGGATGGCTTTCAGGACAGCCAACCGGTTCAGGTTGGGGCTGCCTTTAACCACGGTCTTCCCCGCCGCCTTCCCTGTGCGGTCTGCCGAATCTTGCGTGCTCATTTTTTCATCATGTGAAATAATATTGACTGCCGTTTGAGAATCCATCAGGTAATCGAGCACTGGCGGCGATCCGGGGGCATCCGGAGGACACGCCACAGCGCAAAAAATAATGCGCGCACAACAGGGAGAGTATCGATGCGTCTACTCAAGGCATCTCCGATTTCTGCGTCCAAATTCCTTGGGACGGGCGTCTGCTCCTGGGCTCTTGCCGCCGGAATCGTCGCGGCGGGCAGCCTTCCGGGCACCGCCCTCGCGCAAGCCGCTGTTACAGACGAGCAGTCCGCGAAAATCAACGACCTTGAGACACAGGAAATTATCGTCACCGGTACTTTGTGGCGGAGCAAGGCATCGTGCTACTGCGCAACGAGCGAAACGTCCTGCCTCTGGCCAAAACCGCCAAGCGCATTGCCGTGATCGAGGCGAAGACGGCCGACAGGCGAAAGGGCGCGAAAACCTGGAAGGATTAGTCCGGGCAGACTTGGTGCTACGCTTGCCAGGCTGTCAGCAGATGAATGTCGAGAAGTTCAGGACGATTTCCAGCTGCCTGCAGGTATTCGTCTTGCGGAAGATGGATTTGAGGTGCTGCCGGATAGTGTGCGGAGTCACGCTGAGTTCGCGTGCGATGATCTGCACGTCCTTTCCCGTCGAAAGGAAGCGGATGATGTCCAGTTCCTTTCCGGTCAGGCCGATCTCGTCGATCACGTCCGCTGCTTCGAAGATCGCGTGGGAGCGTTCGCCCGGCGCGACGCTGACGAGGTAGAGATCGAGGTCGAGGCTGCTTTCTGATCGCGGGACATAGGCGAGCCTTGCGTCGTAGATCGCCCCGGAGGAGTCCTTGAGCAGGAGGATCTTGTCGCGGTAGCGCAAGTGGGACGGCCGACCGTTTTCATCCTTTTGCGCGACGATCTTTTCCACGTGCTTGATACGCTCGATTTCGCGCTCCAGTTCGACGGTTCCCTCGCCGCCTTCTCCCGAGATTTCGCGCAGGAGGTACTGGTAGAGCCGAGCATCGGGCAGGAACACCAGATGCGAACGATGGGGCGCATGGCGCGACAGGATCTTGAGCACGCCCGAGACCTGGCTGCCGAAGTGCGCGTGAAAATCGGATAGTTCCGTTTCCGCCATTGTCAGGGCCTCTTCGAATTTGGGCATGAAGGACAGTGCCGGTTCGATCGAGAGGGGGGAGTGTCGCATGGCGCACCTTCTCGCTTGGATGGGACCTGGGCACCGTTCCGTCTTGAGCGGCACCACAGGGCCTCGGCATGTCGTGGCGAAACCGGGCAGCCGCGATTGCGACTGCCCGGCTCCTTGCGTCAGAAACCGATCTTTACACCGGCCCCGACGTTTGCGTCCTTCACGCCGCCACCGGTCGAGTAGCTGCCCCGTACGAAGACGGTGCTGCGCTCTCCGATAGCTGCCCCCAGGCCTGCCCCGATGGTGAAGAAGCCATCGGGATCGACGCCTTCCAGCCGGAACACGCTGCTGGT
>Ga0207876_1000345_pt1 | contig 16850 bp, 17 predicted proteins | sample MalvirmetaMSP146_FD_184237 | JGI IMG/M metagenome (GOLD analysis project Ga0207876, IMG submission 184237) | Marine viral communities from the Deep Pacific Ocean - MSP-146 (SPAdes) | ecosystem: Environmental > Aquatic > Marine > Oceanic | place: Pacific Ocean | collected 2011-07-10
TGGAGCGCAACCTGTTCTACCGTGCCGTTAACACCGTTCTGGAAATCACCCTGAGTGACGAACTGGAACTGCCCGACTACCTGCCCAATCTGCAGCGCATGTTCGGCGAAGACACCATGGCCGCCGTCGTTGGCTCAGTCAGCGGCGAAGTACGCTTCCACGGCCTGACGCCCACAAGCATGAAGCTGGAAGGCCTTGAGAAGCATCAGCGGTTGGTTGATAGCTATAAGAAGTTGCATGCGGCGCGAGCAGAAAGTTCTAATCAACGATGCAACTAAATCAGGGATGTTTACAATAACCCGGACATTGCGGTGGGAAATCAAGCGACCGAAAAAGGCTGAACCCAAGGTTAGCTCTGATCGCTCGGCTTGAACGCCTCAAGCAACTGACTCAATGTCGCGAAGCACCAGAGGCGGAAATCGACGCATTGCCTGACGACACCACTTATACCTGGGAGAAGCTGAGTGCTGAGGTTCACCCGCCACGTTGGAGTTCTGTCAATAACTGTACGGAACCAGTGACCATATGTAGACTACAGACCAACTAAACTTAAAGGATGAAGTTGATCTTATGCTTGACCAAACGTTTTCTGCTAGGACGCTGCACAGACTATGTTCAGTTTCCGAAGTTGTTGAATTTGGCTTAGGCGGAAAAACCGATGAACAAATATATTTTTTTGAGGAAATAGCGAAAAAAATAAATCACGATAATTTTGAATTATCTGAATTCAAATGCTTTAAAAGAAATGGAAAACCAGTATATAAAGCAAAAAACAAAAACGATCATTTTGCAATAAAAAAACAAATGAAAACATCAAAAGAATATTTGGTATTTCAAGTTCCGACAGACGACTTTTAGTAAATCAAATAAAGGTGCTTTTGGAGGAAAACTCTCCTTTCCATATTGTAAAAGTAGATATATCCTCATTCTTCGAATCAGTTGATAAAAAAGAATTACTGCATAAATGCTGGGACAACCCCATACTTTCTCACTTAACAAAAAAAATAATCACTAATCTCCTAGATGATGGTCAGTTCAAGAATAAATCAGGCCTACCTCGTGGCTTATCGGTTAGCGCAACACTTTCAGAATTATATCTAGAAGATCTTGACAAGCACATTCGGAAAATGGAAGGCATTTATTATTCTGCACGATATGTCGATGATATCGTGATTTTTTGTATTCCTACGGCTACTGAAACACAGGAAAAGGTCGAAGAGTACATTACAAAAATGGGACTATCTATAAATAAAAGTAAAACTGAAACAAAGAAGAATAAAACTGATAAGTACCCCATCATAATAGACTACTTAGGCTACCGATTTAGCAAGAGCGAAAATGGTGTATCCGTAGATATTGCACCAAACAAAGTAAAAAAAATAAAAACCAGAATTATTAAATCATTTCTTTCATACGTGAAAGATGGGAATTTCTATATTTTAGAAAAAAGACTCCAATTTCTTACCGGTAACTTCAGTTTAGACTCAAAATCAAAAGTAGAGGGCGAGCCACTTAAAACCGGAATTTATTACAACTATTAAGAAATATCACCTGATGCCCCTTCGCTCGATCAACTCGATTCTTTTCTTATAAAATTAATATATTCAAAGCACAGCTCTTTAGGCACAAAAATTAGATCGAGATTGACAAATCGCCAACGGAGAGCTCTAAGAAAGTATTCTTTTAAAACGGGCTTCCATAAAAAACTAACGCACAAATTCTCATATTCGGATGTAGTGTTAATAAGGAAGTGTTGGACCAATGAGTAAGTTAAAAAAAGTTAAGCGAAGTGATTGCTATAGAATTTTATTAACCGAGACTCTTCCTTATAAGGTTCCAATCCTTTTTTCGAACGAAAACTTTCATAAGAAATTTATAAAGCACGACATCGATAATTATCCGGAGTGTTTTAGAGACCTGATTTTTTCAAAGCAAGAGTCGTACCCATTCAACTACCGCATAGTAAAAAATACAAGCTCAACCCGAAAGGTGAGCTTACCTCATCCCTCTATTCAGTATGACTTCGTAAACTTTTATGATAAGTATCAATCCATTATTTCTTCCCTTTGCTCTAGGAGCAAGGCATCACTGAGAGCGCCAACTAGGATCGCATCTCATTTCGTTGAGAAGAGATCTACCTCAAGATTAAAAAATATTCTAAAAGATGACTCGGTTGAGGGGAAATCAACGGCTGAATCTGACACAGAGAGGCATGCTTCATCCTATTTCCAATATCAGAAGTTTCCTCTTTTGTTCAAGTTTTATGATTCTTACCTTTTTCAGCGCCTAGAACGCCAATATAAAGTTATGCTTAAGTTCGATATTTCAAAGTGTTTTCAAAGCATCTATACACACTCCATTACCTGGGCGGTTAAGGACAAGCAATTCGTCAAAGATAATTTGAAAAGCATCAAGGAAACCTCTTTCGAAGGAAAGTTCGACAAGTTAATGCAGCGGTCCAACTCAAACGAGACTAATGGAATTCTTATTGGGCCAGAGTTTTCTCGGATTTTTGCTGAAATTATACTTCAGAGAGTTGACGAAAATGCCAGATTCCAACTAACCGAGTTAGGAATAAAAAACTATACCGTAAAACGGTACGTCGACGATTACTTCGTTTTCGCTCAAAATGATGAGCTAGCATTTAAAATAATGAGGTTATTTCAGGTTGAATTAGAGAAGTTCAATTTGCATCTAAATGAGTCAAAGATTTCAATTACCAATCGCCCTTTCATAACTCATGAATCGGTTGCAAAGCAACAAGTGAGCGCCTTAGTTAATAATCTTTTCGATCATTATGTGGATACTGAATCTATATCCGAACCGAAATCTGAATCGGAGAGCACTCAAAATTTTGTAAGAAGCCCCATTAGAAAAGGTCCTAACCTTAAAAGAATGGACCTCAATTATATCTCTAAATATAAATCCATATCAAAAATGAACGGTGTAGGCTATGAAGCTTCGACAAACATTTTCTTAACGGGGATTCGGAACCATTTGGTCGTTCTACAGGAAAATTTAGAGAAAACCAAATTCGATCCCGCTGATTCTAGATTGCATCTATTCCTCAAATCTTTGGTTACTATATCCTTATATTGCTTCTCAATGGACATGAGGTACCGCGGCAGCTATCTAGTTTGTCAAGTTATACTTATTATTCTCTCGATTGCAAAACGCCTCAATACAGACAGATCAGAGTCTATAAACAAATGCGTATCTGACGAAATATTATTGACGCTCAGAAATCCTGCAAACGATTTTTCCAGTTTGCCGCATGAGTTTCTTAATCTATTAATATTACATAAGGAGCTCGGCGGAAGTTATAAGTTTTCTACAGATGTCCTCTTCTCATTTATAGACCAGAGATTAATATCGGAGAATACAATAGAATTAGATTACTTCTCTACTATGTCTATGCTTTATTATATTGAAGATCATAGTCAATATTCTGAGTTCAGAAACAAAGTAGAACTGGGACTCTTATCTAGGTTCAAATCTCAAGAGAAACCACTTAAGCATGCAGAGCTGTTTTTAATGTTTGTGGACTCGATTTCGTGCCCCTACGTCTCGAACGCCACAAAATCCTCTTTAATGGAAGAGATGCAAAAAAAACACATGGACAAGAACATAAAGAAAGAAGAAAAACCTAAAATAGCCAAAGCTCTTAAAGACAAACTCAAAAATGATTCGTGGTTTTTTAGCTGGGACAATCAGAAGTCAATTTATTACCATCTAGCCAAGAAAGAGCTTAAGGCTCCGTCCTTGAATCTCAGCTACTAGGCCAGTACGATATGATTGCACGCAAGCGTCGGTCAGTCAGGCGGCGAGCTCGTCTGACGCGACCGAAACACTGGCTTTAACCGGCGCAGATCTCCGTGAGCAACAAATGGCTTTATGCTGCAGTAATTTTCGAATAAACCCATGGGCGAAACGGGTACACACGAAGCTTCGCTGCCCTTACCCAAGAGGCCCGATTGACCTAAGTGGCGTCACGCGTTTTCGCTGTGTTGCTAGGAAGGTCGGGCCTCAGCGGGTATTGTAAACCCCCATTGTTTCATCTCACTAGTCCCCAACTGATTCACTTCTCCTTTAGGGCCCCTTAGAAGTCGGCAAAGGTTAGTCGAATGCTCTATTGGAAATAGTTTAGGAACGCCCTCTTCTTCAGCGCGATTCACTAGGCCCTCATCACATCTGCCAAAAAGTGGAGAAGTGTCTACATGGCGTCTACATTGTTTTTATCGGCGAGCAAGAGCCAGAGGGTAAGAACGTAACTCATTGAAACTAATGGTGCTCCGGGCCGGAATCGAACCGGCACGACCGTGAGGTCGAGAGATTTTAAGTCAATAGTGCCGACTTTGATCGAATTTTATGTAGCATAACAGTGTATTATTTTTCATGGTCTTAGGTTACTTTTATCCCCAGGGAGTTAGAGCAGTTTTGAACTAACCTGCTACATATCTGCTCCATATTTTCAGCAGTGGCAGCAACAGATACGGGGAAGAGATGGCTGAGAAGTTGAAACTCAACAAGTCTTCATTGGGCAAGCTTGAGCCTAGAGACGGTCGACAAACGGTCTATTGGGATTCCGATCAACCAGGTTTCGGAGTACGGGTGAGCAATGGTCGCCTCGTTGATGGTGTGCGGGAATACGGCTACACCTTTTTCTGTCAGGGCCGATTACGCGGCAGAGTAGTTAAAGTCACCATAGGCAAAAGTCCAACATTCTCTCCTGATATGGCTCGTAAAAAGGCCCGAGAATATCTGGGCAAAATGGCGGCCGGACAAGATCCTCGCGTCGAAAAGGAAAGCCGCAACGGTTCCGCCACATTCGGTGAAATGATGCTTGGTTATGCCGAGTGGTTGGAAGACCAAGGTAAGGTATCGGCTAGCAAGGTTAAGCGAGAGATCGAGAATGACATTCAAAAGCACTTCAAGCGGCTATGGAGCAAGCCAGCCAACCAGATAACAACAGACGATTGTGATCGCATTATAGAGCGCCTCGAGCATGCTAAAACCCCCCGGCAGGCTGATAAGATCCGCAGCTATATGAAAACCGCATTCAGGAAAGCTATAAACGCACGCAGAAAACGGCGCTTTCCTCATGGTCTTAAGTTTGCTGACGTTAAAACCAACCCCTGCAATGACATCGAGAAGGTGGCTGGGTCAAGTAAAGCGAGAGACAGGGCTCTAACCCTAGCTGAGTTCCGCGCCTATTGGCGGCACGTTAAAGAACAGCCAGAGCCTCGCCGCTCCCTGATGATGTTGCACGTTCTGACCGGCGGACAACGTCAGGAGCAGTTAGCACGAGCAACGCTGAGAGATATCGACTGGGATGCGCCCTCTCTCACCTTGTTAGATTATAAAGGTCGCAGAGCAGAACCTCGGCGCCATACCATTCCTCTGTTGCCTGAGGCGTTGAAGGCTATCAATCGGATTGCAGGGGCCGGGGAATACGTGTTCAGTTGCGAAGGTGGGAAGCGGGCTATCTGCAACACCTATTTCCGGGATGGAACAGCCAAAATTCAAAAGGATATGGCCGCGGCCGAAGAACTCGAGAATGGCCACTTCACTCCGGGATCTATCCGCGCGACTATCGAAACCCGACTAGCCGCTAAACCCTATCGTGTGGGATCTGACGTTCTTGGCCACCTTCTGAGCCATGGATTGGGTGGCGTGCAGGCAAGGCATTATCAGCATCACGATTTTTTCGAGGAAAAGCTAGAGGCGCTCGAAATGTTGCAGCGCATGGTGGAAAGTAAACCTGAGCCAATCGCTGGAGCAAGGTAACCGTCCGGTGATCACATCTTGAGCCTGGCTCTGCCTCCGTCAGGATAATGTTCACTTAATCTATAATGGTCCCCTAAGCTGAACAGCGTAAATGTAACCAATCATGCGGGCGTCGCCGAGCCTGGACTTGTTAAACAGTGATCAGCGAACCTCTTCGGTATCACTTACCGCGTGAATGAATGCTTCTCCTATTAACGTAAGCGCCCAAGCCCCAGACTGTCTCTCGATAAGACCGAGAGATTTCAAATGCTCGTGGTTGAAGCTACCGTTCTGTTTTATTTCCAGGACAATACCAAACATGCTAATGCTGGACATAAAGCTGTTTGCAGCCTTTTTGAAAGCTACACTTTTGTCAGCCCCCTGCTCTGCAATTTTTGCGAGGATTTGAGCATCGTGGCCACTCAACCGACCCAATATCCTTGCAAACTCTGGATGTGTTTCACCTTCGGAAATTTCTTCAGCTAACAGGTTCGACCATAACTCCCGAATTATTGGATCCGTCTCAGTGGCTGATTTTTCAATAGCATCGATCATCAAATTCGCATTGAACGGCCGCCGCGACTGATGCGTTTTCTTACGCTTTTTCGCTTTTTTATCAGCGCTGTTAAGCATTTCTGCTGCAAGAACTTTTTCAGCGTCGACCAGTCTGTCGAATTTCGACTGAATAAGGCGGCCAACCCCACTAGTTAAACTCGTGAGTGGAGCTAAAACATCTCTGAACGTCATGCACGCTGTGTCTACTAATTGAACCCAAGCAGTATCGGGTATTGCTTCTGCGACCTTACCGGCACCCGTAAGGTCAATGGATTGATCATCAGACATTTGGAGACTCACTTTATTGTTTAATGACGCCAATACGCGAAGTTTTGTAGTGGAGGCAAAGTCGCAATGAAAAAGACGTCGCCTTGCTCTGCCTTTTAAATGCGCTGCTCGAACTTTGCTTGAAATTGACTCCACCTTCCCCACAAGTATGGCCATCTGTCTTCTAAACGTTCTATTAACACCTGACGCTCAAAATAATCGACAATGAACTTTAATTGATCATAGCTGTCTTGCGAATAATTCTTAATGATCTCGAGTAAAGCCATACTGACTTCATCAATAGATGGTCTATCTACGGCATCAACCGAGAGCATTTTTTGAATGAGAGCTTGAACCTTAGGCTCAATCCACGGAGCTTCTCCGAAAACTATGTTTGCGCTCTTGGCCCATTTTCTCCAAGGCTCAGCTTTAGTCCATTTTTTGCTCTTACCTGCCACAGGCTGAGGCCAATAGTCACTGAGTTTTATACCAGTTGGATGGAACCCTCCGGTCATAAGCTCGTAGAGAATGACACCCAGCGCGAAAACATCGGTTTTAGGTGACAGCCTAGACTTATCCCACTGTTCTGGCGCCATATAAGGTCGGGCCCCATCAAAAACAGAGGAGTCTAAAAACGCATTTGCCAGACCAAAGTCAGCGATAAGAGCCAGATTATAAATATCAAGATCTGGCAAACCATGGAAGTCGTCCCTCACACTTCTCAAAAAGATGTTAGCCGGCTTCAAATCTTGATGCGATACTAGACCATTCGTATAGCAGTGACTCAGGCCACTACATACATAAACCATTACAGACAGCTTTTCGACCATGCGAACTTCAGATTTTCGTATCAGTTTCTCAAGATCGCTCCCCCAATAACGAAATAGCGCCACAGGAGTTCCAGCAACCTCTGAAAAATCAAACGCCCAGTGAACAAACATTTGATGATTATATGAGAGTTGATTTCTGAGCTCATTGACAAATCTGTTGTTTGCTTCTTGTATGGATCCATTGACGAGGGGTTTGGGTATTTTTGCACATACATATCTTGGGAAAACATTTTCGCCTTGGTCAAAAACATAAATCTCTCCGCACATTCCTTCAGATATAGAGATGCATTTACCCTTGTTACCCAAAGCAACCTCTAGCAAAAATATCTTATGTTTCTCATCAAGAGCATGGAAATCTATTTTATCTACAGGTTCTATAGTTGAGCACATAGCTTCATATCCGTTAACGTTCGCCGTCACGCGCTGGTCACCTGGACGACCTGATTGAATTCACTTGCGCCGAATTGGCAAACAACTTGAGTAACAAGCTGTTGCTCGGATGATTTCGTACTGAATCCCTGGGCGCCCAGTTAAAATACCTAGATTCTGAAATGCCAAAAGCGCAAGCCCATTACTCGCTCGAAAAACTTGGTCCAATAATTTTGGAGGTGCATCATTCTTCGTCCAATGAATTGCATGGATCCCAGAATGCACAAATGAATTGAGAGGTAACCACGAGCTCTCCTTGAATTCCTTTAACGCAACAAGGAGATTGGCAAGTTTGGAAACTTTTTCCAACTCAGTCATCATTACATTGACTTGGGGAATGTTCTTGCTCGCCTGTTGAGACTCTAGGTTTAACTCAGCAGAGAGATTTTCAATCTGCCCTTCAGTCGCACGATGTAATGCCCACACACTGCGAACAACGGATTCGAATTGAGAGCGAAGTGTAGCACTGGCTCCGAGCAAAAGACCTTGCGCGCACAATACCCGAACTGATGCAGCGAAATGCATTGAACTCCCCGATAGCGTCGCGCTAAGCACGATGCGCGGTGAATTCTCAAACAGTGGGTAATCCACAATTTTCGACAGTTCTTCAAGTAACTCCTCAGCTCGACTCAGTTCCATTGCGGGATTATTTCCTTTTTATTTAAGCGCCAGCCAACATGCGAGGCCACGAGATGGAAGCTAAGCCGCGATGTAGAAGGTGTCGCCGTGCCTAGATGTTCATTTGACATACTCAGCCCTCAACTTCTGAGCAATATTCGTTGCTTTAGATACCAGTTCTTGCGCTGTCATGGAATTAGACTCTTCACGCCAAAATACATTTCCAGATTCCCAACAAAGAAAGTGGATCATCTCGAAAATAGTTTCGCAGACTTTGGGAAGCCCTGAGACTTCGAGTGACCACCCTTGGGGCACAAAGTGAATAAACGAGTTCCTCAAGTCCAGCAGCTTGGTGACACAGCGATCTCTATTAGCATCTGAGGGGAGCGCCCTGCTATGAATATAAAACCCCATAGACTCTTGGGACTGGACCTTTTTGTATAGGTTAGGAAACGAGTCCATCTTGGCTTTCGGCCACGTCTTATTGTCCCGGTGAGCTTGATAGCACTGTCGGGCCAGCTTTTCTGGCATGACTCGGAAGTCGTTCCCCGCCCTGAGGGACATGACCATGGCACCTTGGACTGAGTTATGAAGAGCTATTACTGCCCATTTCCAATGGTCAAGGTCTTCCGAAACTAATTCCATAGATCGAAGGACCATGCGAAGTGATGAGATCACCTCTTGCTGTTCGTCAGTTCTTAGCCAACGCTCCATACCCTACCTACCAAATAACAGTAATTAGACAGAGGGCACCGCGATTGCAGAAATTTGACCGCTGCACTATGAAATTTTGAACTTCAGCACTCTCTATTCAGAAACAAACCAAACGACAGGGTAAGTCACCATGCCAGATCTTTCCATGAGATCATTTGGCCTTTATGACCTCCTCCACCAATAACACTTTACGACACTAGGGCCTGGAAAGGAGCCATTCTGAAGAAGAGGAAACCGTTGCCCGTGCCCGTGACTCGGAAGAATATGCCGACAACGGGCTTTTGCCATGCGATTGGCCGTTCGCCACACCGGAGCGTGGACGCCCAGATGCTTGAGCAAAGAATGGGATTGCCGGACGCTTACGCAGTAAGTGCCCTCATTAGGGTCGTTTGCACCTAGAATAAAATTTGAGGAATAATCCAGGCGGTACACATGAAGGGGAATATTTTTCTTATTTTTTTCCCTTATCGGCCGGATGTTTAAGGTTTGTAATGGCTCTATCAAAGAACGCGACGATAGAGGCAAAGCTATGCAAACTCCCATTCAGTTAGATCGGACGTCATTCGACTGCGTCACCCTTCCCGAAAAACCAAAGTCAGCTGATTATTCAGTAGAAATGCCAAAACTCTGGGATCAAAAAACCCTTGCGTTTTACATCGGTAAGTCTACTGCGTGGTGTGAACGCGCCCGTTGGGCTGGAGAGGGCCCACGTTTCATCAAGTTGGGACGCCATGTCAGGTATCGAGCTGAAGACGTCCTAGCATGGATTGAAGATAACGTTCGCAGCTGTTCAAACGAGAAAGGCTGAGTCATGACTCGCGGAATCGCGACCTTTAATGACTACAGCACCGGGTACAACTCTGTGTCCTCGGATTGTCTACCCGTCGCGGAGATCGTCTTCAAATGGCCCTCCGGGAATAATGCTGCTTTTCGAATTAAAGCCCCTGAATTTTTCAGATCTCATGTAGTTCGTTGAGATAGCGGAGGAGCAATGGAAAAGCTAGAACAAACAACTCCCGCAGCAGGGCGGTTTAACGGCGGTGCATTCGCGAGCGAGCAAGGAGAACGTAAAACGCCTGTCGACAACGTAAAGCTATGTTCTGGCTACGGGCCGAAGCACACAGACAAATACCACAAGTTAGCAACAGTTACGTTAGCCGAACTGCAGTCCAGGATGTCCCAGCCGCCGCAGAAGCCGAAAGATGAGGCTCAATGGGTGATCTTTTCAACGGTCATGACGCGCAAGCATAAGCTCCAACGTGAGCAAGGTGAGTTCTATGGACTGTGGGCGGATATTGACGATCCTGAGGGGCTAGCCTTCAACGACATCGTTGGCAGGACTTGCGATGTGATTGAGGGTGATTTCTTGGCCTACACAAGCCGGAGTGCCATCAAGGAAAATCAGAAGGCCCGCATCATTATTCCGTTGGCATATCCAGTATCAGGCCACGAATTTGTCACCCTGCAGCGGATCTTAAATGACAAGTTGGAAGCCGCAGGTATTACCCCAGACCGTGTAACCGAAAGGGCCGGTCAGTTGTGCTATTTGCCGAACCGAGGAGTGTTCTACGACTGGAAGGTGATCAACTCCAAGGGGCTACTTAATCCTGATGAATGCTGGTCTGAGGAGCTGGTTGTAGAAATGGAGCGGCAACACGCAGAGCAAGCCGAGCTTACCGAGCGCCGGCAGATGGCGAAGATCAAGGCCAGGGCCAGGGTGTCGGCGGGGACACAAAGCCCTATTGATGCGTTTAACGCTGAATACAACTTGCCATTGGTGTTCGACATGTACGGTTATCTTCGCAAGGGCAACCGCTGGCTATCACCCAACAGTAGCAGCAAAAGCCCCGCAGTGAGCGTCACAAACGATGGCCAGAAATGGTTAAGCGCCCATGAGACCGATGCAGGTATCGGCATGCCATGCGATAGCGGCAACGGCTATATGGGCGATGCGTTTGACTTGTTTGTGTATTACCAACACGGCGGCAACCGTGATGAAGCCCTGAAGGATGCAGGAGACATGTTCCTGGTTAACGGGGGCCCGCTTTACAAGGTCAACCAGCAAGCTTTTAGCGAATCACAGGGGCTTTCTAGCGGTACCTTTCAGGGAGCTGGCAGTTTGACCTCTCCACAAGATGGACAGGCGTTCAGTCTTGATATGTTCTCCCTTAACGGCATGGCAGCAGAGATGGAATCGAAGATGTTAGAGGACAAGTTCATTCTTGGCCGCATGGCAATTCTGGGTCAGTCTACAGTGTTCTATGCGAAACCGAACGCCGGTAAAACACTGCTTACCATCTGGATGTTAATAGAGGCGATCAAGTCCCACGAAATCGACGGAAAGAACGTGTTTTATATAAATGCCGATGACAATCACAAGGGGTTGACCTACAAATTGAAGCTGGCGGAAAAGCATGGCTTTCAGATGCTGGCTCCCGGCTACAACGGATTCGATGCAAAAATGTTGTCGTCCTACCTAGCCAACCTGGTGAGGCAGGATCAGGCCAGCGGTAAGATCCTGATTCTGGACACGGTTAAAAAATTCACCGACATCATGCACAAAGACAAGGCCTCTAATTTTGGTGAATCTGTACGCCAGTTTGTCGCACATGGTGGTTCGGTAATCATGTTGGCACACGTCAACAAGCATAAAGACGACGAGGGCAAGGTGGTCTATTCCGGGACGACGGATCTGGTAGACGATGCAGACTGCGCTTATACCCTAGACGTAGTGACAGAGGATAAATTGAGCGGAGATAGAACCGTAAAGTTTGAGAACTTCAAAAGCCGAGGTGATGTTGCGATTGATGCGGTCTATTCATATCACTACGGTGAGGGCGTGAACTACTACGATCGTCTGGCCTCCGTGAGGGCTGTTACTGATGAGGAGCGCCAGAACATAGAGAAGCAAAAGCGACTCAATGCGACGCTTGAGCGGAACCGTGATGCAATCGAAGCGATAAAGGGCGTTCTACGGGACGGGAGCCAAAAGAAAACCGAACTTGTTAACGCTGCACATCAAAGGTCCGGGGTCAGTAAAGTGAGGATACAGCGGGCATTAGAAGACCATACGGGGACGTCGGTTGCAGATTATCAATACTGGCACTTAGACATTCAGGACAAGAATGCACACATCTATAGGCTTAATTGGGCAGCCTAGGGGTGGGTCTGAAAACTGCAAAACTTGAAAAACTGGAAATCACGTAGATGGTACGTGGGCCTTTTTAGCCCCTCTTCTCTGTGTCTACGGTCGTCAGCCCTTGCGCCCCAGGAGTTTGACCAGTTTCTCATGCTTATTAAGTTATACAAGTTTACAAAGTTTTATAGTTTACAGCCCCTGCCCTTTTAACAGATCAAAAGCAAGATCGGCTGAGAACCCAAGACGGAATTTGCTGGCCGGGGTTCTACCCCTCGAAATTCCGCTAATTGCACCCACATCATGGATATTATGTCTCTCGTGTGCCTTATTCAAACTACTGTTATCTAACGGAATATCTATCAGGTTGGTATGCTGTATCTCAACAGGTGCAACAATCGAGCGTTTACCAAAGGATTACCCCTGAGATATGACGGCAAAGCAGATCCCCGACAAATACGCCCCCGGCTATCTGGATGACCTGGATGGTCGTCTGGCAGTGGCCCAGGTTATGCGGGAACGGTACAGAGCCTTCACCGATGATCTGGGGGGCGCTGATTCCCTTTCCTATGCCCAGCGGTCACTGGTGGAGCGCGCCTTGTGGCTTGAATACTGGATGGCGCAACAGGAAGAACAGCTTGCACGGGGTAAAGAGTTCGACGTAGCCCGATGGACCCAGGCCGCCAACAGCCTGCAAGGCATCCTCACCAAGCTGGGGCTATCCCGCAAGGCTAAGGACGTACCCAACCTTCACGACTACATAAACCGGAAGGCCACCGCATGAACATCCGGGAGGTTATGACAGATCCGGCCCTGTTCGGTGGCCTGTTTGGCGCGGACAGCTTCAAGGCATGGCGGGCGCTACTGGCTGGCTTCTATGGCCTTCCCCTGGATGATGACGAGCTACCCACCTGGCACAAGCTGACAGGCCGCCAGAGTGCCCCAGAGGCCGCACACGATGAACTATGGCTGGTGGTGGGCAGACGTGGCGGCAAGACTCAGAACGCCGCCTTATTGGCCGTGTATGAAGCAGCCTTCAGGGACTACAGCGACCGCCTAAGCCCTGGCGAAGTGGCAACCGTGATGCTGCTGGCGGCTGATCGTAAGCAAGCCCGCTCAGTGTTCCGTTACATATCCGGGCTGTTCGAGGCTAACCCCATGCTGGCCCGGATGGTGGTGCGAGAGGACAAGGAAAGCATCGAGCTATCCAACCGCACGGCTATTGAGGTGCATACCGCCAGCTTCAGGGCAACACGCGGCTATACCGTGGCCTGCTGTATCGCGGATGAGATCGCCTTCTGGCGTAGTGAGGACAGCGCGCAGCCCGATTACGAGATCCTGAACGCCATACGCCCGGCAATGGCCACACTGGACGGTAAGCTGATCGCCCTTTCCAGCCCATATAGCCGCCGGGGCGAACTGTGGAACAACTACCGCAGGCACCACGGCAAGGAAGGCCCGATTCTGGTAGCCCAGGCACCCAGTCGCACTATGAACCCGACACTTCCCGCGCGTGTGGTTCGCCAGGCCAAGGAACGCGACCCAGCCGCCGCCGCTGCCGAGTATGAAGCGCAGTTCAGGACGGATATAGAAGCCTTCCTTCCCCGCGAAACCGTAGAGGCTGCCGCACGACTCGACCGACTGGAACTGCCGACCGTTGCCGGTATCACCTACAGCGCATTCGTTGACCCTGCTGGCGGTGGTGCGGATGAATTCTGTATCGCCATTGGCCACCGGGAAGATGAACGGCTGATCGTTGATGTAGTGCGGGCCAGAAAAGGCACCCCGGCGGATATTGTCGCGGAATATGCGAATTTACTTAAAGATTACGGCGTAACCCGTTGCCAGTCCGACAAATACGCGGGCACCTGGCCTGCTGACGAGTTCAAGCGCCACGGGATAACCGTTGAGCAATCGGCCAAGCCAAAAAGCGAGTTGTACCGGGATGCCCTGGCCGTGTTCAACAGTGGTCAGGTGGAGTTACCGCCAGAGGAACGGCTGATTACCCAGTTCGCCAGCCTTGAGCGCAGAACCGCCAGAGGTGGCCGGGACAGTATCGACCATGCCCCCGGTGGCCATGACGACCGGGCCAACGTGGTAGCCGGTCTGATGCAGTCCAGTAAGGCGAGAAACGAATTTGTATTTAGTTGCGGTGGTGGTCCTTCAGAGCCCTTCATCATCGGCAACGGCAGTCCCGCGCGACGCGGGCTTGCACCCGAATCCGTTAACGAGAGGTTAACGCACTTCGGTCAATCCAGTGGGCTTTATATTTTCGATTGAACCGAATGAGGCAATGATTATGTCTGCAACAGAACTGAAAGACATGGCAGAACAACTGAACCAGGCCAACGCTGGTCTAAAAGAGTTCAAAGAAACCCAGGTGAAGCGCGTGGAGAAGCTGGAACAGGATCTTAACGACCTGTACGCGCAGAAAGGCCGCCCGCAAGGTGGTGACGTTGAATCCAAAGCCTATCAGGGTGATCCGCAACTGAAGGACTTCTTCAGCAAGGGCACGATCCCGATGGAGTCCAAGGAGCTATCGGTGGCCAACGATGGTCAGAACGTGACCGTTCGCAGCCAGTGGTCCGACCGGATTTTTAACCTGATCCGCGAAAGCTCCCCGGTACGCCAGGTGGCGAATGTCATGCAGACCAACAGCAACGAGCTGGAAGTTCTGATCGACCGCGGGGAAGCGAATTCTGACTGGGTAGGCGAACTGGATGCCCGCACGAAAACGACCGTCGATTATCTGACCCGGCAAAAGATCCCGGTATTCGAGCACTACTCGAACCCTGAAGTTACGCTTCAGATGCTCGAGGATGAGCAATTCGATACCGAAACCTGGCTGCAAATGAAGATCCGTAACCGCTTCACCCGCCAGGAATCCGCCGCGTTTATCGCTGGTGACGGTGTAGGTAAACCGCGTGGCCTGCTGGATTACGGCACAACCCCTGAAGCTGACTTCACATGGGGCGCTGATCCTGACCTGTACTCCATTGGTGCAACTTATACCGGAGTGGATGGCGGTCTAGCCGCTTCTGATCCGGCGGATGCCCTGATGGATCTGGTAGACAGCTTGAAAGCGCCATACCTTGCGGGGGCTGGCTGGATGATGACGCGAGCTTTCCGAAACCTTGTACGCAAGATCAAGGACGCTGATGGCCGTTACCTGTTCCAGCAATCGCTGCAAATTGGCTTACCTGACAGCTTTCTGGGTTATCCCATTTATCTGGCGGAGGACTTGGAAGCACCCGCCGCCGATACCGTGGGCTGCTATTTTGGTTCGTTCGGTGAGGCTTACACGATCGTTGACCGTGTAGGCATTACCGTACAGCGGGACGCAATCACTAAGCCGGGCTGGGTGAAGTACTATACCCGCCGCCGCGTAGGTGGTGCGCTGACCAACCCTGAAGCGGTTAAGGCGCTGGTTCTGGGTACAGAGCCGGTGTAAAGAAATGAGGTGGCTCCCCGCTCAGGCGGGGGCCAGTTCTGCCCACCTGTGAGGGCCGCTGAAAGGCGATAGCACAGGCGCGGTCTTGTTGGTGGTGCCGTGTTTCCAGAAAACCGCTGACAGCCCGTAGCGTCTGCCTCACGCTTTCGCTACGGGCACCCTTCCCCCCAGGAGGTCGAACGATGCAAGCCGATATTCCCGCCCATGATGCCGACCTGATCGAAGCCCCTGCCTTCTGTGATTACCGTTTCCTATGGGCGCACGTGCTTTCCCAGCTTGTCAGGGATGCCCGCTGCTATTGGCTGGCCACGACGAACCCGGACGTAGAGCTAGAACAAGCCTTTGACGATCTGATGAGATGCGGACCCATGACCCGGCATGTTTGCCGTTGGCTGGATATTGAGCCGGTAGAGGTAACGCGGAAATTTATCAGGTGGTGTGAGTCTCAATAATGGTGCCCCGGGCCGGACTTGAACCGGCACGCCATTCGGCAAGCGATTTTAAGTCGCTTGTGTCTACCAATTTCACCACCGGGGCATTTTTTCAGGCCGATGCACCAATGATGCACCAGTTTTTTTGAACCCTGTAAATATCTGTTTTATATCCGCTTTATCGAGACACTATAAATATTTTAAGTCTTGTGTGTCTACCAATTCCACCATCCCGGCTTTGATTTGACCTGCTACATATTCGCTACATTAAAATTTTTAGAACTATCTAGGCAATTGAATTAAAGGGTTTTTAATACCGACGCAACCCTGATTTTAAGTCTCTTGTGTCTACCAATTTCACCACCGGAGCATTCGGAGGGGCTTGTAAGGAACTTTTGAGGGGCAGGATTGTATAAGGCCCTGCCCGGTAACGCAATTGGGATTGCGGGGGTGGCGTCTTCAGGCGGGTTGTGGGGGCTTCTGCGCCCTGCCCTTGTATATATAACCTGCGAATTTCGGGGCCTTGGGCACGTATAGGTTTTCCAGTTCGGTGATCTCAAACCCCGCTTCCCGGATCAGTTCCGCAATCGGTCGGTTAAGGTGGCAGCCGCCGGCGATTTTCTTCCAGCCTGGGGTGATGCGGTGTTGCCATT
>Ga0207876_1000347_pt1 | contig 16754 bp, 17 predicted proteins | sample MalvirmetaMSP146_FD_184237 | JGI IMG/M metagenome (GOLD analysis project Ga0207876, IMG submission 184237) | Marine viral communities from the Deep Pacific Ocean - MSP-146 (SPAdes) | ecosystem: Environmental > Aquatic > Marine > Oceanic | place: Pacific Ocean | collected 2011-07-10
CCTCACAGGCCTCATGGCAGAGCCAGGCCAGCGCCGGAGAGGACAGCTCTGCCGGCAAGTGTTCGCGCGAATGCTGCAGCATCGGGGAATCGTCCTGCAGCATGGCCGAAACCATGCGGGTGAAAGCCCCCGGACTGAGCGCATTGACGTGGATCCCCAGCCCGGCGCCTTCGGCGGCCAAAGCGCGGGTGAGAGACCACAAGCCGCCCTTGCTGGTGGCATAGGCCGCCTGATCGGCGAACCCGGTCATCGAGGCTGACGTCGTGTTGACGATCCGGCCGAAACCCTGCGCCTTCATGTGGGGCCATGCTGCCCGGCAGCAGTAGTAGGCCCCCATAAGGTTGATCTGGATGTGCCGCTCAAAATCCCGCGATGTCATCTTGTCGAAAGCGGCACCGATGGAAATTCCCGCGTTGTTCACGAGAACGTCGATCCTACCGAACGCCTGAAGCGCGGCGTCCACAATCGCGCCGCCGCCTTCCTCGCTTGCGACCGATGCCGTGCTGGCGACTGCCTTGCCGCCGGCCTCGCGGATTTCGGCGGCCACCGCTTCGGCGCTGGCGCGGCCTTCGTAGCCGGGCGTTTCGGGATCGAAGCCGATGTCGTTCACCACGACACTGGCACCGCGCCCTGCCAGCAGCATCGCATGGGCCCGGCCAAGGCTGGGCTTGCCCCCGGCGCCGGTCACGACGGCCACGCGCCCGTCGAAACGGTAATCCCCGCTCATACGGATCCTGCCACGCGGCGATATGCGAATAGACCGGTCTGCAAATGTCACCCCCGCAAATAACGAAGGCCTTGCGTATCATCCGGTTTCAATGCCGCTCAACCGGTGCAGGTCAGCGCGGCCCAGCAATGCAAGAACACGTGCCGGGCCCTGTTCCAGCCTGTTCAGGCGTAAAGGCTGTCTACCGTCAGGGTGTCCCGGCTGATCCGCAACTCACCGCGGCTGACCGCACCGGTCATCAGCGTCTCGTACCCGTTGCAGAGCCGCTCGCGCAGTTCTTCGAAATCGAAACAGCCGTCCGCCCATTCGACACAGGAGGCGCCAAGGTACGTCATCAGCTGTTCCGCCAGGCCCCGCGCGCTGATGTCGCTCCGGATTACCCCGGCCCGTTGCTGTTCAAGCAGGAACCGGTGAAGGGTCTTTTGCTGCCGCTCACGGAAATCATAGAAGATCTGGCGTGAATCCGTGAAATAGATCCGGCACACGTTGCGGCAGAAATCGGGATTGATGCGGATCGAGGTCAGCTCCCGGTCCAGCATGGCTGCAGGCGCTTCCGGATCGAAAGGATCAGGCGTGGCGGTGAGGTTCACATAGATCGAATACTCGTGGATGGCCTCGGTTATCGCGAGATCGCGGGGGCCCACCAGATTGTAGATGGTCTGGACCGCATGGCCCGACTGCTCGGCGATGCGACGCACGGTAACGCCTTCAAGCCCCTCCTCCGTCAACAAACGACGGATCGTGGCGAGGATGATGGACCTGCGCTGGCGCTGGTTGTGGCCGGGCATCGGCGTACGGCTGCCTTTAGCTTGGGTCGCCCGGCTGATCGGCCGAGAAGGATCGAAGATAACAGGTAGCTGCGCGGTATGGCTTTCCATTAGCGTCTCTCTCCTCCTCGCCGCGCCTTGTATTTCTTTTCCGGTCATGCCGGGGCGCGTCGAATATCAAAAACTCTGTCTGTGGAACGCGTCCTGCGCAAGGGCATTGGCCGCACAGAACAAGTCTCAGGTTCGTTCCAGACAATCACGTTTCCCCGGGCTCATACCATCTTCTAGCCCCGACAGCGACACACCACAGCAGGAAGGAAACGCCGATGGGCACCAGCACAGACAAACGCCCACCGGCGGAGGATATCGTTCTCTACGAAAAGGACCCGGTGACCAAGATCGCCACGATCACGCTGAACCGGCCCGATGCGCTCAATGCGCCCACTATCGCCGCACGCCAGCGTTTTGCCGATCTGGTCACCCGCGCCAATGTGGACGACGACGTCAAGGTGCTGATTGTGCGCGGTATCGGCAAGCATCTCGGCAGCGGGGCCGACCTTCCCGAAATGGACGGGATGTGGAACGACAATCCCGACTACTCCTGCCTTCCCGAATTCCGCATTGGCGAGGACGAGGACGTGAACTACCCGCCCAAGGGCTCGTTCCGCTATCTCGCCAACATCACCAATCTCTACGCCAATTCCAATGCGGGGCTGCGCAGCCTGCAGGATTTCAAGAAGATCTCCATCGTCGAGTGCAAGGGCTACTGCTACGGCTGGCACTTCTACCAATGCGCCGATGCGGACATCATCGTCTCGTCGGACGATGCGCTTTTCGGGCACTCCGCCTTCCGCTACGTCGGCTGGGCCGCGCGCATGTGGCAGTGGGCGCTGATGATGGGCCTCAGACCGTTCATGGAGATGGTCTTCACAGGGCGCCCCTTCACGGCGCAGGAGATGAAGGAGCTGCACTTCGTCAACTCGGTCGTCCCGCGCGAGAAACTGGAGGACGAGACGATGAAGTACGCCCACGCCTGCGCGCGCAACCGCCCGGTCGACACCGTGGTGATGCAGAAGATGTTCTTCGAGGTCTTCAAGCAGCAGCAGGGCGAATACATGGGTTCGATAATGGCCGGCTGGCTGGAATCGATGCTGCCCATGGTCAAGCCGGACGCCGACACCTCCATCGGGGTCGATGCCGAGACGTTCGAGAAAGGACTGGCGAACGCCGTCAAGGACAACGACCGCCAGTTCCCGCCCGATTGGCGTCTCAGCATGAAGGGCCGGAAGGAGACCTGACCGGCTACTTCGGATAGGATACCAGCGTTGCCAGCCCCTCGTGGGCAAGGCCGCTCGCCAGTTCGTCCTGCATCCGCCGGCGTAGCTCGCGCACGAGCAGCGAGCGCGTATAGCGCAGCGCGCCCGTCGGTGCTGCGGCAATCTGCTGCGCGAGCGTCCGCGCACGGAAGAGCAGCTCTTCACCCGGCAGGACTTCGGCCACGAACCCGAGGCGCTGTGCCCCCTGTGCACCGATGCGCTCGCCGGTCAGCAGAAAATAGCGGCCGCGATTGGGGCCGAGCAGCATGGGCCAGACCACGTGGACCCCGTCGCCCGGCACCGTGCCATTGGGAAAATGCGCGAGATCGGCGAATTCCGCAGTCTCGGCTGCCAGAACGATATCGCACAGGACGGCGATCTCGGCATGGATCAGCGCTGGCCCGTTGACGGCCGCGATCATCGGCACCGGAATCGCCAGCAGGTTCTGCAGCAAGCTGTTGCCCTCGTCGTAGATGCGCGGCCACATCGAAGCGAGATCGGGTTCCGGAAACGCAAAAGCAGGATCGAACCCGGCAAGGAAGCTGTCACCCGTACCAGTGAGGATCACGACGCGGTTTTCCGGATCGCGCGCCACATCCAGAAAGGCATCGCCCAGTTCGGCGTGAAGGCAATCGGGCGAGGAGCCCCACTTCGCGGGACCGCCGCGCGTATGAATCGTCATTTCCAGCACCCCGCCTTCGCGGGACATGGCAATGCCGGAGTACTTCTCCCCGTAGTCCGCAAAAGCCGTCATGCTATGGCTCCCTTGGCCTTCAGACTTTCGATCTCCCCCCATTCGAGCCCCAGTTCCATCAGGAACATCTCAGTATGTTCGGAGGCCTGCGGTGCGCGCGTCGTCTGCACCGGCGCACGGTCGAACTGGACCGGATTGCGGATCAGCCGGATCGGTTCGCCCCCCGATCCCTCGACCTCGACGATCGTGTCGTTCGCAAGGGTCTGGTCGTCGGTCACGACATCGGTCTGGCTTTGCGCAGGCGCCCACTGGCCTTTCAGCGACTTGAGATGCTCTCGCCAGTGGGCGAAAGGTTTGCTGGCGATGGCTTGGGTCACCATGGCTCCGGCCGCTTCCCAGTTCGCCATCAGATCCGATACTTCGGCAAAGCGCGGATCATCGGCCGCTTCCGCCAGTCCCAGATGCTCGAAGGTATCGCGGATGTAGGGGCCGGGCGTGATCATGCACAAATTGATCGTGCCGCCGTCGGAGGTGCGGAAATTGCCCATGAACGGATTGCCCGGCGCCGGCCCCGAACCGGGATAGGGAGAGCGCAACTGCGCACCGGTTTCCATCGTCAGGCTGAGGCTGGAGGCCATGGCCCAGGCCGCCGTGCTCATCAACGAGACGTCGACTTCAGTCGCCTTTCCGGTCCGCTCGCGGTGCAGCAAGGCTGCAGCAATACCGCCGGCAATGTTCATCCCGCCGATTGTATCGCCGAAAGCGGGGATGCCCTGCGACATCACGCCGGGAAGCTCCTCGGGCGTCAGTGCGTAGCCGATCCCGCCACGGTTCCAGAACGCCGTGCTGTCGAACCCGCCGAGCCGCCGTTCCGGCCCCTTGTCGCCAAAAGCACTCCCCCGCGCATAGATGATGTCGGGGTTCACCGCCCGGATATGCTCGACGTCGATCTGCAGCTTCTGCCGCACGTCGGGAAGGTAGTTGGTCAGAAACACGTCTGCGGTGCAGGCGATGCGGTAGATGAGTTCGCGCCCCTCCTCGCTGGAGACATCGACGCCGACACTGCGCTTGCCGCGATTGGGGTGCTCCATCACCGTGTTGCGATCGGGCGTCACAGGCACACTGCCCACGCGCAGGAAACCGCGCTGGGCATCCCCGCGCACCGGGTGCTCGATCTTGATCACGTCCGCGCCCCAGTCCGCCATGACGGCACCCGCTGCCGGCACGAACGTGTATTGCGCCACTTCGAGGACGCGAATGCCCTCCATCACCCGAGTCATCCTGATCTCCCGATTATCTGTCCGGCAGGCGCACGACGGGCGCCTCAATATCCGATCCTGCCCTAGTTTGACCGCCGCGCCATCGACAATTTCAAAATCGGCGCCCACATATACGATAGTTCTATAGGGTAGAGGATCGCGATGGATATCCGCCGCTTGCGCTATTTCCTGCAGGTTGCCGAATTCGGCTCGCTGAACGCGACCGCCGAGCAGGTAAACCTCAGCCAGCCTTCGCTGAGCCGGCAGATCCGGCTGCTCGAGGAGGAGTTGGGCGTCTCGCTATTCACCCGGCGTCGCGACGGCATGGTCCTGAGCCGTGACGGCCTCGAGCTGCGCACGCGCATTCTCGGCCCGCTGCGCCAGCTCGAAATGGCGCTGGACGAGATCAAGTCCCATTCCAGCCAGATTGGCGGCAGCGTGGTTCTCGGCATGCCCTCCAGCGCCATCGATGCATTGGCCAGTTCGCTGGCAAAGCGCGCGGAGGCCTTTCCCAACATGGCACTTCATATCGTCGAGGGATCGGCCGGGCAGATGCTCAAGTCGCTCGAACGCGGCGAAATCGATACCGCGCTGCTCAATGCCCCGCCTTCGGACACCAAGTGGCGCTGCGACATCGAGGATCTGTTTATCGAGGAACTGGTGCTTGGCGGTGCATCAGGGTCAGGCCTGTCGCCGGACCAGCCCGTGAGCGTGGAGGAACTCGCACAGCTGCCGCTGATCCTCCCAAGCCCGCCCAATCATCCGCCACCCATCCGCACACTGGTCGATATCCTCTCCGGCCTGACGGGCGGCAAGTGCAACTTCCCGCAGTACGCCGACTCGTTCCAGCTCACGAAGTCCTATGTCGAAGCCGGGATCGGCTATTCCATCTTTCCCTACTCGGCGGTTTTGCACGAGGCCGAAAAGGGGACGCTGGTCTATGCCCCGATCACCGGCCACCGGCTTACCCGGCACGTGGTCCTTGGCACCTATCCCGGCGGCCAATACCCGCGCGCGCTCGAGCGGGTGAAGGACATGGTCAGAGCCGAAGCCGCCAAGCTAGCCGAACGAACCCCCTCGCACATCCAGTTGCTGTTCTGATCCGATGACCCGGCGGCTATCCCGTCGCCACCATTCTATTCAAGTTCTCTATAGCGTAGTCTTGTAATTGCATTGGCCCGCCGCGGTCCGGCCCGGTAGCCAGAATGCACACCGGGCGCCGCAACAGCCGATGCGTCCGAGACCTGCGAGAGGAGAGCTGTCATGGCCGATGCCGATGCAACTGAACTTGCCGAGACCGCCAGGAAGTACTGGGCAGCCGAAGGCTACACCCCCGGCGGCACGATCCGCGAAGTCGATTACTCCACCCAGAACGGCGGCCTTCATCCGCTGCTCGAAGGCATCAAGATCGTCGACTGCGACACCCATTTCACCGAAGCGCCCGACCTCTTCACGTCGCGTGCCCCCGCCAAGTACAAGGACAAGGTGCCCTATCTGCGCCGCGATACCGACGGCGTGGATCGCTGGTACATCGGTGAGCGCAACTGCGGCTCGACCGGGGGCAATGTAATCCGCAAGGACTACAACAAGCTGCTCGGCAAGCTGGCCTTCCCCACGCTCGAGGAATCACTGCCCGCCGCCTATCAGGTGAGGCCGCGCCTGCAGATCATGGACGACATGGGCGTATGGGCGCACATCTGCTTCCAGAACTCCGGTGTGACCCAGCCCGGCATGCTGATGTCCCTCGGCGAAAACGAACTGGCCATCGACATCCTGCGCATCTTCAACGACGCCTCGATGGAGTATCAGGAGGAATCCGGCCAGCGGATCTTCAACATGGCCCACCTTCCCTATTGGGACAAAGCCGCGATGAAGGCCGAAGCGCGCCGCTGCATCGACCGCGGGCTCAAGGGCTTCGTTCTGCCCGACAAGCCGGAGATGTTCGGTATTCCCGGCTACATGACCGACCACTGGGCCGATGTGCTCGAGATGTGCGACGAGACCGGCATGTCGATCAACTTCCACATCAACGCCGCGATCGATCCGGGCACCGTGATCTGGGATGGCTTCACCTTCCAGAAGCGCCTGACGATCCAGCCGATCATGCACTCGCTGGCCTGCGCGGCAACGCTAGGGAACTGGATGGTCTCCGGCCTGCTTGACCGCTATCCCAATCTCAAGATCGGCCTGATCGAGGCCGGCATGGGCTGGGTTCCCTTCGCGCTGGAAATGCTCGAGCACCAGTTCGACGAAATGCTGCCCGATCCTGCCAGCCTGCCGGGCAAGCGGCCCTGGGAATACTTCCGCTCGAACTTCTGGACCACTTTCTGGTTCGAAAAGCTCGGCCCCAAGACGCAGCTCGATATCGTCGGGACCGATAACATCCTGTTCGAGACCGACTTCCCACATCCCACGTCCCTGTACCCCGACGTGCAATCGCACATCGTCGAGGCACTGGGAGATCAGCCCTTCGAGGTTCGCAAAAAAATCCTGCAGGACAATCCTGCACGGCTGTACAATCTGGCTCTCTGAGCCCTTGGGACAGGGGCCTGCGACGGTGCTTCATATCCATCAAGCGCTTTCGCAGGCTTCGTTTGCAGGCTTTCTTCCTTACCGTCGAAAAGCTTGCACGATCACATGATCCAGAGCGCCCCGATGAGCGACAGGCTCGCCAGCGAAAGCAGAACGGCGATGATGTCGATCTGCCTGCGCGGCAGCGGATCAGCACGGTGCGCGGAGAGCCTATCCAGAACCGAACTGGCCTTTCCACGCGCCAGAACGAAGATGAGGATGCCGACCCCGATAAAGCAACTCGCCAGAGCCTTGGGCAGCCATTCGGGATCGACCTTGGCAAAGAGCGCATTGAACCCGATGCCGATACCGACCGCTGCGAGGCCCGTTCTTATCCAACCAGCATAAGTGCGCTCGTTCGCCATGACCGTACGGTCTTCCGCCCAATCGGTGCGGTCCTTGGCAAGCTCCTGCTTCTGCTCTTTCTCAGCCATGCCGACGCTACGCCTCCCTCCCTATGATCCACCCCCAACCAGGAGACGTAAACAATTGGAACCAGTGATCCGGGCGCGAGGCGAAGTTCTGGAGCCCTTGGCCAAGGAGGGACTTTCTTCGGAATTCCTCGGTCTGGCTGGCTTTGGCATGATATTCGCCGTGGCTCTGCAACGCTGGTTCCGTGATCGCACCGATGACCTGTCAGCGGCCGTCAGCCAGTTCAACCAACTCTACACGACCGGTTTCGCTCGCGACAAGGCCGGATAGTTTATCAGCCGAACGTGACCGGCATAACCGGATGCCGTCACGGCTCGGGGCGACACTGCCGCAATTGCCCCGGAAATGAAATTTCTGCGCCAGCCCGGCTCAGCGAGTGGCCAAGTCCGTTTCTATCTGCTTCATCAGCCGATCGAATTGCGGCGTTCCGGGCAAGTTCACCGTATTGTCGTTCACTAGCAGCATATCCACCGCCGAGGCCGCCGCTGATAGGTCCGGAAAGCCCAGAGAACCGGCCATGCCGGCAATCTTGTGCACAATGTCGTGCACTTCGCTGTTTGCACCTTCCAGCCGTGACGATCTCTCCAGCACCAAACGTTGCGCTTCAAGCCGCTCCAGAAAGCGCGTGCGTATGGCAGCAAGGCGGGACAGCTGTTCAGACATGGTCGACGAAGAAGCGCACCTGGTTGATCAATTTCATCGGATCGAAGGGTTTCGGGATCACGCCATGTGCGCCCAAGGAGACCAGGCGTTCGACGTCCTCCGGGCTTGTTCGTGCGGTGATGAACACAACCGGCGTTTTCTTGCCGAACCGTTCCCGGATCTCGGCAAAAGTCATTGGGCCGTCCATGACGGGCATCATCATATCCAGCAGGATCAGGTCCGGCGTCGTCTGGGCAAGGGCTTCCAGCGCTTCAGGGCCGCTGCCGCAAGTCCGGACGCTGATCTCGGGATCGAGTTCGAGCGCGATCGTCGCAATTTCCCTCAGGTCGGGCTCATCGTCCACGTAGAGTATCGAGACGGTCATTCTGACGATGTCCTTTCGCGATGCGTCTCGACCAGCCTTCCGACAGTCGCGATCAGTTCGGCTATCGGCGTGCGCGCCTTGGTGAGATTGGCATCCACAAGGCCTGCGCTTTCGGAATCGGTATTCTGTGCCGAGAAGATGATGACCGGGATCGGCGTGTCTCCACCCTGCCGCAACTCGGGAAGCAACTCGACGCCGGCCCCATCGCGCAGGCCGATGTCGAGAATTGCGAGGTCGAATTCGCCCTCCTGCAAAAGGGCTCGCGCGCTGGTCAGGCTATCGGCCACCACGATCTCGCAGTGGTTTTCCAAAGCCATTCCGACCAGACGACGAACATCGGGATCGTCTTCCACATGGAGAATGCGCGGACATTGCTGGTCGATCGCGGCGCGTGCGGTTTCAACGCTGCCTATCAGCCGGGGAATGTCGAGCGGCTTGCGCAACCAGTCCAGGATAAGCGCCCCGGCACCATCCAGTTCTGTCGCGCCGGGTTCTCCGCCGATCGCCATTACCGGTGTATCGGCATTCAGGGTGTCTTCGTGCAGTCTCTGGATAATGTCGATGCCCACTCCGTCGGGCAGTCCCATATCGACGACAATACCTGCAAACTTTGTCCTGGCTGCCGCTTCGCGTGCCATGTCAGGATTGGTCGCATAGGTAACCGCATAGCCGGCTTTTCGCAAAGCCTGGGTCAGGACCTTGCCGGCTCCATTGCCGCAGACGAGCAATGCCGGATGGGCTGGTGTTTGCAGCTCGGCCGCGCGGTCAGGCACAGGCAGATCGACGTGAAAGCGGGTTCCCTTGCCCGTTTCGGTATCGAAGCTGACGTGCCCGTCCAGCCGCTCGACGATTTCCCGAACGATGCTGAGCCCGAGCCCGGTACCGCCGTTGGCACGGTTGGTCGTGGAATCGGCCTGCGCGAATTTCGTGAATATCTGATCGCGGAAGTCTTCAGGAATTCCCGCGCCTTTGTCCGCAATCGTGACCCGGTAAAAGGCATCATGCCGGGATATAGTCACCTGCACCGTGCCATCTGGCGGTGAGAACTTGGCCGCATTGGACAGCAGATTGGTAAGAACCTGTGCAAGCCGGTCCGGATCGGCGGACACCGTCATCGGCGTCATCGGGGCCGACAGCGCGATATCGGCGCCAAACTTGGCGGCATAGCTGCGGTTTTCCTCAATGGCTGAGCTGACAGCCGCTTTCAGATCGAGCTCGCGAAGATTGAACGGCATGTTGCCGGATTCGATCTTCTGGATGTCCAGAATATCGTTGACGAGGCGCACCATGCGATTTGCGTTATCGTGTGCGATAGTGATGAGGCGGTCGACCCGCTCGGGGAGTACACCCGCACTGCCGCCCTTCAGCAAACCGAGGGCTCCGGCGATGGACGTCAGCGGCGTGCGCAGTTCGTGCGTCACGGTAGACACGAAGTCGGACTTTATCTGCTCGTTGCGCTTGCGCTCGGTGACGTCCCTGATCACCGCAACGTAACGCAGGCCTTCGTTCAACAGGGTCGTCGTGAGGGCGACTTCCGTGGGGAATACCATTCCATCGCTGCGGCGTGCCAGGATCTCGACGGCCGTTCCGTCCGCGTCGTTTTGCATTCCGAACGCGCGCAGTTCTTCTGCCACCTGACCAATCGGCGGCTGATCGGCAAGCAGGATACCGACATCGCGGCGGTCGAGTTCACCGGGGGCATAACCGAACATGCGCAATGTCGCTGCATTCGTACTCTCGATCGAGCCACTGGGATTGATCGTGATGATCCCGTCCATGGCGCTTTCAAGGACAGCCTTTTGCCGCAAGGCCATGTCTTCGAGTTTCGTCCAGGCGTCATCGCGCGAGCGCAGGGAATGCTGCAGGGCCAGCCATGCAGCGATCAATAGCGCGGCAAGCGTCGCTAACAGGGCGAACGTGAGATAGCGAAGGTTGGCGACTGCCCGCTCGGCGTTTGCCGAACGTTCGGCAATCGTATTTTGCTGGCGTTCCAGAAGCTGGTCGATCCCCTCCCGTATTTCGTCCATGAGGACCCTGCCTCGACCCGACATGACTTTGGCTTCCGCGCCCTGCTGATCGCCGGCTCGCCGCGTTTCAATGGTCGCTCTGGTATGGGCGAGTTTGAGGTTCGAAAGTTCTCGCAGTTTCAGAAGCGCGTCGGGTTCCGATGATTGACCGTGGCCGAACTCGGACAAGCGCTGCCAAACGGAAAGAAGACGCCGACTCCCCTTGTTATAAGGCTCAAGGAACTTTTCATTTCCCGTGATCACATAGCCGCGACCGCCAGTTTCGACATCCTGATGCGCCGAGAGCAGCTGGAACAGTTCTGTACGCCGTTCCCGTGCACGCTCTTTCTCCAGATTGAGGTGGTCCGTCGTGCGCACCTGCTGCGTGAGCAATACCACAACCGCCCCGATGATCAGGGGCGCCAGAAAAGCGACGATATTCGCAAAACGCTCCCGCCATCGTCCTGCGCGCTGTGCGCGGCCGCTGATCTGGATTCCGTTCATCTGGGCTCAGCCTTTTGCCAGACGCGCACGCTGGCCACTTCCATGCGGGCGGGAAAGGCTTCAGCGTCGACACCCTGAGCACCGGCCCAAGCGCCCCCCACCGCGACGTTCAAAATCAGGATCATCTTGCGATCGAAGCCTCGCGGCCGGGTGGCAAAACCTACTTTTCCGTCGACACCCACAACGATGCGATCTTCCGTCCAGAGCAACTGGTAGTCATGGAAGCCGCCGCAATAATTCAAGTGGCTTTCGCCGCGATCATGGTTGCCGTCGAGGAAATTGCGCTTCGCCGTCTGGACTGCATGATGAACCGTGCCGGGCTCATAGCCGACCGCTTCGGCGATATCGATTTCACCGCCCTGCCACTGCATGTCCTGATGTTCGGGCAGCAACCATATGGCCGGCCAGGCACCAACCACACAGGGCAGTCTTGCGCGGATTTCGAAGAAACCGTGCCGCCAAGACGCCCGTCCCCGCGTGGTAAGACGGGCCGAACTGAACTTCTGGCCGGACCAGTCATCCCACCCCTTCGCAGACAGATCCTCCTGCCGCGCCTCGATCACGAGGCGTTGATTTTCGATGCGGGCGTTCTCCCGCCGCTGATGAGCGTAATATTGCAGCTCACCATTGTACCACCCGCGGCGATTGCGTGAGGTCTCGTTGTGCCAGCGCCCGATATCCGGCAGTTCGCCGCTGTCGAATTCATCGTTCCAGACGATCGTGTAACCGTCCGGACGAACGAACGGGTCTCCCACGAGCGGCAGCGGTACCGAAGCATCTGCAGCCATGGCGCTAATCGGGAGAGTACATGAAGCCAGAATCAGAAAGGCAAGCGCCGTTCTCGCGAACATTCGGCATGCCCCTTCAGAACACGTGGCTTATGCCGAGTGTGACGTAGGGTTTGGCGGAACGGTCTTTCTGCTTCGAAGCACCGGCACCAATCAGCCCCTGCCACTTTCCCCCGAGCCTCGTGGAAACATAGAGCCCGGCACTGGGGCGGGTGTAGCTGCGGTCACCCTGCACTCCACCCTCAATACCCACACGGGTGTCGGTTTCCCCGTCAACGAGGCGGTTGAGCCGAAGCTGCGTGAGATAACTCCGATCGTTCACGGCGTATGAGGCAAACCAACTTGCGCGCCATTCATTTCCGACAGTGCCGTCGGTCTGCATTGCAAGGTCGAACCGGGTCCCCCGCATGCGGTTGCCGAGGTCGACGGGCTTCAGCGTGGTGTCTGTCACGCGCGGTCCGGCCGAGACGTTCACCCAGCCCCAGCGGCCGGACATCTGATAGACCAGCGCAACCTCTGCGCCGATGTAGTCGGCCGAGATGCGCTGACCATTCGATTCGTAACGGTATTGTCCGCCGCTGACGCCAGCACGAACGGCAAGCCCATTGCCGAGTTCGGCGCCCGGCAGGGCAACGACGCCGCCGGTGTAGGCATTCACGCCGTCTCCCGCCGAGCCCCCGGCATAAACGACACCCGTATCCTGTGCGGACACGGGCTGGGCGAACAGCGCAAGCGGCAGAACCAGGCTCGCACCGAAAAAAGAACGCAGGTTTTTGAAACTCATCAGGCGCGCCTTCAGGCCAACACGGGTCACGCTCACGAGACCCATTTCAACGAGGCACACATATATTCGAAGGTGTTTAGCAAAAGGTAACCAGTTCCGGGAATAATCTGGTTAGTTTCCCCCTGTGTGCCCGATATTCCATGTTTACGTCTGCCATTTCCTCCGCGCGCACGAACCTGAAGGTTCTCGTCGTCGACGACGACTCCTTGATGGGGGAGTACCTGTGCCTGCAGCTCGAATCGTTAGGATGCCGGCCAAAGGCCGCCGAAAACGGCGCTGAAGCCCTCGAAATTCTGAAAAGTCGCGAAGTGCACCTGCTCATCTCCGACTGGCAGATGCCCGGCATGGACGGGATGGAACTGGTGGCCGAAGCCCGCAAGCTGACAAGCGCGGACAGTCATCTCCACATCGCAATGATGACCGCGCGCAGCGAGGAAAAAGTGATGCGCGCCGCCATGGAGGCGGGCGTTGACGATTTTCTCTTCAAGCCGCTTCAGATCGTGGAACTGGGCCTCGTCATCGCCAGCGCCGCGCGCAACCGCCTGCTCCACCTTCGTCTCAAGCGCCGTAACGCCCAGCTGGCTATGGAGCACAGGCGCGCCAGCGACGCCCTGGAGCGGGTACAAGCCGACCTTAGCGCGGCCACGGCCCTGCACGAACGCCTGCTGCCGCGTTTCGACAGATGCGGGGCGCTCGCACTCTCACATCTCTACCGGCCCGCCGCGCTTCTTGGGGGCGATTCAATCGGCGCTTCGCCGCTACGTGAGGAAGGCCTGCTGTTTTTCCTGGTCGACGTGCGCGGGCACGGTGTGCCTGCAGCTCTCGATTCCTTTCACCTGCATCATCGCATCAAGCAGTTGAGACCCACGAGCGCACCTGATCTTGGAGTGGCGATGGCGACGATCAACCGCGAGATCTGCGACCGCGCGGATGACAGCTACGCCACCGTAGCCTGCGGTCTCATTTTCCCGGAAGATCGCGAAGGCTGGGTGGTGTGCGCCGGGCATCCGCCACCATTGCTCATGATCGACGGAAGCGTCAGCCAGATTTCCGGCGGACGCGCTATGCCGGTGGGATGGTTCGACAATACCACCTACGAGCCGGAACGATTCGCCTTCCCCCGAGGTGCCCGGTTCGTGACATATTCGGACGGGATAACCGAAGCGATGAATGCGTCTGGCGAACAGTTCGGCGAGCAGCGGCTCGAGCAAGCGCTGATCGCCAGTGCAGGCACGCCTCTCTCGCAATTTGCAGCGTCGCTTTCGGATGACCTGCGAGCCCACTTGCCAACCCAGACCTTCGAGGACGATATTTCCATGCTGGCGATCGAACACAGCCAAACGGAGAGCAACGACTGATGGTAGGCGAAAGCGAAATTCTCGAAGTCGTGATCGATCACCCCCGGCTGGATGCAGCAGCGGCTCCGGCCTTGCGCCAGGAACTGGCGGGCCGCTTCGAAGACCGTCCGGAACGGGTTATTCTCGATCTATCGAACGTCGAGTTCATCGATTCAACCGGCCTCGGCGTGCTGGTTTCGATGCTCAAGCAAATGGGAACGAATGGCCGCATCGTGATTGTGGGCGCATCGCCCGCGGTGCAGCGGCTCCTCCATATCACCCGTCTGGATAGCCTGTTCATCCAGTGCGACAGCATCTCAGCCGCGCATGATGCCCTCGCCTGATCTGCCTTCGGGTATTTCGGTTGCGGCAAACCTGATGGAAGTCAGGCGGCTTGCCGAACATCTGCGCATGGCCTGCGCGGATAAGGCCATCGACGAATTGACGACTTTCGATTGTGAACTTGCCTTGGTCGAAGCCGCGAACAACGTGGTCGAGCATGGCTACCAGGGCCGGCCGGAAGGCGAACTTACGCTGATCGTGCAGATTGCCGGAGGCACGATACGCATGGAACTTCTGGATCGCGGCACACCCGTTCCGGACGGGCAGTTCCTGCGCTGCGAGACGGTCCCTCCGGACGCCACCCACGGACGCGGTACGGGCATCATTCAATCCTGCATGGACGTAATCGAGTATACCAGCGAGAACGGCCTGAACCGGCTGGTGATGACCAAACGCTTGCCGTGATGCGTTCGCCGGTTCGCCCCGCCTATTTCCCGGTGACGGTGTCCACCGATTCAATTCCGTGATCGGGAATCGGTTTGCCGGCTTCCTGCTGCAGGTTCCGGTCTTCAATCTGCACGATCACGGCTCCGGCTATGATGAGCACCGCGACGATGATCAGGTGGCTGCGGGCATGGCGCAGATTCCTGCGAAAGCTCACTGGCTTCCCTCCTCTTCCGGTTTCCAGAACGCGGCACGCACCATGATCGACATCGCCAGAATGTTGTTGAGCCCCCACAGTCCGTTCGCGATCAGCCCGCCCAGCGTATAGCCTCCCCCCACAGTGAAGAGGCGGAAAGCGCACCAGGCAAAGGCGGTGACGGTTAGGCCGATCACGGCTATCTGCGGCCAGACTAGTCCAAAATAATTGCCTTCCTGCCGCTGCTTTGGCGTGACCGGAAACGATATCTTCTTGCCGCGGATCACAGCCCACAACGCCCGCAGCGAAATCGGGAAACTGGCGAGGTAGGAGACCTTCCCCTTGTAGCCCGACAGCCCCCAGGTCCCCATCATGAAGGCCAGTTCGTTGAGCACCAGAAACGGCAGCGCATGGCCGAAGAAGTCGCCCGTATAGGCACTCACAGGCGCGATCGTCGTGAACATGTAGACGATCGGTGATAGCAGGAAGATCAGGTTCCAGGTGGCGCCGAAATAAGACCAGAACGTAGTCAGGTACATCACGCGCTGCGCGAGCGTCATGCCCGGCCGCGTTACCGGGTTGTCGTGGAAGAAGATGTCCAGACTTCCGCCCGCATACTTGAACCGCTGCACCGTCCACGAGAGCAGATCCTGCGGCGAAAGCATTTTCGACTCCACTTCCGGGTGAAGCACGGTCTTCCACTTTCGCTCGCTATCCTGATGCAGGACGATGGTGGAGTAGATGTCTTCCGAAACGTGGAACTTGTAAGGTGTGAGTTCCTCTTCCTGCGCAGCCTGCCATCGTGCCAAGGCATCATCGGGTTTGTGCTGGAGCCCCAGAAGCTTGCGGATGCGACTACGGCCTTCGTCGCCGCTGCGGGCAATGGCATCGGCATAGGCACGCAGCGCCACGAACATAACCGCTTCTCGGCGATGGATCGAACCGGCCCCGCAACAAAAGGCCGCATTCCAAGGGTTTCGGCGGCGCTGGATAACATCGTAGAACATCGCCGGATCATTGACGAACGGGTCCTCGCCGATGCGGATTTCGCCGAAGACCGCTTCTATCGCCGCGCCGAGAAGCTGTCCGGGCTTGCCCGCGCGGCGTCCCCACACATCCTTGAGCCGCTTGCCTTCAGGGAGGTCGTAGAACCACTGCGGCGTCTGCACGATCGCGACATCGGGATCGCGGAAATAACCCAGCGTATGTTCGAGGATCGTGGGAAACGGTCGCGTATCGGCATCGCAGATGACGATGAAATCGCCGCTCGTCTGCTCCATGGCATTGCGCAGGTTACCCGCCTTGTATCCGACATTATTGGTGCGGCTGATATAGCCCACCCCCTCCTCTTCGCAGACCTGGCGCATGGACTCCCGCCGCCCGTCGTCGAGCACGTGGACACGAAAGTCGATCGCATGGGGATAGGTTATCTGCTTCGCATCGCGGATGGAGAGGCGCACGAGCTCCTCTTCCTCGCTGTAGGTGGTGATGAACAGGTCAACGCTCACCGGCCTTTCGGCGCTTTCCCCCTCTTGCGTGCATTGCGCAATGGACGAAGGCGGCGCTTGCTGCGGGTAATCGCGCGTCTTCCACAGGTTCGCCGTGAACAGGATCAGCCCG
>Ga0207876_1000354_pt1 | contig 16306 bp, 14 predicted proteins | sample MalvirmetaMSP146_FD_184237 | JGI IMG/M metagenome (GOLD analysis project Ga0207876, IMG submission 184237) | Marine viral communities from the Deep Pacific Ocean - MSP-146 (SPAdes) | ecosystem: Environmental > Aquatic > Marine > Oceanic | place: Pacific Ocean | collected 2011-07-10
GGAAGAATTCATGGGCGTGCAGCCCTACAACGCGCTCAAGGCAGCAGTGATCAATTACAGCGCGGCGCTCTCGCAGGCGCTGGCAGCAGAGGGTGTCCGCGCCAACTGCATCACCCCCGGCCCGGTCTGGACCGAAGACGGCCCCTGGCCGCAAATCAAGGAAGGCGCGCCCGAGTTCTTCGATCAGATCGTCGGCGCCATTCCGGCTGGCCGCATGACCACCGGCGAGGAACTGGCCAACGCGATCGTCTTCACCGCTTCGCCTGCCTGCAAGGCGATGACCGGCGCGAACATCGTGGTCGACGGCGCCTTCACAAAGCGCGTGCAATTCTGATCGACTGATCGATCCTTTTCCCACCCTCACACAGGGAATCTGGCGGCGGGTCCGGTTGGGCTCGCCGCTTTTTTTGTTCGGTAGAAGCCCGGCGTCAATCAGAAAAAGGCAGTTTTGCCTGTTATTGACTTCAATCCCGCCTTGAAGCTGCACTTCCTATCACAAATGTCAGGTCAGAATGGGCGCTTTTCTTGACCTCGATCAAGCGCTGAAACGGGCTTTGTGAGATTGCCTCTCCAACGAAGAAACGGAGAGGCAAGAATGGCTGATTTCGATTCCCGCGACGATTTCCTTCCCGCCCGTTGTCCCGGCCCGGGCTGGGAAGACATTCTTGCTGCAGACGACATCGCACCGCCGGACTTCGTCGCGCAGGACCAGTACCGCTATCTCGGCTCCGAGCCGATCGATGCGAAGCGCTATTACGATCCGGAATTCTTCGCGGTCGAGAAGGAACGCATGTGGCCCCGCGTGTGGCAGTTCGCCGCGCGCGAGGAGGATCTGCCCGAACCGGGCGACTACGTCACCTATGAGAACGCCGGTCGTTCCTACCTGATCGTGCGGCAGGCCGACGGCGAAGTGAAGGCCTTCCACAATGTCTGCCTTCACCGTGGCCGCAAGCTCGCCACCGACAATGGCAATGCGGACCAGTTCCTGTGCCCCTTCCACGGCTTTTCGTGGAACCCGGACGGTTCGCTGCGCAACATCCCGTGCCGCTGGGACTTCGGCCATCTTTCCGACGAGAAGATGCAGCTTCCCGAAGCCAGCGTCGGTCGCTGGCAGGGCTACATTTTCGTGCGCGAAAGCGAAGAAGGCTCCTCGCTGGAGGAATTCCTCAGCCCGCTTCTCGAGTACTTCAAGCGCTGGAAGCACGAGGAATGCGTGACCGTCGCGTGGGTCGGCAAGGTCGTGAAGGCCAACTGGAAGATCACCATGGAAGCCTTCATGGAAAGCTACCACGCCTACGTCACGCACCCGCAGCTCATGCCCTTCACCGGCGATGCGAACGCGGCCTATCACGTGCTTTCCGACCATGTGAACGTGAACTACACGCCCTTCGGCGTCGTCAGCCCGCACATCTCGGAAAAGAAGCTTTCCGAGCAGTGGATCATCGAGGAGTTCGGCAAGTACAACGGCCGCTCCGCCGACAACTACGATGGCGAGGACGATGCCGGTACGGTCGAGGTGCCCGAGGGCCGGACTGCGCGGCAGGCGCTCGGCGAAGCGATGCGGGCCACGTCGCAGAAGATGTTCGGCGGCGACTACTCGCAGATCTCGGAAAGCGAGCTGCTCGACGCGCTGGTCTACAACGTCTTTCCGAACTTCGCGCCGTGGGGCGGGTTCATGCCCAACATCGTCTACCGCTGGCGGCCCTGGCCCGATCAGGACCACTGCCTGATGGAAGTGCGCGTAATCGCCCGCGTACCCGAAGGCGAGCCCCGCCCCAAGGGCGTGCCGATGCACATGCTGGGTGAGGACGAGGACTGGTCCGACGCGCCCGAACTCGGCGTGCTGGGCGGCGTGGTCGATCAAGACATGTCCAACATGGAACTGACCCACGAAGGCCTGAAAGTCTCGAAGAACCAGAGCGTGGAACTGGGAGACTATCAGGAAGTGCGCATCCGCCACTTTCACCAGACACTCGACAAGTACCTGGCCGATTGAGGGAGCCCCCGATGACCGAGAATTTCGACAAGTACGCCAACGCCGCCGAACGGATGCTCAATTTCGTTGAGACCCGAACGACCGATCAGGCGCCCGAGGTCTTCCATGTGCCCGTCACCAACTACCTCGACGCCAAGCGCTGGGAGCGCGAGAAGGAGCGCATCTTCAAGCGCGTTCCGCTGATGCTGGCGCTCACCATCGAGCTGCCCGAAGTCAACGACTACAAGGCGATGGACGTGATGGGCATGCCCGTCGTCATCACGCGCGCCAAGGACGGCAAGGCCCGCGCGTTCCTCAACGTCTGCAAGCACCGCGCCGCGCACCTTGCGCCCGAAGGCCGGGGCAACTGCAAGGCTTTCGCCTGCCCCTACCATGGCTGGACCTACGCCAACGACGGCAATCTTATGGGCATTGCCGAAGCGAGCACCTTCGGCGACGTCGACCGCTCCACCCTGAACATGACTGAACTGCCCTGCGATGAAGTGGCGGGCATGATCTTCGTGATCCTCACGCCAGGTCTGGAAATCGATGCCAGGGCTTGGCTGGGTGACATGTACGAGTACTTCGCCGACCTCGAACTGGAAAAGTGGTACTTCCACAAGAGCAAGGTCATGCACGGCGCCAACTGGAAGGTCGCCTACGACGGCTATCTGGAAGGCTATCACTTCCAGGCGGCGCACACGAACACGGTGGCCACCCGCTCGCCCTCAAACCGGGCGATCTACGAGGGGCACGGACCACACATCCTGATCGGCTTTCCGCAGAACGCGATCACCCGCCTTCACGACCTCCCGCGCGAGGACTGGGGCAAGCAGGAGAACAACGGCTACGATTTCATCCGCATGCTGTTCCCCAACTTCGCGCTCTTCCTAGCGCCCGAGATGTGCCAGTTCGCGCAGCTTTTCCCGGGGGATGCGCCGGACAAGAACGTAACCGTGATGAACTACTGCTTCCCGAAGAAACCCGAAACCGAGGAAGGCCTCAAGTCCCTCGACGAGATGTGCGACTTCTTCTTCAACGTCGTGGAGGAGGAAGACTATCTGCTGGGCCTGCAGGTCCAGAACGGGCTCGAAAGCGGCGCCATGACCCATCAGGTGTTCGGCCGCAACGAGCCGGGCAACCAGTTCTTCCACAAGTGGGTGGACTACTATCTCGACGAGACAGGCCAGACGCCTGCGCCGGTCATGAAGGGATAGGTCACGCACTCACCAGCTCTCCCAGCAAGGGCGGCGGGGCAACCTGTCGCCCTTTTGCTCTGTTTGAAGGGCTGCGTCAGAACGAGGCTGTCAGCCCGAGGCCCAATTGCCGGCGATGGTGAACAGGTTCTCCCGGCGCCAGGGCTTTCGACCCCACGTCCGCGACGAGGCTGAGCGTCGCGCCGCTCTCGGCAACGGGAACTTCCAGCGTCGCGCGCAGGCCGCCTGCCTTGGCCGGTTCCCCGTTGGTCATGCGGATGGCATCCGCTTCAAGCGAGCGTCCGCCCCAGCCGCCCTGATAGAACACGTCGCCGCGCAGCCGCCAGTTTTCGCCCTGCACCAGAGCCAGCTCCACGCCCGCATATTGGGCCTTGGTCTTTTTGGGGAAAATCGAGGAGGACCGATCGAGCCGGCTCGTCGTTCCGGCAAAGGCGCTAAGGCCCAGTGCCGTATCCGTCCCCACATAATGCCAGGCAGCGAATTTCAGGTGGCGCGCGTGAATCTTCAGCCGCGCGGCGACAAGCGGCAAGCCATCCAGATGCGGTGACCGCAGCGAGACGTACTCCAGCCCCCACCCGTCGGTACCGCTGTCGTTGGCGAGGCTTCGCGTCTTGGCCTTGTTGATGATGGCCCGATCCGTCACCGACCAAGCAACGCTTGCAGGCATGGCGGCCTCCGCCGAAGCCCCGATGACACTCGCTTCCGCCGCAAGCGCCGGCGTAGAGCAGGCCTGAAGAGCCAGGCCCAGGACAATCAGGTTCAAGCGCATCGATCCAGCCTTCCCGCAGATGGACTTTGCCGTGGAATGCTGAACAGACGCCGCAGTCGGCCGATTACCTCAGTGTGTAACGCCGAACCGCGCTAGTTTCTTCAATGCCGTCCCATCGCGCCGCCATCGACCCATAGGCCATGTCCGGAAACGAAGCGCGCGTCCTCGCTGCACAGGAAGGCCACGACATCGGCGATGTCCTCTGGGCGCCCCAGACGGCGCAGCGGCGCCTTGTTTTCCCAGAAGGTCTGGTATTCGGGCATCTGCTCGAAAGCCGGGGCGGTCATGGGCGTGGCAATGGCGCCCGGCTGGACGCACGTTGCCGTAACCCCGAACGGGCCAAGCTCGGCTGCGACGGACTTGGTGAAACCGAGCACGGCGTGCTTGGAGGCGGAGTAGGCGCACAGCCCCTCGTCACCATAGCTCGACGTCGTCGACCCGATCGTGACGATGCGCCCGGCCCCATGGGCCTTCAGATGCGGTGTCGCCTCGCGCACGAGCCGGAACACCGCGATCAGGTTCACGTCCAGCACCCGCAGGAAATAGGCGTCGTCGTGACCTTCAAGCGGGTGAAAGGCGCTGACGCCGGCACAGGGTACGACGGTGTCGAGCCCTCCCATCGCCTCCACAGCCTCCGCGACAAGGCGTGTGTTTACGGCGTCTCCGGTCAGATCCGCCGTAAAGTCCACATCGCCCTGCACATCGGCCGTGAACACCTCTGCGCCGTCCGCAAGCAACTTTGCCGCGACGGCAGCGCCTATGCCCGATCCGGCGCCGGTAACGATGGCACGGCGGCCATGCAGCCGGCCGCTCATGCGATCTTCAGCACGAGCTTGCCGGTATTGGCTCCGGTAAACAGCCGCATGAAGGCGGGATAGGCATTCTCCAGCCCCTCCTGCACGTCCTCGTCCATGCGCAGCTTTCCTTCGGCGAGCCACTGCGCCATTTGCGCGCCGCCTTCGGCAAAGCGCTCGGCATAATCGGCAATGAGAAAACCATGGATCGTCGCGCGCCGGGCCAGCACTTGCCACAGGTTACGCAGACCTACCTTCTCGGGCGCGTTGTACTCGCTGATCAGGCCGCACAGGACGATGCGGGCATGGTGCGCCAGGTTGAACACCTCGGCCTCCATCACCGGGCCGCCCACGTTCTCGAAGACCATGTTGGCGCCGTCCGGAGCCGCTTCGGCAATCGCCTCGACCAGAGCCTCGTGATCCTTGCCCTTGTAGTCGATGGCCGCATCGAAGCCGTAGTCATCGATCAGGCGGCGGCACTTTTCCGGTCCGCCGGCGATGCCGACGACCCTGCACCCCTTGATCTTGCCGATCTGACCTACCGCCGAGCCGACCGCACCCGCCGCGCCCGAGACCAGCAGCGTTTCCCCCGCCTGCGGCTGCGCCACTTCCAGCAGGCCGAAATAGGCCGTGAGCCCCACGGCCCCCAGTGCCGACAGATAGTTCGAAGGCGAGGCGACCGCATCGGCATCGATCGGCATGGTGAAGCCGCCGGGGGAGGCGACCGAATAGTCCTCGAGCGCGTTCAGCCCCATGACCCACTGCCCGACGGCAAAGTCCGGATTGTCCGAGGCGTGCACTACACCCACCGTCGTCGCCCTTACCGGTTCTCCGAGCGGGATCGGCGGCATGTAGCTTTCCGCATCGTCCATCCATCCGCGCTGCGCCGGATCCAGCGACGCAAAACGGTTGCGCACCACGATCCCACCGGGGGGCGGCGCAGGGATTTCGCTCGATTGCAGAGCAAAATCCGTTTCTTCCGGGGTGCCTTCGGGCCTGCGCATCAGCAGGAAACGCCGGTTTTCAGACATGTCATCTCTCCATCGCGATTGCAGACGTTCCTCGGCAATCACATTTCTCGCCGCACCTGATCATAGTGGCAGGTCTGTTTCTCGACGAAGCGTTGCATAACGGCGATGCAATTTACAGCGGTCTCGAAAAATCGAGCCGCAAGGGAGGATATCTGATGGCATCCGCACGTTTTCGCGGAGCGTGGGTTCTTGCGCTCTGCACCACCGCCTTCTGCGGCTTTTCCGTTCCGGCCATGGCTCAAGACAGCGCCGAGACAGCTGCTGTCGACCCGAATGAAATCATCGTTTCGGCACGCCGCCGCGACGAGACGCTTCAGGACACGCCGATCGCCATCACCGCGGTCGACGCCTCGATGCTGGAAAACAAGGCGGCCGTTAACATCGGCGATCTCCAGGGCGCCGCTCCGGGCCTGCTGATCACCCAGCAGAACTCGGGCGCACAGGCCGCCAACATCTCGATCCGCGGTCTGACCTATGCCGACGTCGAGAAGTCCCAGACGCCGACCGTCGGTGTGGTTGTCGACGGTGTGACCATCGGCACCAATACCGGTCAGTTGCAGGATGCGTTCGACATCGCCCAGATCGAGGTTCTGCGCGGTCCGCAGGGCACGCTGTTCGGCGCCAACACCATCGGCGGCGTCATCAGCATCACCCGCACCAAGCCGACCATGGAACCGGGCGTGAAGGCCGAACTGACCTACGGCCGCTGGAACACATGGTCCGCCAAGGCCATTCTCAACTACGGCGATGGCGAAAACTGGGGCATCAAGGCCTGGTACTTCCACAACGAAACCGACGGCTTTTACTACAACAAGACACGCGACACGAGCGCCGGCTGGAGCAAGGGCGACAGCTACGGCGCCAGCCTGATCTACAAGCCCATTGGTTCGGCCTTCGACGCCCAGCTCACCGTCGAGAACGTGGAGCAGACCTTCGACCCGGTGGTCAGCAACCTCGCGAACAGCAGCGAAGTGTTCTGCGCATTCGAGCCCGCCGAAGAGTGCAACCGCAACACCACGACCGACCTCTACACGACGTTCGGTGCGGCCGCGACGAGCGACTACAACGCCCCCAACGCCACGCTGCAAATGAACTTCGATCTGGGCGACGTAACGCTCACCTCGATCACCGGCTGGCGTCACAGCCGCGAGAAGCAGACGCAGGATTTCGACGGGTCGTCCGTCGACCTCTACTATGTCGATCGCCGCCAGCACTACACCCAGTGGAGCCAGGAACTGCGCGCTGCCGGCGGGCTTTTCGACGGCTTCGACTACGTCGTTGGCGCGTTCTTCTTCGACTCGAACTACGACCTGACCCAGTGGTCCCGCGTGTTCGGCTTCTCGCCTGACGTTCCGCCCACGGAATTCGACCAGAACCCGCAGATGGTCGAAGGCAGCACCACCAGCTATGCCGTGTTCGGCGACTTCAACTGGGCCTTTGCCGACAAGTGGCGCCTCTCGTTCGGCGGTCGCTGGTCGCACGACAACAAGAAGCTGACCAACAGCTTCGGACAGCTCGGCCTTATCGGCACCGGTGACGCGAACTTCAGCAAGTTCACTCCGAAGGTGGGCATCGACTATCGCCCCAATAGCGACACGATGCTCTACGCCAGCTGGTCGCGCGGCTATCGTTCGGGCGGCTTCAGCCCGCGTGCGGCAACGGCAGAAACCGCGAGCACGCCGTTCCAGCCCGAGACTGTCGATGCCTATGAAATCGGCGCCAAGCTGTCGCTGTTCGACCGCAGGCTCGATCTCAACCTCGCCGGCTACATTTCCGACTACAAGGACATGCAGCAGAACCTGACGCTGCCGGGGGGCCCGACGGGCAACCAGACGATTACCGGCAACGTTCCGGGCGGCGCCATCATCAAGGGCATCGAGTTCGACGGCTCGCTGCGCGTTTCCTCGCGCCTGCGCCTCACCGCATCGGGCGCCTACATGAAATCGCACTTCCGCAACTTCATCACCGATGGCGTCTATGGCACCCAGATCGTGCCGTTCGACTACTCCGCGAACCGCCTGATCTACGCGCCGAAGTTTACCGCCTCGCTCAATGCGGACTACGAAGTGCCGACCAGCTTCGGTTCGGTCGCAGCGACCGCCGGATGGCGCCACATCAGCCCGTATGACGAGCAGATCTCCGCCGCGTCGCTGACGCCGATCACCGACGGTTCGGGCAATGTCACGCAGGTCATCGTCAATGGCAACGACCCGCGCGTGCGCACGACCACACAGGACCTCGTCGACGCGAGCCTGACCTTCAACTTCGATCTGGGAGACAAGGAAGCCTACTTCCGCGTCTTCGGCCGCAACCTGGCGAACGAGAAGACCACCACCCACGCCTTCACGGTGGCCGGACTGTGGTCGTTCGGCATGGCGCTCGAGCCGCGCACCTACGGTGCGACGATCGGCTTCAGGTACTGATCGACCTCCCCGACCGGGAGACCGTCGATTCTTCAAGGGGTGTGCGGCTCTTCTCTCTCGCCGCACATCCCTTTTCTTTTGTGCATCAACCATTTGACCAAGGAGCAAGCAGATGGGCCGTCTCGAAGGCAAGATCACACTGGTAACCGGGGCCGGCAATGAGCGGGGCCTGGGCGCGGCGACCGCGCAGCGCTTTGCCGAAGAAGGCGCGTTCGTTTACCTGACCGATCTAGACGCGGCCGGTGCCGAGGCCGTTGCCGACAGCATCCGCGCTGCCGGCGGCAAGGCGGAGGCGCTAGTCCAGGACGTTACCAGCGAGGCGGATTGGGACAAGGTGTTCTTCGCCATGGAGAAAGGCCACGGCCGGCTCGACGTGCTGGTCAACAACGCCGGCATCGCAATTCTGAAGCCGCTGACAATGCTGACCGCAGCCGACTGGGAAAAGCAGAACAGAGTCAATCTGGACAGCGTGTTCTACGGCACCAAGCGCGCCGTCGAACTGATGCGCAAGGTCGGCCATGGCGGATCGATCATCAACCTCTCCTCGATCGGCGGTCTTGTCGGTGTGCCGGCCTGCGGTGCCTATGGAGCGGCCAAGGGCGGTGTGCGGATCTTTTCCAAGGTCGTGGCCATGGAGTGCGCGGCCGAGGGCATTCGCTGCAACTCGGTTCACCCCGGCATGATCGAAACGGCCATGCAGGATGTCGCTCGCCGCGACAATCCGGAAGGGTTCAAGGAAATCGTCGCCAGCGTGCCGATGAAGCGGCTGGGCACCCCGCTCGACATTGCCAACATGAACCTGTTCCTCGCCTCCGACGAGGCGAACTACGTGACCGGCGCCGAATTCACCGTAGATGGCGGTGTGACCGCGATGTAATCGCTCAGGTGGAGGGCGCCACCCAGCGGATGGCGTTCTCCACCAGCTGCCGATAGTGCGGGTTGTCGTAGGCCGATGGTCCATCGCCCGGCTGGAGATAGACAAGCCTGCTGTTCACCACCTGACGCGCCCAGCCGATGAGGTCGCTTCCGGGCGGGTGTTCCCACCCCTCGCGCGCATACATCTGCCCCTGCACCGCAAGATCGGCCGAATAGAACCGGTCGCGCGTGAACGGCATGTCCGCGCGCAGCAAAGGCTCGACGTCGTCGGCGAAGACTTGCGCCAGATAGGGCTCATCGGTCAGCGTAAAGCGCTGCGGCAAACCTGCCGTGACCGGATGATCCGCCAGAACTTCCGCCTCGTAGGTGACCTCATGGGCATACCCGCTGTCAGGCACGGGCGCGCCCCGTACCTTGCCGGGATGGTAGAGGAACTGTCCGCCCAGCCATTCGTGATATTCGGGCCAGGTCGGCCAACCCGCCAGCGCATGATGCAACGCGACGACGCCCCTGCCTGCCTCGAACAGTGCGCGCATGCCGAGCGAGAGGTCCTGCGGCGGTTCAAGATAGGCCGGAGCGCCCTCGCCCGCCTCGAAATCGAGACCGGGCATGTCGTAGAGCACGAGCACGTCGAAGCCGCGCATGCCCTCCGGATTCATCAGGCTGGCGGCAGCGGGCTGATCCACCATTGTCGCACTGATGCCGTCCATGGCCTGAAACAGCGCATCAAAGGCGGTGCGATCGAACGGATGGCCACGAACAGCGACGAGACATTGCAACGGCGCGCGGTGGTGAATGATCGGCATCATAGCTTTACCAGCACCTTGCCGATGTTCTTGCCCGTCAACATACGCTCATAGGCCGTCAGGACATTCTCGATCCCCTGCGTCTCATCGAAATGCATGGTCAGGTTCCCCGCATCGAGCCATTCGCGCAGTTGTGGCATGAACTCAGCACCGCGTTCGAGGAAGTCGGGGATGAAGAACCCTTCGACGCGCAGCCGCCGCATCAGGATCTGGTCGAAGCGGGCCGGGCCCGGCATCGGCTTGTCGTTCTCGTAGCCGGCGATCATGCCGCAAATGGCAATCCGGCCGTAGTGCGCCATGTTGGGCAGCACGGCATCGAGAATGGGACCGCCGACATTGTCGAAAAAGGCATTGATGCCGCCATCTATCGTCGCGAGGTGCCCCTCGACGTCCTCATTTCGGTAGTCGATCGCCATATCGACGCCGATCTCATCGGTCAGAAAGCGGCACTTTTCCGGGCCGCCAGCGATGCCGACTACCCTCGCGCCCAGTATCCGGCCGATCTGGCAGGCCAGGCTTCCGGTCGCTCCGGCAGCGGCCGATACGGCGAGCCACTCCCCCTCTTTCACGCGCGCCACTTCTTTGACGCCGACGTACGCCGTCCAGGCATTCATGCCGAGCGCGCCGAAGTGCTGCCGTAGATCGGATACCGTATCGTCAACGCACTCCAGCCCGGCGAGTGCAGGCGAAACGACGGCTTGTTCGGCCCACTGTCCGAAGCCGCGCACCAGGGCGCCCAAGGGAAAGCCGGGATCGTCGCTCTCGATCACACGGCCCAGCACCAGCCCCACCATCTTCGAGCCCAGAGGAAGCGGCGGCTGGTAGCCATCCGTACGCGGGCTCATCCACATCCGGGTGCCGGCGTCCATCGAAAGCCACTCGACTGCGACGCGCACTTCGCCGGCCTGCAGGGCTGCCGGTTCTTCTTCGCACAAAGTCAGGGCCTGCGCGAAGTTGGTATTTCCCTCGGGATGGCGATCAAGCCGCCAGTATCGATAGCCAGTCATTCAACTCTCCTTGCAGGCATCGTCGTCTGCGCAGGCCAGCGCGCCACCTAATCAATCTGATAGGGCTAGCCCTTTACACAGTCCGCAACCGGGAAAGCCCCCGCGTAAGGGGCCGCTTAAGACAAGAAGTCATGGGAGGTATCTGAAATGCGCGTCTCGAAATCTGTGTTGCTGGCAGGCACTGTTCTGGGAATGTCGGTGGCGGCAGCCCCTGCCCTGGCGCAGGAGGCAGCTCCGGACCAGGCCAGCGCAGGTCAACAGGGCGGCGTTCAGGAAATCGTCGTCACAGCCCGCAAGCGTCAGGAATCGGTTCAGGACGTGCCGGTCGCGGTTTCCGCCATTTCCGCCGCGGACATCGTCAACCGCGACGTGACCAGTGTCGAGAAGATCGCTGCGATCACGCCCCAGTTCAACGTGGGCCGTGCTTCCAACGGTTCGGGCGCGCAGTTGACCCTTCGCGGCATCGGCTCTTCGTCGACCTCGATCGGCATCGAACAGTCGGTCGCCGTCGTCGTCGACGGCGCCTACTACGGTCAGGGCCGCGTGATTCAGGAAGGCTTCTTCGACCTTGCCCGCGTGGAAGTGCTCAAGGGCCCGCAAGCGCTGTTCTTCGGCAAGAACGCGACCGCGGGCGTGATCTCGATCACCACCGCAGACCCGACCAGCGCCCCAGAATTCATGATGAAGGGCGGTTACGAGTTCAAGAGCCAGCAGTACCGCGTCGAAGGCTATGCCTCCGGCCCGCTGACCGACACGCTCGGCGTGCGCGTCGCGGCCCGCTATTCCAAGATGGACGGCGGCTACTACCGCAACGTTTCCCAGGATATCTATTACAGCGAAGTGGACGCAGCGAGCCTCTTCGCCGGCGGTAACGGCGATCCCACCTCGCACCTTGCGAAGCCCGCTCCTCGCAAGGCGCCCGGCGAGGAGGAATTCCTCGCTCGCGGTACTCTCAAGTGGGAACCGACCAGCCGCCTGACCGTCAGCCTCAAGGGCAGCGTCGACGTCAATACGGTCAATAATTCCTCGTGGAACTACGTTGCCTATGCCTGCGGCAACGGCTCGACCTCGCAGCTCAACGGCTATGAGTGCGACAAGGACTTCGTTTCACACCAGAACGACATGCCCGCAGACATCGCGGTCAACTATCCCTATGCGAAGAGCGACGGGTCGCTGTACAACAAGTACCGCTCGGCCGCCGGCACGCTCAACGTGCAATACGACGCCGATCTGCTGCAGATCTCGTCGGTCACAAACTACCAGTGGAACAACAACCGCTGGGCCTGCGCCTGCGACTTCCAGTCGGCGGATTCCTCGAATGGTATCGGCGCCACCTGGGCCACCGAGAACTCGTCTTGGAAGGCCTTCAGCCAGGAACTGCGCGCGCTTACCCAGTTCGACGGCCCGTTCAACATGATGCTCGGCGCTCTCTACCAGAAGACCAAGCGTGATTTCGAACAGTACGTGATGTTCGCCGGCGTTTCGAACTCGGCGGCGCCCGACGGTTTCGAATATGTCGCGACCGCCAAGTCGAGCTATACCGAGGGCGAGACCATGGCCATGTTCGGCCAGGCAACCTTCAAGATCCTGCCGACGCTCGAACTCGCGGGCGGCGTCCGCTATACGGACGAGACGAAGAACAGCTTCTTCACGCAGCCCTACAACAACCCGCTCGTGACCACGATCTTCCGCGATCAGAACGATCCGGACGGGCTGGGCGAAGTTTACGCCCGCCAGCACTTCACCAACTGGTCGCCCGAAGCGACGCTGACGTGGAAGCCGGCGCAGGACATCATGGTCTATGGCGCCTACAAGACCGCCTACAAGTCCGGCGGTTTCTCGAACGGCGGCATCAACTCCAAGTTCTCGGCCAATCCGCAGGGTGACCTCACCTTCAACCCGGAACAGGCCGAAGGCTTCGAAATCGGCTTCAAGTCCACGCTGCTCGACCGCCAGCTGCGTTTCAACGTCACGGCCTTCACCTACAAGTACAAGGACCTGCAGGTCGACTTCTTCAACTCGCCGATCTTCGCCTTCCAGACGTTGACCGCCGATGCCCGGACCAAGGGCGTGGAAGTGGACTTCCAGTTCGCGCCCTTCGCGGTGCCGGGCCTCGATATTCACGGCTCGATCAACTACAACAAGGCGCGCTACACCAGCTTCCCGCTGGCACCATGCTATGCTGGCCAGACGCCGACCGAGGGCTGCACTCTCGCCGGCAACACCCGCCAGAACCTTACCGGGGCCCCGCTCTCGGTCGCGCCGGAATGGACCGGAAGCCTGGGCCTGGGTTACCAGACACCGATCAGCGACGCGCTCAAACTGGGCATCAACGTCGACAGCAAGTACTCGGACAGCTACCTCGCTTCGGGCTTCGGCAATCCGCTTTCCAAGCAGGACAGCTACGTCACGATCGATGCGGGCATTCGGGTCGGCGCGCACGACGACAACTGGCAGATCGCGCTGATCGGCAAGAACCTGACCAACCAGTTCTATGTCACCGGCGTGGTCGATGGTCCCTCGACCGGCAGTGGCACCGGCACGGCCGCAGGCGTCAAGGCCGACCAGCTCGGTTTCGGCAGCCTGCCGCGCACGGTCATGGTGGAAGTCACCAAACGCTTCTGACGCTTGCCTGATCCCGAAAGGGTCGCATGAGGGCGGGGCTTTGGCTCCGCCCTTTTTGCTGCCCCCCACCCTTCGCGAACAGGGCGACCATCTCGATCGCCCATGCAAAAACCCCGCCACCGGTGTCGGTGACGGGGCGTTAGCAATCTCGCTATCGATAGGGTATCAGCAGCCCTTGGGCGAACGCTGACGGTGAATGTTCCGGAAAGAGCGCGACTTGAAATACCAGCTGCCGCCGATCTTCACGCAGGTATCCTCGTAAAGGCCGCGATCGCGAACGGTCTCGTCCTCCTGATCATAGACCTCGGTGGTGTAGCTACGGATGGTCGCGGTATCGCCGTCGATCTCGATCGCTCCCGGCCATGCCTCGAACATGATGCCGGGATAGGCCTTCATGGCCTCTTTCCACATGGCGACGATGGCGCCGCGCCCTTTGGTAGTGCCGATCTCGGGATAGTCGGGCAGCGACCATTCCGCATCCTCGGCCCAGGTGGCGCCCCAGTCTTCGGCGTCGCGCCGAGTCACGGCGTCGGCATAGGCTTCTAGAAGTTCGCGGATCGCCAGACGGTCCTCGAACGGGCCGGTGAATGTCATAACGTGATCTCTCCCGTGGTTGTTTCGATACATGGTAGGCTGCGCGTGCGGCGAGCGAACCTGTCACAGGTGAGAGGGATCAGGTTGCTACAGGGCGCTCGTTCGGCCCCGGCGGCGTATCGGGAACGGCCACTTCGATAGTGCCCTCGCTAATCCGCACCTCGAATCGGCGAAGATCGGCATAGGCACCGCCGATGCAGCGCCCGGTCTTCACTTCGAAGCGGGCGCCGTGAAGCGGGCACATGATCGCCCCGCGCCGGACGCGGCCCGGAGACAGCAATGCCGCCTGATGGGTACATCGGTCGTTTACAGCACTGAAGCCGTCCTCACTGCGCACGACCAGCACGCTCCAGCCGCCCAGTTGCTTCGCCAGCTTGCCGTCCTCGGGGAACTCTGCTTCAGCGCAGAGCGAGAGCCAGATTGTCGTGTCGGTCATATCCGGACCAGCGTTTTGCCGATGGTCTTCCCGCTCATCAGATCGATGAAGGCTTCGGGCAGCTTCTCGAACCCATCCCGCACATTGGCCAGCGGCCTGAGCTTGCCCTCGGCAACCCAGCCATCGAGTTCGGCCTGCGCCTGCCCCAGCAGCTGGGGATAGTCGAACGTGATAAAGCCCTGCATCTTGATGCGGTTCACCACGAGCTGCCACAGCGTCTTCACGCCATAGGGGTGATCGGCATCATTGTACTGGCCGATCATGCCGCACACCGCGACGCGGCCGTGCAGGCGCATCAGCGGCAGGATCGCTTCGAGCATCTCGCCGCCGACATTGTCGAAATAGACGTCCACGCCATCGGGCGCGACCTTGGCGATCTCGGCTGCAATGTCCGGCGTGGCGCGGTAATCGATGGCGGCATCGAAGCCGAGATCCTTGACGACCTGGACCTTCTCAGGGGACCCGGCAATGCCGATGACGCGGCAGCCCTTGGCCTTGGCAATCTGGCCGACGGTAGAGCCGGTGGCGCCGGCCGCGGCGCTGACGACTACGGTCTCGCCCGGCTTCGCTTCGCCAACCGCGAAAAGACCGACCCACGCGGTGAGCCCGACCGGCCCCAGCGCGCCCATGTAGTGGTGCAGATCGACGCCGGGTTGCGGATGGACTTTCTCGATCCCCCAGGCGTCGCCCGAGAGGACATAGTGATCCGACCAGTGTGCAAAGGCGCGCACGAATGTTCCGACCGGATAGTCCGGATTGTTGGATTCCACCACTTCGCCAAGCGACATCCCGTTGATCGGAGCGCCCAGGGCTACCGGCTCGATATAGCTCGGCCGATCATCGAGAAACCCGCGGATCGCCGGATCGACCGAACCGACCCGCATCGCGACGAGGAATTCGCCCTCTCCCGGCACAGGCATTTCCGCCTCTGCCAATTCGAAGTCTTCAAGCTTCGGCACGCCTTCGGGGCGCCGCGCCAGCAGGATCTGTTTAACCTTTCCCATGCGTCCTCTCTAACGCTGCCTTCGCAAGGCGCAGGCTATTCGAATAGCTAGGTTCGGCAATCTGCTGCGCTTGCCACTATCGCCATCGATAAAGAGAGGAGCCCGAACCAGCCATGACCATGTCCCCCGAAGAAATCACCGCCTTCGTCGATCGCCTCTATGCCACGACCGGCGTGGGGAATTGGGAAGCTGCAGCCGAGATGCTGACCGACGACTTCGTCGCGCACGAGGCCGACGGATTGCCGATGGCCGGTAAGTTCCGCGGCAAGAACGGCCTCAAGGACCTCTACGGCAAGGTCATGGGTATGGTCGACGTCGTTGCGCTCGAGCGCTCGGCACTGCCGGTCAGCGAAGACTGCGCCATCGCCGTGCTGACCATGCGCTTTGCCGATCCAGAGCTGCAGCCCGTCGAACTGTGCGAAATGTTCCGCTTCCGCAACGGCAAGTGTTGCGAGATCAAGCCCTATTACTTCGATCCCGCGCCGTTCCTCGCGGCCTGCGAAGCCAAGAAGGCTGCCGCCTGAGGCAAGCGGCAGGCATGGCAGGCGTCACACCCTGCCGTTAGGGTCCATCGCATTATGAAAGCAGTGCACTACAGCCGCAACGGCGGCCCCGAAGTCATGGAATACGGCGACCTTCCCGATCCCGAGGTCGGTCCCGATACCGTGCTCATCGCCGTCGAATGGATATCCATCGAGGGTGGAGATCTTCTCAACCGGCTGGTGAGTCCGCCGCCGCAGACGCCTTTC
>Ga0207876_1000355_pt1 | contig 16266 bp, 16 predicted proteins | sample MalvirmetaMSP146_FD_184237 | JGI IMG/M metagenome (GOLD analysis project Ga0207876, IMG submission 184237) | Marine viral communities from the Deep Pacific Ocean - MSP-146 (SPAdes) | ecosystem: Environmental > Aquatic > Marine > Oceanic | place: Pacific Ocean | collected 2011-07-10
CCGGTTCGCCAGGCGATCCATTGCGCGCCGATGCCGATGATTCCGATCAGCGCGAATACGAGGGCGTGGTGCTCCATGAGAGCGGCATACTCCACGTGGGGGGTAAAGTTAATCGAGGGATGTAAACGATCGCCGGGCGGAAAGGTTTTCGAGGGTGCTCAAATGAGAAGGGCCGCACCGATCACTCGGTACGGCCCTTCGCATGGTCAGCGGCCGGGAAGTGCCGCCAGCGAAGCCTTTATCGCGTACTCAGAAAATCAGCGATAATGCCTCGCGACGGAAATTGCCGACCTCTCTGCTGAACCATGAGACATCGGATCACCTCCTTTCGCGCTGTTGAGCCAAGAACGCCGCATTATGCGACTGAGACTTTGGTCGTTTCCGGGCGCGTATCCCGGGTCCCGCCGTCTTGAGAAATGTGTGTCCGATTCCGCAACGCACAACAAGACTTGCAATCATTTTTTTTCCGGTCATTATCAGCACTTCCGGCCAGTTTTCCCCAGCTGCGCAGCGACTTGCAGGCACAGTTCGGGGCACCGAAGAGTGCGGCCGGAACGTTTCCCGATAGTTGGATTATTGTTGGCTTTTTAGGGCCCACCCGCTGTGCGTCAGCGGCAATCCTCGATGACTCGCGAGACTTCGGTCCAGCTCGGGATGTAGAGCGGATCGCTGCCGGCGACCTCCACGGCAAAGCGGCCGCGACTGAAAGCCATATCGTCAAGCAGAGGATCGCGCGCATCCAGCGATGCGGCGACGCCTCCCGCGACCGGATTGGCGACCAGCGAGCGATTCCCCTGGGTAGTGCTGATCAGCATTTGCGCCTGCGTCGTCGTTCCGGAAGCAGCGCGCGTCAGTGTGATGGTGCGGCTTTCCCGGTTGCAATGCATCTTGAACAGGCCTCCGGCGAAAACCGCCTGAGATCCGGTGACGGGCCGACTCCAACTCCAGTCGCCCGGCGTGGCAGGCATGTCTCGCCAGTTGGCAATAGGCCGGACCGTTGCCACGGGCTTCGGCGTCGGCTGCGCCGTCGGCGAAGATACAGGCGTGGGGGCAGGCGCGGGGCGTTGCGGCACGCAGGCAGCCAGCACCAGCGCCGATGAAAGCGCCGTCAATGGCAGGAAGCGGGACAGGGGGGCGTGCATGCGCGAATTTGCCTTCATGCCCCCGGTATGGAATGACACGCGCCTTACCTCAAGTGCACAAGTCCCCATGACCGACCCATCCGCCTCTCGTCCTGTCGAAAAACACCGCGCGCCGGCAAAAGGACGCGTCGATCAGATGTTGGTCGATCGCGGTCTGGCCGAGAGCCGAACGCGTGCACAGGCCTTCATCCTCGCGGGGCTGGTCTACTCCGGCGAAACGAAGATCGCCAAGCCGGGACAGAATTTGAAAGCCGATGCCCCGCTCGAAGTGCGCGGGCGCGATCATCCCTGGGTGTCGCGCGGAGGCATCAAGCTGGCCCATGCCATCGAGCATTTCGATCTGGATCCCACAGGGGCCATTGCAATGGATGTGGGCAGCTCGACTGGCGGTTTCACCGATGTTCTGCTCAGCAAGGGCGCGACCCGTGTCTTCGCCGTCGATTCCGGAACCAATCAGCTTGCCTGGAAGCTGCGTCAGGATCCGCGCGTGACTGTGCTGGAAAAGACAAGTGCCCGAATCCTCACGCCCGAGATGATCGACGCGCCGTGCAACTGGGTGGTGTGCGATGCGAGTTTCATCGGGCTGGCCAAGGTGCTGGAAGTGCCCTTGCGCCTCGCCGCACCCGACTGCCGGCTGGTGGCCCTGATCAAGCCACAGTTCGAAGTGGGGCGCAACGAAGTGGGCAAGGGCGGTGTCGTTCGCGATCCGGCATTGCATGCCCGCGTCTGCGATGAAGTGCGCGAATGGCTTGAAAGCCATGGCTGGGAAATTCAGGGCATTGTCGAAAGCCCGATTAAGGGGCCGGAAGGCAATGTGGAGTTTCTCGTTTCGGCACGCCGCGGCAATTGACTGTTAGCAGACGATTGCAACCTTTGCCTTCGCACTGCACAAAACCGCGCCGTCCTCATGGTCTTTCCTGATTCGGGAGTTATTTCGCGGAATGAACCTGCTTGCCTCCTCCGGCCAGTTGCGTGCCAGTTTTTTGCGTTGGGCTCTGGTTTGCGTTCCCGTCATCGTCCTTCTCGGCTTCCTTTCGGGCAAAGTCGCGCAGAGCGGGCCGGATAATCCCTGGTTTGCCGCGCTGACCAAGCCCGCGGCCTATCCGCCGCCGGCGCTGTTCGGAATCGTCTGGACCATTCTCTACGTGCTGATGGGCATTGCTCTGGCGCTTGTGCTGTCGGCTCGCGGTGCGCGCGGGCGCGGAGCGGCAGCGGGAGTGTTCGCCGTACAGTTCGCGCTCAACCTCGCATGGTCGCCGGTCTTCTTCGGCATGCACCTGCTGACGGCTTCGCTGATCGTCATCGGCCTCCTCGATGTGCTGGTGATCGTCACCATCGCCCTGTTCGGGAAAGTCCGGCCGGTCGCGGCCATCCTGTTCATTCCGTATCTGGCATGGGTTCTCTTCGCGACCTATCTCAATTTCGCGTTCTGGCAGGCCAACCCGACGATGGACGGTGTCGACGGCGGCGGGGCAGTTGTTCGTTACGAAATCTGATCTCCTCTTGCGCGGGCGCGCGGGCGGCTCCATCTAGCGTCCATGCAAAGCGAAAACCCCTTTATCGCCGATTTCACCAAGATGATGAACAGCGCGGCCGGCACGCTGGCCGGCATGGGTCGCGAAGCCCGCGAGAACGCGCGCGAGCGGTTCAAGGAGTTCATGGGCGACATGGACTTCGTGAGCCGCGAGGAGTTCGAGGCCGTGAAGGAAATGGCCGCGACTGCCCGCGCCGAAGCGGATGCGCTCAAGGCCCGTCTTGATGCGATCGAAGCGAAGCTGAACGCCGCCGGCTGACGCTGCAGGCGGCTCTTGCCGCCGCGGCCCCGACGTTCCAGACAGGCGCCATGCACTTTCGCGCGCCCGCCCTTGTTTGCGCCACACACGCCCATGGCGAGACCGCCGTCATCGCCCGGTTGCTGACGGCCGAGTATGGGCTTGTGGCGGCCTACATCGCCGGGGGCAGGGGGCGGCAACTGCGCCCGGTGCTGATACCCGGCAACGTGGTGGAAGCCGAAGTTCGCTCCAAGACCGAAAGCCAGCTTCCCTTTGCCCGCCTCGAACTCCTGCAGAGCCGAGGGCCGTGGCTGACTGAGCCGCTACCGGCTGCCGCCATTGCCTGGGTTACGGCGCTCACGGCAATTGCCTTGCCCGAACGGCATCCCTATCCCGCCCTGCATGAAGCCCTGACTGGCCTGATCGAAGCAGTGTGCGTAGCCCCCTCGGCCCGAGGTTGGGCCTTGCCGCTGCTTTCCTATGAAGTCCTGTTGCTGCGCGAACTGGGTTACGGCGTTCCCGTAGGGCGTCCGGACCAGTCGGACTGGACGGAAATTCTGGCAGCCTTCGATCGCATCGGGCGTGAATTGGCACGCTACCCGCTTGCCGATCGCCGCAGAGACGTTATGGCGACGCGCGTCCTGCTGCGTGAGCGGCTGAAGCGGATCGAAGGCTGATATTATGACCAAGAACTCCATGCGTATTGCGGTTTTTGCCGGCGACGGGATTGGCCCCGAAGTGACCGAACAGGCGGTGCGTGTGCTGGAGGCTCTCGGTCTCGACGGGCTGGAACTGGTCGAAGGCGATGTCGGCGGCATGGCCTATCGCAAGCACGGGCACCCGCTGCCGCCGGAAACGCTCGAGACCGCGCGGTCTGCCGATGCCATCCTGTTCGGCGCAGTCGGTGATTTCTCCTGCGATCATCTCGAACGCCATTTGCGTCCGGAGCAGGCGATTCTCGGTCTGCGCAAGGAACTGGGCCTGTTCGCCAACTTGCGTCCGGCGCGCGTCTTTCCCGGTCTCGAAGACCTGACCACGCTGCGCGAGGAAGTGGCGAGCAAGATCGATCTGCTGATCGTTCGCGAACTCAATGGCGACGTCTATTTCGGTGAAAAAGGAATGCGCACGCTTCCCGATGGTCGCCGGCAGGGCTGGGATATGATGTCCTACGCCGAAGACGAAGTGCGTAGGATTGCGCATTCCGGCTTCACCGCCGCGATGGGCCGGTCGAAGAAGCTCTGCTCGGTCGACAAGGCCAACGTTCTGGAGACCTCGCAGCTGTGGCGCGATGTGGTGATCGAAGTTTCCAAGGAATATCCCGAAGTCGAACTCAGCCACATGTACGTGGACAACGCGGCCATGCAGCTGGTTAAGAACCCGGGCCAGTTCGATGTGATCGTGACCGGCAACCTCTTCGGTGACATCCTCAGCGATCAGGCAAGCATGTGCGTGGGCTCGATCGGCCTGCTGGCATCGGCGAGCCTTGCCGAGGGAACCTATGGCCTTTACGAGCCGATCCACGGTTCCGCGCCCGATATTGCCGGCAAGGGACTGGCCAATCCGATGGCCACGATCCTGTCGGCCGCAATGTTGCTGCGCCACTCGCTTGGACTGGAAGAACAGGCCGTACGCATCGAGAATGCCGTGGCCGGCGCGCTGTCCGCAGGTGTGAAGGGCGGGGACCTCGGTGGTGCGGCCGGTACGCGTGAAATTGGCGACGCGGTGGTCGAACGCCTCTAAAACCGATAATGGTTTATTGAGGTTCACCTTGTATATGCGGGGCGCATGAACATCACCAGTTCCGAACTTGCCCAGGCCGCTGACGCCGCTGTCGATGCCGCAATCCGGCCTCTGGATCTGGCTGTCGTCCTGCCGACCTTCAACGAGCGCAAGAACGTCGCGACCATGATCGAGCGCCTTGAAAAGGCACTTGAAGGTATCGCGTGGGAAGCGATTTTCGTCGACGACAACAGCCCCGACGGCACGTCCGACGAAGCCCGGCGCCTGTCACAGGTCGATCCGCGCGTACGTTGCATCCAGCGCATCGGGCGCCGCGGTCTTGCCAGCGCCGCGATTGAAGGCATGTGCTCTACCGGGGCGCCGGTTGTCGCCGTCATGGACGCCGATCACCAGCACGACCCGGCGCTGCTGCCGCAGATGCTGGAGGCCATCAAGTCCGGGGAATACGACCTCGCCTATGCCTCGCGCTTTGCAGAAGGCGCGAGCACCGAGGCATGGGGCCGGCCGGACCGCGTCAAGGCTTCGGGCCTTGCCAACAAGATCGCCAACAAGGTCACCGGCGTCGAACTGACCGATCCGATGAGCGGCTTTTTCATGCTGCCCACGGAAACGCTTCGTGCCGATGCGCATCGCCTGTCGGGCGTGGGTTTCAAGATCCTGCTCGATATCCTGGCCACGGTCGACCGGCCGCTACGGGTCAAGGAATTCCCCCTGAACTTCGCTGCCCGTGCGGAAGGCGAAAGCAAGCTGGATCAGACCGTCGTGTTCGAATTCCTCGTAGGTCTTTACGACAAGTGGCTGGGTCGCATCATTCCCACACGCTTTGCGCTGTTCGGCACTGTCGGTGCCCTCGGCGTACTGGTGCAGCTCGGGGCCCTGTGGGCGCTGCTCCACCTCGTTTTCGCCGAGCGCTTCGTTTACGGCAACTGGTCCGAAAGCACGACGTTCAACACCGCCAATACGCTGGCGGCGGTCATCGCGATGACCTTCAACTTCGTGCTCAACAACGAACTGACCTATTCGGACAAACGCCTGCGCGGCTTTGGCCCTATGATGCGCGGCTGGGCGCAGTTCGGTGTGACCTGCTCGCTGGGATTGCTGACCAACGTCGGTTCCGCTGCCGTGCTCAAGACCATCGGCTTCCACGACATCGTCGCGGTAGTGACGGGCATCATTCTGGGGTCGGTCTGGAACTTCGCGCTGTCGTCCAAATTCGTCTGGGGCAAGTACTGACAAGGCCATGATCGCAAAGGTCCCACGCAGCCAGCTTGTGCTGTTGGGACTGACGGCGGCAGCGGCTGTTTTCAGCCTTATCGACACGCCCTATCCGCGCCTCGCGCCGCTGCAGAACTTGCCGACCCTGGCTGTCGTGGCTGCCATCGCCGTCGCCTTGCGCCGCTGGCCCATGCCGACGAGCGCCGTGATGAGCATCTGCCTGTTCCTGCTCCTGCATACCATCGGCGGGCGCCACATCTATTCGAATGTCCCATACGAGGCCTGGGCGCAGGCGGTCGGTCTGCCGTCCCCCGACAAGGCGCTGGGGCTGACGCGCAATTCCTGGGACCGGCTGGTCCACCTCAGTTTCGGTCTATGCTGGGTCCACCCGGTCGCCACCTGGCTGGCCCGCCACAAGCGGCTGACCATGGCGCTGGCAACCTACATCGCGGTGGAGTTCGTCATCGCCGGCAGCGCGCTGTACGAAATCTTCGAATGGCTGCTGACGGTCTTGATGGCCGGTCCCGATGCGCTCGCCTACAACGGTCAGCAAGGTGATCCGTGGGACCCGCAAAAGGATATGGCCTTGGCGACCCTGGGCGCCGTGCTGGCGGCGATAGCGCTTCGCTTTCGTGCCCGTCTGCGCCGCGGGCCCTGAACTCAGCGCCAGCTCGGCAGCCACATCCAGAAGTTGTAGGCGTCCTTGAAGGGCAGGGGCAGCGCCGAGATGATCGGGTAGAACACCGCGAACATCGCCAGCGACAGCACGAGCGACACGGTGGCCACGGTGCGCCAGCGGTCGCGGTGCTGCCACAGGCTGTCCATCCACATTCCCAGCAGGCCCATCAGGAATGCGCCCGGCAGCAGGTAATGGTAATAGAATTGCACGGGCTTGCCGTTGAGCGCCCACATGGCAAGGCATGCCGAGTAGAGCGCGATTAGCGCCAGAGCGTCGAAGCGCCGCCGGAACACGCTGGCCCACAACCCCCAAAGCAGTGCGACAAGCCCTGCAAGCATGGAGAAGGGGTTGCCAATCATCACGATCCCGCGCTGCGATCCGTCGACCTTTGCGAACAGGAACCAGATGTCGCGCCAGTTCACGATCCACTGGTACCAGTAGCTTTGGTACGGATGCGGCTTCCTGACGCTGTCCTGCAGGCGGATCATGTATTCGTGCTGCTGGATGAAGCCGAACGGCGCGATGGGGTGGTCCCCGGGGGCGTAGAACATCGCAGGCAGGAAAGTCGCCCAGTAGACCGCAAGCGGGAACAGGCCGAGCCAAAGTGTCGCTTCCAGCAGGGAGATACCCTTGATCGGACCGGCGCCATTTCGGCCAACGATGAACAGCCCGTTCTCCCTTATTCGCAGAACAAGGAAAGCGAGACCGGGCATCATCAGCGCCGGCGCGCTGCTCCATTTGGCGCCCAGCGAGAGGCCCAGGGCCATACCCGACAGGATCAGGCGAAACCGGGCCCGTGCCGTCGTGCGGGCGTTGAGTGCGGCGGCGAATTGCCACAGACCCACCATGCAGAAGCCCGCTTCGATCATGTCGAGCATGGCGATGCGGCTCTGGACGAACCACATGCAGTTGGTCGCGAGCAGCGCGGTAGCTGCCAGCGTGGCGGCGCGGCGGCGTGAGAGGTGCCAGATCAGGCGGGAAAACGCGAAGAGGCCGAGCGTGCCGGAAAGCGCTGGGCCCATGCGCCAGCCCAGCGGCTTGTCCCCCAGGAAGTGAATGAAGGCGGCGATCACTTCCTTGCCGAACATCGGATGTTCGCGGTTTGCCGGGATCAGGTCCAGCAGCTTCAGCGCGGCGGGAACGTAGTGGATCTCGTCGAAATAGTAGCGGCCGGGGGTGCCGATACGCCAGAGCGTCAGCGCCAGAAACAGGATCGTGATGCCCAGGCACCAAACGAGCGGGTCTCGGGCATTTCTGGCTGCGTGGGGCATCGTCGAGCCGGATAGGTGGGAAACCCCGCTTCGGCAAGAGCACTTGGCGCTGCACCCGCTTGCGTTGGCCTCAGCGGCCTCTTAGAGGTTTGCCCATGAAACGTACGACCGGACAGGACCGCAGCCAGACCCTCAAATGGCGCCCCGCTACCCGCGCGATACGCGGAGGCACATGGCGTTCGGAGATGGGCGAGACCAGCGAGGCGCTCTTCCTCACCTCCGGCTACTGCTATGACGATGCCGCCACGGTTGCCGCGCGTTTCGCGGGCGAAGAGGAAGGCATGACTTATTCGCGCCTGCAGAACCCCACGGTGGCGATGCTTGAGGAACGCATTGCGCTGATGGAAGGCGCGGATGCCTGCCGCGTTCAGGCTTCTGGCATGGCGGCGATGACGGCGGCGTTGCTCTGCCAGCTTTCGGCGGGCGACCACATGGTTTCTGCGCGCGCGGCTTTCGGCTCATGCCGCTGGCTGGGCGACAACCTGCTGCCGCGCTTCGGCGTCGAGGTGACGGTGGTCGACGCAAGCGACACGGCAGCCTGGGAAGCGGCGATCCGGCCGAATACCAAGGTCTTCTTCTTCGAAACCCCTGCCAACCCGACGATGGACGTGGCCGACCTCGAAGCGATTGCCCAGATCGCCAAGGCGCATGGCATCACCACGGTTGTCGATAACGCCTTCTGTTCGCCGGTGCTGCAGCGCCCGCTCGAATTCGGCATCGACGTCGTGGCCTATTCGGCGACCAAGCTGATGGACGGGCAGGGCCGGGTGCTCGCCGGCGCCGTCTGCGGCAGCGAGGAGTTCATCAACGAGAAACTGCTGCCGTTCCAGCGCAACACCGGGCCGAACCTGTCTCCTTTCAATGCCTGGGTCGTGCTCAAAGGGCTGGAGACGCTGGACCTGCGCGCCCGGCGGCAGAGCGAGAACGCGCTCAAGCTGGGCCAGTTCGTGGAAGGGCGCGTGCCGAAGATCCTGCACCCCTGGCTCGACAGCCACCCGCAGCGGGCGCTCGCGCAGAAGCAGATGGACGCCTGCGGCCCCATCTTCAGCTTTGTGCTGGACGGCGGACGCGAGCAGGCGCACGCCGTGCTCGATGCTCTTCAGCTTATTGATATCTCCAACAACATCGGAGACTCGCGGTCGCTGATGTGTCATCCTGCTTCGACAACACACCACAACATGGGGCCGGAGGGGCGTGAGCTGATGGGAATTTCCGAAGGCATGCTGCGTATCAATGTCGGCCTGGAAGATGCGGACGACCTGATCGAGGATATGGATCAGGCGCTGACGAAGGCCGGCCTCTGAACACCGTCGATCTTGCAGCCAACCCGGGGGCTCTGCTGGCGGCAATCGTCGAATCGACGGATGACGCCATCGTCGGAAAGACACTCGATGGCCGTATCCTGACGTGGAACGCCGGCGCGGAACGTGTGTTCGGCTGGACGGCCGAAGAGGTGGTCGGCCAGAACATCCGGGCGCTGATCCCCGACGACAGGCAGGGAGAGGAAGACGCGATCGTCGCCAGCATCAGCTGCGGCGAGCGCGTGCCGACCTTCGAAACCATCCGCAAGCGCAAGGGCGGCGGGACGGTAGCCGTCGCCGTGACGGTCTCGCCCATTCTCGATCCTGATGGCCGCGTCATCGCTGCCAGCAAGATTGCCCGCGACATTTCGGACAGCGTCAATATTCGCAAGCAACTCGCCCTGAGCGAGCAGCGCTTCCGTCTTCTGGCCGACAACATGAGCCAGCTTGCCTGGATCGCGGACAGCGACGGATGGATATTCTGGTATAACAAGCGCTGGTTCGATTACACCGGCACGACCCTCGACGACATGAAGGGATGGGGCTGGAAGGCCGTCCATCATCCCGATCACGTCGATGCGGTCGTCGAGAAAATCAGTGCATGCTTCGCTTCGGGCGAGGACTGGGAGGACACGTTCCCGCTGCGCAGCGCCGAAGGGGAATGGCGCTGGTTCCTCTCGCGCGCGAAGCCGATCCGCGATGAAGATGGCGCGATCATGTACTGGTTCGGCACCAATACCGATGTCACCGAAATGCGCGAGGCCGAGCAGCGCATTGAGCTGCTGCTTGAGGAAGTGAACCACCGCAGCAAGAACATGCTTGCCGTGGTGCAGTCGCTGGCGCGCCGCACCGATGCCGACCGGCCCGACTTTGTCGAACGTCTCGAACAGCGCATTCGCGGGCTGGCAGCCAATCAGGATGTGCTGGTGCGCCGGGCATGGTCGCGCATTCCGGTTTCGGAGATGATCGAGGCGCAGTTGCGCTCGCTGGGCGACTCGCGCGCGCAGATCACCTGCGAAGGGCCGCAGGTTCTGCTGTCACCCGGCGCTGCGGAGGCTCTGGCCATGGCCTTTCACGAGATGGGCACGAATGCCATCAAGTATGGCGCCTTGTCGGTCGCGGAGGGGCAGGTTCATGTTCGCTGGGCGATCGAGGGTGAGGGGCCGTCCGCGCAGTTCAGCATCGAGTGGTTGGAAACTCTCGGCCCGCCGGCCTGCGAGCCCACGAGGCAGGGTTTCGGCACCCGCATCATCGTCGATGTTCCGCGCGTGAAGCTCGATGCGCAGATCACCACGGAGTACCGCATGGAAGGATTCCGCTGGTCTTTGACTTGCGCTGCATCCTCTATCGGCTGAGGTGCCGAAGCGGCGCTTCCTTCATGTTTCGGCAGGCTATCCGCAAAGCGGTTGTGGCCTCGCGGATTCGTCGTTAGGCTGGCTCCTGACATGAAAGAACTGTTTCAACATACTGCCTATACTGACGGTCTGACCGTGCGTGTCGCCGCCAATTTTCTGCCCGAGCAGTCGCGTATCGAGGCGGGCAAGTGGTTTTGGGTCTACCATGTCCGTATCGAGAACGAGACGCCGCATACCCTGCAGTTGATGACGCGCCACTGGCGCATCACCGATGGCAATGGCGAAGTGAGCGTGGTCGAAGGAGAGGGCGTTGTCGGCGAACAGCCGGTGCTCGCGCCGGGCGCCAGCCACGACTATGTTTCCGGTTGTCCGCTCTCGACGCCGCAAGGCAGCATGGAAGGGCACTATACCTTCCGCCGCAGCAACGGGACGGAGTTCAAGGCCCTGATTCCGTTCTTCCCGCTGGCTGCACCTGCCACCGCAGGTTGACCGACGCCTTGCACGCCGATCCTTTCGGATTCGATTTACGGGCTGCAACAGGAACTTCATTGCCCCCGGTCGCGGCCGGGCATAGGGAAGCGCCATGAAGCGCACGCACTTGCCCCTCAACGCCTTGCGCGTCTTCGATGCCGCCGCACGGCACCTCTCGTTCACGCGGGCTGCGGATGAGCTGGCGGTTACACCGGCGGCGGTCGGGCAGCAGATCCGCGCGCTGGAGGATCTCCTCGGCGTCGTCCTGTTCCGCCGGACCAGCAAGGGCCTGGAACTGACCGAAGAGGCCAGCACGGGCCTGGGAGCGCTGCGCACGGGCTTTCTGCATTTCGAGGATGCCGTGCAGGCCATGCAGGCGGGGCAGTCCAGCCACGTCTATACGATTGCTGCCCCGCGCGAATTCTTTGCCGCCTGGTTGGCCCCGCGACTTGCTGCTTTCCGGGCAGAAAATCCGCAAGTGCGCTTCGTGTTGGTGGATGGTGAGGAAACCGACTTCACCGAGGCCAATCTCGATCTTGCAGTGCGCTGGACCGATGGCCCCGGCAATCTTGAAGGCGTTCCGCTGGGCGGCCCGGAATGGGTTCTGGTAGGAGACGGTGACTGGATCGGCTGGCCGGGAGATCCGAAGCCCGGTTCGGATGAGCAGGATGCGGGCGAAGACAGCGAAGAAGGCAAGCCGCCGATATTCGTGACCGACGCCGGGCAGGCGATCGCGGCTGCCATGGCCGGGATGGGGCGCGCCCGTGTGCCCGCGCTGCTTACGGCGGGCTTGCAGCAGCAGGACAGGGCCGTAGTCGCCACGCCGGCGCCGTGCCGCCGGGGGTACTGGCTCGTCGCTCCGCTGCCGCAGTGGCGGCAGAAAAAGGTGAAGGCGTTGGTCGCGACCCTTACCGCCGAGGCGTAGCGCTTCCGGATTGACCGTGACCATGCATCGGCTCACCCTTCCCGCATAAGAACGGGAGAGGAGAGAGAACATGGCCAGTCGTCGTATCGGGGCACTGGGTGCCGCCATCACGGGACTTGCCGTTGCTGCGCTGGCGACGCTGCCCATGGCGGCGCGCGCGCAGGAGGCTGCGCCGGAAGGCGGTGAAGCTGCCCCGGTTGTCGGATGGGACGAGTTCGTCGACAGCCTGCGCGGATTGCCGGCAAGGATGCTGGCCAAGCTGCCGAAATCGATGCAGCAGGATCCGCAAATCCGCGCGGAGATCGGCCGTATCGCGCTCGAGGCGCTGGCCAGTTCCTCCATCGAAGTGCTCGGTGCCGATCCTCAGGCCCCGGTGTTTCTGCCGGCGATCGGGCAAGTGCTCAATGTCGGGCAGCCCAATGCCGATACCGTGTACAAGTCGGCCTCCGTCGATCCCACGCAGGTCTATCGCATTGCCGGCAAGGCCGGCACGATACCCATAGCCGTGATCGCGCAGGTTCTGCCGGGCAGCAATTCGCGCCCGCATCTGGATCTTTCGACGCTCCACACCGATCCCGACGGCCGATTTTCCGTCCTGGTGGGCGCCGAGCCTCCCGAGGGATACGACGGCGACTTCTGGAAGCTGGAGCCCGATACGCGCCGTCTGATGATGCGCTTCGTCAGCTCCGATTGGAGCGGCGAAGTACAGCCGGTCGTCACCATCGAGCGCGTCAGCGGCCCGATGGGACGCCCGCGGCCTTCGGCGGAACAGCTGACCGCGCGATTGCGTTCATTGCCGCGTGCCGTCGGCTACATCGCGCCGATGTTCGTGGCCCGCGTGGAAGCGCTCGCCGAGGAAGGCTACGTGAACCGCTTCAAGGCCATGGTCCCGCCAGAAGGCGCGCTCGCCTCGCAGTTCTACTACGACGGCGTGTTCGACCTGAAGGATGACGAAGCGCTGATCATCGAAAGCGATGTGCCCGAGATGTGCGAATACCGCTCGCTGATCCTCACCAACGGGCTCTACGAAACGATCGACTGGACCAACAATCACTCCAGCCTAAACGGCGCGCAGGCCGATCCCGATTCCGACGGGAAGCTGCGCATCGTTGTCTCGGAAGAAGATCCGGGCGTGCGCAACTGGCTCGATACGGCCGGCTATTCGCGCGGCATCATTCAGGGGCGCTGGACCGGATGCAGAAGCCAGCCGATCCCGAGCGTTACCAAGGTCAAGCTCGCTGATGTGCGCAAGCACCTGCCGGCAGATGTCGCCACGGTATCGCCCGAAGAACGCGACGCTCTGATCCGCGACCGTAACCTGGCCTATCAGGAACGCTCGCTCTGGTAGGCTTCAGCGCTATCGATAAAAAGCAGAAGGCCCCGGAAGCGCGTGCTCCCGGGGCCTTGCTTTGAATTCTTGAAGAAGGACTTAGCCTAGAATTCCAGGTCTTCGATCCTGCCGTCGAAGTTGCCGCCGAGCTTGTTCGTTGCCTTGGCCAGCTTTTCGTTGGGCACGCCGGCAAGGTAGCCGTCGAGGATTCGCTGATAGTTGCTGATCAGGCCTTCGACCCGGTTTGACAGACGCATGTATTCGAAACCAGTCGCGTGCAGGCCCTTCTGCTGGATCGGAATGTTCGAGTAGTCCTGCCGAGGGATCGGCGGGAACTCCGCGCTGTCGTAAGGCAGCACGATCGGTTCCATGACCGGCTCGGGCTCCTCGCCTTCGGGGAAGAAGGTCAGCGACCAGATTTCGAAGAAGCAGCTTTCCGGACCCGTCGGACGGATGCGATAGGCCGACATCGAGCTGAAGTAGGGCAGCAGGAAGTAGTGCGGCATGAGGAATTCGACCGCATTGATCGGATCCGACTGCGCCACCGAAATCAGGTCGGGAATCGGCTCGCCCCTTTCCTTCAGCTGCGCGCTGACCTGATGCATGACCATGCCCAGCCAGGTCATAATGGCTGCGCCCTTGTCCTCGGGCAGGTTGTCCGTGGCGTGCTGCAAGGTGCGGGCGATTTCCACTTCCTTCTCGTGGATCATGCCCGACATGCCTTCGCTGAGCAGTTCCATGTTGCGGATCTGCGCGGCGATGTTCTCTTCGATGGTCTTGTCAGGATCGGCCAGCATCGGCGTACGTTCGGTATTCTCCGCTACCGCGTACATGCTGTCGTACATGGTCGGCACCGCATGCTGCAGCTGCGGGTGCGTCTGCATCACGTGGTAGCCTTCCATGAAGGCTTCCATTGCGATCTTCCAGTTGGCCGGGATCTCGGTACCATAGCACCATTCGGCGCGCAGGCCCTGGACGTTGTGGGCTTCCAGACGGTCGGCCACCGGGCCGAAGGTTTCCTTTACGGAGGCCGCATCGTCGTCATGGTTGATCCACACGCAGCCGCCCCAGACTTCGGCGCGGCAGGGTACGAGGTTGATGTCCTCGTCGTTGAGCTGCCGGTCGCTGAACAGGTGCTTGCCGTAAACCAGCGTGCTTTCGCCATCCATGTTCCAGCGCCAGCCGTGGAACGGGCAGACGAACCCGGTCTTGGCGCAGTTGCCGTGCGCCTTGGAATGCGATGCGCCCACGGTGGTGCCGCCGGCGATCGGCACGCCGCGGTGGCGGCAGGCATTATGGAAGGCCTTCACGCCGTTTGCCGTGCGCACGACGATGACCGACTTGCCGACGTTGGTATATTCGATCCAGTCGCCGACTTCGGGGATCTGTTCCTCGCGGCAGGCCATCTGCCAGACGTGGGGCCAGAAGTGCTCGACTTCGGCCTGGTAGAATTCCTCGTCGTAATAGCGCTTGGCCGGGATCCGTTCGGGATCGTCGATCGGAAATGGGACGGGCCTCAGGCCTCCGTCAGCAGATTTAAGCACTCCCGCACCTCTTTTGATTGTGAGTCTTGTGTTGACGCGCGAGTGTACCTTCCGGGCCCGGCGAGGCAATGCCGCAGCGCCGGGAGATCATCGCGGACACGCTAAATGGCTCGTGAGATCAAGTCTCCTGCCGGAAGCGGTCTCTAGCGCAAGCGGTTGGGATCGAGAGCGGAACGCGCCCGAGGTGCCGGGGATTGTGGGGGCGGTGCTATCGAGTCTCCTTCCATCGCCATCAGCGCGGTAATGCGCTTTTCCGTGGCGGGATGGGTCGAGAACAGGTCGGATACGCTCGAAGGGACGATGTAGAGCTGCGCGGTCGCCGGGTTGCGCTCGACCGCAGGATTGCGGAGCCGTGCTGCCGGACCTGCGATCTTGCCGAGGGCGGAGGCGAGGGCGCGCGGGTTGCCGCTGATCTCGGCGCCGGCCTTGTCCGCGCCGAATTCACGGGTGCGACTGATCGCCATCTGCACGATCATGGCTGCGAATGGCGCCATGAAAACCGCAGCGATCGCCACGATCGGGTTGGGCCGGTTTTTGCCGTGCCCGCCGAAGAACAGACCGAAGTTGGCGATCATGGAAATGGCACCGGCGATTGTCGCGACCATGGTCATGATCAGCGTATCGCGGTTGCGTACATGGCCGAGTTCATGGGCCATGACGCCGGCCACTTCTTCGCGGCTGAGCATCGCGAGCAGGCCGGTGGTCGCGGCCACGGCGGCGTTCTGCGGATTGCGGCCGGTGGCGAAGGCGTTGGGAGCGTCCGTATCGATCAGGTAGACGCGCGGCATCGGCAGGCCGGCGCGCTGTGCAAGCTGGGCGACGAGGCCATAGAACTCCGGCGCGCTGCGTTCATCCACTTCACGCGCATTGTGCATCCGCAGGACGATACTGTCGGCATTCCAGTACGTGAACAGGTTCATGCCTGCCGCCACAAGCAGTGCAATGATCGCACCGCCCTTGCCGCCAAACATGAAGCCGAGTGCCATGAACAGCGCCGTCAGTGCCGCCAGCAGCATGGCCGTCTTGATACCGTTCACTTTTACGCAATCTCCTCTGCAAGACCTCGCTACAAATTTAGGGTGAGGCACCTCCGTTTCAACGGCGGGGCAGGCTCCTCGCGCGCTGCCCTTGGCAGCATCGGGCGCAGCCGATAGACGCGGATGACACATTGCAGACACGAGGGATCAGAAACTTGGCGAAGCAGGAATCGGACGCAAAGACGCCCCGCCGGCGGCGGCGTTCGTCCGAGGAAGTGGCGGACCGTATCCTTGAGGCTGCGGCCGAGGAATTCGAGCAGTCGGGCTATTCGGGCGCGACGACGGCCGCCATCGCCCGCCGCGCCGATGTGACCGAGGCGCAGATATTCCGCTTCCATGCCTCCAAGCAGGACCTGTTCCGTGCGGCGATCTTCACACCGCTCAACCGTCACTTCGCCGATTTTCAGGCGCGCAGCGTTGCCGATCTGGAATCGGGCAAGGCCGGCAAGGACTTGGCACGCGCCTATATCGGCGAACTGCAGGA
>Ga0207876_1000359_pt1 | contig 16142 bp, 17 predicted proteins | sample MalvirmetaMSP146_FD_184237 | JGI IMG/M metagenome (GOLD analysis project Ga0207876, IMG submission 184237) | Marine viral communities from the Deep Pacific Ocean - MSP-146 (SPAdes) | ecosystem: Environmental > Aquatic > Marine > Oceanic | place: Pacific Ocean | collected 2011-07-10
GGCCATGGTGGCGGCAGCGTCGATGGCGGGTGTGCCGCTGCTCAATGGTTTCCTGAGCAAGGAGATGTTCTTCGCCGAAGCCCTGGAACTGAATCTTCCCGGCCTGTGGGCCTATCTGCCTCCGCTTATTGCAACACTGGCCGGCATATTTGCCGTTGCCTACTCGGCGCGATTCATCCACGACGTGTTTTTCAACGGTCGGCCCGTCAACCTGCCTATCTTTCCGCCCCATGAGCCGCCAAGGTACATGAAAATACCGGTTGAGATCCTGGTCTTCGCCTGCCTGATGGTTGGCATGTTCCCGGCGTTCTCCGTCGGCCCACTGCTCTATGCTGCAGCGTCTGCCACTCTGGGCGGCGACGTTCCCGAGTATCACCTGACGGTTGTTCACGGCTTTAACCTGCCACTGCTGATGAGTTTTGTGGCCTTCTTCGGTGGCTTGCTGATGTATACCCAGCGCCAGCGGTTTTTCGATTTCCACGCCCGTTTCAAGGAAATTGATGAAAAAGCGGTCTTCGAAGCCATCGTTAGCCGAATTTCGGACACTGCCCATACCGTTACCGCCTACATCGAGAACGGTTCACTGCAGCGCTACGCCATGTTGCTGATCGTCAGTGTGATTGCTGTTGCCGTGCTCCCGCTCTGGGACCTGGGGATTGCCATTGGCAGCAACGGGCTCAGCCCGGTGGACTGGCCCACGCTTATCGGTGTTGCCATCCTGGTGGTTGCGGCCCTGGGTACGGCGGCCGTGCATCGTGACCGGTTCTTTGCGCTGATTCTCCTCAGCGTCGTCGGGCTTCTTGTTGCCCTCGGCTTTGCCCGCTTCTCAGCTCCGGATCTGGCGATGACGCAGTTGTCGGTTGAAGTGGTAACGATTGTCCTGCTGATGCTGGCGCTGTACTACATGCCGTCCTGGACGCCGATCGAGACGCCGAAAGGTCGCCGCATCAGGGATATTCTGATCGCTGGCGCAGCCGGTATCGGCATGACACTCATTACCCTGGCCATGCTGACACAGCCGTTTACGTCCATTTCGGAGTTTTTCCTCGAGAACAGCAAACCCGGCGCCGGTGGCACCAACGTGGTCAACGTCATTCTTGTGGACTTCCGTGGCTTCGATACCCTCGGTGAGATCACGGTTCTGGGCATTGCGGCACTGGGCATTTACGCGATGCTGCGACATGTTGACCTGACGCCGCCTCCGGGCGACGGCCAGGGCCATCCCTGGACGCGGGATGCGTACCCGATGATGCTGCAGCAGATTGCCAGGCCGATGCTGCCATTGGCCCTGATGATCTCCGCCTATATATTCCTGCGCGGCCACAACATGCCGGGTGGCGGATTCATCGCCGGATTGATCACTGCGGTGGCGCTGATCCTGCAATACATTGCCAGCGGGATGTCCTGGACCCAGGACCGTATTTCAATCCGCTACCACAACGTCATCGGCCTGGGGCTGCTGTTCGCACTCATCGCCGGGGCTGGCAGCTTCGCATTCGGCTATCCGTTCCTCACATCCACGTTCGACTACGTCTACTGGCCTGTGGTTGGGAAGTTCGAGGTAGCCTCGGCGCTGGTCTTTGATCTCGGCGTCTATCTGACCGTTATCGGCGCCACACTGCTGGCGCTGACCAGCGTTGGTCGCCTGTCACCCCATTCAGCCATCAAGAGTATCAACTATAAGGAGGGCTCATAATGGAGCTTGCATTCGCGGTGGTCATCGGGGCTTTGACTGCCTCCGGGGTTTACCTGATGCTCAGAGCCCGCACCTTTCCCGTTGTGGTGGGACTGACCATGCTGTCGTATGGCGTTAACCTGTTCCTGTTCTCGTCGGGACGGCTGGCGACCGGTGGCCAGCCCATCATCGGCAGCGCGGAAACCTATTCCGACCCCCTGCCCCAGGCACTGGTGCTGACCGCCATTGTGATCGGTTTCGCCATGACCGCCTTCGTTGTTGTGCTGTCCTTGCGCAGCCTTGCCGACAACAACGACGACCATGTCAACGGTCGTGTTCCGGAACAGGACCGCACTCCGCAAGAGCAGGAGCAGGAGCAGGAGGGCATCAACACATGAACCACTGGCTGACTGCTCCCATACTGATTCCGCTGATCGGCGGCATATTGCAGGCTTTTATGGGGTACGCGCCCATCACTTTGAGGCGGACGCTCGCCATTGCCACCACGGTGCTGATGCTGGTGGCCGCAATCGTCCTTCTTGTTCTCGCCGACGACGGCAGCTATCGCCTCTATGCGTTTGGCAACTGGCAACCGCCGTTCGGTATCGTACTGGTGCTGGACAGGCTTGCGGCACTGATGCTCGTCATGACGGCCGTACTGGCGCTGTTCTGTCACATCTATGCGATCGGTGGCACCGATGAGAGCAGCCGTCAGTTCCACGGATTGTTCCTTTTCCAGCTACTTGGCCTGAACATCGCTTTCCTGACCGGAGACCTGTTCAACCTCTTTGTTGCGTTCGAGGTCCTGCTGATTGCCTCCTATGGCTTGCTGATGCACGGTGAAGGCACCAGCCGGACCGTTCCCGGCCTGCATTATGTGGTATTGAATCTCGCAGGCTCCGCCGTCTTCCTGATCGCCGTCGGCATGATTTACAGCGTAACGGGAACGCTCAACATGGCAGACCTGGCGGTCAAGATTCCGCAGGTGGCCGAAGAGAACCTCCCCCTGGTGAAAGCTGGTGGCATGATGTTGCTGGTGGTTTTCGGCCTGAAGGCTGCCATCCTGCCCCTGTGCTTCTGGCTACCCGGAGCCTATTCCAACGCCACAGCGCCGGTCGCAGCCTTGTTTGCGGTCATGACCAAGGTGGGTATCTACGCCATTATCCGCGTCTTTACGCTGATCTTTGGCAACCAGGCAGGTGAGCTGGCAGGCCTGGGTATGGATTGGCTTTTCCCATTGGCACTGATCACCCTGACCATGGGCGTCATCGGGGCCCTGGGTGCCGCGAGCCTGAGGAAGCTGGTTGCCTGGCAGGTGATTATCTCGGTAGGGACGCTGCTTGCCGCGATCTCGTTTGGCACGGTAGCCGGCACGTCCGCCGCACTTTTCTACCTGCTCAACACGACCTGGGTGGTCGGTGGCTTATTCCTGGTGGCCGATCTCGTTGATGGTCAACGTGGCAGTGCCCAGGACAAAATTGTCACTGCGCCACGGATCCCCAACCGCACGTTCCTGAGTGTGCTATTCCTGATGGGGGCTGTGGCTGCCGCAGGCCTGCCCCCACTCAGTGGTTTTTTTGCCAAGCTACTGATTCTCAAGTCAGCGGTGACCGAGTCGGATGTTGCCTGGCTTTGGAGCGTGTTGCTGATTGGCAGCTTTTTCACACTGATCGCCTACAGCCGCGCAGGTAGTATCGTGTTCTGGCGCAATGTGGAAGGTCATATTGAAGAACCTCAAAAACTGACCCCATCCCTGTCTGTTTCGGCGAGCGCGTTGATTTCGCTGAGTATCGTGATCGTCATCCTGGCCGGTCCAATCAGCCGCTACGCCGAAGATACGGCAGCACAGCTCCATGACACCAGCGCCTACACCGAGATCTTGGGCACACCCATGGTTGGGGAGGAGAAGTAATGCTTGACCGCCTGAGCTTTCCGCAGCCATACCTCAGCCTTATCCTGTTTGCCATCTGGCAGTTCCTGAGTGACGGCGTTTCTGGCGCCAGTGTTGTCCTGGGGCTGGTCCTGGCCTGGATGATTCCACAATTGACCCGCGGCTTCTGGCCGGACCCTCCCTTCTTCGCGCGTCCCTGGAAGCTGCCGCCGTATCTGGTCATTGTCCTCTACGATATTCTGGTTGCCAGCGTTTCCGTCGCCCGCCTGATACTCAGCGGCCGTGAACCCAAACCGATACTGGTGTCCTATCCCCTGGAGCTGACGCATCCCCTGGCCATTTCCATGCTGGCCAGCACCATTTCCCTGACACCGGGAACCGTCAGCGCCGATGTCAGTGACGACAGAACGTTGCTGCTGATCCACGCCCTTGACGCCGAGAGCGACGAAGAGGTGATCGACGCGATTCGTACCCGCTACGAGGCACGCCTGAAGGAGATGTTTCAATGATTACCATCGCGCTGTACATCACCATTGCCATGGTTGTCCTGGCAACGGTGCTGAACGTCTATCGACTGGTCAAAGGGCCGGATGCACCGGATCGGGTACTCGCGCTGGACACCCTGTACATCAACGCTATCGCGCTGATTGTCTTGCTCGGAATAACGTTGAGCACACGCCTGTACCTTGAAGCCGCACTGCTGATCGCCGTGATGGGCTTCGTTGGTACCGTGGCGATGGCCAAATATCTGAAGCGCGGCAGCGTGATTGAATAACAAACAAGGTAAGCACCCAGTGACCAGAGGTTTCCTGTTATGAATCCCATTGCCGAATACGCCGTTGCACTGTTACTGCTCATCGGTGGTTTTTTCACCCTGGTCGGCGCCATTGGCCTGGCGCGGCTACCTGATTTCTACACGCGTCTGCACGGCCCAACGAAGGCCACCACCGTGGGTGTGGGCGCCATCGTGCTGAGCTCAGTCATCTACTTCAGCAGTAAGGGGGAAGGCGTGGGCATTACCGAAGTGCTCATCACCGTGTTCCTTTTCCTGACCGCGCCGGTGAGCGCCAACATAATGGCCAAGGCAGCCATGCATATCAAAGTACCTACCGTTGAAAATACTCGAGGGAATACCTGGGATCAGTAACGGAAAATTTGTCATTGGAGTTGCACAAATTTCCCGTATAGTGGGCTCCCACAATTTCGAGGAGCGTATCCCATGCTGAAAGTAAACGAGTATTTTGACGGCAAGGCCAAATCCATTGCCTTCCAGACCTCCAGCCTGCCGGCTACCGTGGGGGTAATCAGCCCGGGCGAGTATGAGTTTGGCACCAGCAAGAAGGAAACCATGACGGTGATCAGCGGCGTATTGACCGTTCTCCTGCCCGGCATGGAAGAATGGATGACCTATGGTTCCGGCGAGTTTTTTGACGTGGCGGGACAGGCCAGCTTCAAGGCGCGGACTGACGTAGACACCGCCTACCTCTGCACCTACGAATAATTTCTCGCGAATAACCTCTCGCGAACACCCCCTCGAGAGCGCAGACCGGGACCAACGGGCCATTTGAACCCCGCCACGCCGGATCTGCGCTTTTTTATGGCCCAAAGGTTTCCGCAGGCCATAAACTGTGTCAGATTTACCCCTCTTCTCGTTATAAATTAAACAATTGAGAGAGGCACCGAATCATGGCACAGACCCGTACCCTGAAGCCGGCAGACAACGCCCACCAGTACCCACTGCTGATCAAGCAACTGCTTCTTTCCGGTCCCCGGTACTCTCCCGACCAGGAAATCGTTTACGCCGACCGCAGCAAGTACACCTATACCGACCTGGTTGAACGTATCAACCGACTGGCCAACGCCCTCACCGACGCGGGTGTCAAACCGGGCGATACCGTCGCAGTGATGGACTGGGATACGCCCCGGTACCTGGAATGCTTTTTTGCCATCCCGATGATTGGCGCCGTGCTGCATACGGTGAACGTACGCCTGTCGCCCGAGCAGATCGTCTACACCATGAACCATGCAGAAGATGACATGGTGATGGTACACGACGACTTCCTGCCCATCCTGGAAGGCGTGAAGGACGAGATTAAAACGGTCAAACACTACATCCAACTGAGTGACGAGGCACAAGCGAAAACCACGTCACTACCATCACTCGGCGAATACGAACAACTGCTTGCCAAGGCCGGTACGACGTTCGACTTCCCGGACTTCGACGAAAACAGCATCGCCACCACCTTCTACACCACCGGTACCACCGGGAATCCAAAGGGTGTTTTCTTCAGTCACCGCCAGCTCGTTCTCCACACGCTGGCAATGACCGGCTCTTTGTCCGCGTATGATGAGATGCCGCTACTCAGGTCCTCGTCCGTTTACATGCCCGTAACCCCAATGTTCCACGTACACGCCTGGGGCGTTCCCTACGCGGCCACCATGTTGGGGATAAAACAGGTCTACCCCGGACGCTATGAACCAGAACTATTGGTCGACCTCCTCAAGGAACATAAGGTGACCTTCTCCCACTGTGTGCCGACAGTCATGCAAATGATGATGGCAACCGAATCCATCAAGACCGCCGACCTCAGCAACTGGCACGTACTGATCGGTGGCAGCGCCCTTACCCGCGGCCTATGCGACGCCGGGGCCAGACTGGGCGTATCCATGTATACCGGGTATGGCATGTCGGAAACCTGCCCGCTTCTCAGCACCACTCATCTGACAGCCGAGGATCTCGAACTGCCTCTGGAACAGCAGACCTCAAAGCGCATCAAAACAGGCATCGCGGTGCCCATGGTGGAACTGGAAATCGTGGACCCGGAGGGTAAACCGGTAACCCATGACGGCGAGGCCAAGGGCGAAGTGGTTGCCCGTGCGCCATGGCTGACCCAGAGTTACTACAAGGAGCCGGAAAAAGGCGAGGAGCTCTGGCAAGGTGGCTGGCTGCACACGGGGGATGTGGCAAGCCTGGAGACAGACAACACACTGTTGATCAAGGATCGCATCAAGGACGTCATCAAAACCGGCGGTGAATGGCTGTCCTCCCTGGATCTGGAAAACCTGATCAGCCAGCATCCAGCCGTTGCCGGTGCGGCGGTGGTGGGCGTGCCCGACGAGAAATGGGGTGAGCGCCCTCATGCGCTGGTTACCCTGAAACCCGGAGAGGAAGCGTCACTGGACGATATCCAGAACCACCTGAAGCAGTTCGTGGATTCCGGTGAGATCAATAAGTGGGCCATTCCGAACCAGATTGATTTCGTCGACGACATACCGAAAACGAGCGTTGGCAAGATCAACAAGAAACTGATTCGGGATCAGTTGAATGAAGACTAAACCCCGGTAAACGCAAAATCCACATCAGGGGTGCGACCAGCCACAATGTCCGCCAGAGCTGCCGCGGAACCACAGGAATGTGTCCACCCCAACGTGCCATGGCCGGTGTTCAGGTAGAGATTGCCGAAATGGCTCTTTCCGATGTAGGGAATGTTAGAAGGGGTCGCCGGGCGCAATCCGGCCCAGAATTCGGCCCTTTCCCAGTGCCCCGCATCCGGCATCAACTCAGCGGTGCGGCGGACAATGGCGCGGCAGCGGGTCAGGTTCAGCTCCCGGTTGTAGCCGCTCAGTTCCGCGGTGCCCGCCACCCGTATGCGCTCGCCCAGCCTTGAGTACACCAGTTTGAACTCATCGTCGGTAAGGCTGACATTGAAGGCAGCGTCCTCGTTCTTCACCGGCACGGTAATGGAGTAGCCTTTTGCCGGGTAAACGTTCAGAGTCAGGCCCAGTTTTCGAGCGAGAATAGCGCTGTAGCTACCCAGGCACAGCACGTAGTTGTCGGCACGAAGGATCTGGTGACGGCCTTCGCGGATAACCTTGACTCCGAGAACCCGATCCTGGGTGTTCTCGAACCCCAGGATCTCGCTGTTGTAGAGGAACTCTACGCCGGCTTCCTCAGCCTTTTTCGCCAGGGACTGGGTGAATTGACGGGCGTCACCGGATTCATCTTCCGAGGTGTACGTGGCGCCAGCAATCCGGTCTTTAACCGGAGCCAGGGCGGGCTCCAGTTCCACGGCCCTGTTAGCGTCAATCACCTGACGATCACACCCCAGCTCTCGCATGATGCGGGCTGGCCTCAGGGCCGATTCGAATTCCCCAGGATTGGTGTAGAAATGCAGGATGCCTCTCTCGAGGTGGTCGTATTCAATGCCAATATCCTGACGCAACGCCTGCAAATGGGCACGGCTGTAGATCCCCAGATTTACGATCTGCCGAATGTTGTAAGCCGCCCGGGAAGCCGTGCACTGCTTCAGGAAAGCCATCGCCCAGCGCCACTGCGCCGGGTCCAAACGGGGACGGAAAAGCAGTGGTGCATCAGACTGGAGCAACCATTTGAGTATCTTCAGGGGTGCAGAAGGATTGGCCCAGGGTTCGGCATGGGATACCGATATCTGACCGCCGTTGGCATAACTGGTTTCGGTGCCTGCCTGATTCTGCCGGTCTACAACCGTCACGTCATATCCCTGCTGCCTCAGGAACCATGCGCTTGTAACACCAACAACACCTGCACCCAGTACCAGTACATGCATCCATTTTCTCCGGTTGAACAAGTTCAGAATGCCACATAGTATACATATAAGTATACAAAGTCAGCCGCCGGACCGCTTCACCGTCCAACCTTTTTCCTTCAAAAGGGGCACCAGCAAGTCTCGCTGGTCGCCCTGAATCTCCACAGTGCCCTCTTTCACCGTGCCGCCGGTCCCGCATCGGGCTTTCAACACCTTCGCGAACGCTTTCAATTCCTTGTCGTCCATCGGAATACCGGTAATCAAGGTAACGCCCTTTCCCTTGCGCCCCTTGGTTTCCCGGCTGACGCGCACGACGCCATCGCCGGAGGGGCGAGCCGGTGCCCCGCAGACACAGTCATCAACGGGGTGGCGACAGTCCGGGCACATACGCCCCTGTTCCGTGGAGAACACCAGTCCCCCAGAACGATTCTTCATAACGTCCTCATGTTGCTTAAGAGCCCGGTTGAGACACTCACGTCCCGGGAGGGTATTTTTCAAACATGTCCGCGACAATCTCGTCGATCAGCTCCCGCCGCGACTCGGTTGCCTGGTTCTCATTCAAGTAGCGCCGGCTCGCTGCGCGCCAGACGACACGATCAGTCTCCGTGTCTACCAGTTCCACCACCAGCTTGCCTTCCTGAATTTCACGCACTGGCGGAGCCGACGACAGCCCCCAACCAAAGTTACCACTGCCGAAGCCGAAGCCGAGCCCAACACCGCTGCGCTCGAGACGCTCCTCCTCAACCACCTGCCAGGTGACAAGCAGATCCGCCTCGCTTTCGCCCACTTTACGCATGGCCTTTCGGTTCAGCTCTCGCTCAACCGCACTCTCTATCCGACCACCATCAAGCGAAGTGAAAGACTGGTCCTCGCCCTTCGGTGCAAATGCCCAGGAACTGTAGTTACCGAAAACCGCGTTGGAATCGTAATCGGTGACTACGTTGCTGGCACAACCCGTCAGGGCTATCAAAAACAGGGACACAACGATAGCTTTCATAATCTTGGTTGCCTCTTTCCATACTTCATTTATTAAAGTATACGCACAGTCGACACGAAGCGTTTCACAAATGGTTCCTTAACTGTCAAAACGGTAACCCATACCCCGGCTATCGCAAAACGCCGTGAATTCCTGATTCCGCTCTTCCACCATGCTCACGTCAGCCGTTACACCGGCGCTGTACCCAACGTTGCCAATCTCGGCACCGTTTTGGTTACACCAATGCCTGAGAGGCTGCTCATCTGCGAAGGTCATAGTTACCGTTACTCGTGACATGGGTTGCTGGATCACCCTTTCAACCCCTGAAAGGACAGCTTCAGTGGCCCCGGCATAGGCCCTGACGAGGCCGCCGGCCCCGAGTTTGATACCCCCAAAATACCGTATCACCATCACCAGCACGTCCCCCAGGTCCTTGTGCTGAATGACACTGAGAATGGGCTTTCCACCGGTTCCTGATGGTTCGCCATCGTCGTTCATCGCGGCTTCGGCGGCGGCGCCAGGCCGACCTATCTGATAGGCCCAGCAGATGTGGCGGGCATCCGGGTGGTCGTTCCGGGCCTGTTCAAGCCAGGCTTTGACGTCATCCCGGGACGATACCGGCGCAACCCGGGCAATAAACCGACTCTTTTTAATCTCTGTCTCCCGCTCAAGAAAGCCAGCGGGTATAGGGTAATCCTTCGGCATAAAACCAGTTCCTGACACACAGCCATCATGAGGCCAACATCAAGCCTTTTATCCTCTTCACCCAGCGGTAAAGAGCGGAAATCTCAACACCACCATCAAACCGCCCGGCTCGCCATTGAGCGCTTCTATCCGGCCGTCATGGATGGCAACAATGTCCCTCGCAATAGCCAGGCCTAGCCCCCACCCCTTGCCCCCGCGGGACTTGTCGGCCCTGTAGAAGGGCTCAAAGAGATGGGGCAGAACGTCTTCAGGCACACCTGGGCCTTCATCCCGTATTTCCACCAACAAGTGCCGTTGATCACAGCGCAACGCAAGATGCACATTCTTTCCCGGAGCCGTATGATCCAGGGCATTCTGAAGGACGTTGTCCAATGCCCGCTGGATGAGCCCGCGATCCCCTAACAGCGACGTGTTACGGCAGCCCTCATCCACCATAAGCTGGCAATCCACTCCACGGTGCTCAGCGTAGTCCGCCGCGTCCCTGAGAACGTCATTGATCACCACCACTGGCTGCACGGCTTCCCGCTCGATATCATTCCCCTGCTCCGAGACCCGGTATAGCGTCAGGATCTGGGAAGTCATCGCTTCCAGGCGTTCGTTCTGCCGCAGGATCGACGCCAACAGATCCGTATCCACGCTACCGTCACTGGCCAACTCAATGGCGATCCGTTGTCGCGTCAGGGGGGTTCGGAGATCGTGGGATATGTCACGCAACAGGTGTGTCTGGCGCTCGAGCAAGCTGTACAATTGCTGGGTCATGGCGTTGAAGGCTGTCGCCAAAGCACCCACTTCATCCCGTCGACTCGCGATGCGATCACTGACCCGAAGCGCATTGTCACCGTCAGCGATGGCCCGAGCAGTGGATTCCATATGTTTCAGGGGGCGGGAAACCAGACGCGCAATCCACCAACAGGCGAGCGTGATGATAACGAACGCCAGCCCCAGTTCCAGGAGACGGAACAGCTTGGGATCAAGCCAGCCCTCGCCATCCATGCGGGGCCAGGCCACCAGACGATGGTCCGCACCGACCTCAATAACTGCCGGTTTCTGCCGGTGCCAACCACCCGACTTCATCCTCTCGCGGATGGATGAAGGCAGGTCTCCGTCGTTGCGATCTGCGTCTATCAGCGACAGGTGAAGGTCCAGGCTACGCCCCTGCTCCTTAAGGAAGCGCCAGGCCGCTCCGCTGCCCTCGTTTTCCTTGACCACCAGAGCCTCCAGCGCCAGCTCCCGCAGGCCGACCTGTCGTTCGATGGCCATTCGTTCCCGTTCCATCAGGGCACGGGTTGCCACATTGCTTATCAGGACCGTGACCGCCATAGCCAGCCAGATCGACAAAAATATCCGCCAGAACAAAGGAAACCTGAGTCGCTGGCTCATACCGGCACCCGATAGCTATAGCCCAGCCCGCGTACGGTTTCGATTCGGGGCGGGTCGTCGTTGCCCAGTTTTTTCCGGAGGTTGCTGATGTGCATATCCAGGGTCCGATCATAGGCTTCCAGCCGGCGGCCCAGAGCCCACTGCATAAGATCCGTCTTGCGTACCACACTGCCGGCATGGGCCAGCAGAACCTGCAATACTTCGTATTCGGTAGCCGTCAGGTCCAGCGCTACGTCGTTCTGATAGATCCGACGATGAACCGGCTCGACCCGCAAATCTCCGTAGGCCCTTGATTCATCCGTTCCCACTTCCTGATCCCAGGCAACACGGCGAAGCAGCGCCTGTAGCCGAGCGATCAGTTCCCGGGGGTTGCAGGGTTTGGGTATGTAATCATCCGCCCCAACCTCAAAACCCACGATTCGATCCGTCTCATCGCCACGGGCCGTCAGCAATACAACGGGGAGATGGGTTTTTGCCCTTAACTGACGCAGCACTTCCAGGCCACTGATATCCGGCAACATGATATCCAGTACCACCAGATCGCAATGCTGCCCCAATGCCAGTGACAATCCATCCTGACCGTTTGCGGCTTCTCTCACGGTAAACCCCTGATTGGCCAGATAACGGGACAACAGTTCCCGCAACTCCTCGTCGTCTTCAACCAACAGCACCCGGTTCTGCATGGCAATCCTCCGTTGTGACTGAACTCAGTCTAACACGCTCCCGCAAGTCCACTGATTTGCATCATTTTCCTTTGCATAACCTTTACAGTTCGCTGACACCGTCTGACACCGTCCTCCGCTAGCATAGTCCCTGTGAGTTCAGACCGGGCCTGCTGATGCGGGCTCATTTACAACCCAGGAGAACACCCAATGAAACACATCACTTCCGGACGCATTGCCAGCGCACTGATCGCAGCAACCCTTTTAACCAGCCCAATGGCGATGGCCTCAGACCACGGCGATCATCACCGCGGAAAACACAACAAAGCCGAGATGTGCGAGAAGATGCGCGAAGGCAAAGGTTGGTTCAACGACGACAAACGCCAGGCAAAACGGGAAGAGCACCGCAACGACATGGCGGATCGCCTGAAACTGAGCGACGAGCAACGCGAGATTTGGGACGAGATCCACGAGGAAAGGCAAGAGAAACACAGCGCCAAGATGGAAAAACGGAAAGAGAAGATGGAAGAGCGCTGCGAGGATATGGAAAACCACACTTCCAAGCAGTGATCACAGACCGGGTTCTGACGTATGGTACTGGGTAAACCACGGAGAAGCCCTGACCATGCCAGAACCCGGTACCACAGAACTGACAATCCACCCCGTCCAGTCGATTGATGACATTCGTCCGCAAGACTGGAACGCATTTGTCGGCCGTTATACCCCCTTTCTTCAACACGAGTTCCTGCTTGCACTGGAAGAGTCTGGCTGTACAACCACTGCGACAGGCTGGCAGCCGGCCCATCTGGCGTTCTACCTGAACAACCGGCTTGCGGGAGTGGCTCCGGCCTACCTGAAAACTCACTCCATGGGAGAATACGTCTTCGACTGGGCTTGGGCCGATGCCTATCAGCGTTATGGCATGGATTACTATCCCAAGCTGCTGATTGCCATTCCGTTCACACCCTGCCAGGGGCCCCGGCTGTTGTTTTCGGAAACCCTTCGCCAGTGGATGACGCCCGAACGAATCCACGAGTCGCTGGATGCCACTTCCACCCGTCTGGGTGCCCACTCCTGGCACCTGCTTTTCCCGGATCGCCAGGACCAGGCACTGCTGGACAGGAGCGACCAGCTTCACCGAATTGGCTGTCAGTTCCACTGGCACAACTACAACTACAGTACCTTTGAGGACTTTCTTGCCCGGCTGACGTCGCGCAAGCGCAAATCAATCCGTAAGGAAAGAAGACAGGTTGCGGATCAGGGCATTTCATTCCGACACTTTTCGGGAGACGATATCCCGGATAACGTGCTCGCGGCCTTCCACGTATTTTACCAGGCCACCTACCTGAAACGGGGCCAGCGGCCGTACCTGAACAAGGCCTTTTTCCGCCTGCTAAAAGACAGCCAAGCAGAGCATCTCCACCTTGTCATGGCGGTAATAGAGGGCGAGATGATCGCCGGCGCCCTGTTCCTGACGGGTGAAGATACGCTCTACGGGCGTTACTGGGGCTGCCTGGAGGAATTCGACCACCTGCATTTTGAAACCTGTTACTATCAAGGCATTGAACTGGCCATACAGCTGGGGTTGGCACGCTTCGATGCTGGCGCGCAGGGGGAGCACAAACTGGTTCGGGGGTTTGAGCCGGTGATCACCCATTCCTGGCATGGCGTTATGCACCCCGGTTTTCGCGACGCCATCGAAAGGTTTACCAGCGAAGAAGCGGAGCATGTCATGGCCTATACTGAAGATGCCCTGCAGGCGCTGCCATTCAGACAGACCGAGCAGAACCAGTAGCGAGCCAGGGGTCGTGCAGACACTTACCGGAGCGGGCAGCCATGGACATGGACTACCTTTTCGACTTTCTCGCGACAACACAGCTGACGTTCTTCATCGCAATTGCCGCACTCGTTGTGGCAATTGTCGCCCTGTTTTCGGCCTCCGCCGCCAGGCGGGCCGCGGCTGAACAGAGTGACACCGTGAAGCAGCGCGTCGAAAGCCTGTGGCATGACATGGACGAAATACGCGTGTCCCAGTTCAATGGCCCCGACTCCACGGAAGCCGGAAGAAACCCGATTGCCAGTGAGCAGTTCTCTGCTGAAAAGGCCGCTTACGAAGCCATCTGGCCTCTGGTCTGGCTATTGCACGACAAGCTGGGCATGTTCCTGCGTTCTGTGGAGTCTGATGAACCGGCCGGCGAATTACGTCTGGAAGCCCGCAAGGCGGCACTGGACGCACGCAGTACCCTCAATCGCGTACGCCCCTTTTGCCATGACGACGTCGATGGGCTCATTACGCAACTGATTGACAACCATATAAAAGCCCATCTGGCCGCCTGCCACTTCATGGATCTGCGCAAGGATTCCCTGTCGTCGAACACCAGCCATGAACGAGAGGTGCAGAAAGAAAAGTTTCACACGCTTTACGAGGGCCAATCCCGCGAACTGCTGAACCAGTTGGTTGGCGCCATCAGACGGCGCATGCTTCGGTAATCCCGGGCCACGCGGAATCTCGCACCTCTGCCTTTCAGTCAGCCCCGAACCTTTGCCAGCGTGTCCCGCTGCAATGCCCTGAGAAAGTCGCTGATCACAACCGGATTTTCATGTGCAGGCTCCAGCGAGCGAAACTGGCCCGGCAGGGCATCCAACGCCCGCTTCGCATTGTCCACCTGACTATCCAGTGTCGGAATGGCGCCTTCGATGATCAGGCCTCGCTTCATGACCGGCTTCAACAGCGGCTCGCCATCAAACACTTCGTCCCGGCCGGCAACGACGTCCTGCGCGAGGCGGCCGTTCGGGTCAAGGCGACGGTAGACCTGCTTGCGGCCTGGGAACGACTGCTTGCCAGGGGAGTTTTTCATTCTTGGCAGGTCCGCGTACTCCGTAAGCTTGAAGGCAAGCTCCAATGCCGGCTCGTCGTTCGAGGCCCCGATGGCAGTGCCAACACCGAAGCCGTCGATGGGGGCGTTGTCGGAGACAAGTGTCGCGATCTTGTATTCATCCAGACCGCCGCTCGCCATGATTTTTACATCGCCAAGGCCCGCCTCATCCAGCATACGCCGGCATTCAGCAGCGTCCGAGGCAAGGTCGCCGGAATCCAGGCGGATACCACCAATGCGCACCTCCGGTTCTTCTTGCAGCCAATCGATGATCCTCGCCACCGCCGAGCGGGTGTCATAGGTATCAACCAGCAGTGTTGTGCCCGGGTAGAGCCGGGCATAGGTTCTGAACGCCTCCATCTCACCTGTACAGGCTTGAACGAAGCTGTGTGCCATGGTGCCGTATACCGGCATGTTGAAATCCAGGCCTGCCAGGACATTGCTGGTTCCGGCCAGGCCGGCGAATCGGTACGCGCGCACACCTCGGTGTGCCGCGTCCATACCATGGGTGCGGCGCATCCCGAAGTCGACGACCGGCCGGCCTTGCGCCGCGAATATCAGGCGGACCGCCTTGGAGGCCAGCACAGACTCCAGATGCACGTAGTTCATCACCAGGCTTTCCAGCAACTGAACCTCGGCAACAGGCCCCTCCACTTCCAGCAAGGGTTCCTGAGGGAATACCGGCGTTCCTTCCGCAATCGCATGTACAGAACCACTGAAGCGGAATTCCCGCAGCCAGTCCAGAAACCGGGGTTGGAACCTGCCCAGGGATTCCAGGCGCTTTATGTGTTCGTCGGTAAAGGCGAGAGATTCAATAATATGGGCCACGTGCTGCTGGCCACAGGCAAGAACGAAATTACGGTTCTCAGGAAGTGTGCGAAAGAAGAGACTGAAAACCCCGTTCTCGTTCATGCCTTCGGACCAGTACGCCTGGGCCATAGCCAGCTCATACAGATCCACCAGCAGAGGCAGGTCAGTCTCTTTTACAACCGGGGGGTGTTTCAGCACAGTTCCGCGCCCTCCTCTTCCAGTTGTTTGAAAACCGCTGGGGCGTTATCAGCCTGAACGGCCCGTGTTCCATCGGTAATGAGCTCAACCTCGAAGCCGAGCTTCAACGCATCCCTCACTGTCGCCTGGACACACACGTCCAGTGCAAGCCCGGCTACAAACAGCCGATGAATGCCGTGGCGGCGCAGGTAGCTGTCCAGCTGGGTAGCGTCGAACGCGGAATAGGCATCGGTATCGAATGCGGTGCCCTTGCTCAACCGGATGGCCGAGTCAGGCAGTGCCATGTTTCGATGAAACTCGGCCCCGGGGGTGTCCTGAACGCAATGGACGGGCCAGGGCCCACCGCGATCACTGAAACTTATGTGATCCACCGGATGCCAATCCCGGCTGGCAAGAATCGGCCA
>Ga0207876_1000382_pt1 | contig 15025 bp, 11 predicted proteins | sample MalvirmetaMSP146_FD_184237 | JGI IMG/M metagenome (GOLD analysis project Ga0207876, IMG submission 184237) | Marine viral communities from the Deep Pacific Ocean - MSP-146 (SPAdes) | ecosystem: Environmental > Aquatic > Marine > Oceanic | place: Pacific Ocean | collected 2011-07-10
TGCGCAAGGAGTTCGTCCTGAACGGGGTCCGCAAGGTTGTCATCGACAATCTCAACATGGCCGTTCCCGACAAGACGGCGGTGGCGCTTCTGGGGCGCAATGGTGCAGGGAAATCAACACTTCTGAGGATTCTTTCCGGCGCGATGGAGCCCACCTCGGGAGAGATCCTGTCGACCGGATCAATTTCCTGGCCGGTCGGGTTCTCGGGCTCTTTCCATCCCGATTTGACCGGGGCCCAGAATACCAAATTCGTTGCCCGCATCTACGGGATCGACACCGATTCGCTCGAAGCCTTCGTCAGGGATTTCACCAAGCTCGGCCGGAGTTTCTACCTGCCCCTCAGAAGTTATTCCTCGGGGATGAAATCGCGCCTGTCCTTTGGCCTGTCGATGGGGGTGCCCTTTGATACCTATCTTGTCGATGAGGTGACGTCCGTAGGCGACGAGGCCTTTAAAAAGAGCAGCCGAGACCTGTTCCTGGCCCGGATGAAGGATGCGGGGTCCTTCGTGGTGAACCACTCGATGCGACAGGTTCGCGAACTTTGCAATGTGGGGATCGTGCTCGAACACGGGAGGGCCGTCTATTACGAGGATCTGGAGGAAGCGATCGCGCATCACCTGCACAACATGGAAGCCTCCTGAGACGCATGCTGCAGCCTATCACCACAGCATGCGGAGCCGGACCCCGGATCGATCAATCTTTGACCAGGCGGTATCCCTGCTTCTCCAGGCGCTTCAGCAAACGCTTTCCCATGGTCTTGTAGGTGCCGCGCTTGGCCTGCCAGTCAGCCTTGCGCGCCTCGCGATCTTCGGGGATATCCTTGCCCTCGGCGGCCAGCCACAGCGCCTTGGCCACCACCACCCAGACCGCCTTGTCTCCCAAGGGACCGGCATCTTCCGAATCCATGTCGTCGTCTTCCAGCATCTCGTCGGTGTGCTCACTCATGAATATGTGCCTTTCATAGCTTGGACGGCCTTGCTTTCGAGGCCGCGACCCGCGGTTGTCTTAGCATCAAAAGCCCCCTAAAAGAAGTCGGATAAACCGTTGGTCATGCCGCTATTCCTCAACAGAACCGAGACGTTATCGTGAAAGCTTTTGTTCACCTGGGGATGCACAAAACCGGAACGAGTTCAGTTCAGGAAAGCTATGCCCGGCAGGCGCCGGCGGGTTTTTTCTACCCCACCGGACGTGGCGCGAATCTGAATGTGGATGCCCGTCTCCTGTTCGAAGAAGACACGATCTGTGCCCAGATCCCGGATGTCCTGCGGCATGGGCAGGAGGTTCTGCCACAGCTGCGCCGCACAGCCGAGGAAAGCCTCCTGCGCCAGCTTTCCGAAAGCCCCTGTGACAAGGTTATCCTGTCGGCTGAACGGTTCACCTATATGAGTCATCCGGCGGTCGAAAGATTCCGCGATTTCCTGGACCGCCATTTCGATGAAACCACCTTCTTCGCCTATATCCGCGATCCCATCTCCTTCGTGAAGAGCTCGTTTCAAGAGCGTCTGAAATCAGGCGCGGACAAGATCAGATTTCAGGCCGATTACCCCGGATACCAGGCCCGATTCGAAAAATTCGAGGATATCTTCGGCCGCGACCGGATCGGCTACCGCCTGTTTAGCCGCGAGACCCTGGAGGGTGGCGACGTCGTGCGCGATCTGGCCCACTGGCTTGGCAGCAGTTACCGCGCCGGAGATGTGCAGACGACGAACGAAGGCCTCAGCATCGAGGCCATCGCGCTGCTTTACACCTATGCGCGACACCGACCGCAGGCCGTTGATGACCCGACCCGAAAAAACCAGGGACACAAGGCGCTTATCGCGGTTCTGTCCGAATTTGGCAGCGGAAAATGGCATCTGGACTCGTCGGTGCTGGATAAGATCCTGACCGATATTGCCGAGGATTGTGCCTGGATGAATGCGCGCCTTGACGCGCCGCTTGTTCTGACTGACATCGAAACGCCCAACCCGATCTCGGACGGGGCCTCGCTGGAGGCCATCGCCTTGCGCGCCTTTCCGGATCTGCGCGAGCATCTGGCCGCGCGCCTGTCTGCAACCGAGGTCAGGCGACTTCCCGAATTGGCCGCAAAGGTCGATTTCCTGCGTGCCATCAGCTGACGAGGATCATTAAATGCGCGGCATCATCCATTTCGGCATGCCCAAGACCGGGACGTCCTCGATCCAGGACACCTTTCACAAGGTCCAGGTTCCGGATTTCCGCTATTTCGACTGGAGCGGGGCCAATCATTCCAGCCTGCTGGCTGGTATCGTCGGGGACAAGAACTCGCCGTTCATCCAGAGAATAACCCCCGAACGCGTGCGCAATCGGGTCGCGGATTGGCAGCGCCGGTTCGAAGAGGGAATCGCCCGGAACCCGGTCGGGAACCTCATTTTCTCCGCCGAACGCCTTTACCGCAGCAGCCTCGAGAAGAAGCGCACCTTCAAGGACTTTCTCGACCAGTATTGCGACAGCTATCTGGTGATCGGCTATGTCCGTGCGCCGGGATCATTCCTGCAAAGCGGCTTTCAGCAAAATGTAAAAACCGGCTTGGACCAGTTCCGCCTCAAGGGAGCCTGGCCGCGTTACAGGCAGCATATCAGCGAGCTTGACGCCGTCTTCGGGGTCGAAAACGTCATGGTCCGCCTGTTCGACCGGGCCCACCTTCATAATGGTGACGTGGTTCAGGATTTCGCGCGCGCGATCGGGGCCGATCTCGATCCCGCCGATATAGTCACGACCAATGAAAGTCTGAGCCTGGAAAGCCTGGCCCTGCTCTTTACCGAGCGGGTCCATGGCGAAGGGGTCGACAAGATGGACCGTGTATCACTGGCCTCGAACCGACGGCTCGTGGCGCGCCTGGCTGCCGTGAAGGGCCATAAATTTGCCTTCGACGCCGCGATGATCGAGGCGCTTGTCGCGGAAAACAGCGACGATATTGCCTGGATCGAGGACAGGATGGGCACCCGATTTCCACCAACGGGTACCACATCGGACAACATGATCGGGTCGGCTAAGGATATTTTTGCCCATGCACGCGCGGCGCAGCCCATCCTGAATACTCAAATCATGCAGGCCGCCGCCGAATTCACAGCAGAGACGCCAAAAGACATTGTCCGTTTCCTTGATGCTTTCGTCGCCGGCAGCACCCATATGGCCAGGCCCCGGAAGCGCTGACCCGCGTCAGTCGCTTTCGGCCTTGAGGTCGCGGACAGCATTTTCCAGAACCTGGATACGCTGTGCCTGGTTCAGCATGATGGTGATCATGTAATCGAGCAGGCGGTCTTCCAGATCCGAACGGCGGGGCGGGTGGCTCGTTTCCTGGTCGCCGCTCAGAAAATCAATCCCGATTTCGGCGCTGATACGTTCCAGAACCTCCCGGTCAGGCGCGATGACCGCATCGACGGTCGAATAGTCGAGGTAATTTTCGATGGCTGTCTCCAGCCGGGGCACCGGGGCTGCCTGCGTGTTCACCACCGCGCGGTTGAACTTGCCCGGAAACACTTCGCCCTGAAACCGGGTGTTGAATGCGGCCCGGAGCAGAAGCTCAACCGGTTCACTGCGTTCCAGATGGCGGGCAGGCGCGGGTTCCAGCCTCTTGCCGATCGCTTCGGCGAAATCTTCGACCACATCCGTGGATTTGTCATATTTCCGAAACGAAATATGCTCTCCATGCTGTTCCTGCCAAGGTGCCAGCGCGCGATAGGTTTTCACCAGACGCGGCGCATCCTCTGCAAAGGTTTTTACCGGACCCTTCTGAACCTTGTGATGGATCCCCCATTGCGCATAGGCCGAGGGCAGCCAGGAATGGATATCGCGGACATATATGACAATGCCGAGATCCAGGTGCCGTTTGAGAACCGACAGAAACGGGTCGAGCTTCTGGATCCTTCCGAAAAGATCCTCGTTCGAGAGAATGAACGTATCAACCCCATCGCGCGCCTCTATCTCACGCAGCCTTTCGACAGTGGCCTCGGCGAATTCCCCCAGTTCGTCGGGAGATTGCTCGAACACGTCGCGCACCCCCTGAATCCCGTGATAGCGCGGATCGACAAAATCGAACCACATGCCGAGATAGTGAGCTTTCTGAGCCTTCAGGCCAGCCTGGTTGGCCTCAAGCACCTTCTGAATAGAGCTTGTTCCGGTCTTGCCCATCCCGACGTGCAGAATTAGACGCATTGATCACCTCCTCGGTTGATCGGGCTTGCTGACGAAAACCGATCTTTGTCCGGCCTCAAAGCTCGCGGTGGGCCATAACCGTTCAATCAGGTGATATACCGTACCATCATTGGCAATCGGTTCATTCGGCCAGGGGTAATCCGGGCCGAAATAGCTGTTCATCTGATCAATTACCGCACGCCGGGTCCAGAACATGTTGCCAACGGGGAACAGGATGGGGTGATCGGGAAGCGTGGTTTCGATTCGCGGCTGAAAAATCGGCAACAGTTTTTTGGATGCGAACCAGCCACAGATGAAGGGATCGAACGGGCTGACCAGGCCAGTTTCGGACTCTGTCATCTGCAAAAGCGCATTCGACACCTGCTTGTCCCCGCCCAACAGGATTTTCAGCAGGAAATTTCGCCACACATCGCCGCCCGGCGTCGATGCCAGGGATTTCTTCTGGTGCACATGGCACCAGATATCGCTGTCATCAGCTTGTCCGCCATCCTCGAAAAGCTTCAGAAAGGGCAGGATATCGCGCCCCTGGTTGGGGACGCGGCGGATCTCGGCATCGAGATCGACGGCCTTGAGGATCTGGTTGATCGCGTTCGATTTTCTGATCGTGTCGGTGGTAATGACAACAGACCTGGCCCGCCTGAATGCCAGATAAGCCTGAAGGTCATGTTCCAGATCGTCGGTATAGTGGGCGTGGATATGCATCGAGAAATCCGGCAGATCCGTCGCCGGACGGTCCTCGTAAGGAACGATGCTGCACCTATGATGCACCGGGCTGCGGGAGGCGGCCAGCGCTTCGCGCGCCTCGGTGACCGATTTCCAGACCGTCCGGCGCCCCAGGCTCCAGGCTTTCTGCCTCTCGCGTTCGCGATTGGCCTTGTCCTCGGGGCGTTCGGTGAACAGGATCGGCAGATCGTAATCGCCCCGTCCCAGGATGAAGTGACGCTGCTTGGCCAGATGCCCTTCGATAAATCCGGCCAGCTTGTTGAACAGTTCGGGGTCCAGTGTCGTGGTTCTGGAAATCTTCTTTTTCGGCGTGTCCGGATCAATCCGGTCGATCTTGCGTTCAAGCCCCGAGATCACCTCGGCCACCTCATCGAGCATACCATAGCCGGTCTTGTGAAACCGCGGCTGCGCCCTATAGGTGTCATCGTCGTAACCCGAGGCCCCCTCGAAGAGGACGACATCGCAGTCGAACTCGACCGCATCCATGACCACGCTCGGCAGCGGGTCCATGCGCGAGGACAGGAACATCACATCGGCCCCAACGCATAAATCCCAGTAGTGATCGCCCACTGGCAGGAAATGAAAAAAGCTCTCGGGGCGGTTGGCCTCCACTTCGGCCATATGTTTTTCCATCCAGACGCCGCTGTGGAAATCCTCGGAGTTGAGTCCGTCGCCGACCCAGACAAACAGCGCCTCGGGGTCGCGTTTATGCATCATTCGGGCGGCCAGCACGAAAAGATCGGTGCCCTTGCGCCAATGCACCGAGCCGACGCCATAGACAATCCTGCGCGTGCTGCAATCGACGCCCAGAGCCGAGGACAGCCGCGCGCGCGCATTTTCATACTGCTTTTTGGCAATCTTGTCCGGGCTTACCGGGGCCTGGGCGATAATGGTGGTGTCAGCATCGGTGTCGAACCCCAGATCCTCATGCATCGGGCGCCAGGCATCGCGTACATGTTCCGAGGAGTAGATCAGGGCATCGGCATAGAAGGATGGCCAGATCGTCTTGTGCAGCGGCACCGAATATTGCGGATATTCGTGGATATAGGTGGCAAACGGGATATCGCGGGCCACCAGCGCCGGGATGAATAGCGAGGTATCGGCCGAATTGAGCAAGGCGAAGGACACCTTGTCGAGATGGGCGTTCAGAACGTAATCCATCTCCTGATGCGGTTGCGCCGAGACGAAGATGGCCATGCATTCGCGGCGATACTGTTCCAGCAGCGGACCGTCCTCAAGGCTGAGCGCGATGACATTGCAGCTATGCGAGGCCTGCCGGATCAGCTCCAGCCCAACCATGGGCGCACCGGTGCGCGACAGTTGGTGGATCATGAAGATGATCGTCTTCTTCTCCGGATCGAACGGAATGTCGCCCTCGTGGAAATTGCGCCGGATCGACATCAGCGAACTGCGCTTTTCCCGTTTGCCAAATTCCAGAAAATGTCGCAACGGATGGATCCCCGCATCCGCGATATCGGGATATTGCTTCAGATAATGTTCCTTGGAGAAATGCGACAGCTGCTCGTCAAAATTCTGCGGCAGGGACATAAGCTCGAAGATAAGCTCATAGGCTTCGGGCTGGTCGCCCGCCGCAGCACGGGCCAGGTCGCTGTCGACAAGTATACTCTGCAGTACCTGGTTGATCCGCGGGCGCTGACTCAGAATCTCCTGGTAAAGATTGCCGGGCCGAATCCCGCCCTTGCCGATCTTGCGGTCATGCGCAAACAGCCCCAACGGTCTGGTGAGGAGCCAGTGCATTTTCCGGGGCAGGCCAGGGTTTCGGTCGCGGTAATAGATCGGATCGAAACGGAAATCGGGGCGGGTGTCGAGCAGGCCGAGAGGGCCGACATAGTCCCGCCAGATGGCATCGAGATCAAGTTTCATTGTGCCACCAGATGGATTGTCATGAGATCCAGGGCCGACCCGGTCTGGACGGACGGCAGGATCGGATCCATATTCCTGAAATAAGTGTAGAAAAGCGGGTGCCGGACCACCTCTTCGCCAAGGATCAGCGTTGCGAGATCACCGGTCCCCTCTTCCAGCGTCCACGCAATTTCCCAGGGTGGCAGGGGAATATCCGCGGCCAGGCGCATGCCGAAACCGGGCGCGGTCCGGCTGCCGAGAAAGACCAGCGCTTCCTTTGGGCGCGCGGCTCGGCGCTCGAGCGTGATCAAAAGACCGCGCAGCGCCACCAGGGCACCAGGCACCTCGTCGATGAATTCGAAGATGAGGTCATCCTCACGCGCCGCAGCCGGAAGCGAGACGCCCTTGCGCAACAGCAGACAGCGCCTGCCGGGCCAATTTGACAAGGCTTCACAAGAGGCCGTGAAATCCGGATTTCCGCAATCCAAGATAAGCATTGTCTGGGGCCGCCTTTCTGGCAAGACTGAAATTCAGAAAAGGGTTGCGGACCGGCACGGCGCGTGCGCTGCAATCATGCAGTCAAGACAAGCAGGTCGGTCAGGTGCCGCAGCAGCGTCTGCTTCAAAAGACGAAATCCGAAATTTGCTGAAAATATTGTTCTGAAACGTCACGGGCTCTTCTCGCTTTTGCACCTTTTACCCTTAATGTTCACACCCGGCAGCGACTGCTGCAAGATCCACACGATACGTTGCGGCAAAACGCTCTGGAATCCGCCTATCTCTTAGGCCATTCTTCATGTGGCATCCAGCGGAATATTGGCATGCAGAGGCCGGACCGGTGCCGCGCAACGCGGGCCGACCTAAAGGATCACGATATCGTTGATCAGGATATCGGGGTTGGTGACACCGTTGAGAATGATCTCGGTCCCGCTTCCGAAATCAAGGATTGTGGCATTGCCCTCTACGCGGGCATAGGTGTTGAGCATTGCCCGTACTCCAAGATTGCCCTGCCAGAGCGATCCGCTGAGATGCAGTTCGTCCTGGTTATTCTCAAAACCGATGATCGTATCCCTGCCAAAACCGTCCTGGAAGACAAACGTATCCGCCCCGTCTCCTCCGGCCAGCTTATCATTGCCCTTGCCACCGATCAGCACATCCGCGCCATTCTGTCCACGCAGCATGTCATTGCCGCTGCTACCGATCAGACGATCCGCGCCACCGCCGCCCAACAACCTGTCGGCCCCGCCGCCGCCGTCAATCCGGTCATCTCCGGCACTGCCCCGGACGGTGTCCGCACCCGAGTGCCCGAGAAACCGGTCATCGCCCGCGCCGCCGCGCAGGTCGTCATCGCCGGCCCCGCCATGAAGCCTGTCGTTCCCTCCACCGCCCAACAGCCGGTCGGCACCGTCATCGCCGTAAAGCGTGTCCGACCCTGATTGCCCGCGAATCAGGTCATTTCCATTATCGCCGAAAACCAGATCGTCGCCGCCGCCAGCCATAAGCGTGTCGGCACCATTTCCCCCTGACAGAGTATCTTCTCCGGCCCGGCCCACCAATCGATTATCGGCCCAGTTGCCATCCATTACATCGTTTGTGCCGGTGCCGAAAAATTCCACCACCTCCGGCACCCCGAGCGGAACCCGGCTCAGACCGATCAGATCGGGGGTCAGGATCTCTGCGACCGAGAAGGGCAGGCCATAGACCGAAACGATCCGCAGAACCTCGTCCCCGAAAGACAGGATGGCCCCGTCGGCGGTCTGCTGAAAAGTGATCTGCCCCAGATTGCGCAGCATCGGCCAGGCCGACAGGTCGATGCGGTCCGTGACCGGGTCGAAATCCATGATCCGGTCGGTATCGCCATCGGCGGCCAATACGAACGTGTCGGCCCCGGCCCCGCCGATCAGTGTGTCGGCCCCGGCCCCGTCCATCAGCACATCGCGCCCGAGCCGCCCTTCCAGCCGATCATTGCCGGCCCCGCCCGACAGCAGGTCTCCCACCGCGCCGCCGGTCAGCGTTTCATCCTGCGCCCCGCCGATCCGCGTGACCCCATGTGTGCCCAGGTCATAGCTCAGCTGCGTGACCCCGGTTTCCGTTGCGCTGCCGACGAATATCTGCAGATCGCCATCCACAACCGTCGCCGCCAATGACACGACATTGCTCAGGCTCATGTTGAAATCATCGGCCATGGTGGACAGGTGCAAAAGCCGTCCGCCGGGCAGCAGCTCGAACAGCGACACCCCGTCATCGGCCCCACCTGCCAGAACGAAACTGCGATCCCCGACGGTCACGGTTTCCAATGCGGTCACGTTCTGGAACCGCGTGTTGAGATCGTCGAGCACCTGATCGACCGGCGTCAACACACCATCGGGGTCTATTCGCAGCACGCTCAGCGTCGAACTGCCCTGTGCGGCCGCGACCACATAGTCCCCATCCGGCAAGGAAACCTGCGACAACGCGCTGATCCCGGCAACGCCAAGCCCGGCATCCGCTCCGGCACTGCCGCTCAAGCGCAGGGTGCCATCGTTGCGCAGCTCGAAACCAGTGACCTGCGTACCATCCGCGGAAACTGCCAGGATAAAGCGGTCGCTGCCAATCGCGACCGCCAGAACCTGCGAGACACCACCCGCCAGGGGCGGCGGGTCGAGGGGTTCAAGCGTGCCGTTGGGGCGCAGACGATAGGCCTGAAGGCTGCCACCTGCGCCGCTATCGGCCCCATAGAAATAGGTTTCGCCGCCCATTTCGGCCCGGGTCAGGATATCGAGCCCCCAGGCCGGGCTGCCCAGTGTCGTCGCCCCTCCGACAAGCTGGCCTGCGCCATCGATCTGGTAGAGTTGCGGGGCGGCTCCTTGCGGACCCATGATCACGGCGTGATCCAGCCCCCCGATCTGCATCAGTTCAAAGCGCTCCGCGTCAGACCCAAGGCTCTGATGATCCAGAAAGCTGACCGCACCATCGGGAGCCACGGAAAACACCGAGATCGCGCTGGCCGACCGGCTGGTGGCATAAAGCACCGCGCCGCCATCGGGGGTTTGCACGATGTCCAGATCCGTCACGCCGGTCAGAAAATCGGCCACGTTGCGTTCCAACACCGTGACATAGGTTAATTGCTGCACCCTCATATCCCCCTGCACCGGCACCCCCGCCAGTGACGGAAACCATGACCGGCCGGTTTTGCGTGGGGTTGAGGGTTTTGTGGCGGAGTTTGGGCGTTTAAGGCGATTTGCACAGAGCAGACGCAGGCATGCGCAGACAGGGCAGAATCAGGATGAACCGGACAATTCTTCTGGCAGGCGGGGCCGACTATATCAGCTTACATACCTATCTGGCGCTGCTGCGGGTGATTGAGCTGGCAGGCTGTCGTCGGCTGGTGTTGTTCTCTTTGGCCTCGGTCTATGGCATCCCCGACGGGGTGCCGACATCCGAGACTGCTCCATGCCCCCCACGGCTGAACCAAGATCGCGGGCGAAGAAATGCTGGAAAGTTCGGTACGCGCCGAACCGTCGTGAAATCGGGCGTGGCCGCCTGGTGCAGATCATGCGTGCGAGCCACCGGCGCGCGATTTCTACTGCCGTGAGACCGCCGACGTATAACCACTATCCGCAGAATGGCTGTCCTTCCACGAGTTGTCGATCCTGCTCCGCCGTTCGTTTGTTTCCACGGCACCGCACCCTTTTCGCCTGTTGTAAGTAACCGGCAAAAGAAGATCCTGGGATTCGTCCAAACCCTCTCCTGCGCGGGCCTCTTGCCGAACTCGACCGACCGCTCAGATTGTCGTTTTTACCAATCCCAATCGCATGGTAAAATGGGAAACCTTGGGATAACACCGCCCAGATAGGTGTATGTTCGGATTATTGACATGAAAACCAAAGTCACAAGGGCCACTTGCTCCGTTGCCGGGTTGGGCACACGGTTCCTGCCGGAAAGCAAGTCGATCCCCGAAAAGATCATGACCCTGGTTGACAGTCCGCTGACCCAACACGCGATCGAAGAGGCGCGCGCCGCGGAGACCAAGGTGTCTACCTGTGTCCCCTCGCGCGGGAAAAGTGCGGTGGAGGATTGTTCTGACGCTACGCCGGATCTTGAGAATGCCCTGCGCAAGAAGGATAAGCTCGACATGCTGGAATCAACCAACATGGATAGCGGTGAGATTGCGCATTCGCGCCAGAACAAGGCGCGTGCCGGAGCTGGCGACAGCATGGTTGCGGTGATGGGTGTGGCCCCTGAGAGGGCCTCGGACTTCGGTGTTCTGGATACAAGGGAAGGCATGGGATCGGCGTTACGCTTGTTAATCAAAGGCTGGATTCCTGCAAGCCACTGTCGCCTTTGACATGGCCCGCGTGATCTGAGCTGGAAATTCAGGCCCCCCTTGTTTAGTTGGACCCCTAATGTTGATAGAAGATACCCCCCTTTCCGACGTCAAAATTCTGACCCCGCGTCGTTTTGGTGATGCGCGCGGCTTTTTTTGTGAAAGCTGGAACAAGCGCGCCCTGGCAGATCAGGGCCTGCATTTCGATTTCGTGCAGGACAACCATTCGCTTTCCGCGCAGGTGGGGACGGTCAGGGGGCTGCATTTCCAGGCCCCGCCTCACGCGCAGGACAAGCTGGTGCGCTGCGGGCGCGGGCGGCTTTTCGATGTGGCGGTGGATATCCGCAAGGGCTCTCCGACCTATGGCCAGTGGTTCGGGATCGAGCTGAGCTTCGAGAATGGCAAACAGTTGTTGATCCCGGCGGGGTTCCTGCATGGTTTTGTCACCCGCGAGCCGGATACGGAGATTGTCTATAAATGCACTGATTACTATGCCCCTGAAAGCGACGGGGCGGTACGGTTCGATGACCCCGAAATCGGGATTGACTGGGATCTTGGCGAGGCCGGGGCGGTCTTGTCGGACAAGGACGCCGCAGCGCCCAACCTGGCTGCTTTCGACAGCCCGTTCACTTGGGAAGGGCACTGACATGAAGCTTTTGGTAACCGGAGGCGCGGGGTTCATTGGCTCGGCGGTGGTGCGTCTGGCGGTGTCCCGCGGCCATCAGGTGATCAATCTCGATGCCCTGACCTATGCTGCCTGCCTGGATAATGTCGGCTCGGTGGCAAACAATCCCAACTACGCCTTTGAGCATGTCGATATCCGCGACCGTGTCGCATTGGCGCGGGTCTTCGCCGAACACAAACCCGATGCGGTGATGCATCTGGCCGCTGAATCCCATGTCGATCGCTCCATCGACGGGCCGGGCGATTTCATCGAGACCAATATCACTGGCACCTTCAATATGCTGGAGGCCGCCCGCAAATACTGGAGCGAGGCGGGCAAGCCGGAGAGCTTCCGGTTCCATCATATCTCCACCGACGAGGTGTTCGGTTCTCTCGGCGAGACCGGGCAATTCACCGAAGAGACGCCCTATGATCCGCGCAGTCCCTATTCGGCTTCGAAGGCGGCCAGCGATCACCTGGTGCGGGCCTGGGCCGAGACCTATGGCCTGCCGGTTGTCCTGACCAATTGCTCGAACAATTACGGGCCCTTCCATTTCCCCGAAAAACTGGTGCCGGTGGTTATCCTGAGCGCCCTGGCAGGCGAGCCGATCCCGGTCTATGGCGCGGGTGAAAATGTGCGCGACTGGCTTTATGTCGAAGACCATGCCGATGCGCTCTTGCTGGTGCTGGAAAAGGGGGCGCTTGGCCGGTCCTATAATATTGGCGGCGAAAACGAGGCCAGAAACATCGATATCGTGCGCATGATCTGCGCGATTCTGGACAAGAAGCGCCCCAAGAACCACGCCTATGCCGATCAGATCGCTTTCGTGACCGACCGTCCGGGCCATGACATGCGTTATGCGATCGATCCGGCCCGGATCTCGGAGGAACTGGGCTGGCACCCGTCGGTGACGCTGGCAGAGGGCCTGGAGAAGACCGTGCAGTGGTATCTCGACAACGAGGGCTGGTGGCGCGCACTGCAGAACCGCGATGGCGTCGGGCAGCGCCTTGGCAAGGCAGGATAAAGGGTTATGGTGATGCGTACGGCGGTTCTCCACATTGGCATGCACAAGACCGGGTCGACCTCGATCCAGAATACGCTCAAAAGCCGTGAATGGACTGAACATCATTTTGTCCGGACTAGAGGTTCGAACCACTCGCAGTTGCTCAGAGCCTTGTTTGACGCTCGGCCAATCACGGGCCGCCTTGTCCAAAAAGGGCATCTGAAGGAAACCATTCCGGATTTAATTGACTCATGGCGTCAACAACTGGACGCAGAGTTTCGGACTTTAGAAAAGCCGACAATTGTCTTGTCGGCGGAAGGCCTGCCGGAACTGTCAGCACCCTGTATCGAGGCGGTTCGCGACTATTTGATGGAGCGCGTGGACAGAGTCAGTGTCGTGGGTTACGCACGCGCGCCGGTGAGTTTGATTCAAAGCGACATGCTTCAGAAAATCCGGTCTGGCAATTTAAAGGATTTCAATGTTCCCCGCCAGCATTACCGGTCGCAATTTGAAAAATTTGACACGGTTTTCGGTAGGGAAAACGTTGACCTGATCAAGTTCGACAGGAGCTGCCTGGACCAGGGAGATGTAGTTGTTGATTTTGCGCGCAGGATTGGTCTTGTATTACAGCCCGAAGATATCATTCACCGGAACCTGTCATTGTCGTTGGAAGCGGCCGCGGTTCTTTATGCGCGCAACAAGTTTGGTGTGGACTTGCCGGGATCGCCAGTCAGAAAGCTGGTGCCAAATAGGATCGTGAAATCTCTTGAAGCGCTTGGAAGCACCAAGTTTCAATTGTCCTCGCGCGCGCTTCAGCCCGCGCTTGACGAAATGTCGGAAGACATCGATTGGCTGGAAAACCGTCTTGGTCAAAGCATGCGGGACGTGCCTAGCGATCATCCCGATTGCCTGTCTTCCGAAAAAGACCTTTTGGCGATTGCCGATGCTCAGGTCGATGCGGTTCGGTCACTGTTCATCGCTGAGTTGAACAACCAGCCACGAGCCCGTTCTGCCGTGGCAGAGTCGCTGTATCAATTGCAATTCCTCCACGTGCAGCGGCAAGCATTTGCAGATGAACGCAAGAAACGTCGGGTAGCACGCGCAGTCAATCCATGACAATTCTGGCATTCGGACAATGAAGATTGATGGCGCGCAGTGCAGGACCGCGATGGCGTCGGGCAGCGCCTGGGCAAGGCAGGATAAGGGGTTATGGTGATGCGCACGGCGGTTCTCCACATTGGCATGCACAAGACCGGGTCATCTTCGATCCAGCAGAGCCTGGCAGCACGGGATTGGCCACAGCATCACTATGTCCGCGAAGGTGCACCCAATCATTCGGTGATGCTGCGAACGGTGCTTCAGAATGATTTGAGTCTTCTGGAAACGGCCAGAACCGGCGCGTTGCCGAAAGATCTGCCCGCCATACAGGCAAAGAGGCGCGAGGCCCTGGAAGCCGAATTGGGCCAGGTGACCAAACCCTATGTCATCTTGTCTGCCGAGGTTCTGTCGGGCGGGAATTTGGTTGGAAGATCCGGGCTGGAGGCCCTGCGCGATCTCCTGACACCACATGTTGACCGTATTCAGGTCATTGGGTATGTCCGCCCGCCGGTTTCGAAGATTCAAAGCATATTTCAGCAAAAAATGAAGTTGGCCAATCTGTCGCAGAATCGAGCGCGGTTAGAGATGCCGAAAATTTACTATAGGACTCTTCTCGAACCGTTCGACACCATATTCGACCGTGAAAATGTCACCCTGGTCAGGTTTGACCGCAAGACCCTGACCGGCGGCGATGTCGTGTTGGATTTTGCTGATCGGATCGGCCTGGCCATCACGCCGGAGGATATCGTTCAGGCCAATACCTCGCTATCGCGGGAGGCGGTCGCCGCGCTCTATGCGCGCAACAAATACGGTGTCGGCCCTTTGGAGTTTCGACCCTGGCACCGGACGAGGCAGAGAGCGCGCCAGGCCGTAGAGGGGCTTGGCTCCGGCCCGTTTCGGTTGTCGGCCGAGCTTTTGCAGCCGGCGCTGGACGAGATGGCCGCCGATATCGACTGGCTCGAGGCCCGCATGGGCGAACCGATGCGCGATGCGCCATCCGAAGGGGCGGATTGCATCGGTTCCGAGGCCGATCTGCTGGCCTTTGCCGCCGATCAGAAGGATGCCATCCACAGCCTGCTGCTGGCCGAGCTTGACAAACAGCAAGACGCGCCCACATCCGTTGCCGAAATGCTCGATATGCTGCAGTTCCTGGCCATGTCCCGCCAACCCCGCCCGCAGCAGCAGAAACAGCGCAA
>Ga0207876_1000400_pt1 | contig 14461 bp, 14 predicted proteins | sample MalvirmetaMSP146_FD_184237 | JGI IMG/M metagenome (GOLD analysis project Ga0207876, IMG submission 184237) | Marine viral communities from the Deep Pacific Ocean - MSP-146 (SPAdes) | ecosystem: Environmental > Aquatic > Marine > Oceanic | place: Pacific Ocean | collected 2011-07-10
CGAAACTGGTCCCCGTTTCCGCCGAAGACCCCTCAAGCGATGCCAACAAGGCGGCCTGGCGCATTCTGGAAACCTGGAAAAAGCCGTTTATTACCTGCTTCAGTAGCGGCGACCCCATTACCCGGGGCGGAGACCGCTATATGCAGCGCCGCATTCCCGGCGCCCATGGCCAACCGCACATCACGTTACGCGGCGGCCACTTCCTGCAGGAAGACTCTCCGGACGACTTCGCCCGCATCATCATCGACGCCTGTAAGGCTGAAATGGCGGCCTGATTCGGTGTCGAGCCATGGACGATACCCATGGGCCCGGAATCAGCCCTCATGCTTGAGCTGGTGACTGCCAGCACAACTCTCGACTGATCCGGATCCGCCTCTTCCAGCGGCTCACACTCCTCCAGGCTCTCGAAGCATTGCAGTGTCAGCGCTCATACTCTTCAGTTCCCTTCGCTTTACAGGCAACCTCTTTATCACTCAACATCCACAACACCTTGGCGGGCGTACCCATAATTAGTGCCCATCCAGAAACTAATAGCCAGTATATTCGAACATTACTCAAATCATGGGTATGGCATCCAACTCCAGGAGCTCTCGAAGGTTCTGGATAGGCACCCGGAGATCCTGGATCTGGTGGCTGAGGATCTGATTAATACTTAGATATCGGCCGTGGAGAGAACCGACCTCAGTGCAGAGAGCATATTACGTTGCTTGCTGTTGAAGCAGCAATTGACCTTTCATTTGTCGGAAAAGTCGACCAAGGGCGCGCTTTTCCCTGAGTTTCTGAAGCTTACACAATTGGTATTGAGGCAGGCGGATCACGCCCGACAGCAAGTCATTGAAGGGGCCCAAGCGTCCCCAGTTTGCCCAAAATGGCAGAACGATTTGACACGCCAACATCTCGGAGTCCGAGTTGAAAAGCGCCTTCGGGGCCGCAAAAACGACGTGGAAAGGTCACGATGGCTTCAAGGGGTTTGTCTGGGCCTCGGCTCTAATATAACCTGGCGCGGCTGGCACGCCTCGGTCCGGGTTAGCCTGCAGGTCCGACCCGGAAAACGACTAGAATGGCACATGGAAAGCCCATGCGATGCACGCCCGTGGCCGGAACTCGGGCAGATCGATCAGAAGGCGGTTAAACAGGTCATTATTTCGGCGTCTTCCACTAGTCGATCGCTCGCAGCTCAATCCCTATCGCTGGAGATCAACTGAACTGGCTAAAAATGAGGGCTCTATGGGCACTAATTAACAATACGCAATCGCGCTGAATACTGGCTCTAACCAGAGCTCTGGCGGCCCGTTCTCTCAATTTTGTTCAGGCGTTCTGCATGCTGGGTCCTGCCCTGCGTGACAAGTATGACCCAAGCCAAAGGTATGGCACTGCGAGGAGAGAAGGTCAGTGCCGAACAGGCTAAGAACTGGGACATGATCTGGTGCTGCTTGGACAACGAGCAGCTCATGGAAGGAACCATGAAACTGGCCCGGCGCTTCCCCACCGGCCCACCAAAAGCCTTGCCCATATTAAGCGTGCGCTCCATGCCATCGCCAGCAACACCTTTGAAGAACGGATCAATCTGGAAAAGGACCTCGAGCGCTTGGTGGGCATGCACTTCTTCACCCGGCACCTCTCATGGCCCTGGTTAAAGTCGTCATGGGACTGGCGACCACCAAGCCGTTGCCGATACCGTTGACGCCTCGGCGACTGCCTGGGGCAAGAAACCAGTGTACATAACTTCGACTTCCGGTTTTATCGTCAACCTAGTGGCCCGCCCGTTTTATTTATGCCGAGAGCGTACTGCAGGAACAGGCTACCAATGCAGCCACGCTGGATGCCATCGTTAACGAAGCCGGCCATTCCCGCATGGGTGCATTTGAACTGACGGATCGCAGAATGGCCACCGAGCGCGCTTCCAGCGATGGCATCTCCAAACTGGTGCTGTTTGGCCTGACTTTCGACTACAGAAAAACTTCCAGGCTTGCCCTGGAGCCAGCCGACCAGGCTTCCAATGTGGCAGTTTCCTGTGCCTATGTTTTACTGCAAAAAGCGGATATTACCGTCAGCCTGATCGCTGGTCGCCCCTGCCTGGTAATCATGCGCACATTAGCGATACTCTCATCAACGAAGCTGCCGACGCAGTTCTTCACGGCGTAGCGACAAGCGCGGATACGAATCTGGCCATGAAAGCCAGTATAAACTAAACTATCCCGACGGTCCGTTAAGCTGGAGCGAGCGGCATGGAACGGGGCAATCTTCAAAGTGCTCACCAATACCCTGACCAGCTACGCAGAAGAGGACCGCTATCGCCCTGTCCTGCTACTCCGAAAGAATGCATTCTCACAGAAGAGGTTTTATTCATGAACGAGATGGATCCGCAAACACTCGCCGAAGAATGCGCGAAAGCCATGTTCGCGCGAGACCGCGCCAGCCAGAAGCTGGGCATGAACATTGAATCTGTCGCCCCCGGTAAAGCCGTCATCACCATGACCGTAACAGGCGACATGATCCAGGGTCACGGCTCCTGCCATGGCGGCTACTTATTTACCCTGGCCGATTCCGCGTTTGCCTTTGCCGGTAACAGCTACGACCGGTCCACCGTTGCTTCCGGTTGTAGTATTGATTACATGTACGGTGCCAAAGAGGGCGACCGGCTGACCGCCACCGCCGAAGAACAGGCCCGCGGCGGCCGCACCGGCGTTTACGACATCACACTAACCAATCAGGACGGTCGCAAGGTTGCCCTGTTCCGAGGCCGTTCCTACGAGATTCGTGGCACGGTACGCAATTCGGAGGAAACTGCATAGTCACCGACAATTTCCTTAAAGACGCCTACATCGTCGATTCAATACGAACCCCATTGGTCGTTACGGCGGTACTCTTTCCGCTGTGTGTGCAGATGACCTAGTGCCATTCCCATCAAGGTACTAACCGAACGCCACCCGGATCTGGATTGGTCGAAATTTGACGGCGTTCCCTACGGCTGTGTCAATCAGGCCGGCGAAGACAGCTGTGACATCGCCCGCATGTCTCTGTTGCTGTCAGGCCTGCCGGCAGACGTAATGGGCAGCACCGTCAACGGTCTGTGCGGCCCGGTATGGATATCCAGTTCCCGCTCATCGTCGTTCGGTTTCGGGATGCCTACCCAACGGACAGGTTGTGGGCGATGATGGCCTTCGGACAGCTGTTGCCGGAGATCCGGCCAGGTGCATTGCAGGTGTTCGACGGTCTGTGCGATGTCCAGACCGTCAATGCCCGCTGCATATTCTCTCGTGCGAACGTTTGCTTCAACAGACCTCGCCCTGTTCCCTCCGGTCCTTGCCCATCCGCTCACGGTTTACGCTCCACGCTACACCTCCCCAAGGTCAGTCGCCCTTCCGCAGTTGCGCTTCACTTCGTTCGCTATGGCCAGCTGACGGCAGGACTTTCACCTCCAGGAGTGCGCCCATGCCGGGCGCACCAAAAAAAACCCCGCAGAGCGGGGCAAAGAGTGTGCGGAGACGCACATGTAAAAGTCAGAGTTCCAGCGCAAGGTTTTACTCGTCACTCTGGATCAATGGCAATATCTCAAGCGTCAATCTGTGAACGCGGCGAGTTCTATGAGGTTGGCTGCAGCCCTATTATTGTAGACTTTGGGCAACTTATTCAGAGTCTCCCAAACGCTTCCTCCAAAGTAGGCCTGATCAGAAACTGCAGCTCAGCGCCCCAACATCTTCGCCGACTGCCCGCCAATGCCGAAGTGTTGCGTGGGCATCTCATTGAGAATGACCCGCACACTTTCAACAGGCGCTCCGAGAGAGCGGACAATAGCTTCTGTCACCTCGTGAATTAGCATCTCTTTTTGCTCGTCGGTACGTCCTTCCAGAATATTGATTTGGGCAACGGGCATAACAGAACCTCCTTATTTATACGAATCGTCCGGAAACGGTTCCCAGCCCCTGGTAGCGCACCGTGATATTGTCACCAGGCTCTACGGCAATCGCTGCGGTGATACCGCCCGTCATGATGAAGGTGCCCGCTGGAATATGCTCACCCCGTTCTGCCAGCAGGTTCGCCAGCATCGCTACGCTGGAGGCCGGATGGCCCAACACGGCAGCGCCAGCACCCACGTCGACAACCTCGCCGTTCTTCTCGACCACCACGCCCAGGGTTTTCAAATCTACATCCGCCACATCGGCCATCTGGCCGCCGGTGATAAAGCGGGTAGACGAGGCGTTATCCGCCACAACACTGACCAGATCGAACTTGAAGTTCTCATAACGAGAATCGATGACTTCGACAGCCGGTATGACAAAGTCGGTCGCTGCCAGGACCTGGCCGATGTGGCAGCCCGGCCCTTTGAGGGGCGCCTTGGTGACGAAGGCAATCTCTGCTTCGATTTTGGGGTGGATCAACTCCTTGGTGTTGACCACGCCGCCATCCGGCACGCTGAAGTAGTCCGCTAGGAAGCCGTAAATGGGGGTTTCGACACCCATCTGGGCCATCTTTGCCCAGGAGGTCAGACCCATTTTCATGCCGACGATCTTGTTGCCACGGGCTTCCTTGCGACGGCGGATTTCCCACTGCACGTCGTAGGCATCCTCGAAGGTCATATCAGGATACTCGTTGGTAACCTTGGTGATGTCGTGGACCCGCAGTTCCGCGTTTTCTACATGTTCAGCCAGAGCCAGAACCTGTTCGCGGCTTAATGTCTTACTCATGCATCTTGCTCCTTCTGTGCCGCCAGAAGATCCAGCGCCACGTCCACAATCATGTCTTCCTGGCCACCCACCATGCGGCGCTTACCCAGCTCCACCAGAATGTCCACGGTTTTCAGGCCGTACTTCTGTGCCGCCACTTCGGAATGGCGCAGGAAGCTTGAGTAAACACCGGCATAGCCCAGCGCCAGGGTCTCACGGTCCACTCTGACCGGGCGGTCCTGCAGTGGACGCACAATGTCGTCCGCCGCATCCATCAGCGCGTACACATCGGTACCGTGCTCCCAGCCCATCTTGTCGAAGGCAGCGATGCATACTTCCAGCGGGGCGTTGCCCGCACCAGCCCCCATGCCCGCCAGGGAGGCGTCAACACGGTCACAGCCCTCCTCGACGGCGACGATGGAGTTGGCCACACCCAGGGCGAGGTTGTGGTGAGCGTGCATTCCCGTCTGGGTTTCCGGCTTGAGCACGTCCTTGAGGGCCCGGAAACGGTCGCGGATGTCGTTCATGTTCATGGCGCCGCCGGAGTCCACCACGTACAGACAGGTCGCGCCGTAGTCTTCCATCAGCTTGGCCTGCTCTGCCAGGCCCTGCGGGGTCTGCATGTGGCTCATCATCAGAAAGCCCACGGTGTCCATGCCCAGCTTGCGAGCGTGCTCGATGTGCTGTTTGGACACATCCGCTTCGGTACAGTGGGTGGCAACCCTGACGATTCTTGCACCAGCGTCGTAGGCGTTGTCCAGGTCGTGGACGGTGCCGATGCCGGGCAGCAACAGGGTGGCGATTTTCGAGTGGGTGACCACCTCCGCCACGGCCTCAATCCACTCCAGGTCAGTGTGGGCCCCGAAGCCATAGTTGAAGCTGGAGCCCTGCAATCCATCGCCGTGAGCGACTTCGATGGAATCGACTTTGGCCTTGTCCAGCGCCCGTGCAATGTCCTGCACGTTCTTGATAGAGTACTGGTGGCGGATGGCGTGGCTGCCGTCCCGCAAGGTCACGTCGGAGATGTAAAGTTTTTTGCCGGGGTTATAAGTCATGATTCAGTCTCCTCAGTTGACCAGTGATTCGGCAATGCGCTCAGCGGTGCCGAGGGCTGCGGAGGTCATGATGTCCAGATTTCCGGCGTACGCTGGCAGGTAATGGGCAGCGCCTTCCACTTCCAGAAAAATGGAGGTCTTCAGGCCACTGAACTTGCCCAGGCCCGGGACATTCATGGGCTGGTCTTCGGGGATGTCATCAAACTGCACTTTCTGCTTCAGGCGGTAACCGGGCACGTAGCTGTTGACGGCCTTGACCATTTCTTCCACAGAGGCTTCCACTTCCGCCTCGTCAGCGGCATCGGAGAGCACATAGATGGTGTCCCGCATCAGCAGCGGCGGCTCGGCCGGATTCAGAATGATAATAGCCTTGCCCTTCTGGGCACCACCGACCACTTCAATCGCTTTTGAGGTGGTCTCGGTGAACTCGTCGATATTGGCGCGGGTGCCGGGGCCGGCCGACTTGCTGGAAATCGACGCGACGATTTCAGCATAGTGCGCTTTGGCCACGCGGGACACGGCCGCCACCATGGGAATGGTGGCCTGGCCACCGCAGGTGACCATGTTGACGTTGCCCTCCTCCAGGTGCTCCTCCAGGTTGACCACAGGCACGCAGTAGGGACCGATGGCCGCCGGGGTCAGATCGACCACGCGAATGCCGGGTTTGTGGTCACGAAGCAGCTTGTCATTGTGAACGTGAGCGCCGGCAGAGGTGGCATCAAACACAATGTTGATATCGGCAAACTCCGGCATCTTCACCAGCCCCTCCACGCCGTCGGCGGTCGTGGCCACGCCCATGCGGGCGGCACGAGCCAGGCCGTCGGACTCGGGGTCAATGCCGACCATCACGCCCATTTCGATGTGCTGGCCGTGGCGCAGGATCTTGATCATCAGGTCGGTGCCAATATTGCCCGAACCGATGATCGCGGCTTTGATTTTCTTGCTCATGATGTTGTCCTCTTCAATCCGGGTCAGGCGAAACGCACGGAAGCACTGCCGATACCACCAATGTCCACGCGCATGTAATCACCGGCCTTGACCGGTTCCAGCGGCACCAGCGAACCGGACAGAATAACTTCACCGGCTTTCAGGGTGATGCCGAACTCGCCCAGGGTGTTGGCCAGCCAGGTCACGCAGTTCACCGGGGAGCCCAATGCGGCCGCACCGGCACCGGCACTCAGCACGCTGCCATTCTTTTCCACCACCATGCCGCAGGTCACCAGGTCAACTTTGCGGGGAGATACCGCCTGATCGCCCAACACAAACAGACCACAGGAGGCGTTATCCGCCACAGTGTCCTGGATGGTGATCTTCCAGTCCTGGATGCGGGAGTCGACAATCTCGAAACACGGCATAACACACTCGGTGGCAGCCAGTACGTCAGCATTGGTGACGCCAGGCCCGCTCAGATCTTTTTTCAGGATAAAGGCAATTTCGCCCTCGGCGCGGGGGGCAATCAGCCGGTCGCTGATGGGCATGACTTCGCCACTGTTGAACACCATGTCGTCGGTCAGGTAACCGAAATCCGGCTGGTGTACATTGAGCATGTTCTGAACCGCCTTACTGGTCACGCCGATCTTCTTGCCGATGATGGAGGCGCCATCCGCCAGGCGGCGTTCCAGCATGCGCAGGGAAATGTGGTAGGCGTCGTTGATGGTGATGTCTTCGCCACGACCGGTCAGCGGTGTGACCGCTTCCCGGCTCAGCATGGCCTGATAAAGCTCATCACCCAGGGCCTGAATGCGTGTCTGTTCCATTATCGTGCTCCTGCAGCCCATTGATCGGCTTCGGTCAGGAAATCGTTCACTAGCCGCGCGAACCGGTCGGCATGTTCGATCTGGGTCCAGTGACCGCACCGGCCAAACACATGCAACTGTGCGCGATCGATCAATTCAGCCAGGCGGTAAGAGGCGTCCAGTGGTATCACCTCGTCCTCGCGACCGTGAAGAATCAGGGTTTCGTGGGACAATGCCTGTATGTCTTCTTCCCGGCTCGCAAGGCTATCCACCCAGCGCTGGCGCGGCGCCGGGAACATGGCCGAGAAAGACTCCTGAAAGCCCGGCCGAATGCTGGCCTGATACCGCATTTCTGCCAACTCGTCGGTCAGGAGAGCTTTATTAAAGGCAAACACGCCCATTAATCGCCGCATATTCTCCAGAGAGGCCTCGTAGCCCCAGACTTCATCAAGCCCTTCGGTGATGGGAAAACGGACACCCGCTGAACCCATCAGCACCAGACGACGAATACGCTTTGGATGCTCAATCGCCAGCGCCAGCGCCAGGCCACCCCCAAAGGAGTTACCCACCAGATCGACCTGTTCTAATTCAAGCTCATCCATAACGCCAATCGCGTGCTTTACCCATCTCTCACGATTGTAGATCTGGTCATCCGGCCGCTCACTGTAGCCGAAGCCCAGCATGTCCGGGGCGACTACGCGGCGATGCTTGGCCAGCTCCGGAATCACCAGGCGCCAGTTAGCCCAGGCGGTGACGCCGGGGCCGGAGCCATGAATCATCATGACCGGAACACCGCCCTCTCCATGGTCATGGACATTGGTGCGGTAGCCGGCAGCGGTTATCTCACGCCCGATTTCCGGGCTCTTTTCAGGTACAGTCATGGTCAGCTCACAATTTCACGCAAATGTTTTTCATCTCGGTGTAGAACTCCAGGGAGTGCACACCGCCCTCGCGGCCAATACCGGACTGCTTACTGCCACCAAAGGGGGTCCTAAGATCCCGCAGGAACCAGCTATTGACCCAGATAATGCCAGCCTCGATCTGACCTGCCACACGATGGGCACGGGTGATATTCTCGCTCCAGATCGCTGATGCCAGCCCGTATGGGAGGCTGTTGGCCAACTCGATGGCTTCTTCTTCGGTGTCAAACGGGCACAGGTGGACACAGGGGCCGAAGATTTCATCGGTAATCACCGCCGAATCTTCCGGCAAACCGGTCCAGATGGTGGGCTGAACCCAGGCTCCACCAACCAGAGCTTCCGGCATCTCCGGTACACCACCACCGGTCACCACCGTGGCGCCGTCATCCACAGCTTTCTGATAATAGGACAAGACTTTCTCCCGGTGATCGAGGCTGACCAGCGGGCCCATATCCGCCTCGGCGTCATCCGGAGGGCCAATCTTCATGCCTTCCGCGGCTTCTTTCAGTCGACCGACGAACTCGTCGAAGATGGAACGCTCGACGTAAACCCGCTCAGTGCCCAGACAAACCTGACCACAATTGGCGAAGGCTGAGCGCATGGTGCCCTCAATGGCCTTATCTATGTCGCAGTCAGCGAACACTACGCCGGCGTTCTTGCCACCCAACTCCAGGGAGATATCCCGGATGCCTTTGGCGGCAGCTTTCATGATGACTTCGCCGGTGCCGATTTCGCCGGTAAAGGTAATGCCATCCACCTGGGGATGCTCGGTCAGGAAGGCACCGGCCGAATCCCCACCGAAACCGTGAACCACGTTGAACACCCCGTCTGGCACGCCGGCGTCTTTCATCACTTCGCCCAGCAGGGCGGTGGTGGTGGGCGTTTCCTCGGAAGGCTTGACCACTACGGTGTTGCCACAGGCCAGCGCAGGACCCACTTTCCAGGTCATCAGAAGCAATGGCAGGTTCCACGGACTGATAACACCAATCACGCCCTTGGGGCGGCGAACGGCATAGTTCAGGGCGCCTGTGCCATCCGGAGTCGGCATTTCAAAGGATTCCGCGGGTACGTTCTTGATCATGTCCGCGAACACTTTGAAGTTGGCCGCGCCCCGGGGAATATCGATGTGGCTCGCCAGGGACTTCGGCTTGCCGGTATCGAGGCATTCTGATTCCAGAAACTCATCGAATCGGTCGTTGATGCCGTCGGCCACCTTGTGCAAGATGCCGGTGCGCTCGTCCAGCGTCATCTTGCCCCAGGGGCCGCGCAGGGCCGCTTTCGCAGCCTTGACCGCGGCATCCACCTCTTCCCTGCCAGCTTCATGAACCTTGCTGATCACTTGTCCATTGGCCGGGTTAACGTTGTCGAACAGCTTTCCGCTGGCCGAGCCAACGTACTGCCCGTTGATGTAGTGCTTGATGTCTTTCATTGCTGCTTCGTCCGGTTTCATCAGCTCGGGATCACGTCAGTACGGTCATGAAGCGCTCGTTCAGCGTACGATCGTGGTAAAAAATCGCTTTGCCGAGCTCTTCCGTCGTCCAGGTAACCGGTTTGTGGTCCGGGTAGAAGTAATCGCCTCCACAAAACACTTCGTTGCGGTTACCGGACGGATCGAAAAAGTAGATGGTTTTGCCGTGGGTCAGGCCGTGACGAGTCGGGCCGATATCGATGGAGGTATCAGTCATGGAGATCAGATCCGCGGCGCGCAGTACGTCTTCCCAGGTTTCCAGGTGGAAAGACGCGTGGTGGAATTTGCCTGGCTCTTCATGGTGAATGAAGGCAATGTCGTGCTCTTTCATAGAGACCGTCAGGAACTGCGACACCCTGGTGCCTTCCGGATCCAATACTTGCTCGGCCAGGTCGAAGCCAAGGACATTGACAAAGATGTCGTAAGTCGCAGCCAACTCAGGACCGTAAAACAGGCAGTGGTCAAAACGCACGGCTTTCATGCCTCGCAGGCCTCGGGGCCAGGCTTCCGGATTAACATCGGACAGGCCCCACTTGCCGGTGTACTTCTTGTCGGCAAAAAGCTCGAAAGCATGCCCGGAGGGAACGGTGAAGCGAACGCGGCGGCCACAATCCTTCAGCTCTTCCGCCGGCACCTGTTCTACTTCAACGCCATGAGTGACCAGATCCTTCTCCAACTGCTTCAGGGTGTCTTCGTCCAGCACCTTGAAGGCCATGAAATCACAGCCTGGCTCGTCTGACTCGCGCAGTACCACGGAGAACTTGTCCACCTCGGACCAAGCCTTCAGATACACACGACCCTGGTCGTCACGGTCGGTTTCAATCAGACCCATCAGGTCTGTGTAGTGTTTGAGGGCTTCTTCCAGATCGAGAACCCGGAGCTGGACGTGGCCGGGACGCATTACACCTTTTTTCATGACAGTTACCTCAACGCTGTTGTTTGCCTTACAAGTGCACCCTCAGGCAGAGGCATACACTCGATGGTGAGATTCGTCAGCGGGTAGATCCGGCAAGCCAGAACCTCGCCTTTTTCAATGGCTTCCGGCGGAACATGAGCCTTACTCATCTTTCCGCACTCAAACTCGCCCTCAACCACCCTGATTTTGCAGTATCCGCAGCCACCGCCCCGGCAGCCCACGGGCACACACTTCACGCCTTGCTGCTCCATAGCCTTGAGCACGCTCTGACCAGCCTGGCAAGTGAAGTGGTCTCCTGTTGTGCGATTATAAACTTGGAGCCGGGCCACGGACCTCTCCTCTAATAAATACGGTTCATCTACAGGATAACTCTCCATTTACTCTACATATTCATCCAACATTAATAAAACTGCCCGCCACCAACGAAAATCCAGCTACCAAGCAACCATACGTTCTGGTCATTTTCCGGTTTCAAGGCTACCCACCCAAAAGGTAAAAACAGATCTTAGGCGGGCTTACAAGGCCGTTTAAACCGCCTCCAAGGTCCGTCGGGAGCCACCGCCTCGCGAGCCCCCCCACCCATCGGTCGCCGGACCTAGAACACCCACTCAATCGGCGAGGACGAAGTCACCACCACGGATCTCAAGTAGCCGCATACCTCGCTGTTCAAATACACCGCCGTGGCTACTGGGGCTATACGTGATGGTACTCGTCACACCGACCAAGTCGTGGGTTTGCTCCAGGGAATCACGGATCGCACCGGGATCGGTACCGCCCGCGCGGCGGATCGCGTCCACAACCACCAGCAAAGCGTCATGACCATAGCCTGCGTGCATGTTCGGCTCTCGGTCATAACGATCCTGATAAAGTTTGCGGAACCTCATGGCGATCTCACGCACCGGGGTTCCCTGCGGCAGTTGCTCCGCTACTACCATCGCCGGCCCTGGAACCAGCACACCCTCGGCCGCCCGTCCCGCCAAACTAGCAAACTCGGGAGCAGCTTGAGAATGTAGAGAGTACAGTGGCACATCAATGTCTAGAGCCATGTAATTACGGGCAACAATGGCCGGTTGATTACCAGCATCAAGATTGATAACGGCCTGCACATCCGCGTTACTCCGAATGCGGGTTAATTGCGCAGTCATGTCCGAATCGCCCCTGGCATAGGTTTCGTCCATGACAACCTCGATGTTGTTTTTCTCCGCTTGATCCAAGTATGTAAGGCGTTCAGCACGACCAGCACCAGCATTGCTGGAAAGCAGTGCAATCTTGCTGACATTGTTCTTCTTCATATGCTCATAGGTAACTTGGGCAGCGACTAGGCCACTCTCGGGTATCGTGAATAACCATTTTTTTGTTGGATCGGTGGCAATAGATCCTCCGACCATCGCGACTTGCGGCACGTTGTGACGGGCCGCCAGCTTTTCCATCGCCATGGCATTGGCGGTAACGCTGGAACCAATGACAACACTCACGCGATCTTGGGTAAGCAGCCGCTGCATCATTGTCCGGGCTCGCTCCGGATTGCTGGCGTCATCATAAAGGATCAATTCCAACTGACGCCCAAGTACGCCGCCTTCCTGATTAACCTGATCGGCCATAAGCTCCAGTGCTTTCGATGCCGGGTCACCAAGGAAGGAAGCGGGGCCGGTGACCGACGTCACCACCCCTACGCGGACGGGATCTTTAGCCGTAGCCGGCATCGCGGCAAAACACAAGGTCGTGAGCAAAACCAAAGTGGCATGCCTGGGCCATTTGGTCAGGCTTGTAAGGAACTGTAATAGTTTCATTTCTTATTCTCCTTAAAGTCAGTTGCCTTTAAACTCGGTAGCTCGTTCGTAGTTCATTAAAACCACCATCGATGCTTCATGTTCCTAAGCGAATCAAACGTTCCCTCCATAAGCAGTAAGGCTCCATTAGACGGCACCTTATAAATAAAAGGTTCAGGCCTCTTCCATCGACCAGGGTACAAGGCTCGGATTCTCCAGAATCCAACTACGAATATCGTTTTTACGCAGCTTCGAAGAGAGGGTCTTGGGCAGCGATTCATCAACGAACAACACGAGCTTCGGGATTTCCGGCTTACCCAGCCGTCCCTCGCATACCTCCAACAACTTCGCTTGCGTCAGTTCCGAGTCCTCACGAGCCTTGACCACGGCGACCACCGCCTCGCCCCAGTCCGGATGGGGCACACCAACCACAGCGACTTCCTCCACATCCTCATGCAAGACCAGTACGGCTTCGACGCTGGACGGAAACACATTCACCGCACCGGTAATAATCATGAAGCTCTTTCGGTCAAGGAGATAGATATAACCATCTTCGTCCCTTCGGGCGATATCGTTCGTCCGCATCCAACCGTCACCCGGAAATACCTCCGCGGTCTTCTCGGGAAGGTTAAGGTATTCTTTCATGACCGGAACGCCGCGCACCCACAGCTCACCCGATTGATTGGGCGCCAACTCTGCCCCATCTTCGCTGCGAATGCTGGCTTCGAAGTGCACTCGACAACGACCGATAGACTTCAGCCGCTCGGAATCGCTCTCAAGTGCGTCCCGATAGTCCTTCGGTGTCATGTTTGTGACCCAAGCACCACCAGCTTCGGTCAATGTATAGGTTTGCGTAACGTCACAATCGAATGTGTCGATAATCTCGCGAATCAGCGACGGACTGGCAGGCGAAGAACCAAACAGAATCAACCGCAGGGACGAGAGGTCGTAATTACCCGAGGAATATTCTCGGGCCACCCAACGCATAATGGTCGGCACCATAAATACGGTTGTGACACGGTAGCGGGCGATGTCCTGCAAAAACTGAGTGAGCTCGAAGTCACCGTCAGGCAGCACATGAGTCATGCCGTTGGCAAGCCCCCAGAGATTCAAGACAACCACAATCCAGGCAGACGCACCGGGAACGTACCAAACATCATCGGTGGTAAATCCGGTAGTCACCACGTCCTGTATAATAGCGTCGTGCAAACCATAATGAGACAGCACCACGCCCTTGGGTAAGCCACTGGTGCCAGAAGTGTAGCTCACGAACAGCGCGTCATCCGGGGCGATAGCCGGGTACTGTGGCGCATTATCACGACCGCTCTCAACCACAGCTTCGTAATCCAGCTCCAGACCGTGATCGCCGCCATAGCCGACCACCAGGACCCCTGCCTTGACAAGCTCTGGCAGCAGCGGTTCGATCGTCTCCCGACAACGCGCCTGGACGATCACCGCTTTCGCATTGCTGTCCTTGAGAACGTGGCGCATCTCCTCCGCAGCGTAGCGCCAGTTGAGGCTTACTCGCACCGCACCAATCTTCATGCAGGCGAAGAAGTGTTCGTAGACCTCAATGGTCTCATGGGTCAGAATAGCGACGGTTTCACCTTGGCCAATCCCCAGTTGCTGCAACCCGGAGGCAAGCTGATCGGCACGCTGGTCCATCTGCGACCAGGTGGCTGAACGGTCGCCGCAATAGTAAGCGATCTTATTGGGAAAATTTCGCGCACATCGTGTAAGCAAATCGCGAGGTAACATTGTTATTTTTCCTCCTTACAGAATGTCCCTTAGAGGGACGGAGTCGACCCAGCTACGAATACGTTTAGATAATAAAGCCCAAAGTGGATAACGGCTCAGATCCGTGCACCAACATGACCTTCTTGAAGAACATCTTAAACTCACCGTCGGTGCCGACCCGCAGACGGTACTC
>Ga0207876_1000410_pt1 | contig 14152 bp, 15 predicted proteins | sample MalvirmetaMSP146_FD_184237 | JGI IMG/M metagenome (GOLD analysis project Ga0207876, IMG submission 184237) | Marine viral communities from the Deep Pacific Ocean - MSP-146 (SPAdes) | ecosystem: Environmental > Aquatic > Marine > Oceanic | place: Pacific Ocean | collected 2011-07-10
GATTCGGATTGAGAGGGATTTGCAAGACATCACAGTAAAACTTCAGCGACGTAGCTAAATCAGCCACCAGAAAACTGGCATGCGCTATAGACTTAATCATAAACAATTCCTGCAAATTAAAATAAAACCAAGGGGCTGCAACACTTTTAGAGTCACCACTGAGCAGAGTCATTTGTTTCAACCTGGCAAATTGTGGTGATGTAACCATTCTACATAAGTCATTTCCAACACAATAGTGCGTAAAACAGTCTCAATATTTAGCTTAGAATCAATATTACTTACGCATGATAAATTAGCCGCAGGATTAGCGATTGGCCTTTTCCACCTGAGCAATTCCAAATGCAGCAATAAAAATAAATGTCCCGCCCAGCCACTCCTGAAGGGACATCATTTCTGTAGTGAGTAAAGCTGACGAAATTGCAGCAACAATCAATTCAAACAACATGATAACAGCTGCCAGATAGACCGGCATTCTGGCCAGGCCATATAGAACTGTCATCGTCATGGCAATGATAATTCCGCCCCCCACCAAAACAGCACTTAACCATACAGATATATCCACTGAGGGTAAGGAAGCCTGCTGTAATAACAAAACGACTATTGATACTGCAACCACTCCCCATAAAATGATGGTGGTTTTTAAAGCCATAGGCACTGCCGCCAGCTTTCGACTCAACACATTGTTCACCGCAAAACACAGACTGGCAAACAAGGCCAGCCAATCCGCCAGACCATGCGGCCATGGAAATCCCACTTCGGGTCGCCATAACATTAAGACCGTGCCCCCCATCGCCAGCACAAACATAATGATGGCGGCCAGAGACAGCTTTTCACCTAGCCACCAGCGACCTAATATCACCGACCACAAAGGCGATAAATAAAACAACAACATCACCCGCATTACCTGACCTTCATTCAACGCGACTAAAAAAGCGAGATTGGTCATACCAGCCGCCAGGGCCAGCCAAAGCAGATCGGCAGGAATATGTTTCCAGCGATAACGGTTTTTGATAAAAATCGGCAAACTGGCGATGCCAGCGGTGAGGTACATGATCAACGTCACCCACACTACCGACATGCCAGCCTGTTCGAACAGGCGCATGGGATACCAGATGATGCCCCACATGGTGGCAGCAAATAACAGACTAAGGATTGCCAGCTTTGATTCGATAGAATTTACAGAGTTCATAATGATGCTTATAACACGACAGTCAGTTGAAGCGTTATAATGGCCGGATTTTTGTTATCCGGCGATATGTATTAATGAATCCAGATCTGGCCCTTTTACACCCTTATCCTTTTGAGAAATTAGCCGAACTGCAGCAAGGTTGCCAGCCGCCGAGTGATCTGCCGCATATTTCGTTATCCATTGGTGAGCCAAAACACCCTACTCCCGGTTTCATTACCGAAGCGGTCATCAGTCATTTGCATGGCTTATCCGTTTACCCAACAACGGCAGGCAGTATCGAATTACGCCACACCATTGCGAATTGGCTGGATCAACGATTTCAGTTAGCAGGTCATATCGACCCGTTATCGCAGGTGCTGCCGGTTAATGGCACCCGAGAAGCGTTATTTGCCTTTGCTCAGGCAATTATTGATCGTCGTAAAGATCCACTGATTGTCATGCCCAACCCGTTTTATCAGATCTATGAAGGTGCGGCATTTCTCGCTGGAGCAGAACCCTATTTGCTTAACTGCACTGAAGAAACCGGCTTTGTACCGGATTTTGATGCGGTTCCCGCGAGTGTCTGGTCTCGTTGTCAGTTGTTATATTTATGCAGCCCGGGTAACCCTACCGGTGCGATTGTAGATGCTGAAACGCTGACCAAACTGATTCAACTGGCCCATGAATATGATTTTATTATTGCGGCTGACGAATGTTATTCCGAAATCTACTTTGATGAAGCCTTACCACCCGTAGGTTTGTTACAAGCAGCGGTGGCAGCTGGATATAACGATTTAAGCCGTTGTGTGGTCTTTCACAGCTTATCCAAGCGATCTAATGCGCCAGGATTACGTAGTGGCTTTGTGGCAGGCGATGCCAACGTTATGAAATCTTTTCTGCGTTACCGTACCTATCATGGCTGCGCGATGCCACCATCGACCCAATCTGCCTCTATTGCAGCCTGGACAGATGAAGCGCATGTAGCACACAACCGGCACCTATATAGAGAAAAATTCGCAGCCGTACTCGACATTCTGTCACCGGTGATGAATGTCATCCAGCCCGAGGCAAGTTTTTATTTATGGGCAGAAACACCGATTGCCGATACCGATTTTGCTCGCGGCTTATTTGATCAATATAACGTCACCGTATTACCGGGACGTTTTTTAGCCAGAGATACCAAACAGGGTAATCCTGGCGTTAACCGGATCCGCATGGCATTGGTTGCACCTCAAGATGAGTGCGTCGAAGCGGCCATGCGGATCCGTGACTATATTGAAACCTTATCTTAATAATTTGGAGAAACCGATGAGTGATATCCAGCAGATTATCGAAACGGCATTTGAACGCCGTGCAGAAATCACCCCAGCCAATGCTGATGCGCAAGTACGTAATGCGGTCAATGAAGTTCTGGGAATGCTCGACAGTGGTAAAGCCCGCGTCGCAGAAAAACAAAATGGTGATTGGGTCGTCAATCAATGGTTGAAAAAAGCCGTTTTATTGTCGTTCCGCCTGAATGATAACCGCCCGATGTCTGGCGGTGAAACACAGTATTTCGATAAAGTTGAACCAAAATTTGCCAACTTTAGCGAAGCTGATTTCAATACTGCCGGTGTGCGTGTTGTTCCCCCTGCAGCAGCGCGTCGTGGTTCATATATCGCACCAGGCGTTGTTTTGATGCCTTCTTACGTCAATATCGGTGCCTACGTGGATTCCGGCACTATGGTTGATACCTGGGCGACTGTGGGTAGCTGTGCACAAATTGGTAAAAACGTTCATTTATCGGGCGGTGTGGGTATCGGTGGCGTACTTGAACCTTTACAAGCCGGTCCGACAATCATCGAAGATAACTGTTTTATCGGTGCCCGTTCTGAAGTGGTTGAAGGCGTTATCGTTGAAGAAGGTTCAGTGATTTCAATGGGTGTTTACATTGGCCAAAGCACCAAGATTTTCAACCGCATGACCGGTGAAATCAGCTATGGTCGTATTCCGGCTGGTTCTGTAGTTGTTTCAGGTAACCTGCCTTCTAAAGATGGCACATACAGCTTGTACTGCGCTGTTATTGTGAAACAGGTTGATGAAAAAACCCGTGGTAAAGTCGGTATTAACGAATTATTGCGTGATATCTAAATAGTTTGTATTTGGCGGTAACCGCTTATAGCAGTTACCGCCTTTTCTACTGCTCCATGCAGTGAAGCCAATGATGCAAAATTAATTGATATACTGTATCATTTCACGTTTTTCACCCCACCTAGTGGGCTCTTACAGGTGAAACGGCAACGATGAAACTGTTTGGCATCAAAAATTGTGACACGGTCAAAAAAGCTATGCGCTGGCTGGATCAGCATCAAGTGCCCTACCAATTTCATGATTTTCGGAAAGACGGTCTTGACCAGCCCACTATTGAACTATGGCTGAACTCAGTCAGCTGGGAACAGCTTATCAACAAACGTGGCACAACCTGGCGCAAGCTTGAAGACCCGCGTAAAGATCAGCTTAATCAACAATCTGCTGTCGAGTTAATGCTCACGCATCCCACACTTATTAAACGCCCGGTTATCGAAGATGCATCCGGTGTATCAATAGGTTTTAATGAATCTGATTTTCAGGCGCGCTATGCAAAGTAATCTTTCCGAAACGATCCAGCTAACCATTGATTTGATTCAACGTGACAGCGTGACACCTGTCGACAAAGGCTGTCAGATCATGCTGGCAGAACGGTTGGCTAATAGTGGCTTTAATGCTGAATACCTGCGGTTTGGGGAAGTTGACAATCTGTGGTGTCGGCGTGGACATAATGGCCCGTTATTTGTATTTGCCGGACATACCGATGTTGTGCCTACCGGACCAGTAGGTAAATGGAGCCACGAGCCGTTTGCCGCCAAAATTGAAGACGGCATTTTGTATGGCCGCGGTGCAGCAGATATGAAAGGCAGTATTGCCGCTATGGTGACGGCTTGCGAACGTTTTGTTGCTGAACATCCTCAGCATGCTGGCAGCATTGCTTTTTTGCTGACCAGCGATGAAGAAGGTCCGGCCATTGATGGTACCGTTAAAGTAATTGAAACATTGCAGGCACGTCAGGATCATATCGACTGGTGTGTAGTCGGCGAACCGACCAGTACCGACAAAGTAGCCGATGTGGTTAAAAATGGTCGCCGTGGTTCGTTAAATGGTTATCTGACAGTTCAAGGCAAACAGGGCCATATTGCTTATCCTCACCTGGCAGATAACCCGGTACATAATCTGGCCCCGGCATTGGCTGAACTCTGTGCGGTGCAATGGGATCAGGGTAATGCTGATTTTCCGCCTACCAGCTTTCAGGTTTCCAATCTGAACAGTGGCACTGGTGCGACCAATATCATCCCAGGCACAGCAGAAATGATTTTTAACTTCCGTTATTCCACTGAAGTGACTCACGATGAATTGCAACAACAGGTCGAGGCGATTCTCGATAAACACGCTGTGGCATATCAATTGGATTGGGTGTTATCGGGTAAACCCTTTCGTACAGCAGGTGGTAAATTACTTGAAGCCGTTCAGGTGGCGGTTAAAACAGTCACCGGTTATGAAACAACACTATCTACTTCGGGTGGCACATCCGATGGTCGTTTTATCGCGCCTACTGGAGCACAGGTAATTGAACTTGGCCCGTTAAACGCGACCATTCATCAGATAGATGAACATGTTTCAGTTGCCGATCTGGATACATTGTCGGCTATTTATCAGCAGTTGCTCACTGAACTGCTGGTGAACTAATCTCGATGCAAATTCGGCATACCAAACATCTGTTATGGTTCTTTGCAGCAGCATTATTGCTGATGCAATCCATAGCCGTTTGGCACGATGCCGAACATGCTTTTCATGATCATATAGCATTATGTGATCAGTTAAATGTTGTCAGTCATACTCCATCAACCGATAACCACAATCAGCTGAAAATTGCTGTCTGGCAACAATATTTTCAGTTTCAATCTTCTGTAACCCTCCCAGCTCGTTTCGAAGATTTTTATCTTTCATTCGCGATTCGCGCTCCTCCCGTTTTCTCATAGCGTTCAAATTTGACTGAATGCCATTTTTCTATTCAGAAAATGGCTACTGATTTCTGCTATGAGGATTATTCGTGATGAATAAGAAACCTATTGTAGTGCTGCTTGCTGCCGCACTCTCCCCTATGGCTTCTGCAGTGTTAGCTGCTGAAGATACTGTTGATATCCCCCGCCTGGTGGTCACTTCTGATCCATTAGGCAATCGTACCTCTGATGAATTGATCCAGCCAGTGACGGTAATTGCGGGTGATGAACTCAATCAAAAACGCGCCAGTACAATAGGCGAAACATTGGATGGCTTACCTGGTGTGCATAATGCCGACTTTGGGCAGGGCGTAGGACGTCCTGTGGTTCGAGGTTTACAGGGATCCCGTGTGAAAGTGCTGGAAGATGGCTTGAGTACTTCCGATATCTCCGGTGAAGGTGCAGATCATGCTATCGGCATGGATGTTGGCCGTGCTGATCAAATTGAGGTTTTCCGAGGTCCGGCGACATTACTTTATGGCAGCGGTGCTGCTGGAGGCGTTATCAATGTTCGCAGTAATCGATTTAATCCTGAATTTGGCGATGCTCCAAGAGTAGATGGCCAGATGTCATACGGCATCAATGGTCATGATCGCCAGGGACGTTTGGGACTTGAACTGCCACTAGGGGACAGTTTTGTATTGCGGACGGATTATGGGGTACGTCGCAGCAGTGATTTTGATATTGATGGTTATCAGCAAAAAGACCAGCAGGTCGGCCGTAAAGATAAATTACAAAACAGTGAAGTCGAAAATGATGTTTTCTCTATCACGGGTTTATATAAAGGCGATTGGGGCTTTGCCGGTTTGGGTTACAGCACTTGGGAAACCCAATACGGCATTCCGGAAGTCTTTTTAGGTCAAGGAGAAGAAAAGCAGGAACGTATTCGCGCGAAAAACGACCGTTTTGATTTTCGCAGTGAAATTAATGATCCATTACCGGGTTTCAGCGCTGCCAGGCTGAAAATGGCCTACACCAGCTACCGGCAACAGGAAATTGGTTCTGAATTTGATAATGGTGCATTTGTTGAAAGTGAAGTTGAAACGCGTTTCAGCAATAACGAAACTGAAATGCGGCTGGAAATGGTGCATAACCCGATTGGCGATTGGGAAGGTGTTGTGGGTCTGCAATTTAATGATCGGGACTTTGAAGCTGAGGGCGAAGGTCATGGCCACGGAGATGGTGATGAACACGGTGGTGGTTTTTATATCCGGGGTAATGACACACACACTGTCGGGTTATTTGTGCTGGAAGAATTACCCACGCATTTTGGTCGCTTTGAAGTCGCTGCACGGATCGATCATGTGCGCTCCAGTACAGACGATCTGGACGAGGCCAGAGATATTGATTTGCCAAGTGGTGAAGAGTTACAACAATCTGCCATTCTGGGAAGCAACAGTTTCACTCCGTTCAGTTTATCGGCAGGAACTCTGGTTGAGGTCGATCCAGCCCATCATTTCAGAATGTCAGTTACCCGTTCGCAACGGGCTCCGTCGGCAGAGCAGTTATATGCCTTTGGTAGCCATGCAGCAGCAGGGACTGTTGAAATTGGGGATCCGAACTTAGGCAAAGAAACTTATACCAATTTTGAAGTCGGTTTTGATCGTCATGTAGGGGCATTCCGCTATGAGCTGACTACTTTCTATAACTACGTCGATGACTTTATTTATTTAGCAGCACAAAATGATGGTACTGGCCAAGCCATTGAAATTGAGGGCGATACACTAGTAGTTAATGAACAACAAAATGCCAAGTTGTATGGTGCTGAATTTGGTGCCATAACTGACTTGATTGATGGTCCTATTCCACTGAGCATGCGTCTGTCTGCCGATCATGTACGCGGTAAACTCAGCAATGGTGAAAATATTCCTCGCATGAGTCCAACACGCTTAGGGATTGGATTTGATACATCTTATGCTGACTGGGATTTCAGTCTCGACTACCGTCGGGTCTTTAAACAAACCAAAACCGCTGTGACTGAAAGCAATACGGACGGTTATAATCTGGTTTCGTTTGATGCCAACTGGTCCCCAGCAAGTTTAAAAGGTGCTGAAATCTTTATTCAGGGACGTAATTTGCTGAATGAAGACGGTCGTCGGCATACCAGCTTCTTTAAAGATGAATCGCCGATTCTGGGACGAACCATATACACCGGTATTCGTTTCGACTTTGGCGGTTAACCGTTAACATTATGCTCAAACTGAAAAGGCCCGCTTTGTCGGGCCTTTTTTGTGGAGCAAGGGTCAGTATTCTGCTAGATTGGGGTATTTTTACGGATAAATCTACATGGCTTTAATTGAAACTGGCGATGACATCAGCAGCATTAAACTGATCTATATCTTTAATCTGGTGGGTTCGCTTATCTACCCCATGCTGGTGATGGGCGCTCTTGTCGCCTATGAAAAAAAAGGCAAAGCCCCAGATTGGCTACAATCGCATTATCTATTTCAAATAAATGGTTTTTATATCAGCCTCATATTGCTAATGGTTTCCTGGGGACTTTTATACCTGGGCAATTTATACGGGCTAGCGGTGATGGTGGTATGGATAATCTGGAATATCACCCGCAGCGTCAAAGGACTGAAAACATTAAAAGCCCAACGTCCAATAGCAAATCCTAATAACGGTTTACTGGGCTAACTAACCGCGATAAATCGCTAAAGGCCCTGTGGCTTGTTGGGTCGGCATAATTTCCATCGTGGTGACATTCATATGCGCTGGCGTATTGACCAACCACCAGATGGTATCGGCAATATCCTGAGCAGTTAGTGCAACCGTATTTTGATAGACTTTTTCAGCTCGTTGCTCATCGGCTTTAAAACGTACTATGGAAAATTCGGTTTCGGCATTGCCAGGTTCTATATTAGTTACCCGGATTTGTGTACCCAATAAATCTGCACGAAGGGCCAACGAAAACTGTCTGACAAAAGCCTTGCTGGCGCAATACACATTACCGCCCGGATAAGGCCAGTTTCCGGCGACCGATCCGATATTGATGATATACCCCCTGTCTCTTGATTGCATGCCCGGTAAAACCAGTCTGCTGCAGCGCATCAGGCCTTTGATATTGGTATCGACCATACGTTCCCAGTCTTCGGGATCAGTTGCGTAAGCGGGTTCTAGTCCTAACGCAAGGCCTGCATTATTGACCAATACATCAATCTGCTGAAATTCCTCTGGTAGCTCTGCAAACGCTTGTTCGGTCGCCTGCCGGTCACTGATATCAAAACAACTGATACAGACTTGTGAAGCACCACCTAACTCCGCTTGCAAGCTTTGCAGACGTTCCAGACGCCGTCCGGTAATAATCAGTCGCCACCCTGCTTTGGCAAACAATCTGGCACATGCTTCACCAAATCCTGCAGTGGCGCCAGTAATCATAATGATTGGGGATGAATTCATTTTTTGCCTTTAATAATATTTGAACCGCAGATACACTGAGGGCACAAAGATTTTTTTAATTGATATATCCGCAAATTACGCAGATTAAATTTTTTGTGAATAGCTTTAAAGAAGCTAAAGTATAAAACAATGTAGGTTGGGTTAGCGCAGCTTAACCCGACACACCCGAGTTAATACACTTGATAAAACATCTGCGAAAATCTGCGTAATCTGCGGATTATTTTTAGAATTTAGAAAGCCCTAAAAATTACTCGGGTTTGTTTACAGTTACATCGTTTAAAAAATCTCCGTGTCCTCTGTGTCTCTGTGGTTGATACAAATTAATAAACTTAGTTGTGATAAATCTTGTTAGCCGCGGATACTGCAACGCCTGAATTAATATTTGCGTCCATATCCGTCAACACCGCATCCAGAGCACCCAGGCATAACAGCACATTTTTCTGGTTTGCGGCATAGTCCATTAAACCAATACGCCAGATTTTACCGGCCATTACCCCTAAACCCGCACCGATTTCCAGACTGTAATCTTTTAACAGTCGGCTGCGAACGGCAGCATCATCCACACCTTGCGGAATAGCGACTGAATTAAGCTGTGGCAAACGGTGAGCCTCATCCACAACAAATTGAAGTCCCATTGCTTCAATCCCTGCTTTCAAGGCGTTATGATGCAGACGGTGCCGATCCCAGGCATTTTCCAGGCCTTCTTCCCTTAACAAGACTAATGCTTCATGCAAAGCATACAGCGCATTAATCGGAGCAGTATGGTGGTAAGCGCGTTTGGCACCTTCGCCCCAATACCCCATAACCAGATTCAAATCCAGAAACCATGATTGCACTTTGGTTTTACGATTACGTACAACTTTGGCTGCTTTTTCACTGAAACTGACCGGGGATAATCCGGGTGTACAGGAAAGACACTTCTGGCTACCGGAATAAATAGCATCAATACCCCATTCATCCATTAAAATCGGCGTGCCTCCCAATGAAGTCACGGTATCCATGATGGTCAGGCAATCGTGCTGTTGTGCCAGTTGAGCGATTGCTCTGGCATCAGATTGCGCACCGGTAGACGTTTCCGCATGCACGAAGGCAACTAATTTGGCTTCTGGATGCGTTTTTAAAGCGACTTCCAGTTTATTAATATCGACTGGCTTACCCCAGTCGTCTTCCACCATGATTGCGGTTGCACCACAACGTTCAACATTTTCTTTCATTCGTCCGCCAAACACGCCGTTTTGACAGACTATTGCGGTATCCCCCGGTTCAAGCAGATTAACAAAACAGGTTTCCATGCCAGCAGAACCTGGCGCAGAAACCGGCATCGTTAAGGCATTATTTGTCTGAAAGGCATATTGCAGTAAGGTTTTCATTTCATCCATCATGCCGATAAAAGCCGGATCCAGATGACCAATAGTCGGGCGCGACATGGCTTCCAAAATACGTGGATTTACATCCGATGGGCCCGGTCCCATTAAGGTACGTTGAGGAGGATGAAAGGTACCAATAGAAGTGGATGCTTTTGTCATGTTCCCTCTCTGAATCTTTCTATCAAGTCCGGATTAGCATATCAGGCGCCTTCAGCAAACACGATAGTGCGACGACCGCTTACAATAATGCGATGTTCTATATGGGCTTTCACAGCACGTGCCAAAACCAGCCGCTCAATATCCTTACCAATCATCACTAGATCTGCCGGGCTATTATCATGACGAACCCGTTCAACATCCTGTTCGATGATCGGGCCTTCATCCAGTTCCGCGGTGGCGTAATGTGCGGTAGCACCGATTAGCTTCACTCCCCGTTCGTATGCTTGATGATAGGGCTTGGCGCCCTGGAATGCGGGCAAAAATCCATGGTGAATATTGATAACCTTACCGGCAAACTCTTTAACAAACTGCTCTGACAAAATTTGCATATAGCGCGCCATCACCACCAGATCAATCTGATACTCGGAGAGTAATGATTTAACCTTTGCTTCCTGTTGCTGTTTGGTTTCCTTGGTGATGGGCAGGTGATAAAAGGGTTTTTTGAACTGGCGCGCCATATTCTCCAAATCTGGATGATTCCCGATAATGACAGGAATGTCGCATTTCAATTCGCCTTCGAGCTCACGCAGCAGCAAGTCATAAGGACAATGTGATGCCCGGGTCACCAGTAAGGCTACGCGGTATGGTACATCGGTGAAATGTACTGACCAGTTCAGTTCCATGGTTGCTGCTAACAAGCTGAATTGTTGATGAAGTATCTCATGGGGTAACTGAGCTTCATCTTCCACCTTGAGGCGCATGAAATAACGACCGTGCTCGGTATCGGTATATTGCTGACAATGCAGAATATTGTAGCCACGTTCAGCAAAAAAACCGGTTATACCGGCCAGCAAACCTTTTTGGTCGGCACATTGAATCAGCAACACGATGGCTTTCATGAAGAAACGACCTCTACGGGCAGAAAATCAAAGCGCAGATGCTAGCACTTTGTAGCTGATTTATGAATATTCATTATATTTGTCAGCCCGGCCTTTGACTTTATCAACGGGATATTTAGCCGCATTTTTTTGCATTTTACGTTGTATGGCCTGTTCAATATCGATATTAAGATCGTGACAAAGATAGCTCAGATATACAGCAACATCGGCTATTTCATCTTCCAGAGCTTCACGTTTATCAGTCTCCAGCATTTGCTTAATTTCGGTCTTGTTACGCCACTGAAACCATTCCAGCAGCTCAGCCGCTTCGATGGATAATGAAATCGCTATGTCTTTAGGATTATGAAACTGTTCCCAGTCTCGTTCACGACGGAATTCAATTAACTGTTTTAATAAATCGGCATTAATCATCTACAAGAAACCTGTTTACCTGCTGAATAAAAATATCGGGTTTTTCGGCATGCACCCAGTGTCCTGCACCATCGATCACCACATGTTCTGCCTGAGGATAAAGTATCTTAATATGCTGCCAATCTTTGTCAGTTACATAATCAGAGTTTCCCCCACTGATAAACAGTGTCGGTTTTTCCACAGGATCATCTGGTGCTACACTTTGGAGCAACCCCGGATAACTGCAAAATAAAGCCTGCAAATTAATACGCCAGCTAAATCCTTGATCACCTTTTTGCATGTTAAGCAATAAAAACTGACGCACCATAGGATCAGGCAGTGTATCCACCAGGGCTTCACTCGCTTCTGTTCGCGATGAAAATTTTGACAGATCTAATGCCATTAAAGCTTTGAAAATAATACTATGCTCATCGTGATACTGGCGAGGAGCAATATCAACAACAATAAGTCTTCGGACACGGTCAGCAAACGTTTGGACAAATTGCATCGCTGTTTTTCCACCTAGCGAATGTCCCATAAGATCGATTGTTGGTAACTCTAATTCATCCAGTAAATTCAGCAGATCTTCTGCCATTAATTCAAAATTTTGCTGTGGATGATGAAAGGATTGCCCATGATTACGCAGGTCAACACTGATAACCTGTCGCTTTGCTGATAAAGCTGAGGCGATACTACGCCAGTTATCAGATGAACCGAATAAACCATGCAGGATGACTAATGGCTCACCTTTCCCTACAGATTGATAGTGTAATCTCATAGTGGCTCACGTTAACACGTTATAATGTTTGATTGAAAAATTTGGAGAGAGTGAACGTGGACGAAGCAATTTTGATGATACTGGTCAAACAATATGCTGATCGATTTGGCATCACCTTCAGTTCAAAACATTTGGATGATGAAGTGAAAAAACAGCAATTAGTGAGTTTGATGCAAGAAGCATTAGCGGGTAAGCGTGGCCCTGTTACTGATGCGGACTTAAACTAAAAAACACCCTTAGCTTTTTGCTAAGGGTATTTTCGTATTCAGATTAGATTTTCTCGAACACCAGACAGGCGTTGGTTCCGCCAAAGCCGAAACTATTCGACATCACAGCCTTAAGATCGGCATTATCTTTACGATCCAGAACAATTGGCATGCCCTGAGCCTGTTCATCAAGATTATCAATATTGGCAGAAGCAGCCACAAAATTGTTTTCCAGCATCAGCAGGCTATAGATAGCTTCCTGGACGCCAGCAGCGCCTAAAGAATGTCCAGAAAGAGATTTAGTTGAACCAACCAGTGGTATCTGTGTTTCGGCAAATACTTTTTTAATCGCACCTAATTCAGCCAAATCGCCGACCGGTGTACTGGTACCATGCGCATTGATATAGTCAACTTTGCTATTACGCATGGTCGACATTGCCATTTCCATACAACGTTGTGCGCCTTCACCAGAAGGAGCCACCATGTCATAACCATCAGAAGTGGCTGCATATCCTGTCAATTCAGCGTAAATTTTGGCACCACGCGCTTTAGCATGTTCATATTCTTCCAGAACCAAAACGCCTCCACCGCCAGCAATTACAAAACCATCACGGTCTGTATCGTATGCACGGGAAGCCTTTTCAGGCGTATCGTTATATTTGGTCGATAAAGCACCCATCGCATCGAACAATGAGCTCATGGTCCAGTGTTCTTCTTCCGCACCACCAGCAAACACAACATCCTGTTTGCCAAGCTGAATTTGCTCCATAGCATTACCTATGCAATGGGCACTCGTGGCACAGGCCGAAGACATCGAATAGTTAATGCCTTTGATTTTGAAAGGAGTTGCCAGACAGGCGGAAGTGGTACTTCCCATAACCTGAGTGACACGATAAGGACCAACCCGTTTCAGGCCTTTTTCGCGGAGAATATCCGCTGCTTCAACCTGATTGGAAGAGGATGCACCACCTGACCCCATCACCAACCCTGTTTTAGGGTTGGAAACATCGCTTTCGCTTAAGCCTGCATCCTGAATCGCATGTTTCATTGCGATATAGGCATATGCGGCCGCATCTCCCATAAACCGCAATACTTTACGATCAATAAATTCTTTAAAATCAATATCAAAAAACCCCGCTACATGGCTTCGAAATCCCATATCAGCATATTGCTGCTTAAAGCGGATACCAGAACGACCGGTGCGAAGTGATTCGGTAACGGTGGCGAGATCCAACCCCAGACAAGAGGTGATCCCCATACCTGTAACAACTACACGTCTCATTGTCTTGTCCTAAAAGTTGTCAGTTGAAGTAAACAGACCAACTCGTAAATCTTTGGCGAAGTAGATATCGCGACCATCTACCGATACTGTGCCATCTGCAATGGCCAATACCAGCTTGCGTGAAATTACTCGTTTCAAATCAATACGGTAAGTCACTTTTTTGGCAGTAGGCAATACTTGGCCGGTGAATTTCACTTCACCTGAACCCAGCGCTCTTCCTCTGCCGGGATTACCATCCCAAGCCAGAAAAAATCCCAGTAACTGCCACATGGCATCTAAGCCCAGGCAACCCGGCATAACGGGATCTCCCGGAAAATGGCATTTAAAAAACCATAAATCCGGATGAATATCCAGTTCAGCAATGATTTCACCTTTCCCATAGGCGCCACCATCATTTGAAATATGACTGATGCGATCCATCATCAGCA